>Ga0163110_10000288_pt1 | contig 23267 bp, 19 predicted proteins | sample CRUFie1St17metaG_FD_108703 | JGI IMG/M metagenome (GOLD analysis project Ga0163110, IMG submission 108703) | Marine microbial communities from the Costa Rica Dome - CRUD Field 142mm St17 metaG | ecosystem: Environmental > Aquatic > Marine > Oceanic > Photic zone | place: Costa Rica: the Eastern...
AGGTTCAGGTTCTGGTTCTGGTGGTCTATTTGAGCCAATACCTTTTGTAGGTGTTGATGCGTAAACAATAAAAGTACCTGCCCAAACTTCAGGATTACCATTTTCCCATTCTGCAGTAAATTGGGTAGTAGTTTTTCCAAAAATATGTAAAGCGTTAGTACTTTCGTAATTTCTATCTGTAACTACATTATAATTATTGTCTTCCATTGGAGTATCAAATGTAAATACATGTCTACTTGTAGAGTCGTTCCATGCACTCCACGATAAATTAACTCCTTGACGTTCATAGGCATTGGTTGCATTATAATTAATAGAATTAACATATGCATATGCTACTGGAAGAATTTCAATAGAAAATGAGTCACCGCCAATAGTTTTTGTAGGTATTGACGGATAGACTATAAAAGTGCCAGCCCAAACTTCTGGATTACCATTTTCCCAATATGCAGTAAATTGACTAACAGTTTTATTATAAATATGTAGAGCATTAGTACTTTCGTAATTTCTATCAGTAACTACACTATAATTAGTGTCTTCCATATTTGTATCAAAAGTAAAGACATGTTTACTGTCTCCGTCATTCCATGGACCCCATGATATGTTGACTCCCTTGCGTTCATTGGCATTTCCTGCATCATAATTAGTAGAATTAACGTGTGCATATGCTATTGGTAAAATTGCAGTAGAAGATTTGTCGATATCGTTTATCCTTTTTGTAGGTGTTGATGCGTAAACAATAAAAATGCCAGACCAAACTTCAGGATTACCATTTTCCCATTGTGCAGTAAATTGAGTATTAGATTTTCCAAAAATATGTATAGCGTTGGTACTTTCGTAATTTCTATCTGTGACTACATTATAATTATCGTCGTCCATCGGAGTATCAAATGTAAAAACATGTCTGCTTGTAGAATCGTCCCATGCACTCCACGATAAGTTAACTCCTTGACGGTCATTCGCATTTGTTGCATTATAATTAAGAGAAGTAACATATGCATATGCTACTGGAAGAATTTCAGTAGTACCGCTTTCAGGTTCGGGTTCGGGTTCTGGTTGTGGTTCTGGAGCAGGTTCTGGTTGTGGTTCAGGTTCAGGTTCTGGCTCAGGAGGTTCTGGCTCTGGTTGAGATTCAGGTTCAGGAGCAGGTTCGGGTTCAGGTTCCGGTTCTGGTTCAGGCTCATATATTGGAGCACCAAGTGTATATAATAGTCTATTAAATCCACCTCCAGAGAAACCATAATAAAAATCAAGATAACTCATTGACCCAAAATCTCCGAGAACTGAAAAAGAAATATTTCCAAAATAATAGTCAACATATTCACCTTGTATCCATCTTGTTCCAATTTTTGTACCAGATGTAACACGAAATTTAGTTCTGTCTTTAATCATAAAACCGATTGGACGAGCATTTGTTACTCCAATTAAATTATAATTTCCGATTCCAAGTCCTAATTTATCAAAATCATCATGTGAAATGTCGTTAAAAGTATAGGGAATAGTCATTTGAACAGTGTTAGATTCCCACCAAACACCTGGTCTACCTTGAATCAAATTTTGAATACTTTCTTCAGAAGGTTCAGGTTCGGGTTGTGGTTCTGGTTCAATTTTTTCTGTACTAAATACAGTAATTCCAGTAATACCTGGAGCATTAAAAATAAGTGGGGGTTTATCAATTACTATTTTTATTCCAGTTAAATTATAACCATCATCATTTCCAAAACTAAAAGCTCTAAATGTAGTATTATATAATCTTGCATAACTACCGCCCCCTTTTAGTATATAGGAACCAATAAACGTCCACGAACTTCCTAAAGTGTTTTCATCTGGATTATTAACATCAGTTGCATATATTTTATATAACCCAGAAGCTCTATTAAATATATTATATGTGATTTTTACACCAAAAACAGAAGTTTCTTCTGAAAATCTTAATCCAATAAAAATAGAACCAGGTGCACCTTGATTAGTATTAGCAACCCAATGATTATTAAGATTGTTTATATCCTTCACATTATCTTTATTATATGTATTATATGCATCTTGCTTAGTACCACTTGTAAATACTGTAGATGTTGAAGTTATTTCTATTTTATCTTCAAATACTGATAGTGGAACAAAAGTTAATCCTATTGATGAACCTCTTATTGTCGATACTATTTCTGGTTCAGGCTCTGGTTGTGGTTCAGGTTCTGGTTCAGGTTCTGGTTCATCTTCAACTGAATTCATTACTGGATCTGTCATATTAGCATCTGTAGTGTCAATCTGTGATTCTGTTACATCTTTTAAACGATTACCATTTCTTAAAATTTTTGCTTGAAGTTTTTTCATACGAATACGCTTTAACCTTTTTTCTTTGATTGACAATCCAGCTGTATTTAAATTTTTATTTCTATTTACAAATAGTCTTGTTCCTTGTCTCTTAGCAGGAGTATTGTATAATGTTGTATCAACATTATCACCATATTTTCTAATAGCCGCTTTTTCAATTATACTACCAATATTACCATCATCTGCTAAATCAATAGATCCACCACCAGATTCAGCATTCGTTTTAATCATATCTGTAAAACCTTTGAAAACATTTTTATCAACTGTTGTTGATACATTAAAACCTTCTTGTGTTGTAGCATCATTAATTGCATTAACTGCCGCTGTAAACTGCATTGTAAAATTTAACAAATTATCATTTTCAGTATCGTTATGATTTTTGTAAATATCATCTTCTGACAAACCAAAAGCAGTAGACACTTGCTGTTTTGCAACATTTAATTTTTCAGTTGAAAATCCACCACTTGAATCTTCAAGCATCGAGTGTATAACAGAAGTTAAAGGAGTCATAAAAAGAGTTTCTCCTGAACCATTATATGTAAAAAAAGCAGATAAAGACATTGAAGGCGCCGAATCAAAATCGTCTCCTTGTAATGTGGTATCTTTTGCTCCACCTTCATTTTCAGATTTCGCTACAAATTGATCACCAACTTGTAAACCCCATCCTGGATGAACCTTAATTCTACCCCTTGTATTAGATACAAGCTCGGGATCATATGGTGTATCACTTGCAACACCATTTGATACTGGATATGCTTTTACAGTCATACCTTCTAAAGGACCTAAAACACTATCAATATTACCCTCATCTCCTGTTTTGTATAAAGTCCAACTTAATACAAAACTACTGTTTAATGTTGTATCTTGAAATGTATCATCACCACCACTACTTACAAAATTCAAAGATATTGAGTAATAAATATATAATTTATCACCATTATTCATAGGAATTTCTTCTGATTCAAAACCACCAGAATGTGTAGTACGAGCATTCCAATAATTGAATTCTCCAGATGAAACTGTTGCAGAAACAGTTTTATCTAAATCGTTATAAGTTTTTGTCATTATATCTGATACTACTCCTGTAGTTGAATCACCAAGGAAAAATACATTATTATACCGATTCTCTGGTAAAGTAAAATCAATAGTCGCTACATCTGTTTGACTAAATATTTGCTTTACTATAAGACAAAAAACGGCACCCCTTAACAACTGTTTTGGATCATCTTCACTATTATTCGTAAAATTTGGATGAAATGTTGAATTAGTATAATTTGTATTCAATGTTACAAAGTTAGGTAAATTACCAACAGTATCAGATGTATAAAAATATCCACCTTGACCATTCGCAATTATATTTGTTTGTTCAACACTTTTTACAACAGATTGAGTTGTACGATTAACAATAATTGTAAAATCAGTTATAGAACCGTAATTCAAAATTGCAAAATCACTAGTTATAAAAGTCGCAGAATCTATCTCAACATCTATTTTCGTAAAATTTATATCCGATAGTGGAATCACAACCGGATATAAATGATTTACAGTCATATATCCTAGTTAAACGGTTTAAAAAACTGCGTATTTTTTAAATTATCGAAACAAAAAAAAATATAGTTTTTATTTAAAAAAAAATGTGTACAAAATAATTTAACATTACAAGATTTTAAACAAGATCAACATTATCATCATCTAAACCACAAATAGTCGGTTTATCATTAAAATCTTCATAATCAAGCCCCTTAATATAATAAGTCATTGTTTTATTATTAGGTGAATAACCATCACAACATTTACAATGTAGAGAAAATGGTTTACCACAATCTTTACATTCAATATCTTTTACAACTGCTAAACCCATCTTTGTAAACATTACATCGGTTGTTTTCGGCTTTTTTGGTCTTTTTGGTTGACCTTTGTAATAATCATGAAATAGCTGTACAAAATCTTGGAAAGGATACCGCCTTTTCTTCCTGATTCTAAAATTCTTGTTTTCAGAAATAAATCTATAAATATAATTATTTTCCATCAAAATATCATCTCTTCGTGAATCAAAATAAGGAATATTCCACTCATGAAATGGAGTCTTTTTATATTTTTTAATAAGAGCTCGTCTCGCAAGTAATATTTTCATCAAAATTTTGTGTAATTCATTATTGATACAATATTCTTCTAAATCTGAACGAGTATTTTCTACTGGTTCAAATCCAAAGTAAGCAATTCTACGAATAACTTCACCTGTATCCTGTACATCTTGCATATATTGAGAACAAAAGAACATTCTTTGTGTTACTTTATGTTGTTCCTCTTGTTTTTGATTTTTTATTGGGATTGCAATTGTTTCACCACTAACAGCCTTCTGAAAATCAGTTTTTCCAAATGACACAATCATATTTGCTGGTGCATCTGAATCCATAATTACTTCATGATCCAGAAATGCACTTTTTCCAAAAGTACCTTCTTTGTAATTAATAGCACCAATACATTCTGATGAAAATGTATTCATAATAATATTCACAATTGTTGATTTACCAGTACCAGATGTACCAACTAAATAAGGTGCAACCTTCAATGGATCTCCTCCAACTGGATAGTGTAAAGAACCAAGAAGACCATAAAATGCTAACTTTACATCATCACAACCTGAAATTTGAGGCTGATCATTAATAATTTTATCGAAAACCTCACAATTCAATTCTGGATCAGTCCATTCCATATTTAACCAGTCTATTTCAAACTCAAATGGAATATATTTTTTTGCAACAAGACCTTCTTCCCATTTATCAAAACGATGAAATGTCCATTCCTTCAATTTAAGAAATCCATTGTTGAAACAGATTATGTTTGGATCTCTTTTTAAAATTAGAATATCTGTATGAATATTTGACAAATATTCAATTAAGTTTTTCTTTGCCGTTGGCTTTTTATAAGCCTTCTTATATGGTGAATCAGCTTCTCTAAACAACTTATCCAAGAATTCCCCATATCTTGCCCTTTTTACAAATTCAATTCCAACACTTGAATCTATTTCACCTATCTTACATGGCTCCATAATATATCCATCCTTCTTCATCAATCCATGTCCTATACAATGGTCATCAAGATAGTCTTGAATTACATCATAAGTTACATTGTCTTCTGTACCCATATCAAAATAATTTCTAATTAGCTTCCAAGAGGAGTTATTCTTCTTCACATCAATTTTACGATCTCCACACTTATGACATCTAACATAACAACTTGTTTTACTCAAAACTACAAAACACTTTACACAAGAATGCTTTTTATCTTGAGTTACAAGGCATGTTTTATCATCATTCGGAATCAATATTATAGACTTTGAAGAAGAATAGCAGTTTGATCTCCATTTTCCTTGAGTAATGAATATTTCATTCAAACTTGAACAAACAGTATCATTTAAACTTTGACGAGAATTAGTTGCAGGTTTTCCATCTTTTACTAAAACTTCATCCACAATTCCACAATAATCTTTGATATTTTTTTCAAAATTATAAACTAATCCATCTTTTCTTGCATAAGAACCTTGCCCACATAACAATTCAACTTTGTCCCATTTAGTATCGATTCGCTTTCGCATTAACCCATAAAACCCTTTTACAAAATAATGCCTTTTTTCCTTTGAAACACTCAAAGTATATGGTGTATCAATATTCGGATCTATTTCACCATCTACATCTATTTGATTTGTAAAACGTGTATCTACCCAAATATATTCATAATTATCTACCAATTTTTGACGTTTTTCTACAACTTCTATGTTACACATATCATTATAACTCGGCATTTCTCCATTTTCATTATAAGGTTTTAACTTTTTTTTAATAACATTTTTCTTATTAGCCTTTAGTTCTAAATTAATTGGAAACCAATTTATCCTATTTTCTGTTAAGAATTCAATCAATGACTTAGAATCAGTCATAATCAAATTTTATCAGAAAACAAATTTTTTGTAAACTTATATTGCTTTCTTTTTGTTGCAATGTAATCATTTTTATAATTTTTCTTTTTTCTTTTTCTTTTTCTTTTTTCAAAAAAGTATACAATTCTTTAATTTAAAAATTTTATATAATATGAGCTTGGAATTTTTTGACCAAGGAAAAAAATATGTAGGAGGTGCCAATGATAATATTTGTCCTATTTGTTATGAAGATTTAAATGAAACACAAGTAACTATAATGTGTCACGAATGTAATCAAAAATTTCACTATGAATGTATTAAAGAATGGTGTACTACCAGTACTGGTTATATAAACGGTTGTCCATCATGTAGAAATCCAGATATTTGTACAAATAATTTCGAAGCGGAGCGCCTCGAGGCACAGCGCCGCGAACGCGATCGAATCCGCGAAGAACGCGATCGACTCCGCGAAGAGCGCATCGCCACGGCGCTCGACGCGCCAAACGCGGAATTTAATATGACACAAGCATTGGAAGTGTTAAGGCGAAGTTATAGAGAATACTCAATGGAAGACGGAACAGGAATAGGTCGCGCACGAATAATAGAAGCGAATAGAGAATTCACACAAATGGAAAATCATCTGTCAAGAGTATGGAATTGGATGCGTAACCATTTGAGAGAATTTATTGAAGATTTGAATGTTCCATTTCCAAACCAAAATAATTATGAAGAACCAAATGAACAATCTGAGAGAACAGATAATGCGAGGAGTTTGTTGCAAGAAATCGAAGACAATCCTAACTGGTATAGAACACCCAGATTAAATAATAGTAAGGATGTTGCTCATTTGTGTGAATTGTATGATTTAATGATTATTAATTGGGAGGAATATGACCGACTTGATAGTATTGACGGATATACTATCGGTGGATATTTTACAGAATTGTTTGGTCGTCCATTTCGTTTTTTATTTACAGAAGAACAAAATATTTATGCTCAACGCATAAGAGCACAACGAAAATACAAAAGTCTTCAGGTCAAAATATTCATTTTTACGATGATACTACAAAACAGAGATACACATACTCGAGAACAAGGAAATAACGCAGAGGCTGAAAGACTCGCCGTCCGAATCGCAGAAATAAACGCCCAGATCGAGGACGCGCGGAATAGGCGCATTGCCGCGGAAAGGCGGATTGAGGAGGCAAATATGCGGACTGCGGAAGCGGAGCGGCGGATTGCAGAAATACAGCGGCGGCAACGTGTAGCTGAAGAGGAAGCGGAGCGGCAGATTGCAGACGCGGAGCGGCAGATTGCAGATATGGGAATTTCTGGGGGCAAACCTAAGAAAAGAACTTACAAGAAAAGAACTTACAAGAAAAGAACTTACAAGAAAAGAACTTACAAGAAAAAAACAAAACAATTATTTGGTTGGGGAAAAAATCCAAAATTAGAAAAATTTTGGAGAGAATTAGCTTCTGGAAAAAAAGTTATTATAGTATATAATAACGATAAAATAGAAAATTATAATATGCCAAAAACAAAAAATGCAGCTCATAAAAAATATATAGAATTACTAAATAACAATGAAATAAAAGCTATTATTACATCAGGACAATCAAGTGATATATACGAGGCGTTATATAAGAGAGTTAAGAACAAATCACCACAAGAAATTATTAAAAATTATAAGAAATATTTATGGCAATATAAATCTGGAGAAAAGGAATATTATTTGTAGTTGTTACTGAATAATCAGTTACATTTGTGCACAACCGATTCCGTCTGAAGAATCATCATAATTTCCTCTTCTTTCAGTTTTATTTAATTCATTAAATAATTTTGAGTCAACTTCCTCTAAGTAAAGTGGCTCATTACCATTAGGCTTAGATTTGTGTATTGCTTTTGGTAAAATAGTTTTCAAATCTTCCTGTTTTTTAGGGTTTATTGAAACAGGAAATTCAATAATAAAAGCTACAATAAGTTTACCCTTTTTACCATTTTGACCTATTATTGGCATACCTTCATTGCTAATACAACGTAATGGTATTCCACCATTTTTTGGTAAACCAATTATACTATTTGCATGTGATTTTATACTAATAAGTCTATTATCAAGATGTGTTATATCAAAACAACATCCGGTTAAAGCTTCTGATAATGTGATTGTTAATTTAACAAAAAGATTATCACCCTTTCTTGCAAAATTATCATGTTTCTGTACATCAAAACAAAACACAATATCACCATTTTCAACATTAGGTATATCATCTCCATAAGATTTAAATCGTATTTTGGTATCATTAGACATACCCGGTTCTATTTCTACTGTTACCTCTTTTTTCTCATTTTCAAATTTGTAGCTTTTACCGAGTCCAGAACAATATTGACAACCTTGATGAATTTCTTGTATCATCCCTGGACCAAAAACCATTCTTTGTTTTATACGCCCAGTTCCATTACAAGCGTCACATGCTTTTGGTTCTCCTACTATTTTTTTTCTAGTAATGGCAACCTTCTTTTTCTTACCATTATATAAATCACCTAAAGTGACCTTCAAATAAAATACTTTGTCTTTTGCCTTACGACGTCTTTGACTTTGATGATGACTTCTACCACCAAAAAACATGTCAAATATATCAGAATGATTTGTTTGATTCATAGATGTATCCGAAACACCGTCCATCCCAAACTGGTCATATTTTTGTTTCTTTTCTGGATCTGATAATATTTCATATGCTGTTTGTAATTTTGTAAACTTTTCAGAATCACCACCCTTATCTGGATGGTGTTTTAATGCTAATTTTTTCCAAGATTTTTTAATATCCGAACTTGAAGCATTTCTGTCTAATTCTAATTCTTTATATAAGGTATCATCTTTTGAACCTCCATTCATAAAATGGCTATTATGAAATCGCATATAATTTTATATACAACACTCCTTTAACTTTCAATTATTTTGTTAATAAACATTTCTGAACAAATTAGTTTTATAAAGCTAATCAATTGTTCAGAATATTAATTAGCCTTCAATAAAATCGGGACAAAATTTGACAATATATGCCAACCAATCGTCGGGACATTTTTTTGTACCCCCATCATATGGAACAACAACTTTTTTTTCTAAAAGCCAATCATTAATACATACTCCATCTAACCATATTTTACATAATAAGCGTCCATATTTGTCAGAACTAATATTTGTTAAAAGTACATATTTATCTAAAATTTTATCAGTTAATAACATTTTGGCCATATTTGCTGCTTGTTTTTCACCTGGGTCTTTGGAACGTATTTCTGGACCATCTATACCAGAAAGACGAAGATTAAATCTAAATATTGGCTCATTATCATAAGGTTTTGATACAATTGTACAAGTATCAACATCATAACATTTTATGACTCTACCATAGGTTACTTTTGGTACAAATGGAGATGTGTTATCCCATGTAGCTTGGTCAAGATTCCTTGGAATTATAATTTTCTTTTTTGAGGGTATATTTAAAAAATTCTTAATTTTTTTCTTAATTCCCATTATATAATATTTTAAGAAAAAATATACTTATTCTAATTTAGTTGATCAATACTTTACTTGTAATTAGTTTGAATCTACAAATAAAAATCAGATAATACCTAAATAAATTGTTATTGGTTTTCTAATCTTTTGCGAGTTATTCTTAATGGACCATCACTCATTTCATAAATTTCATGAACTTTTCTTTTCTTAATCAAAAGTCCTATAAAATCTTTACATACTCCTGTATTATTAACTTTTAATAACTTTCCAGTTGATACTTGCCAACGATTAATAGCATTATTAACAGCAAATACTAAAATATTATCAAATTTTTTTGAAATTCTTTCTTGATAATTATAAGAATTAATTAAAGAATTAATCCAATTAGTTTCAGAAAAATGAAGAATTTCATAATTATTCATTTCTTGTTCCCATTGATACTTCATGAAACACCTGGCTGGTACTATATGTCCCGGATACCATAACTCACAATACCATCTACTTTGATCTAATGCAGAAATAATAATACCAAATTTATTAACATGTTTCTTGAAACGTACATAATTAATTATTCTTTTTTCCCAAGATTTAAATCTTTTTTTGTGATCATCAAATGAATCATATGGTTCAGCACAAACATGTAATTCATAATTATCTCCAGTATTTTCAAATCCCTTATATTTTATCCTATAAGGATGACGATTAGAACCTAAAATGTATTTATTTAAATCTTTTATAGTTTTTGAAGAATTATCATTCTTAAAAGAAGTATGATATCTAAAAATAGGAAAAAATATTTTTTGAATACGAATAGGAAATTCTAACAAATTGTTTAAAAACGATTTTATACCATTATTTTGAATATATTTCGGACTTCCATTTCCAAAACAATTAATCATGTCATTTTGACTTAATCTATATACATCATTTCTTGGAATTAACCATGGAATTATATTATGTATTAAATGTGTTGGTAAAGAGCCAATTGTATTTATACATTCAGGTCTCATTTGACACAAAAGTATAGTCTTTACTGTATCTCTGACTTGTTTACTGTGAAGATGATTATTATTTGGAAACCATTCTCTTAAATTTTTAAATAAATGTTTTGTTTCTGGTAAATAATCTGGCATAACATTCCATAAACTCTTTAAAATACAAGTCAATGAAATATCTGTTAATCTAAATGGAATACCACGTGCAATTTCCCGCCAAATATGAGACCATGTATCTGAGTTCCATTTTAACATAGATGGTTCATAAGAATTATTGTAATCTTCAAAACTATATATTCCAAGAATGTAATTATTTAAATTATGTAGAATTTTTGTGAAGAAAATAGTAGCTCTTTCTTCATAATTTAAAATATAATCATTCGAATATAAACCTAATATTAATTTTGAAACATTATAATTTTCAGTATTTAAGTGATTTTGTTTTTTATACCAATTATTAGAAATATGAATATTAATTTCTAAAATAAAAGATCTATAACCTTTAGTTGTAATATTAGAACAACCTTCAAAGTTTAAATTGTTTAATATTGATGCTCTTCTATCACCCTTTGTTAAAGCTCCTAATTTTTCTAATTTAGAAGTAATCCCATAAAAGAACCGAAACTCAGCAGGTACATTTGTTACAATAATTGTATATTTTGGTGGATGATTTGAATTTGTTCTATTTGTTCTACCAAACTGTTGTATTAATAATTCAGCAGAACGAGGAGGTTCTAATATTATATGATGTCTTTTATTACCATCAATTTTATTATACTTATCACTATGTAAAGATATTCCAGAACTACCACATTTTGTAATTATTGCTATTCTTTTAATATCTTTCTGAAAATTTTCTAACTCTGATTTCAAAGATGGTAATTTTTCCATTTTGATACTACCATCACTATATGTAATTGGTCTAACTTTACGACCAGATATTTCAGCAACATTATTTATTCCAAATTTTTCTATTATAATATCTATAGGATTTTTTGTAAAACTAAGATCAGAAATATTTATTTCATGTCTTTCAAATAAATCACGAATACATGAAAAAACAGATTCTGTTGAATTATTTCGTCTATAACAAGATTCACCAGTTGTTTGTAAACCTATTACTACTGATTCTCCCTTATTTAAGGAAGTTTGTATTTCATTAATAGCTAAACTAACTTTGAAACTAGTTATCAAATACTGAAAAAAATTTTGATTATCTATACCATTTAAACAATTCGAATTTTTCCAAGCTGATGTTAATTTATCATAATAATTTTCTTCTTCTTGATTTAGCTTATAAGTTTTAAGAAAAACTTCTATTCCATCAAAACCTAATTGACGACTTACTAATTTACCAGAATGTTTCAATTGTAAAGCCGCCATTTCCATAGCACAAGATCCATAAGATTCTAACATTTTAACAAATAAATTATGTTCTCCAGTCCATAAACCTAAACGGGTCATATAATGTAATTGTCTGACATCACTTGCGGCAGTTGCTGTACTATATACTATTTTTGGATTAATATTTAAATTTTGAATTTCTAATACCATTTTTCCTGTCAAAGATTTGGAATTTTTAGCCATATGAGCTTCATCAAATATAATTGTAACATTTTCACTATTTCTAAGCCATTCATAAACAATATTTGAAGTTTCACTTCGAATTAGAGAACCATATGTTGAAAATAATATTCCATTTTTGCCATTTTTAACGTCTTTTAATGTTAACCATTCAGCACTATCATTTCCTAAGTTTTTAACAAGTTTATACTCATTATAAGCATCATATTCTAAATTTTTATTTAAACTTATCCAAATTGCTCTATATTTAATAGGTTCTATATTCCATAATTCACTTAATATACCTGCTATAGAACGACTTTTTCCAACACCAGTTCCATCACCCAAAAAAAATCCACGACTACGATTTTCAATAGATTGTTTATTATACATTGTATTTATGGCATAAGTTATTGCTTCCATTTGAACATTTGATATAGAATTATCAAAATCACTCGAATATGGTTTTAATTTTAAATTTATTGCTATTTCTGGTAGTTCTACTGAATTCATATGATCGCTTTCATATACAACTGATGGATGTTTCTTTGTTTTATATGAATTTTTTGTTACCCATTTTTTATATATATCATTTGTTTCCATATTATGATTTAATATTTACCTCTTAATTCAAATTCGAATAAAGACAATTCTTATATAATATGAATTTATTAATGTATTTTATGAAAATATATACAATTATTTAATAATGGTTAATGTATACAACAAAAATTCTTTGTCTGCATCTGGATGGAAATATAACAAACCACATACTAAAGAAGAAAGAAAAGCATTAATTTCAAATTTTGGAAAAAAGTGTTTTCTCAAACCAGATGAATTAAAGTATCCAGTATGTGATAAAAATGGTAATTTTGATTGTAAAGGTATAATTGCTTCAAAATTTTGGGCAGATGTTTCTGAAATAAAAGCATCTAAAAAGTTAGAAAAAGTCAATAAAAGAGAAAAAAAAATAACCAGAAGAAAAAAACGCCCTTATTCATTCAAAAAAATAAGCAAAAAAGCCATTAAATTAGGTAAAAAACTTGGCTGTAAAAAATTTAGTAGAAAATAAAACAATATAAGAATAAAAAGATAATAAAAATGAATCAATAAAACTTTGATTTTTAAACAAACAATGGATGATACAGAAATAGACAAATATGCGTTAATGATCAATGATATTTATTGTGAAGAAACTGATAATAATAATGATGAAGTGAATATTCACAATAAGACAGTAATATGCAAAGAATGTAATATTCCAACTATAACACATGGTTTAGATATTTGGGAATGTAAAAGATGTGGGAGTATAGTTGAGCAAATGATTGATAATAGTGCTGAATGGAGAACTTATCCAGATGGATCAAAACATGATACAATAAGATGTAGTGCAGTAATTAATAATTTACTTCCTCAGTCTTCCAAGGGTACAATAATATTGTCGACAAATAATTCAAATTATCAGATGCGTAGAACACAAAAAGTACATTCTTGGTCAGCAATGACTTATAAGGAAAGATGTCTTAATAGTACTTTTCAAGATATTTCGTTACGTTCTCTTAATGGGCATATTTTACCAGTTTGTATAAGACTTGCCCATGAATATTATTCAATAGTGTCTGAATTGTATGTAGCAAGAGGAGTTATGAGAAAAGGATTAATTGCAGCATGTGTATTTATGGCTTGTAAAAAGAAAGGAGTTCCAAGAACAAGTCAAGAAATTGCTAAGATTTTTAAAATAAGTGATAAATGGGTAACACGTGGTAATAAGAAATTTACTGAATTATGGAATCTTTCTGGAAATGAACATATTACATATGCAAATGATTGTCAATCTATGGATTATTTAGCAAGATTTTGTTCAAAATTATCAGAAAAATCTACTGAATTATTAAAAAAATCGAAAGATATTTGTCAATTATGTAGAGATAATGCAATATTAAGTCAAAATACACCAGTATCTATAGCGGCAGCATCTATTTATATGGCAACTACTATTCTCGATATGGAAACTGAAATACCAAGGACTGACATCGCAAAAGTTGCTAATACATCTCAAGTAACAATTGGAAAATGTTACAAAGAATTACTAAAACATCCCAAGATTTTTGAATCCATATAAAATTATAATATAATTGTTATAATTAATGAGCTCGAATCGGCTAATTTATGATACATGTGCTTATCAAAAAGAAATGGCAAAGCAATGCGACCAATTAACATATATACTGGATCCTACAAAACATTATCAAGATGAACCTTGTCGTCCAGAACTTGGTATATTAGGAGGAAATTCAGTTAGTATTGTTAAAGGTAATCTTGTTGATTTAGAAACTGATTTACGCGGATTAACAAGATATAATACAAGATGTCAATTACAAAAAAATAATTGGATACCAAAAAGTGATGGTAAAATTGTTATTCCACAAGAAGGTGTTAAAAATGGATTAGTAATTGACACAAATAAATTACATTTACCCCCATGTCAAATGATAAGGTATGAACCTGTACCATTACCACCAGGTCAAAACTTACCATGTATGCCACCAAGGCAAAAAATGCAAAATCCCTTGTAATTTTTATTTTTTTTAACAATTTTGTTTTGTTTTATTGGACTTTTTATAGTTCTCTAAAAAAAAATATCCAATTGGAGTATGAGCTTCAATCGTTTGAACTTTGACATGTGCCAATATAAGCAAACAGTATATGAATCTACCGGACCAGGAAATTATATGTTAGGCACACCGCCACCAAGTTGTGACTATTGTTATCCTTCTGCTCCTACAGTTAGGCTTCAAAATGCAGGAAATAGTATTAATCGTAATGTACCATTAATTGATACTGAATCTGAATTATTAACTTTATCTCGCCCAGCTTCTAAATGCCCAACGGATGTATTATATAAAGGCAATATACCATCAAATGCATCAAAAATTAGTCCCGGATTAAGAAATGGCAAAACAATAGAAGCTTATGAGAATCCATCCAAATCAAATGACTCCGAAAGTCAAGGATTAACTCACTTTCCAGATTGTTTTCCACATACAATTGAATCAAGACATTCAGATCCAGCCTCAAATTTAAGAGGTACTGGTTTTGATCGTTGGGAATACTTGTGTCAAAACCCACAAGATAATGTACTCATTCCTTTTGATAATAATGTAGCTAATAGAATTGTTGTAAAAGATAATCACAGACCACTTATACCAAAACCAATTGATCCTAGATTAGTATTACCACCAAATACTGGTGCACCTCTTTGTGAGAAAACTACTCCAGTATGTTCAGCTCCAACAAAGTAATTTGAATATAAATCTAATTTATTTAATTTTATATATATCTTATGGAAAAGGAAGATTTAGTTGAAATGTTAAAAATAAGAAAAGAATTCAGGGATAATAATATTAGTAAAAATTCTTTAAAAGAAAAATATTCAAAGTTTTGTGAAAAATTTGAACATTCATTTGATATGATAACCAATCCTAATTGTGATGATACTATGCTTAATAAATTACTTAATGCTCATATGGCAGTAAAAAATGGTTCAATGTCACAACATGATGCAAGCGTTCGCGTTGGTCAAGAATTAGTAGATACTTATGTCAAACCACAACTCGAAAAATAAACATATCTACTTAAAACTTGGTTTATTTGGTAATAAACATGTTTGTTTTACAAAACCATTTACTGGAGTTTTACACAATTTTGGTAAATTTGATTTTGTTTGTAAAGTCTTATTTACTGGACCTCCATAATAACTTTTTGGCATACCACCAAGGCGTAACATTTTTTTACCTTTAGAAGCAGTCTTCTTTAAAGTTTTTTTTAAGGATTTTCCAACTTTTCCAAGTTTTTTAACAATTCCAGACCGTCTTTTTACACGTAAAGTTTTTTTAACACCCTTTTTTGGCATTTTATACTATATTACAACATTAAAATATTGTATTCAGTTATGGAAGATATTTTGGAAATCGCTCTCTTATTTGCTGTAATATCATTATGTGTCGGATATATTGCATTATTTATTGCAAATGATGTAGAAAAACAAGTTAACAAAAAAACACCAAAAAAATCGTCAAAACTAATTATAGAGGATTATGAATCAAATAAATACGTAACAATTGATATTTTACAAGAAGATTTTATGGCAGTTGATAGAAAATCTCGTATTGTTATTGAATTATTTACTTCTATTGCTCCAAAAACAGTCGAAAATTTTTATCAACTTTGTAAAGAAAACGCATATGCTGGTGTCCCATTTCATAGAGTTATTAATAATTTTATGATTCAAGGAGGAGATATTAATAAGAAAAATGGTGAAGGTGGTATATCCATTTATGGTGAACCATTTAATGATGAAGACTTTATATTGAAACATGACTCGGAAGGACTTATTTCTATGGCTAATTCTGGACCAAATACAAATTTATCACAGTTTTTTATTACATTAGCTCCAGCACCACATTTAGATGGAAAACATGTTGTTTTTGGAAAGGTTATATCTGGTATGGAACATGTAAAAAATATTGGTACAACACCAGTTGATTTTAATGATAGACCTGTTCAAGATATTAAAATTGTATACTCTCAAGAAGGAAAACATATAGAAGAAGATTTAGAAAAACCAGATATTGCCGCAACAGATATTTCAATAGATATTCCTAATCCAATGAAAAATGTTCTACCAAATGTAAGAGAAAATCCATTTAACAATGGAATGTCTTCAAACTCAATTAATTTATCAACACAAGCATCTTTCCCAAATCATCCTACTGGTGTTTATTCATTCCAAGGTTCTAATACATCATTCCCAGAAGGTATGTCTACTTTTACTGATAATGCTTTTGAAATCAATAGTGAGTACTAGTTTTATATATTATTATCTATTTTGAATACCAATCATACATTAATAACCATGTATTACCATCCTCCCATTTTAAAGCTCTATCCTTTTGTAACCATTTACTTTTATATGAACCATGTGTTACATGCTTTTTTCCTGAAAAATCAACCAAATATTCATCTTTTTTTCCAGTTTTTTGCATTATTGCTGTCCATTTCTTATTTGTGTTTGGTTCATCATTTCCATATGCACCAGTTATTTTAAATGTATTCGCATCTATTTTACTTATTTTTCTTAAGCATCCGCCATGTTTTGGATCAAAGTAATATCCGGTTAACATATATTTTAATATATTTTAATATATTTTATTATTATAATGAAATCTAAAAAAACGATTCCAAAAAAATCAAATTCAAAAAAAACTATTAAAGCCAAATATCAAAAGCCAAAAAAACAAAATACTAAGAAAAAAGAGTATACTAGGAAAAAATCAAGAAAACAACTTCGTAAAATGACAAAAAAATACGCAAGTATGAAAAATAGTGCAAAAGGAGGACAACTTAGTACACAAGAAAAAGAAGTTGAAGAACAAAAACTTCAAGAAAGACTTGATAATAATGATAACGCTTTACTTAAAAAATTAGACGTTCCTGTATCATCTGCAGATGGACCAGAAACTAATAAAGCAGCTGGACCAGAAGATCCATTATCTATCTCCGATAAAGCTCTTGAAAAAAAATTGGCTTTATCTGAAGATGAACAACTCATGGAATTACAAAAAGCTTTTGAATCAGATGTAGATACTTTCGAAGAAAAGGGTGATGAAGAATCTGTTGCCAAACCAGACGCAAAAAAAGCAACTAAAGACGCAAAAGCTGCTAAAAAAGCTGCAGACGAAGCAGACAAAGAAGCATCAAAAAAAATTGCTGATGCAGAAAGTGCTTCAAAAGCCGCACAAAAAGCAAATGACGAGTTTGAGTCAGGTAAGATTAATTATGGAGCTTCAAAAAGAGCTAAAGAAAAGGCAGAAATCGCACAAAAAGATGCAAACAAAGCTGTATTAAAAAAAGAAGAAGCATTTAAAAAAGCTGAAGAAGCACAAAAAGATGCAGAAAATGCCGCAAAAGCCGCAGACACTGCATTAGCACAAAACGCATCAAATAAAGCCTTAGAAGCAGAAGCTGCAAACAAAGCGGCAGACACTGCATTAGCACAAAATGCAGCAAACAAAGCCTTAGAAACAGAAGCTGCAAACAAAGCAATAGACACCGCATTAGCACAAAACGCATCAAACAAAGCCTTAGAAGCAGAAGCTGCAAACAAAGCAGCAGATACTGCATTAGCACAAAACGCTGCAAACGAAGCCTTAAAAGCAGAAGCAGCAAAAGTAGCAGACACTGCATTGGCACAAAACGCTGTAAATGCGGCAAAAGATGCAGAATCTAAGAAAAAACTACAAAAAGAACCTGAAAAAACTCCTGAAGATGAATCATTATCTTCTAAAAAAAGAAAGACAGTACTTAAGAAAAAGAAAACATGGACTTGTAAATTTGATGAAAATGATAATGATTCCGATATTGATGCTACTTGGAAATGTTCTTATGATGAAGATTAAATATTCTACTGACTAAATACGTGCAGGTACATTAGGTACATCCAGTTCTCTTTTACTCATCATTTCCTCCATTTGTTTATTAAGAATATCCGATTTTTCACTCATTTGTATACTACCAAAACCACTTGTTTCAACACTTGGATTTGAAACAGGATTTCCATATTGTACTGGCATTGATGGATTAGAAGGTGCTCCACCAGGCATTATACCTAATCCAGAAGGTACATTTACATCATTTCCACTAATTGTTTCAAAATTATGTATCATAGACATACCACCATCACCTTTCGCACTACTATCAATTCCTATAAATGAATACATATCTGAAAATGCATTCATTTCATTATTATGCCATGCATTTGGACCAACTTCTTCTTTGACAACCTTTTTTTGATTATTGTATTGTTGTTGGTGTTGTGTAATTTGATTTTGACTATGTGCTTGTTTTGGAGAAAAGTTCTTTATTTCTGGTTTTTTAATAATAGGTTGCATTTTCAACCAACCAATGATTTGATTCCCTACAAATATTTGATTAGTTTCTCCAACAACAAGAGACGGAACACTATTTATATATTTTGGTAATTTTTCACGAACTTCAGCTTTATCTATACATACATAACGCATTCGAGTTTTTACAGGAGACTTTTTAATCTCACCAACAATTTGTTTACAATGTTGACAATAATTGCTATAAAAAAGTAATGATACTGACATGCCTTATCTTTTATTACAAATATAAATTAGTTAAATGTTTGCAACATTGATAATATAAAATGGTTTTTGATTCAAATCTGATTCATATTTTTTGAATAAATCATTAATAAAATTTATTATTGAAGATTTTTTCAATGATGAAGTATCTTTTAACAGTTTAGCATAATATTCACAAGGTTTTATAAGATTTAATATATAAATATAATCATACCAATCTATCATATACATCCAAAACAACTTAGATTTTTCAGACAAATTTTTAAATTTAGTTTCAAGTTTCCAATTGTTTTTGCTACTGAAAACGCCACATAGATTTGAATTTATAATAAATTGTATGGGTATTGGTTCAGTATTGGATGGTAAAAATGTATGAGTTAGACCAAAATCAATAATTCTCCAATCATATTGATCATTTTCTATATTTTTTGTAGATACAATATTTCGTGGATTAATATCATAATGTATTGCAAAGTTATTGTGAAAATTAATAATTTGCAAAAACAAATCTTTTTCTAAATTATTATAAATTTCTGGAAGACTATTTTTTTTTAGATAATAACAAAGATCATTTGAATATAATGGTAAAAATAACATACATCCATCATTAACAATAAATGCAAAAATTTCAATTGGATAAAATAAATGTGAAAAGTAAATTTCTCTACTGGTGTTTGATTTAACAAAACAAACCTTTATTAGCAAGTTTTTATAACTAAAAACAAGTGATTTGCCACTACTTTTAATAATATTTAGTTGACTATTGTCAAAGTAATCATAATATGAAATTTTTTGTGTTAATTTTTTATAAATTTCTAATTTTTCCTTATCAAGATATTTTTTTAATTTAGAATAATGAGGATATTTGGGATTTATCATAATATTATGAATAAAATTTGATAAAAATATTCAACCAAATTTAAAATTTGATATGCGTTCAATTGGTAAAAACTTTATTAATGTCTCAATTCATGAAAAAATATTCAGAATCTATCATGAATTCTTTACATTCTCCATTTAATATTCATATATTAAACATTATGAATTCAATTTCATCACTTGATAACTCTTTTATTGAAAATTTGAAAACAAACAAAATATTTATTAACTATGATAACTACAACAATATTAAATGGGAACATTACATCAAAAATATCAATCTTTGTGATAAGTTATTAAATTCAAACATATTTCAAGAAATATCAAAAACTATTCAAGAATTATTAGAGGAAATATTATGTTCCGAAGGAATTTCAAAATTTCCAGCAGATTTGAAAATAATGATTGTTTCATTCAAAGAAGTTATATCAACATTTTTTGATACAACAAATGATATTAATAATACTATCGATTTATTGGAAGATTCATTAGATAATTTAGAGCAAGATACTGTTAAGACTATTTTTTATAAAATAATAGGAAATGAAAAAGATGCTGAATTATTGTGGAATGTACTTATTGATTTATCTGCAAGTATGTATGGCTTAGTAGCATCTATTCCTTCAAATTCTAAATGGGGAGATATTATTAGGGATAAATCAGCTTTAACTGAAACAGTGAAAATATTGGTAGAAGATTAATCTAAATTTATTATAAGCCATTCAATTAATGGAGAATATTTTAAATGATTTCTTTGAAAGAAGAAATAAGCATATTCAAAATAACATAAATCTTGTAGATGAAAAAAGAATTATTTACTTGAAAAAGAGACAAGAAATAAAACGTTTGATTTCATGTATAATTGGATATCTTTTTGCCTTAAAATTTAATTTAGAAGTTAATAATAACATACAAGAAAATATAGAATCATTGGAAAATATAAAAAACAAAATTGAATTATTGATAACAAATTATTCACCATTAACTAAATGTTATTGTGTATATAAATCTCCTACAAGAGCAATAGTTGATACAAATTCTATAAAAATTTTATCAAAAAATCCAATTTGTGCGAATATAAAAATAAAAGATTGTAATTCTAAATTTATTATTGATGATAAAACTGTTTATAGTATAGTATCAAAAGATAACATAATTTTGAATATTTATGAAGATACGATAATAAAAATTCCAAAGAATTTTATTCAGTTAAAAGGAGATAGTATATCCATTGAATATGTAGATATATTTGCTGCCAGAGGAGCTAATCGTATCTATAAATATAAGGGACTTGATTTAGGAAAAATTTATAGATTAAAAAAAATTCTCAATAGAAACATGTCCATAGACAATATTAAAAATGCTATAGATTTAGCAATGAATCTAATATCAGAGTGAATTTACTCAAAAAAAATAATATAGACTTGTAATGAGTATAGTTGTATGTAGTTTTGTTTTTCTTTTACCAATCTTGGCCGCAATTATATATAATAACTCCCAAAAAAAGAAGGTAAAAGCAAACATGAAAGTTGTTTATTATAAATTTTTTGTTTTCTGTACAATTTTATTTTTATCCTCGCAAATATCTATTAAACTAACATCAAAAGAATCGACATATGCTGGAATAATATTCATTGGAAATATTCTTATGGCACTTTTAGTATTTGAATTTTTCTTGATTCCAAATCAAGAAACTCATCCAGATGATATAGCTATAATTCATACCTCTGTATTATGGTTGGTTGGATTTTTGTTTGTATTATTATGTTGCTTTGGCCATTTTATGGATATTGCTGTCCCAGAAAATGAATGGAATTTACACCCAATTTATGATATAAGAAAGATATCAACAAAAGTATATTCTGAATTAGCAATGCCATCAAATGATGTTGAAAATTTACCTATATGTAATTTGTTTTCATATGTTAAGAAAACAGGAGATTCAGTATCAGCAGAATCCCTTGACGATTTGCCCCCTCTTGTGGATGCGTCTGGACGCAAAGCTGAAGACGTGTTTGATTGGGCGGATATTTCTGGAATAAACAAATATCCCCATCTGAATAAGCCTGTGGCGAGCCCAGCGCAGCAATGGCCAAGTCAGCAATTGCCAAATAATAATACAACTGTTTAAAAAATATTTTTATAAGTATAAATCAATGGTATTAAATCAAATAGAATGTCCACCAACTAAATCAAAACAAAATATAGGTCAACTTTTTAATAAATGGATGCCAGAAATGGAAAAATATGCTGTAGATTATGTTGGTATCGGAGATATTGCGGGAACTACTTCAAATAAAAGAGCAAAAAAAACAGCAATCGGTACTAATAAATTCATATCTATCGGAGGTAAATGTGATAACACCAGTGACCCAGAATGTATTGGAAAAGATAGATATGTATATTATAGAAGTTATCCTTTTGGATTTATTCCAAATTGTACAAAAAAAGATAATAACTATGAAATTACAAGTTTGACAAATATTCCCGGGGGTACAGCATTAATGGGTGGTATTGCTGAAGATATTATCAATTTAAATATAGCAGATACTTCAAAAAGTTTTTTTGGAAAAGGACCTCTTTCATCCAAGAAATGTATGAAAGCAAGACTTCCTGTAGGTAATGGTTTACTTGTAGATGGAAGACGTTTTGATACTAAAGAACAAGCGCTTGATAATGGTAGAGGATGGTATGTAGAAGAACAATGTATACCAAAAGGTCCAACTTATAATAAAACATATGGAGGAGAACTATTTAAAATACCAATATCTGAAAGCAGATGTAAAGAAGAATTTACACAAAAATCTGAAACAAGAACTATCCCTAAATACATATATATACTTCTTGTGTTTGGATTACTTATTCTTAGTCTTATTAGTACTAAATACAACAAA
>Ga0163110_10000290_pt1 | contig 23153 bp, 17 predicted proteins | sample CRUFie1St17metaG_FD_108703 | JGI IMG/M metagenome (GOLD analysis project Ga0163110, IMG submission 108703) | Marine microbial communities from the Costa Rica Dome - CRUD Field 142mm St17 metaG | ecosystem: Environmental > Aquatic > Marine > Oceanic > Photic zone | place: Costa Rica: the Eastern...
GTAAATCCATCTTCGCCATCAGCACCCTCATCGTCACCTGCGACATATTCTTTGATTGATTCCACCATGTCTTCGTGGTACACACCAGTCCCGTCGACAGCCGCCATAGCCGCCAATGAGTCAAGTGCCCAGGCGGCCGCTATAGATTCGTAATCAACATCACAATCAACTCGATCAACCAATCTAGTGGCACCTAACTCCTCGAAGCGCTTATCCCATTCCTTTCCGGATTCGCAGAATAATTCGTAACTCGTGTCTCCAAGTGCACAGACACTGAAGTGAGTCTGGCTGAGAGAAGGTGCTCCGTCTGCATTCGCGGCGACCCAAAGGGCCTCAGCATTGTCGGGTTGCTCTCCCTCGCCCCATGTTGAACAAACAATCAGGACTCGAGACATCCCAGATAGAGATGCGAAATCAAAGCCATCCATATCGTGGACAGTACCTACTAGACCGTAATCAGAAGCCTGTTTGGAAAACTTAGCAGCTAAGGCTTCTGAATTTCCTGATTGTGAGCCATATAGAATTGCAAGGCTTCTATCACCAGCACTCAGAAGTTCTCCAAGATCGTCTCCGGTCACCTCAATAGTCTCCTCGAGGGCTGGCTCAGGTGTTATATCCTCGTTAACTTGTGATTCGATAGGTGCGCCACCGGTCATAGACGAGAAAATAGATAGTGCCTTGGAAGTGAATTCTGCAGCAGGGTCTTCATATTCAACATCACAATCAACACGATCAAGGATTCTAGTTGCGCCTTGCTTCTCGAACCAATCATCCCAGTCCTTGCCGGATTGACAGAAGAATTCGTAACTGGTATCCCCTAGGGCACAAATAGCGAAGTTGCACCCTTCTAGTGAAGGAGGTGAGTCACCATTTGCTGCGTCCCAAAGATCTACTGCGTTATCGGGCATATCTCCTTCGCCCCATGTGCTACAATAGACTAGGACATTCTTGACGTCAGTAAGATCTCCGATTATTATCTCACTCATACCCTTAACGGAACACGATAACCCTAGGGACTTGGCCTGCTTTTCAGCTTCAACCGCTAGATACTCGGAGTTGCCTGATTCAGACCCAAAAAGTATGAGCAGAGAGGAATCTGTCAAGACATCACCGACTCAGCCTTGGGCTGATATTCAATTGGAGTATAATGAGATTATTGAACTTGATGTAAACACGAGCTACGACCTGCAGTCGTATTGGACCCTACATATCGAAGCCATCAAAGTCAGCAGGATCACCCGCTGGGCCGCCTTTACTGGATATAACATCGTCAATTCTGAGAATCATTACTGCAGTTTCAGATGCACTTTGTACCGCCTGTTCAACTACACGACTTGGTTCGAATACCTTACTTTCTGCCATGTCAACAACTCCACCATCATAGACGTTTACTCCATGAGAAGAAAGTCCTTCTGAATGTGCTTTTCTCAAATCAATGATTGTATTAACTGGATCAAGTCCAGCGTTCTCTGCTAACGTCCTTGGAATCACTTCAAGAGCTCCTGCAAAAGCCTCTATGGCCATTTGCTCTCGGCCTCCAATACCCTCGGCATATGAACGGAGATCTCGACTAATTGCTGCCAAAACAGACCCCCCTCCTGTCAAAACAGCGCCATCTTCGTGAGCTACTGCTACTACTCCAACTGCATCGTCAAAGGCTCTTCGAATCTCATCAACAACATGTTCAGTTCCACCTCTGAGTAAAACACTTACACTCTTTGCTTGAGGACATCCAGTGATGAAAACCATATCTGAATCTCCAATTTTCTTCTCCTCAACCTTTTCAGCATTTCCTAGGTCATCTTCGGTTAGGTCGTCAATATTGGTAATGATATTGCCACCTGTAGCCTTTGATAGGGCTTCCATATCGCTTTTCTTTGCCCGACGGATTGCAAATAGCCCGGCTTTTGCCATGTAGTGCTGAGCTAAATCATCAATACCTTTCTGGCAAATCACCACATTAGCACCAGTTGCCTTTATGCTATCCACTAGACCTTTGAGGAAAGATTCCTCCTCATCCAGAAATTGGGCTAACATGTTCGGGTCAGTAATCTGAATCTTTGCATCGACTTCTGTTTTCTTTACCTCGATAGCGGAGTTAATCAATGCGACCTTTGCATCTGAAACAGAGCGCGGCATTCCAGAATGAACTCGCTCTTTATCCAAGATTATGCCGTCAACTAAGGTACTATCTTTGATTGAGCCTCCTTGCTTTTTCTCTATCTTAATGTCGTCGATATCTACCACAACACCATCATCAGTATCCTGAGCGACTGCCAATATAGCCCTCACTGAAATATCTGCTAGGAATTCCTTCACCGCCCCAGCACTTTTTCCAGTTAGAGCGGTTTTTGCTACCTCATGCAATTTTTCCTCGTCAACATTAATTCCGTGGGAATCAATCAAGTCAGCGGCCTTGTCTGAGGCTAACCTGAAACCTTCACAAATCACAGTTGGATGAACATTCTGTTCTACTAAATCTTCACTTCGCTTCAGCAATTCTCCAGCGATAACTACTGCACTCGTCGTGCCATCAAAACAATGTTGCTCCTGGGTTTTGGCGATTTCAATAATCATCTTGGCTGCAGGGTGTTCAATGTCCATTTCCTTCAGGATTGTTGCGCCATCATTCGTGATTACTACATCGCCCATAGAATCGACCAGCATCTTATCCATTCCCTTTGGTCCAAGAGTGCTTCTGACAGAATCAGACACTGCTTTTGCAGCGGCAATGTTGTTACTTTGAGCCGTCTTTCCACTGGTTCTCGTAGTGCCTTCTTTGAGAATAAAAATCGGTTGCTGACTGTTGTACATCGGAAATCACACTCCAGAATTCGGTAATCCGGCGAACCAAGTGGGGGTCATAAGACCTCGCACACAAAGGCACGGGGTTGGGAGGGTAGATTGGAAAGGAATAATGGAAGATTATTCTTCATTGTTCTGTTCTAACCATTTAGCCCCATAATATGCCCACTGATCCATAGTCCATCCTTCTGGGAGTCCCTCTTCTGGAACGGGTGGAATATCTGGCGAAACATCAGAGTCTAGTACACTTTCATCCTCGATTGAATCATTCGAACTATCCTCCGATGAATTATCATCATCTGAAGTTGATTCATCTTCTTCAGGAAGAGGAGGTGGGGGCATTTCAGCAGCGGGGTTCTCAAAAATATCTGCAGACCCACCATACATGGAATTAGCCACCTCATCCGCAGCCGGCAGATCAGGAGCAGGAGGAACTGAGACGTCGCCACCAAAGTCAACGAAGCTAGGGGAATAATCATCGACACTGGAGTATTCTTCTAGGGGAGCTCTTGCCTCCTTTACAACTCTCAAGGTGATTACAAGAACCACACCCATTGCAACTAATCCCGCGATTATAAAGACAATGTTTGCCGCCACCTCTGCCATGAACCCTACATCAGGGCCTTCTTCCACTTGAATTGTTTTGACCAGTTCAATTGGAGAAGATATGGAAACTTTGTCAATGTCAGAATCAATTGTCAGAATTACATTGAAATTCATTGTATTATTTGCTAAATTGTCAAGATTCTCTTGGTCAATATCCAATGAAACTGTGACTTCCTTCGTTGCATTAGGAGGGAGGACAAAATCTCTATCCTCACTTTCTACACGAACATCTACAACGTTGAAGAAAAGTTCAGGTTCAGTATTCCTATCTATATCAGCTCGCATTAATTGTTCTGAAGTGGGGTGAAGATTTGTTACAGTAAATACAAGTTTTATTTCTCCACGCTCATCGATTATGATTTTTTGTCCACCTAACGGAGGAGTAAGGCTTAGCCAACCAACCTTTCCAACATTGAAGTCTGCCTCACCTTGGGAAGTTACAGATTGACCTATAGTTGCCGCTTGCTGGCTGATAGCAATCAGTGTCACGGTTCTGCCACCATCAGCTCCCTGATTGAAGGAGTATGTCACAGTCAAATTATGTGAAGAACCGGGTTCTATCCAAGGTGTCTTTCCATTGCTTAAATCCTTAGCGAAAACGGTAATATCAGAATGGCTCTGTTCAAATGAAATTTCAAACCTATCGGGCATGTTTCCATTATTCCAAACCTCCCATCTCATAGTCCTAGGGTCGTCTCCTGCTCGATATACTTCCTCGGTTAAATCTAGATCGGGTACCTCGATAACGTAGGTCTCATGAACTGTCAGTAGTAGTGGGAGGCTCTTCTGATAATCTGGATTAATCTGACTTGTGGCAGTAATCCAAATTTGATACGTTTCATTTTCGATACCGTAATTCATTGGGAACTTCAAGAAAACACTTGTATCGCCTCCAAATGGATCGATTCCAAGTGTTTGTTCAGCATTCATTTCCAAACCTAAACGCCAATCTGCTGATACAGAGAGGTCAAACGCTTCCTCATAATTTCCATCATTGATTAACTGAATCTCAATTAATCTTAATGTTCCATCTGCAGGGGCTCTAAGATGAGTTATCTCTGGTAATAATTTCAAGTCATGAGCGACCGGTATTTCGACATAGACAGTCCATTCTGTTTGGAAATTTGCTGGGGCCCTACCACTTGCAATTAGCGTAATCGCATAAGTCCCTGGTTCGATTTCATCTGGGGAGGTTATTCTGGCGATTAATTCGACTTCTTCATTTAGAGTCATCTCTAGACTTGTAACTTCTGCGCCAGTATCATTTATCCAAACTAAATTTGAGGCACTCCATCTATTATCTGTATAAGAACCACCTAAGTTCCATGTGGCAATCTGATTACCTGTATTTTTTAGCGTCATTACTACGTCCCCTGTTTCTCCGGGGAGAAGAGTAAGTGCTGGATTTTCCAGGGTTTTCTGAGTCAAGTATGATGAATAAGAGGCAGTAACATCGACGGGAAGTGTTAGACTCCATTTGGTAGTATTTAGAAGGCCGTCTCCTAAGTGTACGAGCCAATCTACTTCTTGTACAGTCACTCCGTCGGGTATAGATAAATTAACCCACAAATCCATTGTTTGAAGTGGTTTAATCACTTTTGTAACTACGTTGTTATCGTGGTCCGAAGGATTGTTTGAATCAATTCTTAGAGGAAAATCCCACATCCATGAACGGTTCGAAACTTCTGTATATGTTCTCAAAGTTATGTCAATGTAGCCATTGTTCTTCACTTTACATTCCAGAGATGGAGGACGAGGGTCTGCTGGGATAACGATGTAAGCATTTGGAAGTGGATCATCACATTCGACATCGAGTGTGTATTCTGGCACTCGTTCAATACCGAACATAATGAATCCATCCAAGTGAATTCCTTGTGTAGCAAAGGATGAATCGGAATCAAATCTAAATGCAAGAGAGTACTGTGAATTGGCATGTACATCAGACATATTCCAAACTAGTTGAGTCCAGTTTCCGACAGTACTTGATAGAGGCATTGCAGTGTAGTTGAAAAACTCCTCATTGCCAGCATCTGCCTCAATACTCATCCAGTCACCTTGGCCCATTTCTCCCCATGCATTAGTGACTAACTGGAGAGAAAGATAGTCAAAACCTCTAACTTGAATACGACAGAACAAATTGCCATGGATAATAGAGACTTCTTGGTCAAACACTCCCGATCCTAAACCATGGCCTGGATCTTCGCAATTATCAGCTGGAGTAAGCCAACCCCACCAAAGCCGATCCATCCTATTGCTTGCATAATCTGAACCTGGGCGAGATACTCTCCAATGATTTTCACCAACGGCACTAGACAAATTATCCATTCTCCAATGGCCATAATAATCGGGGTAATCGGATAGAGTACCATCTCTATCGTATCCAGCGGTAGCCCAAAGTGGATTGTTGTAACTTAGTTGTTGAGTACAGTCACTTTGTCCATCTTCATCGACGTCCCCACAAATGCCGTTTTCCATTGGGTCATTCCAAATTGCGACCGGCATTAACCTGTCAAGTTGATTATTGTCGGTATTTCCGTCCCCTAATCCACCATCAACGAGACCCCTGAGAATAATCCCACCCTGTAGATATCCATTCTCATCAAGATAGCTTTGTGCTGCATTTGGCGTCCAATAAAATTCAGCTCTAAATGACTGGAATCCAGATAATGTCATATTTGCTGACCATTGTGCCACCTTGACGCCAACCGGATGCCAAATTTGCAGAGTTCCTACCGCACTAGCAGGCTGGCCAGAAGTTCCCACTTGGGTGAATGTAACATTAATTTGAATTAGTTCATCTCTCATTACGTATTCAACCATACTACCATCAGGATTTGTCCAATCCCTCGCTTGTCGGGAATTATTTCCAAGCTCAATATCAGTCACTTCAAAATCAACTAAATCTCTTGGAGAGGCTTGGTAAGTGTTAGTTTGTTCAAGCCCTCCACCAAATGCCATTGGCGAAAGACTCGTCAGCATTAGAATGACGATTATTGTCAGGGGAGTTAGGCTACGCATGGACAACAAAGCAACGCGATATCAGTTTGGGTATGAAGGTTCGGTCACAGCGTGCGCCGCCCTTTGGGCGGCATTAGAATGGTTTTTGGCAAATCTATCGGGCGATTAGTAACGGGTATGTAGTGTTGTAAATTCTATGAAGACCTTATGTTTACCTCAAGCTGCGACGGCCATATGGCTAAGCGTGCAAACCCTTTATTCCCACGCTTTGTTCTTGCCATCATTGTTCTGGGACAGGTTACAATTGCACCGATTATTGGTTTTTCACTGACTTATTTATTATCGATAAAAAAAGAAGGTGCTAATTATTCGTTTGAGTTCGATTTAGCGGCTCTAGATTGGATCATTATTGCTGGATTGATGTATGGCTCTTTGTCATTACTTTTGGCCATGATTGCAGGGGCATATTCTCCCATAAGCGTTGCAGACAGAGGCGGTTGGCCTACAATTCTGGGTCTAAGAAGAAATGTCAATACTCCGGAATTAATTGATAGAGCTAGATTAAATTTGCAAAATAGCCCTTACGGTAAAATGGCACAACTGGTGAATAGTAGAACTGATACATATGATTTGCTTTCCATTCATGGAGGATTACAAATCCTAGCCATACCTATTCAGGTTGCATTAATCGCAATTCCTCTGTTAATAATGGAAGGAATTCCTGAAAGTTATGTCGAACCCGAACGTGCATTTGAATTGGGTATGGTGGGTTATTTTATCGCTCTCTGGTTTGGCCTTAGAATACAACCCATGTATTCGAGGCACCTTATCGGAATAGCAGCTTGGTTTAGAAATATTCTTGCAAAAATCTCAAAGTTTTCATGGATACTTCCTATTGTTATTTTTTGGATAATTGCAAGAGTAATGCTACAGTTTTCTCTGGACAGACTTGATGTGGATTATCAGGCTTGGCATAATGTTCAGCTCGAGGCTGTTTTAATGAAATCGATAATGCCAGAATCTGAAATCCCTGATGCTGCAATAATTGATTTTCTAGTTGCCATTTCCGTACTTCCCGTTGCGGTTTTTACAACTATTTCTGTTCTAGCCGGAGCACAAGATATGCCCGATTGGATGCTTGACCCTGAAGATAAGCTCGAAAATCTAAATCAAAATTTACTCGAAAATGAAGGGCATTCTACCGAAGAAGACAAAGAAGATGAAAGTGCCAATGAGTTTCCACCTTGGAAAAGAACTAGTATTGAATCTGAATCAACAGAAGAAGAATCGGAAACTAATGATGATGATGAAGGAAGAATGATAGATTTGCCGTACGGATTATTCGATGATTAATTTTCAATCGGAAAGGCTTTTTCAACAACCACATTCAATAGGCACCAACCTGTTGATAAAATCATTCCGAAAAGAAAGGGATTTGGTCCTAAAATGTACAAGCCTATTGCGGAAAAAATTGCAAAGACACACACCACCATAGTGTCGACTAGATTTGAGCCGTATAAGAAAATAATAAATCCAGCCAGAAAATAACCTAGAGTCATTAGATCTGACAAAATGTCACCCTCTCATTGTCCTCGAAGCTCTGCTAAGACCTTTTCAACTCGGTCCATGCCTCTTGAGATGTCTTCTCGACCGATTGTGTATGCAAATCTAAGGTGCCCTTCTCCAGCCTCACCAAAAGCCGAACCGGGGCTGCAAAGAACACCTCCTTCGAGAAGTGCCATTGCAATCTCTTCACTGTTCATTCCAGGTACATCGACCTTAGGAAAGACATAGAAGGCTCCTGTTGGAATATGGCAGGAAACTCCTTCCATCGCGTTTAGCCTTTCACAAATTAGATCTCTTCTGGCCTTGAATTCTTGACACATTTTTGCGGGATAGTCTGGAGCCTTTTCCATCGCTTCTAAGACAGCATATTGCATAGCATCATTACTACAAGCAGTGACATAATACTGCATCTTTGTTATGTGACTCATCGCCTCTAAATTTTCAGAGAGGATGTATCCAATTCTCCAACCTGTCATCGCAAAGGTTTTGGAGAAGGAATTAATCATTATGACTTTATCATAACCCGCTCCAAGGAAGGATACATGTTCACAATCGTAGACTATCCTGTCATAGACTTCATCGGTAATTACCCATAGATCATTTCGCTCTGCAAAAGCAAGTAATTCATCACGTTCTTCGGGAGTGACATTTCCTCCTGTCGGATTGCTTGGGAAATTATACAAAATCGCCACAGTATTCTCATTTACCCGTTCCTCTAGATCCTCAATCATCGGTACAAATCCATTCTCAAATCTGCAGGGATAAAGCGAGGGTTGCCCTCCACAAATCACCACATCAGGAGGGTATAACGGAAAGTAGGGTTCAGGAATAAGTACTTGATCACCCGGGTCGACTAGCGCGAGGAAAATATCCAGTAATGCATTTGTTCCACTCATTGTAATGCAGACATTAGTTTCATCCAGTTCTGGAGAAAGATAGTGCCATGTTTCAGCAATCTTTTGCCTCAATTCAGGAAGGCCGGCAGTGGTTGTGTATTTGTTGCGGCCCTCTCGCATGGCTATTTCGAAAGCGTCTATTGCCAAATCGGGCGGTTGAAAGTCGGGTTCTCCTAAGCCAAATTGAACCGAGTCGTCGCCGGCCATGTCGAACATACGGCGAACACCTGTTGGACGTATGCTGTTCGCCCGTTCCGAAAACCGCACCATGACCTACGGAGAACAGAATGAGCATTTGAACTAACACCCTCGAATCCTTCGGATTGGTAGTATAAGTCGAGAAATTAACATGAATTATTTTTGCTGTTATTTTTCCGAATCAAGTAACTCTGCTTCTACAACTTCTTCAATCTCATCTCGGTTTCTAACGATGTTAATCATTGCTTCAATATCATCATCCGAACGCATTCGGATTAGAACCAATGAAGCGACCCAAGCCAATGCAACGATAACGACAATGCCAATTGCGATTGGGGGAATTGCTAGTGATTCTGAAGCACCACCTGTGCCCTCGATTTCGTAGAATACTGGCAGTGAATGCATAGCACCTGCAACAGCATGAACCTCAACTGTATGGTTGCCTGATGTTAGTTCATTTGGGTCCAATAAAATGTGCCACAAGAAGGGAGTTAGAGCACCTACCTCAGTTGGAGTGGCGGAGTACGTTGTCTCCATCCATTCGCCCCCATCAATTCGATATTCTACCCGATCAATACTTCCTGCTTGACCCCAAGAATGACCGGTCATATTGATTATTCCGCTAGTGGACAGATTGAGTTTGTGATTTTGTAATGTTGGGTCAATTAACGGAGTCTGTCCGCTGTCTCTAAGGAAAATTGCAAGTTCAACTGCGGCTAAAGCATCAACCATACCATATCCAAACTCTCTGTTCCAGTATGGGTCGACATCGGGCGCACTCGGTTCCCCTCGTAATTCAGCAGTTTGTTTTAGGACTTCTTTGATTTTTAATGGTGTTAGGTTTTCGTTTGCTTCCCAAACCAAAGCCACAACACCAGATACCGCAGGGGCAGCATAAGACGTTCCACTACCCCTTCCAGTGTAGGTATTCTCAGAGGCATCTCCATTGAGGAAATTATTACACCCTCCACTTGTGACGCATGCTTCTGCTTGAATTATATTAGTCCCAGGCGCACTGATTTCTGGAATCAATTCATTCACTGGGTTTCCATCGCCATTATCTTTTCGAGGACCTCGGGAAGAATAGCCTGCAATTGTGTCGTCAGAGCGGTTAACTGTATTCTGATCATCGGTAGAGGCAACAGTAATTGAAAGAGAGGAAGCACTCATCCCAGATAGCCCATCATTGTCATCTCCGTCGTTTCCGGCTGCGTTAGAAACTGTCACACCCAATTCCATTGCCTCATCGAGAATTCTGCTGTGCATATCAGTGCCGTCTGAGCCACCATTCTCGTGACTGGTTATACCCCAAGAAAGAGATATAATATCTATTCCATGATTCTCTTCATCAACCCCTTGCCAAGCATCATTTCTATGGTCGATAATCCACTGAAGCCCATTCATTGCTGATTCGTAAAATTCCTGTTCTAGAAGATAATTTTCAAATGGCCCGGCACCAACATCCGTTCCTATTTTTACGTCAACTAAGCCTGCGTCTGGTGCCGAACCATAGAATTCAGATTGAGAACCATCTGCCTCAATTCCGGTTGCGCTCGCCATTCCTATACAGGCAGTGCCATGTCCGTTACCATCATCCGGATCAAAAGACCCATCGTCTTCTCGGCCTCCTGCCAGAATACATTGAGGATCTGAACCTATGAAACAGACAGCATCATATCCTGCTACAAATTTAGTATTCAATCCAGGATGTTCATTGTCAACTCCGGTATCTACCATAGCGATATTAATGCCTTTACCAGTCACTCCGAAATCCCATGCACCAATCGGATATTCTGAAGAATTCTTTGCTTTTACGGTAGGGGTTTGTACATCTCCAAAGAATACTAGGGAGCCATATCTTTCCACCATAACCACACCATCTAGTGCTGTTAATTGCCAAACCTGACTTGCATCAACATCTCCGAGTAATAATGCGTCTACGATCGGTAATTCAAGATGGATTTCAAAGCCTAAACTTTCTAGTCTATCTTTATCTAAATTTGTCACATCACGCGAATAAGATAGACCTACATTTACTGGGCCAATTGCTGTTTGCAATGAATCATGGATTCCATTTTTATCTAAATCCAATGAAGTATAGTCCCACCAATTTAGGTTAGGATTCCACCAAATTGGCCCTTGAATTGGGATTTCAGTTGTCTGCCCTTTCTCAATTAACTGAAATTCTGTTGAATCTAATGGTTTATGGCTGGAATTTACACCAGGTGCTGCAATACTTCCGGCGAGTGGTGACAATAGAATTAGCACCAGCACCGCTGCAATCGACCTGTTGTCCATTAACTTGTGGCGAACTGCCTTCCTTCATCAATACCACGATAAATTGAGCAAATTTTCACGGCCTCTATGATTAGTTAAAATGGTGGGGGCAGAGGGATTTGAACCCCCCTCCACCGGTCTGGAGCCGGTAATAATACCGGGCTATACTATACCCCCAATCTGTGATTAGACGAGTGGCTATACTCTTATGATGCTCTCGGTTGGTTATTTTAGAGTAGAGTCGATTATTGGAAATCAAAAATTACCCAATACCGGGCCGACTAGTAGACTGATAAGAACCCAGGACCCTAATATTGCACTTGCCAGACCCCATGCCCTAGGGCGAATACCAACACTAAGACTACCTAATGTACGAGGTATTGGTCCAGTCACGCCTATGACTGCTCTAGCAATAACCACAGTAAATCCTGCAGCGAGAACTATTCCTAAAAGCATACAGATTGATAGAATGATTCCTAAAACTCCAGTTCTGGCGATAGAACCAACACCCTGAGCAATCAAATCCGGAGTACGTAGCCAAATCAACCAAGCCAGCCAAATTCCTAAGTGAATATCATCGCTAAATGAAGATTGATTTCTCCACTCTTGATATTCTGTGGGTAGAGCAGAATGTGTTTTTTTGGCAATCCAATCAATTTCTGGAATTTTTCCTGTGGTTAACGTTCTAACACCATGATATGTTAGTGTAATTGCAAGGCAAATTTCAATCCAAATCCAAAAAGCCCCTAAGCCAGCTGCCGACATCAGTGAAATTGGTACAGCCCAAATACAGAATCCCACTCCAGCTCCAAGTAAAGTTAACAATATTCCAGACCCTGGTAAGAGAACTTCGTTTGGCTCTTTATATTCCCTCTCTCTAGGCATAGCGAGTACAAAAAGAGGAAGTAAGGCTGTACCCCACAAAAGAGAAATTGGGTCAAAAATGCTGTGACCTGAACCTTTCGCTGCAGATTCAACGGCATCAGCAATCTCTGAACTAGAATATGTCCCAGGCGACCATTCTGTGATAAAACCTCCAGCATCGATAATTATCACTGCGTCACTTGCACCGCTAGGGAAAGATTTGCCTACGGTAGCATCCGCGTTATCCATTAATATCGGCCAAGAACCGTTTACCAATTGTGAATGAGAATCAATATCGACAGCCCTTACTCCGATTCCAGTAGCGATTTGGACAAAGGAAATATCTCTCTCAATCAGGGATTCTGCCATTCCAAAATCATTTGCTTGCCGATTCGCATTGGGAGACCCTGGGACATATAACCCAACTACAACAGCGTCAGAATCGGAAAGCAATTCAAATAGAGATATTGAGCCATCGCCGCCATGCTCCAGGAGAGCGAATGATGGTGCCGCTCCGTCAGATCGAGGCGAGTTTTGATCTATATCAGGAAGGTGAATCGCCGGACCGATGCTTGCGATTGCAAGAACAAGTATTACCAAATAAGCGGGCAAAGGTAACATCGCTTCTCTAATTGAAACACCAAGCCAAGCAATGACTCCTAATGGAATCAATATCGCTACCCATGTACCATTTAGTAGCGCCTTTGGGTCTTCATACACTTCGAATTTTAAGACCCCAATAACATCGCAAGGTTCTGCCGGATCCTGGTCTTGAAGTTTGAAGCACCCATCTATCATGTATAGACCAGGTTCCAAAGGCTTGGATGTTGACCAGGTTAAAACGGTTCTATTTGCTTCACCAACTCTGAATGAGTGAGGAGCCTCAAAGTAATCTAATCTCTGTTCTTCTTGTCCAAAGCCATGGACCATAGATTCGTAATTATCCATCGGTCCAACCACTTCGATTACTTGACGAGAGAAATCTGTAGGCCCCCAAGGGGAAATTGGGGTGAATTCAATTCTAGTGATTCGATTCGAGTCAGTAACTTGTTCAAGTTCGGGGTAGATTAGATCGCCAGTAAACGTAATTCCACTTCTTGCATCATACGTACCCCACCATAAAGAACCGGGTTGAACGCATTCGTGTTCTACTGAAATTTGCAGCGACAATGCATCACCGGGACCTAGATCAACATCATCTAATGGAGCCTCAACTTCGAAAATATGGGACTGAGTGTAAGATTCCTCCATCGTCACAACGTTGGTAGATATTCCATTAATGAGAGTGAATGACCCCCACCGTAAGGTGACGAAAAATTGAGTTGTAGCACCAGCAGGCGACCCAGGAATAACATTTGTTTGCCTACAAACCGGTGATTTTGCTTCAAGAGAAGCATAGAGTTCTACCTTTATGCTTCCATTCAATGAAAGCGCCTCTACAATCGGCGTACCCTGAACCTCAACCAAGGTTTGTGGAACCCCAGCAGTCTTTGAAAAACTCGCAGAACCACCTGGTATTCCAGTCAGAATGGGCCAGTCTCTTCTCAGTTCAGGACTCTCTTCGGTGCCATGAAGAAAAATATTGTGAGAATCAGGAATTTCTAGAGAAAGACCAGGGCCCATCTCTTCTGAATCTTGAGCACTTACTGCACTAGCCCAAAATGTACCTAGAATGAGAAGGAAAATCGCTCCGACAAATGGCCTATCGCCCCTCATGGTTCTCACCTCTTTTTCCCCTCGAGGTTGAATGGGCATTCAAACCTCGCGCTCAAATGTTAAATTTTCATAGTGTTTCTATGAAAATTAACGAGCGCTTCCTCCTAGAGGAAGCGTGCATGGAAAAGTATAGCGATTAACGCTCCAGAAAGAGTAGCAAGAAAATTCACGCTGTGTTTTCCAATTAAACCCCTATTCTCTAAGATAGCACCAAGAATTGAATCAACTTGACACCCAAGCCAGCCAATTGCAGTTACTGCAATCATCAGTGTTAATAGAGGAATTTCAACGTCAGTTATCGAAGAAAAGCTAACTGAGAGGAAGCCAATCAAGGCCGCTCCGGCTAATGCAGCAAATGTTCCTGTCACCGACATACCCCCATTAGTCCCCGCAGGTACGGCTTCCAGATTGATTATACTGCGAGTTCGAGAGTCTAGGCTACCAATTTCAGAGGCTAAGGTATCAGAAGCAGCCACAGAGATGGAGGCACAAGCGGCTAGGTAAGCCCAGTCTGGTTGATCAAGGATAAAATTGAATACCGCAACAATAGAAGCAACACCCCCGTTGGCCATTACATTCTTCCAACCTCGAGCGCCTTTGTTTTCTTCTGCAACCCTCAAAGCCGCTTTTTCTTCATACCTCCACAAGGTTGCTAAGGAACCAACTGCCAAAAAGGAAATTAGAATTGTCAACCAAGTCCAATGACCAAACAAAGAAACCGTCAGGCCAATAATAGCCGCAGCAATTAAGCCACTACGGTTCAGCATTCCACGAACCGCTGAAAGCATCATCAAGCCGAATACAAGCCCGACTGAAATTAACTGGTCAGAGGTAGGGTCCATTGTCTACGATACTGTTCCAACAAAGGAGGATGATGAAGCATTCCCTAGATGAAACTCAATAATGGGGTAACGATCGGATACCCTTGAAAACCGCCCTTGCTACAATTAGTAACCCTGTGATTAATACGGCAACCCATGCCAATGATAGAGCAATTACACCACCAGAACCAAGACCTAAGATTCTTCCCAATATGTCGACTCCAACGGAGGTTCCATTCCAAAAAGCATGGCCTAAGATCGCCAAAATAAGACAACCAAAAACGTTCGAGGGAGGCAAAATTCTGAATCCTTCGTTTTTCCTATATTCAGAAACTTGTTTTGAACTAACTAGGGCATGGCTAATCTCAGAAGTTTGCGGACCCATAGTATCAATGGTTTCTCCAGTTTTCGAATCAATTAATCCCCATACATTCTGATTTTCATTTTCTTCCATTATCTCTTCAAAAGTCGGCCTGAAATTATCATATCCAGAGTAGTCTCCATCCCCATCAACATCGATTCCAAAATTTTCAACTAAATCAACGGATTTGATACTTAATCGATTTAAGATCCATTTCATTCGTTTGTTGGCTTCAGTTGTTTGAGCGAAATACCCTAATCCAAAACCGGAAATTCCAGTCCACAATCCATGCCCGGGGATTGAGCCGATACCTCTCATTAATGTAGTCAGTGTTAGGGTAAGTGCCCCGCCCATTCCACTTCCAATGATATACGTCAGATTCTCAATCAAGGCAAAGCCCAAACCCACTGTAAACCCTATTTGAAACCCTTTTCTTGCATTTCGAATAGATGGTAAAAATAAACAAATTGCGAGGAATTTGAATATTTCTTCACCAATTGGTGCACTAATTGTTGCTGTTAAAGCAAATTCAGTACTTTCAGAAAGGCCACCAGGAAGTAAGGATGGAAAAATAAACGAATTAACTATCAGTGCTGGAAGTGCAGAAGCCATTCCAGCAATCATCCAGGCTTCGGCATCTCTTCTTCTTGTTTGCAAACCGATTATTTTCGAGGAGGTTGCCCACCAAGCGAAAACTGGAATTGAAAATGCAGCAATTGAAAGTAGCATTACAGGTAAAAATGAAGCAATGAAAACGATTGAGAATATATCCTCGTCTCCTGACAATAATGACAAAATCAATGGTATTGAAAGAGCAGAACCAACCACAATAATCACAATAAAAATACCCCAAACTTGGCGAAGTGGTGGTAAATCTAGTACAGAATCGTCTGGAATTATAAAACGTTGAAATTTTGTTTTTTCTGGGGTTTTCAGGGAGCCTCCTTCCGTTAATGGGTGATGAGTCTTCCCATCTGCATGTGGAATTGCCAAGCGAACATGTACCAGTTTAGGTTTATGGAGCCAAATCAGAACCGGGAGAGGGAGTAATGAACAGACGGCTCCAAGAGCAGTGAGTATGGATTCATTGTAAATTAAACCCGCAATAATAACTGTAAGACCAAACCAAATTAGAATAAATGCTAGAATTACCGTTCCTAACATTCTCCAGTAATTGTTCCATGGCTTGCTTTTTGTGGCTAATCGGATGTTTGAGGGTGCTACGGAAAGCGGAGCAGGATTCTCTAGCAAATATCTCTTACCGCTCGCATCTACAATAATGCGTGTCATTGTATCACCTTAGTGTCGCTCAGATCGCCCATCACTCGCGACACCCAAGGCATCCGGTGCGGTTCCTCATCACAGCGACAATGCTCTGTAGACGTCGATACATTTGAGTTTCAGCCTTAATTGTCAGCTAGAACTTAGGATTGCTCCACATGCACCGCAATAAAGCTCGACACGATTATTGTCCTTTTGCATCGACCATTCACCGCAAGCTGGACAAGGAGGCAATCCCCTTTCGCTCGGAGCAACTCTAGGTCCTGAACGGCGTTTTTTTTTCCTAGGAATATACCATCCGCCCTTTGGTTTTTTCACCTTCGGCATATTATTTCTGGCACCTGACAAATAGAGGAGTCTCAAGACACTTTTGGACCGTTGATGTGAAGTGATAGCTAGACTTCGCATGAATATGGAATGCGTGGTGGTTGGCGCGGGTGTATCTGGGCTCTCGTGTGCAATTAGGTTGCTTGAAAAGGGCCATGATGTTCGAGTTGTGGCTAAAGAATTTTCACCGAATTTGGTATCGGATGTCGCTGCTGCTTTGTGGTACCCATTTTTAGCTCATCCAATCGAAAAAACTGATCGCTGGGGTGCTGAAACTTATAGAGAACTAATGAGATTAGGAGAAGAAGAACCTATGTCTGGAATTACAATGAGGTTTGGTAGAGAATACCTTCGCGAGGTTGTGGAACTTCCCGGTTGGAAAAATAATATCACTCACTTTCGAGTACTAGAATCTGACGAAATTCCGGAAGGCTGGATTTTCGGATGGGAATTTGAATCACCTATTATTGAAATGCACCACTACATGACTTGGCTATTGCGACGTACTCGCGAACTAGGTGGAATAATCGAAGAAAACTTAGTACAAGATTTGGATGAGATTTCTGCGGAAGTTATTGTAAATTGTAGTGGTATCGGTGCTAGGGACCTATGTCAAGATAAAGAGGTCAAACCAGTTCGTGGCCAGATTATCTACATAGATCAAGACCCGGGATTTGGTAGGTTTGACCAACAACCAGAGACCTTGACTTATACCATTGCTAGGAGGGATTGTACAGTACTTGGAGGAACTGCTCAAAGTGACGACTGGAGTCTTGAATTACGTGATTCTGACCGTGAAACTATCTTAGAAAAATGCGAAGCGGTTTGGCCAGAACTCGACCGAACCAAGATTATCGGAGAATCAGTTGGACTACGTCCATCAAGAAGTGAAGTTCGTTTGGAATCTGAGACCGTTAATGATACCTTAATCATCCATAATTATGGACATGGAGGTGCAGGAGTGACCCTTTCCTGGGGTTGTGCTGACGAAGTTGTATCACTTATCGAGGACTCCTAATGGATGAGAACTCTGAGGTTTTTGATATAGTCAATGACAGTGACAAGGTCATTGGGTCTGCTAGTAGGTATGAGGTTCACAAAAGAGGTCTGAAACATAGGTCTGTCCATCTACTAATTTTCAACAAACAAGGGTCAGTTCTACTACAAAAAAGGTCTATAGAAAAGGATACATTTCCAAAAACTTGGGACTCTTCAGTTTCCGGACATGTTGATTCAGGTGAGACCTATGATGAGGCCGTAGTTAGAGAATCCTGGGAAGAATTGGGCGTTAAATTCGAAGGAGTTCCTGAGAAGATTTTCAAAGTGGATGCTTGTAAGGAAACCGACAATGAATTCTCTTGGGTTTATCGGTATTTTTTTGAAGGTCCATTCTCACCAAATCAAGATGAAATTTCTGAAGTTAAATGGTTTTCAATAGAAACTTTAGATGATTCTAATCTACACGACTCTACGATCTTCTCACCCGCATTCTCATTAATTTGGAGCAAATTAATGAATAATCCAGAGGACGATTCTAATACGCAGATTTAGTAGTGGTAATTACTACTGCTCCAATCTTGTAAGGATCTCCATTAGAGGACGGTCGTCTGTCTTCTAATCGGCCCTTCCAATCATTGTCGATTGTACCGATTGGAATTCGAATTGAAGCGCCTCTATCTGATACTCCGTAGGAAAATTCGTGTATACTTTGAGTCTCATGAAGACCGGTGAGCCTCTGTTCGTTGTGTGCCCCATAGACGTCGATGTGCTTCTTGATATTCTGACCAAAGGCCTCGCAAATCTGACTCATGAGCTTCTCTCCACCTTCATCTCTCATCCTTCCATCACTGAAGTTGACATGCATTCCTGAACCATTCCAGTCTGTAGCTCCGAGGGGCTTTGGATGCCATTCAATTGCTAGACCGTATTTTTCTGCATTTCTTTCAGCAAGATATCTTGAAACCCATATTTGGTCGCCGGCTTCCTTAGCGCCCTTTGCGAATATTTGGTATTCCCATTGCCCCACTGCAACCTCTGCATTGATTCCTTCGACATTCAAACCAGCACCTAGGCACATGTCAAGATGGGCTTCGATAACATCCCTTCCGAAAGTGTTCATAGCCCCGACTGAGCAATAAAACTGGCCTTGAGGGGTTTGATCTCGAGGGAATCCAAGTGGTAGGTTTGATTCAGGATCCCATAGGAAGTACTCTTGCTCATATCCGAACCAGAAGTCGTCATCGTCTTCATCAATAGTTGCTCTACCGTTTGAAGCGTGAGGCGTTCCATCAGAATTCAGGACTTCACACATTACAAGATATCCATTGATTCTATCTGGATCAGGACAAATGAAAACCGGCTTCAGTAGACAGTCGGAATCACCGCCTTCCGCCTGCTGGGTGGACGAACCATCGAATGACCACATTGGACATTCATCGACGGTTCCACCGAAATCTGATCTAATCATCGTTTTGCTTCTCATGCTTTGTGTAGGCTCATAGCCGTCCAGCCATATGTACTCAAGTTTAGACTTAGAGGTCATAGGACTCACGCGCCATTAATCGGTTAATATATTTCACCATGTGTCCAACAATTTTCATAATAATTGTACATTTTATTGTAATAATTTAATATAGTTGTACAATTGTATACTTTATACTGTAAATAAAGTTAAATTATGAAAAATAATACTTAATATTTCACAAAATCTCAACAAACGAAAAGTTACGACTTAACTTGATTAGAAAATCTCTTCCTTACAAGCACTCTGAAAAGTGTGATTTCCTCGAACAAAACCAATGGGTCTAAACGATGCCTGGAGCATACCCGATTTTCGCCGTTTATTGATAGGGAACGGCGTCAAATTGAGGTTTTAGCAACTCGGTGTTGGAAATAATGCCCTAGGATTGTTAATTTAGTCATTTTATATTAATAATAATTTCATTCTAAATTTATCAAAATAACAAACCATCTGGAAAGAAATTGTGTTGCTTAACTGGTGGACGTGCCGAGATTTGAACTCGGGGCCTCTTCCATGCCAAGGAAGCGCGCTTCCAAGCTGCGCCACACGCCCAGTGAAGATGCGACCTGCGACGGCCATTTAAGGAGAACTGAGCAGGACAGCCTATGAGTGGACGGGGCATGGCCGCAAGTCCGAATGAGTCCCCTAATCTGCCTGAGGGAATACTCGAAGAACTAACCTCGAGATTAACTCGTGATGAGGCGCCATTCCTTCGTTACCTTGCCAAAGCATTATCATTGCATTGGGCCGATTCTTCTGACAATAGATTGGGGTATACCCGCTTTGAATATGACCATCATGAATTGTTTAGAAGAAGACGATTGAGAGGCTCCCCTGGACCGATTACAATTGCGCTTCATCCTCGATTAAAAGATGATGAAAAATTGTATTTGCACACACTTGTTCATGAATTACTTCATGCTGCTGGGTTAGTAGATCACGGAAATAGACACCAGGAGTTAGTACACCAGATTGCTCCTGCTCCAAAATTGTCCGAGTCTGTTGTTTTGAGGAGCATGAGAGAAGAGGTACTTGCAGGATTGCCAGAACAATCTTGGATTTGTGGGGAGTGTGGCCATACTTGGGAAAGAAGAAGAGTCTCATTACCTCAACGTTGTCCAAAGTGTGCCCGTCCTTTCAGCGTTCGAAAATGAATTAGAAGTTGAATAGGCTGACAAAACCACCATGAACTCATTACCTACAAGGTAACCCCATGGCCTGGCCGCCAACTCCTGAAGAGGTAACCACCTGGATTGATGGTTTCATCGCTGAAACCTTCCCTACCTTGATGGCGATTATTGCTATTGCTGCATATTCAGGTTTTGTTTTCATGTTCTACCGATTATTGGCTAGGCGTGATATCCTAAATCTTGATTTGAGTAAATATGACCAATCCATGGGAGGAAAAATTCGTGCATTTTTCAAGACTGGGGCTTGGTTGATTCAATATGCTTTGGCAATCCCAATTCTTATTGCCTTCTGGACAGTTGTAATGGCTGTAATTCTGACCTTGTTAGCAGATGGTAACGACCATGCAAGAAACGCCCTCATCGCGACATCTGTGGTTGGCTCAGTACGAATTCTTTCCTATTGGACTGAGGATTTGTCTCGAGATGTTGCCAAGATGCTACCCTTCGCAGTTCTAGGTGTATTCTTGGTAGGATCAACTTCAGTTGAATTTAACGAATTTGAAGAACTCATCGAAAATCGTACTGAATTGGCAAAGTCTTACCTTAACAGTCTAATTTTACTTTCAATCCTAGAAACCGTTTTGAGAATTTATCACGGATTGAGAGAATTGATTGGTGGACAACGAAGAGTGAATAGGAAATTAAAGAAAATCGCTAAGGTCACAGGCCGCTCGAAATCCGAAATTCGTGAAGATATGTTAGATGATGGAATTCTGAATTATAGTACTGATGCAGATAATGATGAAGAGGATTCAACAGCCTGATTGATAGAGAAAATCACTACCATTCGATGTGCAGGTTTCACAAAGGGGAAGTCCCGCGCTAGGGTCGGGTGCGTGGTGTAGTCTGGATATCATGCTGGCCTTCTAAGCCGGTGACCCGGGTTCGAATCCTGGCGCGCCCACCACCATTTCCACGCACCTAGTCCCGCATGGATTCACCGTTTACATCAAATACACCCAGCAGGTCGGCGCGCTGCATGAAGCGAGGTTCCCGTGCGTGGAAGAAGGCCGGAAACCAACGCTGGAAGTGGCGAAAGAAGAAGCTACGAAGGCGAAAGGCTGCCAGAAAGCAAGCTCGTCAGTGAATAGAACTCTCGATTGAGTTGTATCTAGACTCAAGTCAGAAATTGTATGATGGTTCAGACACCTTCGTCAGAACCATCAAAGCAATCGAACTCTCCGTCGTTGACGTATTCGATTGGAATTTCTTCTCCACTTCCGCAAAGGAACCATTCTCCACTTGATTCTGGAGCGATGAGAATCATTATGATCCAAAAGATTTGAGCCAGAATAGTAATTGAACCAGCGGCTACAGCTAGCCAAAAGCCAGCATTAACCATTCCTTTATGCGAAGTGGCGGGGAACTGCTCGAGTTTGTTCCTATTCATGAAAGAAATAATTCCTGCAGGTATTACAATCAAAAGATTACATAGACCAAAAATTGGTAATCCAGCGGTACAAAAACCAGTGAAAATCCCGATAGAACCCAAAACGACTGCAACAATTGCATAGGTGCCTAAACTACTATCATCACCATTGAAACTTACATCGGGGCCTTGACTGACAGTAGGTTCTCCCTGTAGGGTAGGAGAAGATGGCTCGACATTCCATTCGAATTCCCCCTCACAATATGGGCAAGCAAATTCACCGGAGGCATCGTCATCGAGTTCTATTTCCTCTTCACAATGCGGACAAAGAATTCCTACCATACATCACTTGATTGAGGTCAAGCCTTTATTCCTTTTGCCGGCGAGAGTGTAATCGCAATTTCCCTAATCTCAGAGAGACGAAACGAGGTCAGCGACAACCGATGCAGGGTCCTCTGCCTTTGTGACTCCACTAGCCAGCAAAACACCAGTAGTTCCTAATTCAATTGCAGCGGCTACATCTGCACCATTCTTGACTCCAGCTCCACAAAGGATCCCTACTTGTTGGGAAATCTCCCTCACTGCCGCTGCTGTGCCGCTAACTATTGAGGGGTCGGCAGTTGTAACAGAAATATCTCCACCAATTAACTCAGGGGGCTCAACCGCGACAAAATCGGGCTCTAATGCCGACAATGCCCTAGCCTCATCGATATCTGCTGCGCAAGCGCATACAGTGAATCCTTCTGGGACTTGGTCAAGTAACATGGCCACATGTTCAATCTCAACTTTGTGTTCTGCATGATTAATCAAAGTCCCAGACGCGCCTCTCTCGATTGCGGTAGAAGGGTGTAGCCAGCCTGTGAATGAGCCAAATCCTACTGGGTCTAGATGTTGACACCAGACCTCTAAATTCGGTGCTGCAGCAACAACTGAACTAAGGTCAAAAGCAGATACTGCAACCACCATCCGAGCATTTGTCTCAACGCTCGCAATTGCTCTGGCTAAAGCTTCTGCACTGGCGCCATGTGCGGTCTCGTATGTCTTCAAATTGACCACAACTAGAGGTTGGTTCACAGCTATGCGAGATGCATTAACTCTTTGACGCTGACGGGGATTAATCCAATACCTAGCACTGATTCTTGAGGTTATGGCAGGTAAGCCGGAATGGACTGAGCCAGTTCTTTCTGAGCATTACAACAAATCAAATCTTATCGACTTAGGTTGGCTAGAAAAATCAACTCGGCATCAATTCCGTTGGCGTACTCTAAAGGGACCTTGGGTGACATCGAAAAGAAGAATTGCCTCAAAAAATTCTCTCGTAAAGGAATTCCAAGGCTCAATGCCAACAGATGTCTATGTATCTACATCCTCTTGGCTTGACCCAGTTAACTTACCAC
>Ga0163110_10000291_pt1 | contig 23071 bp, 24 predicted proteins | sample CRUFie1St17metaG_FD_108703 | JGI IMG/M metagenome (GOLD analysis project Ga0163110, IMG submission 108703) | Marine microbial communities from the Costa Rica Dome - CRUD Field 142mm St17 metaG | ecosystem: Environmental > Aquatic > Marine > Oceanic > Photic zone | place: Costa Rica: the Eastern...
TATGCCTTCAACTCGAAGGTTCTCATTTGCTGTCTGACGCACTTCTTTAACCGTAAGTAAAAGTTGTGAGAGGCCCTCAAGTGCAAAAAATTCACTCTGTAATGGTATTAAAACAGAGTGAGAGGCTACCATCGCGTTAACCGTTAAAATGTTTAAAGACGGTGGACAATCAATCAATATATAGTCATATTTTTGCTTGTTTTCTTCTTTTTTTCTCAGCGCCTCGTACAGTAAGTGGCTTCTTTTTTCGTTTGATATCAGATCTATATCTGCAGAACTAAGGTCTATTGTTGCAGGAATAATATTCAGGCCCGAGACTTCTGTTTCCATTGCAACTTTTTCTAATGGAATACCTTCGACCAAAAATTCATATGTCGATAGTTTTCGATCTTCTACTTCAACACCTAAGCCCGTGGATGCATTGCCTTGAGGATCCAAATCTATAATTAGAACTTTCTTTTCTAATTCTGACAGGGCTGCTGCTAGATTTATGGTTGTGGTTGTTTTGCCAACCCCACCTTTTTGATTTGTTACAGAGATAATTTTTGCAGTCTTGGACTTACTAATTGGCACGCGAAAGCTCTCCTATCTTCAAAACTACTGACTTTGGATCAGTTATACTGGTAACTGCTTCCCAACTAAAGTTCCAAGTTTTCTGTGCAGCAAACAACTCTTCCCGCCAAGACTTTCCTTTTGCAAATATAAGGGTTGAATCATCATTCATATGGTTAAATGATAACTCTAAAAGATTAGATAAATCAGTTAAGGCTCTAGCTGATATCACATCTGCCTCTTGTCTATCACAAAGCTCTATCCTATTGTTTATAATATATAAATTGAGGCTTAGCTCTCTTTTGACAGTACTAAGGAAAGCACATTTCCTTGTGTCACTATCAACTAAGACTATCTCACCATTTATATTGTTGTCCTGAGCAAGAATTGACACAACTAAGCCGGGAAAACCTGCTCCAGACCCTATATCCAGCCATCTTTTAAATCCTTTATTTCTCGCATAAAAAATCTGAGCAGAGTCTAAAATATGGCGACTCCATATTTCAGGTACGGTACTTTTAGAAATTAAGTTTATACTTTTATTCCACTTCTCAACAAGCACTCTAAGTTGCTTTAGCAGCTCTATTGTTTCACGTGAAACGTCTTTTAAAATATCATCTTTCATCCAGCCTTGATCTGATACTGACCCTGTTTTACTTTTGATAATATTAAAAAAAGAGCTGCCGGCGTCATTCCTTCTATCCTAGAGGCTTGTGCTATATTCTTTGGTTTCTGAACTATTAATTTATCCTTCAATTCATTTGATAAGCCAGACATGGGCTCATAATCAAAATTATAAGGTATTTTTATAGCTTCATCTCTTTTGATAGCTTCTATATCTTTGCTTTGTCTATCTATATAATTTGAGTACATCGCATCTCTATGAACTTGCTTTTGGATTTCTTTCTCAATTTTCAAGAGCCGTTTGTCAAATACCGTTATATTATCAAAAGTTATACCGGGAAATGCCAATACTTGTTTCAAATTTCTTTTGTTTCCATCTTGGCTAACCGAAATACCCTGAGCTAATAATTGGTTGGGAGTAAACTCTTTTTCAGAAAGGATTTTATTACATTTCTCTATTTTATCAGTTTTTTCTAAGAAAACTTTCTTTCGATCTGAAGATACACAACCTATATCGATACCTTTGGGAGTCAGTCGTTGATCTGCGTTGTCAGCACGCAAAGAAAGCCTAAACTCAGCTCTAGACGTAAACATTCTATACGGTTCGCTTACACCTTTAGAGATTAGATCATCAATCATTACGCCTATATAGCTATCTGATCGCGAAAAAGTGATATTATCTTGTCCAAGCGAAGCTGCCGCAGAGTTTAATCCAGCAACTAACCCCTGAGCCGCCGCCTCCTCATATCCTGTTGTTCCGTTGATTTGGCCTGCCAAATAAAGACCATTAACACCATTAACACTTAGAGTTGATGATAATGATCGAGGGTCAACATAATCATATTCTATTGCGTAACCAGGTTGTAAAATTTCTGCTTTCTCTAGTCCTTTAATAGAATTTACGTATTCTTTCTGTATTTTTTCAGGAAGTGATGTAGAAATTCCATTAGGATATACTGTGTCAACTGAAAGTCCTTCTGGCTCTAGAAACACTTGATGCGAATTTTTATCTCTAAATCTGACTATTTTATCTTCTATAGACGGACAGTATCGAGGGCCAACACCATCGATAAGCCCGCTATACATTGCTGATTTTGATAAATTTTTTTCTATAATTTCATGGGTTTGTTCATTAGTAAAAGTTATTCCACACGAAATTTGCTTTGCCGAAGGTTTTTTTGACAAAAAAGAAAACATCGTTGGCTCAGAGTCACCAGGTTGCGTTTCTAGCTGTTCCCAATTTATCGATTTTCCATTTAATCTTGGGGGTGTGCCAGTTTTCAGCCTACCCAACTTTAAACCAAAACCCTCAATCTTTTCTGCAAGTTTTAATGATGGGTCTGCGCCCATACGGCCAGCTGAATATGTTACCTCTCCTATGTAAATCTTTCCTCTTAGAAACGTTCCTGTAGTTATAATAGTAGACTTTGCTAAGATTTCAGAACCGTCGGATAAAATTACACCTCGCACTTTTTCTTGTGAACCAAGAAGATCCACAACTTCACTTTCTACGATCGAGAGATTTTTCATTGATCGTAGAATTTTTTTGATTGAATTTTGATATAACAATCTATCAGCTTGAATCCGTGGCCCTTGGACTGCTGGTCCTTTTTTACGATTTAAAAGTCTAAACTGAATGCCCGCTTCGTCTGCCGAACGAGCCATAATACCATCCAACGCATCAATTTCACGAACCAAATGACCCTTGCCAAGTCCACCTATGGCAGGATTGCACGACATAACACCTAAATCACAAGCTTTTAAGGTAACAAGTGCAGTATTTGCACCCATTCTCGAAGCAGCTGCAGCAGCTTCGCAACCTGCATGTCCACCACCAATCACAACCACGTCAAATTGTTTCACGTGAAACACTCCTTACTTTCCCAGACAAAACGATGAGAAAATTTCATCAAGGACATTTTCTACATCAACTTTACCAAACAATTCATCCAAGGTGTAGGCTATTTGCCTTAATTCTTCCGCTGCAAGCTCATAAAACTCTGGCCCATCTTTGACAAGTTTTTTAACTTTGATTATTTTACCTATCGAACTGTCAATTGCTTCTTTATGCCTAAATCTAGTCGCAATACCTTGATTTTGAACCCTTATTTCTAATTTATGCCTTATGGAACTTATCATATTTTCTAATCCATAACCAGTTACGCCAGAAACGCCATCGGGCATTCCGCCATTATCGCATTTTGAAATAAACTTTAATACGTTATCGTTTTCTATTTCTGGAGGCGTTTCACCATTTTCAGTTAGCAAAATAACCAAATCAGCAGATTTGGCTTTTTGAAGAGCCTTATTTATTCCCTTAACCTCTACGGAATTAACAGCCTCTCTCAGTCCAGCAGTATCCATCATAGTAACAGGCAAACCACCCAAATCCATCTTTACCTCTATAACGTCTCTTGTAGTTCCTGCCTCTTCGGATGTAAGAGCTGCCTCCCTTCCAGCCAAGGCATTTAAAAGGGTAGACTTGCCAACATTGGGCTTGCCTACTATAGCCACTTCAAAGCCATTTCTTATTCTTTCTGCAACTATAATACTTTCCGATTCAATCGATAAGTCATTGTTTATAAATGTTAAAATGCTTAAAACATCTTTTGTTACATCTGTGGGAACCTCTTCATCGGCAAAATCTATAGTAACCTCAATTAAAGCCATTGCTCTAATTATCATAGACCTCCACTCTTTGACTTTTTCCCCTAACTTACCAGACAAAACCTTTAACGCCTGTATTCTTTGAGCCTCTGTCTCTGCTTCTATTAGGTCGGCAAGCCCTTCTATTTCTGCTAAATCAAGTTTTTCGTTCGCAAAAGCTCTGCGCGTAAACTCGCCAGGAAGTGCCTGACGATAGTTTTTTAACTTCGACAGTGTTTCTAGTGCCTTTTGAATAATAGCTATGCTTCCATGTAGATGGAGCTCTACTACGTCTTCACCTGTGAAGCTTTTTGGTCCTTTAAATGGAATGACCAAAGCCCTATCGAGGTGCAGATCTTCTTGGGTATATATGTCGCAAAGCATTGATTTTCTGTGATTTATTTCAAATTTTTTACACAATATATTAAGCGTTTGGAAAGCTTCGGGACCTGATATCCTTATGACAGCAACTCCTGCGCGTCCCGGTGATGTGGCGAGCGCATAAATAGTATCTGTCATAAAAATTCCTAGCTTAGGTATTCATGGAATCAAAAAATTCAGAATTTGTTTTTGTTTGTTTTAACTTAGATAAAAGGAACTCTATTCCGTCTGTAGTACCCATAGGGTTTAAAATACGACGTAAAACAAATGTTTTCTGTAGATCGATCTTATCTATCAGAAGATCTTCTTTCCTCGTACCAGATTTCAAAATATCTATTGACGGAAATACTCTCTTATCCGCAACTTTTCTGTCTAAAACTATCTCACTATTGCCCGTACCCTTAAATTCTTCAAAAATAACCTCATCCATTCTACTACCTGTATCAATCAATGCAGTCGAAATGATAGTTAAAGAACCACCCTCTTCTATATTTCTAGCAGCACCAAAGAACCTTTTCGGCCTTTGAAGAGCATTTGCATCTACGCCACCTGTTAACACTTTACCAGAAGAGGGTATAACGGTATTAAATGCCCTACCTAGCCGTGTTATAGAATCTAAAAGTATCACAACATCTCTTTTATGTTCCACAAGACGCTTTGCTTTTTCTATTACCATTTCTGATACTGCAACGTGCCTAGCAGCAGGCTCATCAAAAGTAGAAGATATTACCTCTCCTTTGACCGACCTCTGCATATCAGTAACTTCTTCTGGTCTCTCATCTATCAGTAGTACTATTAGATAGCACTCAGGATGATTTTGCTCTATGCTGTGAGCTATATTTTGTAAAATAACTGTTTTACCAGTTCTAGGTGGCGCAACAATGAGTGAACGTTGACCTTTACCAATGGGTGCCACTAAATCTATTACCCTTGCCGACTTATCCTTAATTGTTGGATCTTCAATTTCCATAATAAGACGTTCATCAGGATACAAAGGTGTAAGATTATCAAAAGCTATTTTATGCTTTGCTTTATCAGGATCTTGAAAATTAATTTGATGTGCTTCAATTAACGCGAAGTATCGTTCATTATCTTCAGGTGATTTAATTAAACCTTCTATTGTGTCACCAGTTCTTAATGAATATTTTCTAATCATTTCTGGCGAGACATATATATCATCAGGACCCGACAAATAATTAGCTTCTGGCGATCTTAAAAACCCAAAGCCGTCTTGTAAAACTTCTAGAACGCCATCACCTGCAATCTCCCATCCTTCATCTGCCCTTTCGCGTAATATTTGAAACATAATTTCGCCTTTACGCATTGTTGACGCATTTTCTATTTCAAGTTCTTCCGCCATAGAAAGTAGGTCTTTAGGACTCTTAACTTTCAGATCAGATAAATTTAGGCGAGTAGACGACATTTCGATACCTGCTAATAATAAAAACATTGAAAACAACACAGAACTGCGTTGTGACTTGTCGGTACACTTAGTACTTAAATGAGTCAACTTTCTTAAATAAAATCTTTTTTAATTGGATTGTTATTATTTAGGTAAAAGGGGCGTTATTAATAACTTCTTTCTTAAATAAAAAGAATATTTATTTAAAAATAGTATTTGTTGTAGGGAAGAACAATTATGTGGATTAAATAAAATAATAATCTTATTCGCAATTAAAATTGTTATAACTGATTAAAAATTAAGGAAGAAAATATTTTATTAACAGATTGTGGATTTATAGTTAAATACATATCTACAAAGGATAATTGGAGAGTTATTTTTTATAAAATTAAAAAAAAGAAAAATATATAAAGTGTTAACAATATTTTTGAAAAAAAAATTCTCTTATCCACAAAAACATACATGGGTTTATTAATGATTGGGAAACTCATATTAGCGTCATCTTCTAAAATTAGAAAACAACTATTAAATAATGCGAACGTACCATTCATTTCAATTGAACCGAATATTGATGAAGACGCAGTAAAGTCATCTTTACTATTAGAAAAATATCCTCTGCGCGATGTAGCAGATGCGTTGGCAGAATTAAAAGCAAGCAAGATTTCATCGAAACACCCAGATAGTTTAGTATTAGGTTGCGATCAAATTCTAGAATTTAATGGTGCAATATTAGAAAAGCCAGGTTCCAAAACTCTGGCAGTAGAGCAGTTAATAAAAATATCTGGAAAGAAACATACAGCACATTCGGCTGCAGTTATATATGAAAACCGTGTACCAGTGTGGCGCTTCGTGGGTAAGGCAGATTTAATTTTAAGGAATAGCAGTGAGAGGTATATTTTTGACTATGTCAGTAGAAATTGGGACAATATAAAAAGTAGCGTAGGCGGATATCAAATAGAAGAAGAAGGCTGTCGTTTAATTCAAAAAATTAGTGGTGACTACTTTTCTGTATTAGGTATGCCATTATTAGAAATAGTGAACTTTCTAAGCATTAAGGGGATAATAGATGGATAATCGAAGGCCACTTTTAGCGGCCGTTTTGGGCAATCCTATTTCGCATTCCAGATCACCGAGAATGCATAATTATTGGCTAAAGAAAAATAAAATAAACGGTTACTATTTACCAATAAAAGTAGCACCAGAAGATTTTGAACGAGTTATACGGTCATTAATTAAAAAGGGCTTTTCTGGAGTTAACGTGACTATACCTTTTAAATTATCAGCTATGAAAATAGCTGACGAATGTTCAGACATAGCAAAATATATCGGAGCAGCAAACACCTTAACTTTTACTGAAGAAAAAAAAATATATGCGGATAATACAGATGCTTATGGCTTTATAAATAATATAAAAAGTAAATACGCAGATTGGAGTCCAAAAAAAGGATCGTCATTAATACTGGGAGCTGGAGGAGCAAGCAGAGCAGTTATAGCAGCATTACTATCAGAAGGTTCCAATAAAATTATAGTTATTAATAGAACTATTGAAAAAGCTGAAAAATTGAAATACAATTTGAAAATAAGATTAAAGTTGAGTCATGGAATGACCTTAACGAAATAGCTGCGTCCAGTAGTAATATCATAAACACAACCTCATTAGGCATGAATGATGAAAGCTTTATCCCAATCAATCCTGAATCTATACCTAAAGAAGCTCTTGTGTCTGATTTAGTTTACGTTCCCCTGGAAACGAAATTTTTAAAGATGGCAAGAAATCGAAAATCACGAACTGTTGATGGTCTTGGAATGCTAATCCATCAAGCGATACCAGGTTTTAAAAATTGGTTTGGAAAAACACCTGTAAGTACCAAAGAGCTTAGAGCGATATTAATGAAATGATATTTAAACTTGGGTTAACAGGATCGATGGGTATGGGCAAAACAAGTACTGCGGCGCTTTTTGCGAAACACAATTGTGGAATTTGGGATGCTGATAAAGCTGTTCATCGTTTGTATAAAAATGGCGGGGCTGCGGTAAAAACGATTCAAAAGTATTTCCCCGACGCTGTATCAAATGGTTCAGTTAATAGAAAAGCTTTAAAACAATATCTGAGGAACGACTTTGATCAACTTAAATTATTAGAACAAATAGTTCATCCGTTAGTATCAGCGGACAGAGAAAAATTTATCGCAAAAACACAGTATAAGATCAATGTTTTTGACATACCATTGTTGTTTGAAACCGGCTCTAATAAAATCATGGATAAAGTAGCATGTGTATTTGTCTCCAAATCTATTCAAATGGAGCGTATAAGATCAAGAATGTCTATGTCAGAAGACCAAATAGAAAAAATGATACAGCAACAGATACCAATAGAAGAAAAATGTAGATTATCAGATTTCTTAATTGAAACCTACAATAAACAAGATACCGAAAAACAAGTTGTAAGTATAATTAGAGAGATAGAAAGCTATTTAAATGCGTGAAGTGGTTTTAGATACAGAAACTACGGGTCTCGATCCAGAAACTGGAGATCGGATAGTTGAAATAGGCGCCATCGAGCTTTGGAATCACCTTCCTACAGGCAAAACATTCCATAAATATTTAAATCCCGAGCGCAACATGCCTGAAGAAGCTCAAGCTGTTCATGGTTTGACGGAAGACTTTTTAAAAGATAAACCATTATTTTCTCAAATTGTTGATGATTTTTTGGCTTTTATTAAGAATTCCAAACTTGTAATTCATAACGCTTCATTTGATATGAAATTTTTAAATGCTGAATTGGTGTTAGCTGATAGAAGCAAACTACCAGGTGAGATAGCTATAGATACATTGGGAATAGCACGAAAAAAGTTTCCAGGTTCACCTGCTTCATTAGATGCACTGTGCAGGCGTTTCAATATAGATAATTCCGCTAGAACGTTGCATGGAGCCTTATTAGACTCCGAAATTTTAGCAGAGGTCTACTTAGAGCTCATCGGCGGTCGCCAGCCAGACTTTGGTTTATCTGAAGTACATAAAATTGGTGAACGAAGCTTCAGCGAAGAAAGGCAAGAATTAAAGCGGCCCACAAAACTAAAGACTCGTTTAACTGCTAAAGAGGAAGAGGCTCATACTGCATTTGTAAAAGAACTTGGGCCAAACGCTATCTGGAAAAAATTTGCCATTAAAAACTAATTTTTTGTAGCTTTTTCTGCTTCTTTTTGGCGTCGTGCAATTTCATTTTGATATAAAGCTAAAAAATTAATTTGCTCTAAATTTAAAGGTGGAAAACCACCATCTCGAGTTACATCACCTACTATTCGTCTTAGGTATGGGAATAAAATTCTTGGGCACTCTATCATCAAATATGGGTGGATTTGATCTTCGGGTACCCCAGTTACCTCAAATATACCACCATATTCTATTTCCAATATAAAAAGTTCAGAAACCTTCTTGTCACCAACAAATAGCTTAGAGTTTTCATCGCCATCAGAATCACTTGATGTTTCTGTTTTAGCTGAAGAAATAACAGACAATTTGATCAATACTTCGTATTGGTTTTCCTTTTTCCTTTTCTTTGCATCAAGGTTAACTTTAACTTTTATATCTGGCGCTGTATTGGTGTCCAACCCCTTTTGCGCTAAAATATTTTCAAAAGATAGGTCTCTAATAAATTGCGCAAGAACCTTTGTATTTGGTTGAATTGGCTGGTTTTGGTCCGCCATATTAAACTCCAAACTACTTTTTTAATAAGTTAATTTAATTACTATTATGCGTTTTGCTATCATTGGTCCATGGTGATTTTTCTACTGGTTTTACCTCTTTATAGTCTTTAATTTCTATATCTGAATTTTGATTTTGATATACATTACTTCTTTGTGTAGAGGCGTATTTTAAAATATCTAGCTTATTTTTTAACCAAAAAAACGCAACTTTTCTAGTTTTTGGAAATAATAGTAAGAAACCAATAGTATCAGTAAAAAATCCAGGCGTTAAAAGCAAAGCACCTGCGAATAAAATCATTGCGCCGTGAGCTATTGGCTCTGCGGGATTTTTTAATTCGTTAAATTTATTCTGAATTTCTTTCAAGACGTAGATACCTTGTTTTTTGACCAAAAATGTACCCAAAACAGCAGTAAGCAAGATAATTAAAAGAGTGGGGTAAATACCAATAAAACCACCCAATAATATAAATAGCCAAATTTCCAAAAGTGGTATTAGAATAAATAGTAATAACAACCACATATTTTTATCTCCAATTTATCGGATGGTGGACTTGTTTGACCTTTGCACCTACATAGATAATGAGATAGAGAATTTCTACCCATTCTTTCATTGAGGTTAAAATGAACCCTGCGTTAATAGAATTAATTATTTTGGCTGGAATAGCCGTTTTTTTATTTTTAAGACTTAGAAGTGTTCTTGGAACTCGTGAAGGGTTTGAAAAACCACGAATGCAACCAAAAAATGAAGAACCTACAAGGGACTTCAAGGTAATAGATGGTGGTGAAGATAAAGACATTACAGATAATGTTGAAAAAAACTCAGAATCCGCAAAGGCTCTTAAAACGATAAAAGAGAAAGATGAAACTTTTGCAGTAAATGAATTCTTATCAGGTGCCCGATCAGCTTACGAGTGGATTCTCATGTCGTTTGAAAAAAATGAAATTGACGAAATTAGAGAGCTTTTAAGCGAAGAGGTTGCTGAAGCTTTTGACTCTGTTGTAGCACAACGAATTTCACAGGGCCTGACTATTGAAGCAGAGTTTATCGGTGTTAGGGAAATGAAACTCGTGAACGCAAGTTATAATTCCAAAACAAACATAGCGGAAATAGCTGTGTCCTTTATTGGAGAAATGACGTCAGTTGTGAAAAACTCTTCTGGAAAAATAGTTGAGGGTGACTCAAAACAAATCAAAAGACAAAAAGACACTTGGACGTTTTCTAAGGATATTACGTCCTCTAATCCAAATTGGCTGTTAGTTGCAACCGGTGAATAGCGTATAATCAACTTTAATGCTTTACCCAAATGTTGGGTGGGAAAGACATGAAAAAGCGCAGTTTGAGCGATGATGAAAAGGAATTGTGGAAAGAATTTTCTAGGTCGACTAAGCCGTTACGATACGAAAATAAAAAAAATCACGAAACAAATCCAAAAAAAAATAATCAAATAAACTCTGTAAATTTACGGGACCACGAAAAAAAATATTTCATAAGGAGCAAAGAAACGCAGTCTCCAGCTGGTCAGGCGTTAACCTCATCTTTTTTGAGTATGGATTCTAAACTGCATAACAAATTGAAACAGGGTAAACTGAGACCAGAAGCAAAGTTAGATTTACACGGTTTAAATCTATCTCAAGCGCATCCAGTTTTGACAAAATTTGTTTTGAATGCTTATGGCAGAGGCTTAAGACTTATTCTTGTAATAACAGGCAAAGGAAGAAACTCTGAAGACCATGATGTAATCCCCAGAAGAAAGGGAATTTTAAAAGCCACTGTTCCCTCTTGGCTCGCAATGGAGCCCTTATCAAGTAAGATCCTTCAGGTTACTAACGCTCACGTAAGGCATGGTGGCGATGGAGCCTTTTATGTATACTTAAGAAAAAAAAGATGAGTATAGCCAAACAAACGTGAATATTTGACATAACAAAAATAAATTTTGGATGCGGTAATGGAGCTTACGGAAAACAAAATTATAAAAACACAAAAAGAGAATGTTTGGAGTGCATTGATGTCGGCGGAGGTATTATCAAAATGCATACCGGGATGTCAACAAATGACAGGAAACCCAGAAGATGGTTTTGAGGCGACAGTTGTTCAAAAAGTAGGTCCCGTTAAGGCAACCTTCAGGGGTAAGGTGACGCTTTCAGATGTCTTATTAGAAGAAAGCTTAAAATTGAGTGGAGAAGGGAAAGGAGGTGCAGCGGGTTTCGCTAAAGGAGAAGCGACCGTTAATTTAACAGAAGACAATAACGTCACTACTTTATCGTATTCAGTAAAAGCAAAGGTTGGTGGGAAACTTGCTCAATTAGGCAGTAGAATAATAGATGGTTTTGCTAAAAAGATGGCTGACCAATTTTTTGAAAACTTCAAAGCTACAGTTGAAGGAACAGCTATTACTGAAGAAAAATAAAAAAGACGTTTTGGGCTATAAGCTAAATATCACAGGCAGTACGTAGAGATTTCAGGTTTTGTCCATATGGACTGGGGTTCGATACTGATCCATTTTTAAAAACAGAAGAACCGGCAACAAGTATATTAGCACCCGCATTCGCAGCGAGAGAAGCGGTTTCGGTAGTAATACCCCCATCAACTTCTAAATGGATTGGTCGATTTGCTATCATATCTCTAATAGTTTTAATTTTTTTAAGTTGTGAGTGAATAAACTTTTGACCACCAAAGCCTGGGTTTACAGTCATAACACAGATTAAATCAATTTCATCTAACAAATACTCAATACTTTCTACTGGTGTGGCTGGGTTCAAAGCTACTCCAGCCATGCAGCCAGTAGCACGGATAGCTTGAATGGTTTTATGTGGGTGGTTACCAGCCTCAATATGTGCCGTTATGATATCTGCGCCCGCTTTTGCAAAATCATTTATAAAATCGTCAACATGTGAAATCATCAAGTGTACGTCCATTATTGTTTTTATATGTGAACGAATAGCACTGCATAACGGCGGGCCAAAAGTTATATTAGGTACGAAATGTCCATCCATTACGTCAACATGTATCCAGTCCGCACCCTGGCTTTCTACGGCCTCAATTTCTTTACCAAAATTAGCAAAATCTGCTGATAGTATTGAAGGCGCTATTTTTATTGAACGATCAAAGTTCATTTTGCTGTCCTTATTTTGTGTCAGATAAGCCATACATTTTAAAAATTTAAATCTCAACTATTAGTCATTTTATGACACCGTAGTTTCAGTTAAGTTAAAATTATAAGAAAGAAGGGTTAAGACAGTGCTGGAAAACTCCGTAAAAGATATCAAAGATAGTCTTGATAGAATTCGATCTCATATTGTAGAAACACCAACTTTTGAAACTTCGTCTTTCGGGCAAAGATTAGAATTAAAGTTGGAACAACTCCAGCACACTGGAAGTTTTAAATGTAGAGGAGCGTTTAATTCGCTTTTGCATAATGAAAAAGCAAAAAGTGGAGTCGTGGCCGCTTCTGGTGGAAATCATGGTGCTGCTGTTGCCCATGCCGCGCAAAAATTAGGTATTAAATCACATATATTCGTGCCAGAGCTATCTGGTAAAACAAAAATAGAATTAATTAGGGGAACAGGCTCTAATTTAACAATTGTACCTGGAACATATGCAGAAGCACTTGATTCAGCAAATAAGCACCAAAAGGAAACAGGTGCGATGTCTGTTCACGCGTACAATTCCAGAGAGACGATTATTGGTCAGGGGACACTTTTTTGTGAGTGGGAAAACCAAGGTTTGGAAGCAGATACTATTATTATTGCAGTTGGAGGAGGTGGGCTGATTTCAGGCGCTATATCTTGGTTTCAAAAAAGAAAGAAAATAGTGGCCGTTGAACCCGAAAACTGTCCCACACTAAATGTAGCATTGAAAAAAGGTAAGCCATCTAATGTCTCAGTATCTGGAATTGCAGCAAGTGCGTTGGGTGCAAAAGTAATCGGAGATATTTGTTTTGGTCTTTCAAAAGAACATCAATTAGAAAGTTTGGTTGTATCAGATGATGAGATAAAAAAGGCTCAAAAAATTCTATGGGAATATCATAGGATTTTTGTAGAGCCAGCAGGAGCTACGGCGTTGGCAGCAATTATTTTTGGAAAGTACAAACCAAAAGCAAATGAAAAATTAGGTATTTTAATTTGTGGGGCAAATCCAAATATAATACCAGAATTTTAATCTGGCATTGTGCCGTTCTATTTCGCTGTTTATAGCGTAAGAAAAATTTTTGGGAGTTAGAAAATATGTCTAATGCTGAATTAGAAAGCGAAATAGAGGCAGCATGGAGCGAAAGAGATTCTATAAGTTCTAGCACGACAGGTAAAGCTCGTGATGCTATAGAAGAAACTTTAGAAGCTTTAGATAAAGGGAAACTTCGTGTAGCTCAGAAAACAAAAGATAACATTTGGCAAGTAAATCAATGGGCAAAGAAAGCGGTGCTTCTTGGCTTTAGAATTAAAGACATGGAAATTCATGACGGCGGCCCACAGTCCTCAGGATGGTGGGATAAAGTAGACAATAAATTTAAAGGCTGGAGTGAGGAAGTTTGGAAAAAAGCCGGTTTCAGAGCCGTTCCTAATTGTGTTGTAAGAAAATCAGCTTACGTAGCGCCAGGTGTAGTTTTAATGCCTTCTTTCGTAAATTTAGGCGCTTACATTGATGAGGGCACAATGGTTGATACATGGGCTACAGTAGGAAGTTGTGCCCAAATTGGTAAAAACGTCCATCTTTCTGGCGGAGTTGGAATCGGGGGTGTTTTGGAGCCAATGCAGGCAGGGCCGACTATAATAGAGGATAATTGTTTTATAGGCGCAAGATCAGAAGTTGTAGAAGGTTGTATAATTCGGGAGGGATCTGTTCTGGGAATGGGCGTTTATATAGGGCAATCTACTAAAATAGTCGATCGAGAAACTGGAGAGGTTATGTATGGAGAAGTGCCGCCATATTCAGTAGTTGTTTCTGGTTCTATGCCATCCAAAAACAATGTAAGTTTATACTGTGCTGTGATCGTAAAACGCGTTGATGAAAAAACTCGAAGCAAAACGGCTATAAATGAGTTATTGAGAGATTAACAAGAATTGAAATTTTAGCCGCACAATAAATGACAAAAAAAACAAAGTCTGTTTATACTTTAATTGTTCAAGTTGGCCGTTCAAAAAATGATGGGTTACCTGATGGCTCAACAGGAGCTGGTTTATTATGTTATGCAAGTGGTATTGATGAACCTGAGGCTGTTAGAGAAACAGTTGCAATTCTAAAACAAGCAGACTTGGCACCACTGGATGTTACTGGCCATGGTACGGTTGAAGATAGACTAAAGGGTGGTGAAGAAATTGATGACGAAGAATTAAAACTAATGGAGAGAGCAGAAAACGAAAACAGCGTTATCATAGCACAAATGACACCGTTTTTTGAAAACTGAAAATATTGATGTTGAAAGCAGCACTAATAGATTTGGACGGCACCTTATCAGACTCAGGTTTGGCCATTATTAAGTCTATCAATTACGCCTTGGAAAACTTAGGATATGAAAATCTTAAAGGTGACACCTCTTGGGTTGTTGGTCCATCACTTTGGCCAACGTTTATAAAACTTGGAATAAAAGAGAAGGAGCTAGAGCAAGCTATTTCACTATATAGAAAGTGTTATACTGAGGGCGCCATGTATGAAGGATTCTTTTATCCAGGAATCTTGGAACAGCTTAGTATTCTGAAGACAGAAGGATATATATTAGCGCTGGTGACATCGAAACCAATTTCTTATGCCGCTAAAATAACAAAGTATTTTGGAGCATCAGATTATTTAGACTTTGAATTTGGATCTGAATTAGATGGAACCCGCTCTGACAAAACGGAATTAATAAATTACGCTCTAAAAAAAATGAATATAGTTCCTAAGGATACTGTTATGGTTGGGGATCGCAGTTACGATATGATTGGTGCAAAAAATAATAAAGTACTTGGATTAGGTGTGCTTTATGGATACGGGAATGAAAAAGAGCTTATAAACTCGGGAGCAAGCTATCTAATAGAAAGCCCTGAGAATTTTGCTAGCGTTATTATGCAAGCTTTACCCTTGAGGAATGATCAAAATGAAAATTGATCCAGTATTATTAACAGCTGATCTTGTTCGGTGCCCGTCAGTCACACCTGAGGAAGGCGGCGCAATAGATTTACTAAAGCAATTGCTAGAGAGGTACGGGTTTTCATGCACCAAAATTAAAAAAGGTCAGGTCAGTAATCTATTTGCTAAGTGGGGAACTGGAAAAAATGGAAGAGTTTTTGGTTTTAATGGCCATACAGATGTTGTTCCAGTTGGTGATTTATCGTCCTGGACAGTTGATCCATTTGGTGCAGAAATAAAAGATGGCTATTTATACGGTCGTGGAGCAACTGATATGAAGTCAGGTGTTGCAGCTTTTGTTGCTTCTGCAATTGATTTTGTAAATCATCAACCTCCAGATGGCTCTATCGTAATAACCATAACGGGAGATGAAGAGGGTGAGGCTATAGATGGAACAGTAGCCATATTGGATTGGATGAAACAAAATGGTGAGAAGATAGATCATTGTTTGGTCGGTGAACCTACGTCACCCTCTCAAATGGGTGAGATGATGAAAATCGGACGACGTGGATCAATGAATGCAACAATAACAGCAACAGGTATCCAGGGTCATTCAGCTTATCCTGATCGGGCCAATAATCCAATTGTGGCGATGGTTAAACTATTGGATAAGTTAGCATCACATCAACTTGATGCTGGAACGGAACATTTTGATCCGTCCACTTTAGCAATTACTTCTGTCGATACAGGCAATAAGGCATCAAACGTCATACCTGCCGTTACCAAAGCAGCAGTAAATATACGGTTCAATGATAGCCACTCAGGCTCTGCTCTTGTTTCTTGGTTGAAAGATGAGATGGAAAAAGTATCCGCTGAGTTTGGGATTCAATTTAAATCGGATTTTAAAATATCTGGGGAAAGTTTTATAACACCACCTGGCGAATTATCTGATTTAATTTCCAAAGCTGTAAAAAAAGAACTTGGTGTAACGCCTAAGCTGTCAACAACGGGCGGAACATCAGATGCTAGATTTATAAAAGATATGTGTCCTGTAACCGAGTTTGGCTTAGTTGGAAAAACAATGCACGCTGTTGATGAAAGGGTTGAAACAAAGCAAATTAATCAGCTGAAAGAAATTTACTCTCGGATTCTCGAGGCATACTTTGAGAAAACCTAAGGCTTGCCTGGTTATAATGGCAAAGGAGCCTTTGCCTGGAAGGGTTAAGACGAGATTAGCCAAAGAGGTTGGGTCTACGGTAGCTGCTTGGTGGTCTCGGCATCAGCTCAAAAAGACCATAAGAAATCTAAACGATCCAAGATGGGACATAGTCATCTCTTTAAGCCCAGATTTTTTTGTTAAAAGAAGTAAGTTTTGGCCATCTAAAATCAAATGTATTCCACAAGGTCGAGGTGACTTGGGACAGAAAATGCGAAACATATTAAAGCTTTTTACTAATCGCCCCGTTTGCATAATAGGTGGTGATATTCCTGGTATTACAAGATTGGAGGTATCAAAAGCCTTCAAAAAGCTAGCATCAAGAAAATTCGTTATTGGCCCAGCGGAGGATGGTGGATTTTGGCTAATTGGTCATAAGGGAAAACCCCCAACGAAACTTTTTGATGGTGTTAGGTGGTCTTCTTCTTGGGCATACTTGGACACTATAGAAACTTTTGAAGGCCGGTCATTTTCTTGCCTTTCTAAATTACGAGATGTCGACAGCTTGTTGGATTTAGAAGCATTAAAAGCGAAATGTCATAATTAGAAAAAGGCAATAGGCAGGATTTGTTTATGAGCAAACTACCAACAAAAAAACAAATTTTAGATTGGATAAGAGAGAACCCAAAAAAATCCAATAAGCGAGAAATTTTAAGGGCCTTTGGAATTAAAGGGGCTAAACGTACTGAGTTAAAACAAATATTGAGAGAGCTGGCGCAAGAGGGCAAAATAGAAAAAAAGAAAAAGTCTTTTGAGGAACCAAATCAGCTTTCACCTGTTTCTATTTTGCAAATGATGGCAAGTACTAGCGATGGGGATCTTTTTGCAAGGCCCGTTGACTGGCAAGGAAGCCAACCTGAACCAATTGTTCTAATGATTCACAGTTCTTCCGATCCAGCTTTGGGATATGGTGATCGTGTGCTTGCCAAAACTTCAGTAGTTTATGGTGAGCAATACCAATATGAAGGCCGAATTATTAGACTTTTGAACAAGCCGTCAAAAAAAATATTGGGGGTTTACAAAGAGCTTTCAGAAGGCGGTCGTATACAGCCAATAGAAAAATCAGGAAGAGAGTGGCGAGTTAAGATTTCAGATGGTCTTGGAGCAAAGGATGGCGAGCTCGTAGAAGCTGAGCAAATGAAAAATCAGCGTATATCTGGATTATATGCAGCAAAGATTGTTAATATAGTTGGTGATCCATCAGGGCCTCGGGCCGTATCATTGATAGCTATACATCAGCATGGAATTCCAAATCAATTTCCAAAGGAGGTGCTACAAGAGGCTGAAAACATCAATTTTTCAGAAACTGTACCTAGGGATGATTTAACTAAAATACCATTTGTTACAATAGACCCATCAGATGCTAGAGATCATGACGATGCTGTTTATGCTCATGCAGACGAGGATCCTAGTAATCGAGGAGGTCATGTTTTATGGGTAGCGATAGCTGACGTGGCACATTTTGTGAAACCAGGTAGCGCCCTGGATAAAGAAGCCAAAAAGAGGGGAAACTCAACTTATTTTGCTGATAGGGTTGTGCCAATGTTGCCAGACAGGCTTTCAGGGGATTTGTGTAGTATCCATGAAGGCGTTGAGCGCCCTTGTTTAGCTGTTTGTATGACAATTGATAAATCTGGCAATAAGTTGAAACAAACATTTTATCGAGGAAACATTAAAAGTATTGCATCCCTAAACTATGACGAAGTGCAGAAAGCAATCGATGGAAAAGTAAACGAGAACGTAAGGCCTTACCTCGATAAGGTTATAAGGCCTCTTTATAATTCTTATACATGTTTAAAAAAATCAAAAGAAACTCGACAGCCACTTGATTTAGACTTACCTGAGCGAAAAGTTGAGTTGTTCAAAAACGGAAAAGTCAAAAAGATTCTTTTTAAAGAGCGTTTTGACTCACATAGGCTGATAGAAGAATTTATGATTTTAGCAAATGTTGCGGCAGCTGAGGAACTTTTTAAAGCCAAAAGCAAACTTCTATATAGAGTTCATGAAGAGCCAACGCCTGAGAAATTGAAAGCCTTAAGGGAGGTCGCCCAATCGGCTGGTTTTAATTTAGCAAAAGGCCAAGTTTTAAGAACAATCCACCTGAACGATTTGCTTGCTAAATCAAAACAGAGCGACCTCTCTGAGCTAATTAGCATGACAACGCTTCGTTCAATGTCTCAAGCTTATTACAGCAGTGAAAATTTTGGACATTTTGGTTTAGCATTAAAAAAATATACGCACTTTACGTCTCCAATAAGGCGCTATTCAGACTTAATAATTCATAGGGCCTTAATTAGCGCCTTGGGTTTTGGGTCTGATGGATTGCACGAAATGGATGCTGAAAAACTTGAGGAAACAGCCCAGCATATTTCAAATACTGAAAGAAGATCAATGGTTGCAGAAAGAGATACCATTGATCGTTATCTTGCAGCATATTTATCAGAAAAAGTGGGAAATGAGTTCGAAGGAAAAGTAAGTGGTGTGGCAAAGTTCGGCTTCTTTGTTAGGCTGCATGATAGTGGAGCAGAGGGCATAGTACCTATTAGAACGCTTGGAACAGATTATTATCATTACGATTTAAGAACTAATACTCTGAAGGGTTCTCAGTCAGGCCACATTATAAGCTTGGGGCAAAAAGCAATGGTAAGGCTGAAAGATGTTGATCCATTAGCTGGAGGTATCGCTTTTGAGGCTTTAACAATAGATGACAAGAAAATTCCAAATATGCATAGAAAGCGGATCTCAAAAACTATTCGTCGAAAAGTAAATAGAAACAAAGTGGGTTCTGTCAAAAAAAAGAAGAAAGCAAAAAGGTCCTCAGGGTGAAATGAATTTCAATGAGTTTTTAGAAAAAGAGGCGCCTTCTTTTAAAGATATAGTGACTTTTGATAAAGAGGTGCTCTTCCAAGATGAAAATCAAAGTCAAAACCTATTAAGTCTAAAAAAGTATTTAGAAAAAATAGTTACCAAAGTACGCGTCGATGCTGGAAAAGAAAAACTTAAAATCTGGGAAAACCAATTAAAAAAAATACAAAAGGATTGGGGAGTACCTCCTGAAGTAATAATAGCAATATGGGGAATAGAAACTAATTTCGGCGAAGCACTTGGTAAATATCGAGTTGTAGATTCTTTGGCCACACTTGCTTTTGGTGCAAGGGAGAAAAGAAGGAGGGTTTTTTTCAAGTCTGAACTTTTAGCTCTAGAAACTATTAAAAATGAAAAAGGTATAGAGGTTGAGGGCCTGATGGGCAGTTGGGCCGGGGCTTTTGGTCATACCCAATTTATGCCAACCACGTATTTAAAGTTTTCTGCTCCCTTTGAAAATAAGAAAGTTCCAAACATATGGAACAAAGAAAACCCTTTGGACGCATTCTCTTCTACTGCTTGCTATCTAAAAAATGTTGGTTGGGTGGAAGAAGGATTTATCTTGAAAAAAGTAAATAAACCAAAAAATATAGATTATTTAAAAACAGGAATAAACTTAACGCGAGAGAATGGTTTTACAGCTCCCTTCGGGCATTCTGGGCCCCATTTTAAATTTGGCAAAAATGCATCTGCGATTTTTCATTATAATAGATCTGAGCTTTATGTTTTTAGTGTTTGGGTTTTTTCATCCGCTTTGGATAATAACCCAAAAAAAATTTTATGGCCAAAAAACCTTGAACAAATCAGTTCTTCAGAAACTTTGGTCATGCAAGAGCGGTTAACGCTATTGGGATATAATACTTACGGTATAGATGGTAAATTTGGCAACAATACAAAGAAAGCCCTAATAGGTTTTCAGAAAACTATAGGTCAAACGCCAGATGGGTTTCCAGATAAGTTTATTTTTAAAAAATTACTTTCTTATCCTTCGCCATAAGGAATCCAAACACTTTTTGTTTCTGTTGCGGCATCTAGAAACATCTCTCCCTCCGCCTTTTTGTCTAGCCAATCAATATTTTTCAGGCACCATGTGCGCTTTATATTGTTAGCAGATTCTAACTCAATAATCTTAGTTATATCTTCTTCAGAAAAGGACCAAACAGAGTCGACATCCATATGACTAGCAGCGTGTGAAGCTAACTCTAGATGGCTTCCAGTTAGTATATTTATAACACCAGGAGGAATGTCTGATGTCTCTAATATTTGATAAAAGTCTGTTGCTGTTATTGATGCAATAAAAGGTGAGATCGTAGTAATTCGGTTTCCCATTGCTATCGCTGGGGCGATACAAGAGATTAAAGAAAGAAGAGGTTTGTTTGGTGGACAAAAAGCTATTATATTTCCGATGGCTTCTCGCATTGTTAGGCCCACGCCCCTTACAGGAACACCGCTAATTGTACCGTCAAATTTGTCGGCCCATGCCGCATATGTGAAAAGTCTCCTAATAGATAGCTCAACCTCTTTTGAACCATCTTTATGTCCAGACATTTGGTTTATACGTTTTGCGAATTCTTCTCTTCTGGCGTGAAGGTTTTCTGCCATGAAATAAATTATCTGAGCTCTCAAATGTCCTGAGGAAGTAGACCAACTAGAGGCCTTATTCATTGCTTCAACAGCATTTCTAATATCTTTTCTATTAGAAGCTGAGACATGTCCGGCAAAGTTTTTTGATGCATCAAAAACTTTCTGTGAGTAGCCACCATCCGGTCTTGTCTGTTTTCCACCAATATAAAGCTTAGCCGTTCTGTCCAAACTCAGAGCTTCTTGACGAGAAAAGCTCTGAGGGCGTTTGTTTTTTTGCACAGTGAAATTTATGGAATGCTTTAAATAGCTTTTTAATCCATTCCATCCGCCTTCACGACCAAAGCCGCTTTCTTTAATTCCACCGAAGCCAATTGCTGCATCAAACATATTGGTTCCGTTTATCCAGACGACCCCAGCTTTTATTTTTGGTGCTAAGCCTAAAGCTAAATTAATATTCTCGCTCCATATACTTGCTGCCAACCCATAGATGGTATCGTTTGCCAAGTCAGAGGCTTCTTTCGGCGTCCTAAAGGTTGTGCTTACTAAAACAGGCCCAAAAATTTCTTCTTGCATTAATCTATCAGAAGGAGAAAGGCCTGTAATAAGAGTTGGCCGATAGAAGAGACCTCCTTTTGGTAAATCACATGCAGCGTGATAAACACTACCTTCTGTTTCAGATACTAGCTTTCTAATTTTTGATAATTGAGACTTATCAATAATCGCACCCATGTCTATCGATTTGTCGAGAGGCGGGCCAACTCGTAGTTTGTTCATTCTTTTTCGGATTTTCTTGTGAAACTTTTCTTCTATGCTTTCATGAACTAAAAGCCTGGATCCAGCACAACAGACTTGACCCTGGTTGAACCATATAGCATCCACCAAGCCTTCTACAGCGCTATCTAAATCAGCATCGTCAAAAACAATAAAAGGTGATTTTCCACCTAATTCCAGCGTTAAAAGCTTTCCAGTGCCGGCGGTTCTTTTTCTTATTACTCGGCCAACTTCAGTAGATCCTGTAAACGCAATTTTTTTAATGTCTGGGTGATCAACAAGCATTTCACCAACACTGCCATCGCCAGTAATAATATTTATAACACCGTTTGGCACCCCGGCCTCTATACAAATTTCAGCAAATAATAATGCAGTCAAAGAGGTGTATTCAGCTGGTTTTAAAACAACCGTATTACCTGCTGCCAAAGCGGGTGCAATTTTCCATGCCAACATTAATAAAGGAAAGTTCCAAGGTATTATCTGGCCACATACTCCAATTGGCTCCATACCATGTATCTTGGTTTTATATATTTGGGCAAGTCCAGCATGATAGTAGAAATGACGTTGGGCTAAGGGTATATCAATATCTCGGGACTCTCTTATCGGTTTACCATTATCAATTGTTTCAAGCACAGAAAAAAGTCGAGAGTTCTTTTGTAAAAGTCGAGCAATGGAGTAAAGTACTTTAGCTCTCTCGTGCGGATTGGTTTCAGACCAACTTTTAAATGCATTTTTTGCTATTTTAACGGCGTTATTTACATCAGTCTTGGAGGCCTGGCTTAATCGGGCTATAATTTCGCCATTAGAGGGATTAATTGACTTAAACTGGTTTTTAGGCTTGGTAAATGCGCCACCGATAAAGTGGCCAAAAGAAGAATTATGCTTAAGTAGCCAGTTTTTTACTTCGTCAGGACTTTCTGGAGCTAAGCCGTAGTCCATATTATCTAAAATTTTTTTAATAGACATTTTTATCCCATTGCATGTCGATAAGAGGCGGAATAAGCGCCAGTTATATGATGATCCAACTGTCTTTCGATATCCCCTAAAAGGCTTGAGGCGCCAAATCGGAATAATTCAGGATTAAGCCATTGATCACCTAACTCCTCTTTAATTAGGCTGAGGTATGTAAGAGCGTCTTTGGCTTTTGATATTCCTCCAGCTGGTTTATATCCAATTTTATATCCTGTTTTTTCATGATATTCACGAATTGCTCTCACCATCACCAAAGATACTGGCAGTGTGGCGTTTATAGGTTCTTTGCCAGTTGAGGTCTTTATAAA
>Ga0163110_10000292_pt1 | contig 23047 bp, 20 predicted proteins | sample CRUFie1St17metaG_FD_108703 | JGI IMG/M metagenome (GOLD analysis project Ga0163110, IMG submission 108703) | Marine microbial communities from the Costa Rica Dome - CRUD Field 142mm St17 metaG | ecosystem: Environmental > Aquatic > Marine > Oceanic > Photic zone | place: Costa Rica: the Eastern...
ACGAATTGTCTGTGCGACAGACATGACTTCATGGCCAGACCTTGAGCCTATGCCCAACAAACTAGTGAATTATGGCGTTACTGAAAACGGCATAGCCATTATTGAACTGATATCAGACACTGATGGAAAACCTCTTGAAGAAGGAAGAACATCTGTTAATACTTATACTCGAGAAATGTGGGAAGACATAGATCAGGCAATTCTTAATGCAAGATTCGACGGAAATGTCTCTGTTATATTATTAACAGGGCATGGCGAGAAATTTTTCTCTGCAGGAGCAAGTATAAACTATCTCAATACATTATCTCCGAGATACAAATATTTCTTTTGCCTACATGCTAATGAAACACTATCTCGTCTTGAACAAACTCCAAAATTAGTTATTGCTGCACTCAATGGACATACAGTTGGAGGTGGCCTTGAGATTGCTATGGCAGCAGATATTAGAATTGCTCACAAAGGTAATTTCCAAATTGGTCTACCAGAAGTTTCTCTTGGAGTCCTAGCGGGAACTGGCGGCACTGCAAGATTATCGCGACTAGTTGGAAAAGCAAAGGCAATGGAAATAATGGTTACAGGAAGAAAGTTCTCATTCGAAGAAGCGAGAGATATGAGTTTAGTTCATGACATATATGATAGTATCAGCTTAGATGAGTTTAGAATGGATGTATTGGATTATGCTGGACAATTTACCTTACCTCTAGCCGCTGCTAAAGCTATTGGAAATATCAAACGTAGTGTACAAAGCGGTATTGAAATACCTCTTGAATACCATTTGGCTTTAGAAAGAGAATTACAGTCGGATCTGTTCCAATCTGAAGATGCGAAGGAAGGAATAGCATCCTATGTTGAGCGTAGAACACCTAGGTTCAAAGGGAAATAATATTCTGTGCTAAATGTACATTTATTCATATACTAACATCGCTCCGGCAAATATATGTCAGGTAGCGAAATAGTAGAAGGATATACTCCCAACTTTGAGGCATGGATTAGAGACTTCAATGAATGGCAAACAAGAATTGGTTTTGACCCATCTTGGTTAGGAGATTACAGATTCGATATAAAATTTGATTGGGACACTGCTGGAGATTCTATTGAGTTTGGAGATTTCAAAGGTATGCCAAAGTGGGAAAGAAGAATGCAGATACCACAACAGAATATTAGAGATGCAATAATTAGCATGGTTAGTGTACAAGGAGATACAGAATTTGCAAGTGTAGAACAACAAAATCATCTTTTAGCTACTGCACCAACAGAATATGATAAAAAATCTGCATTAAGAATTATGTGTGAGGAACAGAGACATGGTTGGCAAATGGCCTACTTACTATGCACTTATTTTGGCGAACAAGGAGTTAGAGAAGCAGCAAAGCTATTGGAGAGGAATGCTCAAGATGGAACAAGAATTCTAGGTTCATTCAATGCCCCCATCGATCACTGGCTGGATTTCTTCTGTTTTACGCATTTTATTGATAGAGATGGGAAATATCAACTTAAAATGCTCAGCACATCTTCATTCAAACCACTTGCAGCATCCATGGGACCCATGCTTAAAGAAGAATCATTCCATCTTGGAACCGGAGCAAATGGTCTAAGAAGAATCGTTAAACAAGGAGTAATACCTTGTGAATTATTACAAAAATATTTGAATAAGTGGATTAGTACTGGTCTAGATTTGTTTGGTACTGACGACTCAACTAGTGCACAATGGGCTTATGTTTATGGCGTTAAGGGAAGATATGATGAAAGAGAGAGTGATATTGAAGCAGATAGAGAGCACTTAAATGAAGCTAGTCGAGATTTATATTTCCAAGAACTTCGTGAAGAAATGCGAAGGATTAGCGCCGCTAGGAAAGAAGGTGAGCCTGAACTTTTCATACCCTCGGATAAATTTAATCGAGGGATTGGAAACTATGCTGGAAAGAATTATACAATTAAGGGTGAAAAGTTCGAAGGATCTGATGAAGAATATCAAGAATATCTAGTCAGCGTATTACCCACAGAAGAAGATGAACATAAACTGATGAATGATTACATGAAACAAGAATGGATCCAATATCGAGAATGGAAAGGTAAATGATTGTTGGTTGGTGATTTTATGCAACATGTAGCCTTATTAGCCTTTGATAAACAAAAGTGTAAACCATTCTTTGATAGATTAACCGAATTATTCTATGAACATCATCATTCTGCAAAACAGAATGCCGAAGAATATGAGAAATTATTGTATATGGTGAAAAAACCATATGATAATAACATGTTAGATATGATTGATGAATGGATGGGTCTAGATAAAAGAGAATGGCGAGAAGAAACTACTAGGGAAGTAAAATTAGCACTATATGCAATTAGATATCCAGACACACTTCTATTAGATAGTTTTACAGAAAATCCTAGATCTGATCTCAAAAGACTCTCTGCATACTTACATTTTACCCATCATACGTATGCAATATGGGATGAAGATACTAGAAAAGGTTTAGAAAAAATTGGAATTAATATTCCTGAAACAGAAGTAGCGGACCCGTTCATCTATGGAGCATATGTAAGTGCGATAGAGTTATTGAAAGATGTTGCACCATTTACGTGTTTCCTAGAACATGATGTCCCAAGACAAAGGCTGTTTCAGTCAGCTCTAGCAGCATATGGAAGAGAAGATTGAGCAATACCTATTGACTATGCCCATTACGTATGCGTATGCAAGTGCGCACTGTGGCAGTCATAGGAGCGGGGACGATGGGGTCTGGTATAGCTCAAGTTTGTGCCCAAAGTGGATTGCAAACCAAGATTTTTGATGCCTTTCCTGAAAGTCTGGATAAAGGGATGGAAAGAATTTTTGCATTTTGGAATAAAGGCATAGAAAAAGGTAAGACTCGAGAACATGAGAAAGAAGAATGGAGTCTGAATTTAAAAGCTTGTTATGAAATATCAGAGGCGCTGGAAAATGTTGACTTGGTTATAGAGGCTGTTCCAGAAATTATGAAATTAAAAAAAGAGATTTTCTTGAAAATTGAAAAATTAGCTCCAAAGCATGCAATACTTGCTACCAATACTTCCAGTTTACCAATTTCAAAGATTGCAAATGTCACTAACTGTCCTGAAAGAGTAATTGGTATGCATTTTTTTAATCCCGTACCTATAATGAAACTTCTCGAGTTAGTGAAACATGACAAATGCTCTAAAGAAACTATCAAATTGGCTCAGTCAATAGGCATGAAAATAGGTAAAGAAACAATCCTAGTTAACGATGTACCAGGATTTGCAACTAGCCGATTAGGAGTAATTATTGGAAACGAAGCAATCAAAATGTTGTCTCAAGGAGTAGCTTCTGCAAGTGATATCGATACTGCAATGAAGCTTGGATATAAACACCCCATGGGACCTTTGGAGCTTTCGGATTTAGTAGGACTGGATGTGAGAAGGGATATCTTGAATAGTTTGGCAGAATCTTTCAATGATGAATCATATAGACCTCATTCATTGTTAAATAATTTAGTTTTAGAAGGTAGTTTAGGCAAGAAAACAAATAAAGGAATTTATATTTGGGATGAAAACGGTAAGAAAGAAAGGGACGACTTGCCAAGATAGGTGTTCAAATGGCTAGTCTTATTGTTGAATTGATAGGCATTATTGCTGGCACACTTGGAGTAGTTGCTTGGATTCCTCAATTAGAGAAAGTTTGGAAACAGAGAAAACATGAAGGAATCTCATTACCGACACTATACTTAATTTGTACTGCATTACTGTTATGGCTAATTTATGGTTTAATTATTGGCTCGATTTCTATAATTATCTCAAATCTTGCAGCTTTAGCATGCATCTTGAGTTTAATGTACGGCGTTATTAACTTAAGAAGAGTTGAGTGATAGAAGTTATTCTTCACCAAAAATCGGACTTCTCTTCTCTAGAAATGCAGATACCCCCTCTGCGAAATCAGGAGTTAAAGATGAATTAGTGATTAGTAGTCTTTCGAATTCAAGTTGAGTTTCCATGAAAGTAGATGTTGAAGCATCGATTAATTGTTTAGTAGATCTGCGACTTGCTTCTGCCCAATTCCCCCATTTTTCTGCTACTCTAATTGCGCATTCTAGAAGTTCTCCAGATTCGGATAATTCGTCAACGGCACCGTATTCTAATGCCTTTTCTCCACTCCATACTTCATTTTCAAAAAAGAATTTTTTGGTTCGTTGTGTTCCAACAAGTCTAGGAAGTAACCACGTAGTGCCGCCATCAGGAGACAAACCTAGAGAAAAGAATGCTGCGGCTAACTTTGCTTCAGGAACACATACCCTATAATCAGCACACAAAGCTAAACCCAAACCACCGCCCGCAGCAGAACCATTTATTGCTGCAACAAAGATTTTCTCAGAGGCACGAATTTTCAATTCCATAGGGTGTAGGATTGATGTCAGGCCACCAACTAAATCAGAAATACTACCGTCATCTATTGCGGAAGCAAATGAGTCTATATCAGCTCCAGAACAGAAGAATTTTCCAGTTCCTGTTATTACTATTGATTTTATTGATGAGTCTTCAAGTAAGTTATCTATAATATCCGACATGGATTTTGTAGATTCAATATTTAATCCATTTCTTGATGTTTCTGCAGATAAAGTGACCAAAGCCACATTGTTAGGTAGATGTTCGACTGTAATAGCCATGAATATCGGAGTAGGTATCCACTATTAGAATGCGTGAATATCTAAAGTAAGTACTCCTCGCACTGTCCATGCATACACGAGACCAACTGTATATCGATGGGAAATGGGTTCTACCAATGGGAAATGAGAGTATTGATGTAATTAACCCTGCAACGGAAGAAATAATTGGAAAAATTCCAGTTGGTTCAGTAGAAGATATTGACAAAGCCGCTTCTGCTGCAAGGATTGCTTTTGAGTCTTGGTCAAAAAGTAGTATAGAATCGAGAATAGATATTCTGAATGGCCTCTCAAATGCACTGAAGGAAAGAGGAGAAGAGATTGCTCAGACTATTACTGCTGAGGTAGGTACTCCTATTGGTTATTCTAGAGTTGCAATGGTAGGTACACCGAGAGTGGTTTCTAGGAGTTATGCAAAAATTCTAGAAAATTTTGATTGGGAGGAAAAAGTGAGAAACTCAATTATTTGTAAAGAACCGATTGGAGTTTGCGCATTTATTACACCTTGGAATTTTCCTCTACATCAGATAATTGGTAAAGTTGCTCCTGCAATTGCTGCTGGATGTACAATGATATTAAAACCATCAAAGGAAGCCCCATTAAGTGCATTTATTTTAGCAGATATTTTACATGAAATAGGATTACCGCCAGGAGTTTTTAATTTAGTTTCAGGGCACGGATCTGAAATTGGGAATTATATGTCGAGTCATCCAGAAGTGGATATGGTATCATTCACTGGTTCAACAGGAGCTGGCGTTTCTGTAAGTGAAGCAGCAGCGCCTACAATTAAGAGAGTTACATTAGAGTTAGGTGGTAAAAGTGCAAATGTGGCACTAGATGATGCAGACCCGATTTTAGTAGCAAAAAAGGCCATAGGGGCTTGTCATCAAAATAGCGGACAAACATGCTCAGCATTAACGAGACTTATTATCCCTGAGTCCATGAGTGATGAAGTTTACAAAATCATAGCAGAAAAAAATAATTCTTACCATCCTGGCGATCCTTTAGAAGAAAATACAAGATGTGGGCCTATGGTAAGTTTAAGGCAACAAAAAAGTGTTAGTGAATATATTGAATCAGGAATTAATGAAGGTGCTACTTTGATTTCAGGTGGTCTTGGAATGCCAGACGGTATTTCCAAAGGATACTACGTAAAGCCAACTATATTCGCAAATGTAACTACTGAAATGAAAATCTGGAAAGAAGAGATTTTTGGTCCTGTTTTGGTAATTACAACTTATAAAGATGAAAAAGAGGCCCTGATGTTAGCAAATGACTCAATATATGGCCTATCTGGAGGAGTCTGGTCTAAGGATGAAGAACGAGCAATAAGATTCGCTAAAAAAATGAGGACGGGGCAGGTGAGTGTGAATGGAGGGGCTTTCAATGTTAGTGCACCTTTTGGTGGATACAAACTTTCAGGTAATGGAAGAGAACTTGGGACTCATGGCCTTAATGAATTTCTAGAAATTAAATCAATTCAGCTTTAGAAAAATTGTTATCTATTATTTACCGAGCCATTTAGGGGACTCACGATTTAGGAAAGCATTCACACCGATTTCCTTATCTTCAGTATCGAATAAAGCAACAAATTCAGACCTCTCCATACGTACACCTTCACTAAAAGGTAAATCAAGAGACGCCCTTACTGCACGTTTTGCAACTTTTGTAGTATATGGAGATTTTTTTGCAATATTTTCTGCCAACTTCATAGTAGTTTCTTTGAGATCTTCGGGAGTGGTTACTGAATTAATTAAACCATAAGAAAGTGCTTTTTCAGAGTCAATCATATCTCCTGTGAGGACCATTTCTAATGCCTTGCCATACCCAATTAATCTACATAATCTCTGAGTACCACCTCCACCCGGAATTAATCCTAGATTTATCTCAGGCGTACCAAATTTCGACCTATTAGAAGCAATTCTGATATCGCAAGAAAGTGCTAATTCAGTGCCTCCTCCCAAAGCAAATCCATCAATCATAGCTATAGTTGGTTTGGAAAGATTCCATACTTTTTCCCAAGCATTATCTTCAAAGAAGGGGCGGACATCATCTGAATTTTTACCAATAAATTCGGAAATGTCTGCGCCAGCAGCGAAGGAATATGGTTTCTTCTTCTTACCTTCTAGAGGCGGATTTGGTGGAGCACCTGTGATAATAATAACTCTAATCAGATCATTATATTCAGCTAAATCACAGGCTTCTTTCAATGCTTTATGAGAATCAGAATTTAACGAATTTAATTTATCAGGTCGATTTAAGGTCCAAACAGATACGAGCCCTCCCTCTGGAAAAGTACCTTCAATCGGGATGTTTTCTATTAGCAGGATATCATCATTCATACTTTACCGAAGAAGAACGAATGTTTGAACATACGGTTAACCCGATTTCATTCTTTTTCTAACTGAGGAGGAGGCATGGGCGGTAACCCAGGAGGAGGAGGCATGGGAGGCAACCCCGGAGGAGGAGGCATAGGAGGGAGCCCCAGAGGAGGTGAAATTTCACTATTTATTAGTAAAGTATCTGAATCTATTTGCTCATCTGTTTGACTTCTACTCTCTACAACTAGAGGGATAGTTAATTTCAATATTCTTGTATTATCTATCCTTACATAGGATACGCCAAGAGGTTTTGAATCATCATATTCTTCGGATTCTTCAATTATTGTAAGTCCATGATTTGGGTCATCCAATAAACTAGCAAGATCTTCTCCATCTTCAACTTCAGTCCATAAACGAGCTTTTGCAGCTCTTCTTTCAGCTAAGGCCATTCTCCTCTTTCTCTCTAAACTCGAACGGATTTCTGCTTGTCTAGACCTTCTCTGATCAACAAAATCTTCTATTTCAGACTCCATTTCAGATTGAGCGTCAGAAGTAATAACTAATTTTTTAGCAAGTTTAGTACCATCTGCCGCTTCTACATTTCCGAGAGGAACAGGGGGGATTGGGGGAGGTAAATCTTCGTTATTCGCTGCAATAAAAGAATCTGCGGATGATGTCACTGGCATAGGTGGCAATGGTGGTGGACTGAAATTTCTTTTTTTGCGACTTCGCTCAAGTTTATCTTCATTCTCTAAATTAACAACTTCTAATTTTTCTACAGGGTTGATTGGAATATTAGGAATTTCTGTCTTTTCAATTATAGGCTCATTATCAATGATTTTAGGAGGAGGAGAAACCAGTTTTTGGTTACCAGTAAACATCAATATCGCCAATATAGACAATAGAACAACTCCTCCTGCTATAGAAGAAACTAAGTCCAATCTTCCTTGAAAAATGAAAAACAAAATAAAACCGAAGAATAAGGAAAACCAACCAGTTATTCTAATTAAAGACGGCATAGTATCATCTCTGCGAGTGGGTGTCCTATCTTCACTTTGACGGATGTTTGAGTTCCTCATAAAGAATCCTTAGAGACTCTCCTCTGTGTGATTTAGATGCTTTTTCATTTTCAGACATTTCACCAAAAGTACGTCCATCTCCAGATTCGGGGATAAAAATTGGATCAAAACCAAAACCGTTTGTACCTTTAATCTGATTTGAAATACTGCCAGGGCAAACTCCTAATGCATGAAAATATTCCCCGTTTTTATATAAAATCGAATAGGTGCGGAATTCAGCATTACGATTAGACTTCTCGACAAGAAGATTAAGGATTCCCTGATTCCCTATAGTTTTTGAGATATAAGAGGAATAAACTCCAGGGAAATTATTCAAAGATTCAATAAATAAGCCTGAGTCTTCAACTAGAAAAGCATGATTTTTGAATTCAGTTTCAGAAATTAATTCTAAAGCTTGTTGAATTTTAAATCTGGATACATCAGATATCGAAGAAGATTGGGGCTCTATAAATTCTGGAGGTAAGCCATTTACAAGAAACTGTTCAACTTCATATCCTAAATTAGATAATATATCATTAGCCTCAATGACCTTATTTCTATTACCAGTAAGGAAAAGTATCTTCATAAAAATCACTAACTACTAAGCATGATACCTTACTCTTCCTCTAATAGAGTTGAATCTTTCAATGACATCTGATCCTGAAGGAGTAAAATTATCAGAGGAATTAGAGAGATATCCCTCAATCATTGATTCAATTGCATTATTCTCTTCATAGTGACTTGCATTAAGGCACTCGTGCAAAACTTGTAAATCAAGTCCTAAATGTTCAATCTCAGGTGAAATTTTAGAAAGTCCAAAATCAATCATTGTTAAGTCCCCGTCATCGCTAATAATCACATTATGTGTAGTCAAATCACCATGAGATATTCCTAATTCGTGTAATTGACGAATTAAACCACCGAATTTCTTTATTTGTTTGTTATCAGATTTACCATTCAATAAAGATTCATACAAAGTTACGCCTTCTACTTCTGATAAAATAATCCAACCATCATCTATATCAACATCAAATAAAGAAGGAGAAGAGATCTCAGTCGAATATAGTTTTGTTAATACTCTAACTTCTACAGATAGTCTTTGACGTGTCAATCTTCTATCTAAATCTGGATGACGATATGAACGAAGATTGCGTTTTTTTAAAATCGCTTTATCACCCATCCAATATCCAGAGAATACCTTAGCTTCAGCACCCTGATGAATCATTTTGGAAGTTTTCCATAATGGCACAGACTCATCATCCATGTGTACCGGAGGTGACATACCTTGAAAGAGGTTAAACCTGACCAATGAGTGAAATCACATGTCTATGGGCCTACCAGATATACCCAGAAACCAAGAAAAGGTAATTCCTAGGCTATATTCAGAAGAGAGGATTGAAGAAGAAGCAAAGAGGCTTTTAGATGCAATAAAACAACCAGGAAGATGGACTCTCGAACATTGCAAGTCAATAGCTGCATATACATTAGAGATTAATGAGTTAAAAAAACAAAAAGATGTTTATCTAATTGCTCATTCTTATCAGACACCTGATATTATCTACGGAGTAGCAGATGAAGTTTCAGATAGTTATTCTCTCTCTAAATCTGCTAGAGATGCTAAACAACAGATAATTCTTTTCTCTAGTGTAAGATTTATGGCAGAAACTGCAAAAATACTCAGTCCTGACAAATTGGTAATACATCCATCTCCTGAAGCTGGTTGCTCATTATCAGAAAGTATTACTGCAGAAGATGTCAAAAAATTGAGAAGAAGATATCCAGGAGTACCAGTGGCCTGTTACATTAATACTACAGCAGAAGTTAAAGCCGAAGTAGATGTATGTGTAACCAGTAGTAACTATCTCAAGATATGTGAAAATCTGCCAGGAGATAAATTAATATTTGTACCAGATCGATTTATGGGTGAGCACTTACAAAAATCACTAGCAGGAAAGAAAGAAGTTATTATTTATGATGGAGAATGTGAAGTTCATGCATTATTTACCGGAGAGAAAATCCTTTCCTGGAGAGATAGAGCAGATAGAGCAGGAATTGATCTTCAAGTTCTAAGTCATCCTGAATGTTCTGCTGATGTATTAGAAGAAAGTGATTTCATAGGCAGTAGTGAAGTCTTAATCAAAGAATCAATTAGATTGGGTAAAGAAGGAAAAAATAACATCATGCTGATTACCGAATGTGGAACTGCGGACAGAGTATTGGCAGAAACTAAAGATGAATTGAATATTATTGGAACGTGTGTAATGTGTAAACATATGAAAACAACTCTTCTAGAAGACATACTACAATCATTAAGAAACCCCAGAGATGATCAAATAATTCAATTAGAAGAAGAAGTTATTGAAAGAGCAAAATTCTCTCTTGATGAGATGTTCAGATATGCTGAAGCCTAGTTACTTATCCTTTTCTCAATAGCAGCTTGATGAGATAATAGTAGCAATAATGGAATCAACATCAATATTGCTGATTGTAATACAACTGATGAATATTCTTCAAAGGTCTTTTCAAGAGAATATATCACTAACTCCGAATCTCCATTTTCATCAATCTCAATCCATGTTACACCATTATCAAGTACATGAGGATTTTCTTGATCTAAATCATCAAGAGTAATCTGAATACGGCCATTATTGTCTTCAATATTCCATAAGAATACTTCCCTGTTAAAATTTTCAGGATCTAAATTTATACTAGGGGAAGTAATTGGCCTCTGTAAAAATGCAATATAATTCCCTTCAATACTAGGAGATTCTGATGGCCATAGGGGATTAGAAATCATTTCTTGATTTCCTGTTAAAGCATCTACTAAGATTAAACGATTGAGAGGCCCTACATCGACTAAAACAAGTATCAAACTTCCATCCATTTCAATGTCAATAATTGTAGAGTTGTTATAATCCACAGGAATACCATATAAATTCTCAAGATATTCATCATTAAGATCATTCGAAAAATTTTCAATTAAAATATTAATTTCAATCCCTGGATTGAATGGTGTTGTGACATTGATAATTGGGCCATTGATCGTATTGTATGCGGAAGCAAATAATTGTCCTGAGCCCTCAATTGCAGTTAAATCTTGGATATTTTCATAAGAAAATGATTCGTCATGTAAGACATTTATTATTTCTATTGTATTATTCTTTACTATAACTAAACATGGTTGACCTTGATTGTTCTCAATAATAGAAACTCTGTCTAATTCATCGTTATTTGTGATACTAAATATAGGGTCAAAAACTTCAATAGATGAATTGTTTAATTGGAAAAAATCTAAGTTTGATTCATCAAAAAGTATGAGATTATTATTTGATAACTCAATTTGAGGAGGGTTGGGCCAATTATTTCCTTTGATAATTGCCTCTTTCTGATTACTTACATTCCATAACTTGATTGTTATTTCATCATCAATATCCTCAACTCCAACTACCCATCCCTCTGAGCCAGCAGCATTTGTTGGATTGACCCCCTCGATTGGAAAATCCTGATGAGTTGCATCCCACAGTAACACTCCTCCTGTTAAAACTAATACTGTGGCAATAAATGCTTTTGTCTGACTGGAACTAGGTTGCTGTATAGGGTGAAAGAATTTTTTAGTAATAATCCAAGACTCAGATAACCATTTCTTTGGATCATCAATTGCTCGGGCTAATCTTCGTGAAAACAATCTTTCATCAGCGAATTGCCATATTGGAGTATGTGTCTTGGCCGTAATTTCAACAGCGATCATAGCAACAATAATTCCGCCGATAATATCCGATACCCAATGGATACCGAGATAAATTATTGTAAAAGCAGTTATTACAATAAAAAGTAGCAATAGCCTCCTATATCTTAACCATCGTTCATCTGAATCCCATCTTTCCATAGTTAACCAAATTGCAAAAGGGAGTCCAATATGTAAGCTAGGCATACCGTTAGTGAAAGGGTCAATCTGTATGAACCAATTATGAATCTCTGGAGTTAAATCATAAGCTATTGTTTCCATCTCAGGGATATAATTTCCTGTAACTCTGACATTAAAAAATAAATAGAATGGTATAGCTAAAATATAGACCCAAAACATTGACAGAGATACTCTATCGGCCATATATCTATCATCAAAAAATATCGGATATATGAAAGAAGAAAAAGTTACAGCCATAAATCCCATAACATAAAAATGTGTTAAACTAAAAGACAATAAAGAATTATTCAATGAATCTTGTACCCACCAAACAATGTCACCTTCAATCGCATAAATATAGGGAGTCATATCCAATTGAGTATTAGCCATTATAATTCTATCTAACTGGTCTAGCAAATCTTTCCATAAATAAACAGAAAAAACTACTATCATGTGAGCCCAGTATCTTCTAAACATATCAATGAAACCGGAAATTCGAATTTTAGCATAATCGGGCTTAAAAAATGGCATTAGAGAAAGACTAATTATGATAGCCCCGGTAATCCAAGTAAGATAAATTCCACTCGCCACAGCCATATTATCAATATGACTCGGGAAGACTACACGTCATGAAACTGACCCTTCTATGAAATAACGATTTATGATATTCGAACTGTTGGATTGCTAGGAAGTTCTAATGATTCAACTACTTTTTCAACAATTTTATCAAAGGCCTCCGCGGTTGCTCCATCAGGCTCTGCTAATATTCGATGAACACCATCATCTCCTCCTCTAACAATTCCGGGATCAAAAGGAAGAGCCCCCAAAAACGGTACTGAAAGATTTTCTGCAGCATCTGAACCCCCACCACTTTTGAAAACATCTAATGTAATGGTCCATTTACCTTCAGAATCAGAAACTGTCTCTATCATATTTCCAGTGGGGCCTTTGATTGAAACTTTGGTTTCAGGGTCAGTAACTCCATCAATAGTATAACCACTCATGTTTTCTACCACCCCAATTATAGGAATCGAGATAGTTTTAGCAAAATTGATCGATTTTCTACTATCTAGTAATGCTACTTCTTGAGGAGTAGTTACAATAACAACTCCATCAATTGTTGGTAGACTTTGAGAAACAGTAAGGGGTTCATCGCTGGTCCCAGGAGGGAAATCAATTATTAATGCATCAAGTTCACCCCATTCAACATCTCCAATAAATTGATTTATTGCACCCAATTTTATTGGGCCACGCCAAATTACAGGCTTATCAGGATCTTCAATTAAAAATGCCATGGAAATAACCTTAATTCCATGTGAACCTATAGCAGGATGGATTCTGCCATTTTCGACATGTAACTCTGAACCTTCCAAACCTAGCATCTTTGGAACATTTGGGCCAGTAATATCAATATCCATTATTCCGACTTTCTTACCCCTACGAGCTAAAGAAAGAGCTAATCCAGTAGCAACTGTAGACTTACCAACTCCTCCTTTACCAGATAAAACCATTATCTTATGCTTAATATCCTGGTCTATTTTATTGATACGTAACTTTCTTTGCATTTGTTGATAAGCTTGTTCCATCTGAGCTTTTTGTTCAGTTGATGCCTCAGACTTCTCTTCTTTCTGTTCTGATTTGCCATGATGATGGCGAATCGGAGGTTCTGGCATGATTATTGCGCGTAGTAAACAATACTTCAACCCTAGTGATAATGAATTAAACATTAGAGTAAAATAACCTATATGAGTTTATTTCATTAAACTTGACCTCTTCGGAATAATGTGAAACTATTGTTTGTATGTGTAGGAAATACTTGCAGAAGCCAAATGGCTGAGGCTCTGGCTAAAGATATGGGATTCAAAGCACAATCTGCAGGAACACATCCAGGAGAAAAAATTGCCATAAATGCTGTTGCCGTGATAAAAGAATTAGGAATTGAAATGGATGATCAATTTCCTAAATCTATAGAGATGATAGATACAAAAGGATACGACAAAATAATTAGTATGGGATGCGGAGTTGAATGCCCAAATCTTCCAATTTCATCGGATTGGGGATTAGATGATCCAGTAGGTCACGATATTAGTTTTTACAGGAATACTAGAGATAAAATACAATTGTTATTAGAAAAATTGTCTCAAACTCAGACCGACGCTTAGAAAAGTGACTCAGGTTTCCCTCTGTTCAGACGAGTGTAGTGTAGTGGTTATCACCGGGCGTTGCCAACGCCTGAACCCGGGTTCAAATCCCGGCACTCGTACCAAACTAATCTATGTCTGAATTACGTAAAATTATTAAAATTCCAGCAAATGATAGCGACAATACAATAAATAAACCAAGCACAATCAATATCGATTTATTATCTGAAAACCAGTTTCCAGTAATAGATTCATCAGTTTTATCTAATTTAATTACTAAACTTTGATCGGATACATCTGTTGTAGAAAGATAAATGTCGGTACCTCTAACAAAAATTTCTATCTCTCCATTGGGTAAACTTGAGCGAGGGAAAATCTCCAATGAATATATTCCATCATTAGCAATTCTGTCGACTCCAACTCCATCATCTTTCATTAATATCCAGTTATTAGATTCACCAATAGGGGCTAATCTACCCATTTTAACCTGAACGGAAGATAAACCATCGGGATCAACTATTGATATTTCCAATACTTGAGGTATCGGGTCACCGGATTTAGGTACGGCAACTGTATCTGATATTTCATTATCTCTAATGATTGAATAATTCACAAAAGTTGGAGCCTCATTCTCAATAATTAATATTGAACTAATTTCTACTCCATTAATCAAAGATTTAGTAATTAATCTAGAAGAATCATTCCCATCCATCAATCTAATTGGAACTAATCTTTCACCAGGTGCAATAATATATGGAACTTGAAATTGTCCCACCCATTTGGAGTCAATTAATGAGAGAGGAATTGATTCTCCACCAGCACTTGTTAATTCTAAAGAAACAGAGCTTACACCATGGCCATCATTTGCCGAAATAGATACATCGACAAAATCTCCTCTTTTCACAACATTCGGTGTGAAACTGATGGATGACATCACAGGAGCAGGATTAAGAATTACAATATTTGAGGAAAACACTACAGTTTCCCAAAAATCATTAATTTCTATTTCAACTGTCTTATTTCCAAAATCTAGCCCATCTGCTATTATTAGCGATGTCCAAACATCGTCATGGATAACGGTATCTCCAAATAATCCTCTATCTGATAATTCAATAATCCCCAATCCAAATTGGGACATATCTACAGATATGGAAATAATATCATTATCAACATCATCTACTGAAACTTCGAGATGAGCTTGCCCTCCCTCAGTATACAAAAAACCCTCTCTGAATTTAATATTTTCTAATAATGGAGGAGTGTTTTCTTCGGCAGTAATTATTGAAGGTGAGCGAATCTTATCTAGATTTTGAGTCTCGTGAAAATTAACCTCTCCTTCTAATAGAGGTAAAGTAATTGAACGATTTACATGATGGAATAGTCCTGCTAATAAGCCTTCATTAATCACACTTCCAGATGCTTCTGTATTGTTACCATAATCTCCTATCCAATCGATCACATCGACATTGTGGCCATCTATATTCACTTCTCTACTATCTTGAACAATGATTGATAAAATAAGATCTGAATTTCTAGATAAAATAATTTCATCACCTGGACTTAATATCTCAGGAATTACACCAGTTTCTTTAGTTATAGGAGATGCTTCAAAGGAACTGGAAGAAGGCCTTTCAACATCAACCTGGATTGGAGATTCTTCGGGAAAATAATCTGAACTTGAACCATTATCTTCAATATACTGATATCTAACTATTGGATTTTCCCAATAAGATTGAGGCACCGTATATTCATATGTAAGATTATGTTCAGCATTTATTTCTTCGTCGACAATCATGAAGACTGAAGAAACATTTAGCCAATTCTCATTTCTAATTTTATTTACCTCAAAATTAGTACCTGAAAAATTCTTTTGAGTGGTCTTATCTTCGATTAATCTGATTATCCCAAATGAACCTGAAACATCTCCATCATATGTCCCATCAACTCTTAAAGTATCATGAAGAATAAATCCATTTCTATCTTCGAAATGTAAACTATCAACAGTTCCGTTAGTGTAAATATATGGAGCTTCTTCTGAAATAAGTGCATTAAATTCTGCATTACCGATATACTTCAAAAGATGTTCTTCTTGAACTCCATTTATCCATAGATCTTTGTATCTAAATTCTTCTAATTCAAGATCAATATTTCCATCTGCAAAGTCAATAAAGCTTGTAGCATCTGCTTCTAAATTTATATTCTGGTATTCGCGTAAACCATCTGAATCTAAAGATTCGAAGTAAAATGAAGAAATATCGCCTGAGATAAATAGAGATTCATTATCTGAATTATCTAGAAAATATAACATCCCATGGCCATCAACTAACAAATGCTCAGTGTAACTATCTTGTAACAATGTACGATTATAAAATGCTTCAGTCACATTTACCGAAATATTCAATCCATCCTGAATAGTCAATAAATTTCCTTGTCCACGCATCTCAAACTCCTGCCCAACTAATTCTTCGTCATAATAAGTCTGGTTTAACCAGACCTTATCTAAATCGAGTTCAATATCCATATTATCAAAATTATATAGTTCAAAACTTCCAGAACCTAATTCATTTGATGTGAGGCTCGGACCTATTCTTTGCTGCCAACCTCTACCTTCAAAAATAAGATTGGAACTGGACTCAGAAGTTCCTAAAATATTATTTTGCCATGTTCTATTGCTGGTCACTTCATGATCTGCTATTGGTTGATTCCAATTTGTGACTCTAATAGAACGGCTACAAGATGATTCCAAAGTTTCAATCGAAATTTCAATTTCATCCATGAACATAGGTTCTTCAGGCAGGATAATATCAATTTCTCCGCCAGCTAAAATAACATTCGAATTAAAGTTACTTCCTATTGTCTGGTTAGCACGTAAATGACTTATTGAAGTGTCTACTAAATGAGGTGTGGTGCCATTAACAAAAGAAGGAGAGAAAGACACTACATAACGGTGTATAATTAGTGGATCATATACCGAGAAATTACCATCAATATCCATTACTGGGAAGTAATCTACTCCCCAATCAGCAAGTATTTCACACTCTATAAAATCATTTTCTTCAGCAGAAACCAATGATGAAAAACTACTAAACAATAAAATAAAAATAATGAAAAAAGCTTGTTGGATGCTTTTCATGATAAACTCTAGAAGAATATGCTTTTGAAACTTAGGGGTCAATGATTTTTATAATATCTCTAGAATAATGGTTCTTCCCAATCATCTTCTTCTCCGGATCTCTCTTTCCAAAGATTCGCAGGCATGTCATCATATATACCAGCATAAGGATCTTCATCATCAACCTTTTTTCCTCTCATTTCCATTGCAGCAAGAGCAAATGCCTCGGCTGTAGATTTGAACTTCCAATAATGGATTCTCCATTCTCTTCCATCCCATAATGTTGTCTCTTCAGATTCTGTAGTCAGCAAATCGTAATCTTGTAACTGATAGAAAAGATTACGATCATTAGGTTCTAGTGCGTTATCAATTATTCGATTTGAGAAACCAAAAAAACCCAATGCATGCTCAGCAATACCTTCAGCCACGACAGTTTCCATATCTTCGTCAACTTTACGGCGAATGGCTTGAGTTAATTGTGCAAGTGTCAAACCCATATCACCGACTCCGATATATATTCCATGGATGGGTGTGACTTATCAACCATACTTTATTACGATTACAGATTTGATTTGAATCCCGAAGCCATTAATCGAGAGACGCGAGTCGTAATCATCATGGAAGAGGCTGGCAAGAAGACTTTCTTGGGCCTAGAAGAAAATGAAAATGGCCCTTATGACATTGTAATTTTACCCATACCTTATGAAATGACAACAAGTTACAAGGAAGGAACTGAATTTGGACCAGAGGCTTGCATTAGTGCAAGTTCACAGGTCGAATTATTTGATGAATTATTAGATGATGATCTTCCTTGTGGTTTCAAATTATTCACCTCTGATAATTGGAATAATGAGGTGTCAAGTCTCAAAGAAGCTTTGGAAAGTATTGAAAGATTTTCTTCAAAGTGGGTTAATGGTGAACAATTTCCAATATTTTTAGGTGGTGAACATGGCATATTACTACCAATAATTAGATCTCTAAAAAAGCATCCAAAAATTGAGGGAGAACTAGAAAAACTAACTATTGTACAAATTGATGCACATGCGGATTTAAGAGATGAATTAAATGGAGAAAAATTTTCTCATGGTACCGTAATTAGAAGATCTTTAGATGAAGGTGTGGGTAAAATAATCCAGATAGGTGTCAGAGCATATTGTTCGGAAGAAAAAGAAATAATTGAGAGTGATAGAAGAGTTAATACATGGTTTGCCAGAGATCTTATTAGTATAGATACAGAATCCTCAAATTGGAATGAAATGATTAATCAAATCAAGAATTTATCAGGTCCTATATGGCTTAGTTTCGATATTGATGGATTAGATGGGATTCTAGTTCCAGCAACGGGGACCCCAGTCCCCGGAGGATTATCATTCTGGGGAGCAAATAAAATAATACAAGAATTATTTAATGCTAAAAAATCACAAGTAATAGGTGCAGATATTAACGAAATCTCAACTTCACCAGATACTAATCTGACAGAATTCTCCGCAGCTTTAATTGCTACAAAGATTATGGCTTGTCATATAATGAGTACGAAAGAATAATAATAGTAAATACTTTATTAATTCGAATAATTGATTATATATTTAATCAAATATGCTCTGAAATTGAAACTTTGGAATACAATTCTTTGTATAATTGAATATTATCGCAAATACATGCATGTAACAGTTAGTGAATTTTTAGAAACCGGAGACATTATGATTATTCCTCTTTTTCAGGATACGGAAAAGGCACCAAATAATTCAACAAGGGGTTTGAGTAGGAGTGCAAGTATCGCAGTAAAATCTGCGATTTCTAGCGACGGTTTTGATGGAAAGGAAAAATGTCAGATTTCAATATGGACGAAAGAATGTCAAATAATACTTTTAGGAGTTGGCGATAGAAATAAATTGACTCTTAAGAAATCTAGAGATTTTGGTGCGAAATGCTTTAGCAATCTTCCAAATAATCAAGGAAGAAATATTGTTATCAGATTTACCTCAGGATGGAATAATGAAAATATGGCATCATTTGCAGAAGGAATGATACTGAGAGATTATTCATTCGATAAGTATCAAAAAAAGGATGATGAGAAAAATGATAGTGAATGGTCAATAATTTGTCAAACAACAAAAAGATACACTAAAGATCTCGATTTAGAGATAAATAGACTTTCTTCCATAGCTACTGGTGTGCACCTCGCTAGAGACTTAGGAAATGAACCTGCAAATCGACTTTATCCTGAAGAGTTTGGAAGAAGAGCATTAGAATGGTCCAAAGGAAAAGAAAATGTTGAAGTGGAAGTCTGGAACTTCTCTCGTCTCAAAGAAGAAGGAATGAATGGACTTGTTGAGGTTGGAAAAGGAAGTGTACATAAGCCATGTATGGTGTTCTTCCGTCTTAATCCTACTACAGACACCAATAAACAAGTTCCTTGTATTGTAGGCAAAGGCATTACCTTTGATTCTGGAGGAATTTCAATCAAAGGCAGTGCAGGAATGGATGAAATGAAATTAGATATGCATGGTTCCGCTACTGTTTTTGGACTCTTTCAGGCTCTTCATGCAACCGGTTACGAAGGTCGAGTTAATGGAATAACATGTATGGCAGAGAATATGCCAAGTGCTGAAGCATATAGGCCAGGGGACGTCATAGACACATATTCTGGAAAAACTATAGAGGTCCTAAATACAGATGCTGAAGGACGTAACGTACTAGCAGATGGGCTTTGGAAGGCCAGTGAATTGAATCCATCTTACATCATTGATTTAGCAACATTAACCGGATCAATTGTAGTGGCTCTTGGTCATGAAGCAACAGGATTATTTTCGAACAATGATTCATTATCTGGAAGAATAAAGAAGGCAGGAGATGAGGTTGATGAAATTTGTTGGCCTATGCCATTGTTACCTGCATTTGAAAAACAAATGACATCCTCTAAAATCGCAGATGTAAGAAATCAAGGAAAAGGTAGATGGGGAGGGGCAATCCAAGCTGCAGGATTCTTGAAACAATTTGTCCAAGAACGCGAAGATGAAAACGGAGAAAAATCTCAAATTCCATGGGCACATCTAGATATTGCAGGAACTGCAGGAATTTGGGGTGGAGAGTCAAATGCAACTGTTAGCCATGGAGCCACGGGAATACAAGTTCGAACTCTACATCGATTAATAACGAGTAAGTAAATTACTCCTGAGGAGATATTAAAAAAATAATGAGATAAGCAATTGCTAAACTGCCACCAGTAAATATTGTCAGTAAAGAGAATAGGACTCTCGAAGTTAGAGAAGTTATTCCTAATTTCCTAGCAAGTCCTGAGCAGACTCCCAGAATTATCCTGTCATCAATTGGTCTGACGAATGGTTTAGCACCAATTTTAATTTTCTTAAGTGCAAACTCTTCATCCATCTAATCACTCATCAGTGTCGTCATCATCTGAGTCCAAAACTTCAAAATCAGCCTCTACAACATCACCTTCTTCTGACTCATTATCTTCATCTGAAACCTCTGCGGATGCTGCTTCATACAATTTAGAGGATAAACGATGCATTAATTCTTCTAACTCTTGTATTCTTGATTGGATACTTGATTCATCTAAGTCTTCATCAGAAACTGGTTTTTCATCTGAGACGATTAAAGATTCCAATTCTTTCAGTTTTTCTAAAACTGGACTAACTACGTCCTCTGATAATTTCTCTTTCGTCTCATCGATTGTTCTTCGAGTTTGGTATACTATACTATCTGCCGTATTTCTTAATTCAACCCTAGCTTTCTTGCGTTTATCTTCTTCAGCAAATTCTTCAGCATCACTTATTTTTTGTTTAATTTCTTCTTCAGATAATGAAGTTTGGCTCTCAATTTTAATTGACTGTTCGGTACCAGTACCAAGATCCTTTGCAGAAACATTCACGATACCATTAGCATCGATATCAAATGTAACCTCAATTTGAGGTAGCCCTCGCGGAGCAGGTGGAATGCCCATAAGATGGAATCGGCCAAGAGTTATGTTATCGTTTGCAAACTCCCTCTCGCCTTGGAGCACATGCACTTCAACTGCTGGTTGATTGTCTGCCGCAGTTGAGAACGTTTCCGAGCGCCTAGAAGGAATTGTTGTATTTCTTTCAATCATTGTAGTCATAATTCCACCCAATGTTTCTATTCCTAAAGTCAAAGGAGTTACATCGAGAAGAAGAACATCAGTAACGCCTTCATCACCTACAATAATTCCTGCTTGTAGTGCTGCCCCTAAAGCAACTGCTTCATCGGGATTAATGCCCTTAAAAGGAGACTTTCCTACTTCTGATTCGATAGCCTCCTGGACAGCAGGGACTCTAGTTGAACCACCTACAAGAATTACCTTATCGACATCGCCCTTACCTATCCCTGCATCCTTCATTGCTCTTCGTGTTGGAGACATTGTTCTCTCAACTAAGTCTGAAATTAAGTCTTCAAACTTAGCTTTAGAAAGTGAAAGATCTAAGTGTTCAGGCTGACCATCTTTCATTGTAATGAATGGTAGGTTTATTTGAGACATGGAAGTACCAGACAACTCAATTTTAGCCTTTTCTGCAGCCTCACGTAGACGACTCATTGCTTGCATATCTTTTGTTAAATCAATTCCAGAAGATTTCATATATTCGCTAGTTATCCATTCAACAATCACTTGATCGAAATCATCTCCACCAAGCCTATTATCTCCACTTGTTGCTTTGACTTCAATCTGTGGCTGGCCATCAACTTGGTAAATCTCTAGTACTGAAACATCGAATGTACCTCCACCCAAATCATAAACTAGAATTGTCTGATCTTCGTCCTTATCTACTCCATAAGCTAGAGCTGCTGCTGTAGGTTCGTTGATTATCCTAAGTACTTCTAAACCAGCAATTCTACCCGCATCTTGTGTTGCCTTTCTTTGGGCATCGGTAAAATACGCTGGACAAGTTATCACTGCCTGAGTAACCTCTCGACCCAAATATGATTCTGCATCCGCCTTTAATTTCTGTAAAATGAAGGCAGATACCTCTTGAGGAGTGTATTCATTATCATCAATATTCTGAACCCAATCAGTACCCATTTCTCTTTTAACTGAAAGAATAGTTCTTTCTGAGTTTGTCACGGCTTGTCTTTTAGCAGTAACACCTACTAGTCTTTCGCCGTCTTTGCTAAACGCAACGACAGAAGGGGTCGTACGAGATCCTTCTGAATTGGCTATTACCACTGCCTGGCCTCCTTCAAGAGTTGCTACACAGCTGTTTGTCGTTCCAAGATCTATTCCTATTACAGGTCCACTCATTTTATTCACTTCCTATTTCAATTATTATTCCTAATATCGAATATAACATCAAGTATGCCATTATTTAGGCTCCATTCAACAATCTGACTTGCAGGTTCGGTTAAATCAAATCTCTTAAAGGGCCTTAATTGAGTTGTTTTCATCAACTGAAATGCCCCCCCAGAATCTATCAAATTAATCTCTAATTCCGATTCTACAATATCTAATTCACGAGAAATGTCTACAGTTGCATAAATCCTATCTTCATGAATATGGATGTCAACCGAATCTAACTGCTCTTCGACATCTTCTTCATGATTTAGTTCGGCATCAACTACGGGAGTTGGATTATTAACTTCTATGTTAACCCCCATATTCCTGAATAATTCTGAAAAACCATCAGGACCATTCAACATTGATTCCATAGTTTTTCTAAAGTCATCAGAGTTTCCATTTATGTCAATTTTCATATCCTGATTAGATAGTTTCTCTGGATCAATACCCATTTTTTCGAATTGTTCGCGGACTTGGGAAAGCATATTTCTAAGAATGTTAATATCTATTGGCATACCCATGTCAGAAAACATTCGCGCCATTTC
>Ga0163110_10000294_pt1 | contig 23000 bp, 47 predicted proteins | sample CRUFie1St17metaG_FD_108703 | JGI IMG/M metagenome (GOLD analysis project Ga0163110, IMG submission 108703) | Marine microbial communities from the Costa Rica Dome - CRUD Field 142mm St17 metaG | ecosystem: Environmental > Aquatic > Marine > Oceanic > Photic zone | place: Costa Rica: the Eastern...
GGCATGGCATACATAATGATTTTATTCGAAAAAAGTCCGAATTTTTAACGGAACAAATTAAGGCTCATAATTGCGAGTTTTTGCCTTGGGATTAATTTATGAACGAAAACAAATATTCAATCACTAACATATCCGATCTATCTAAAATAATTGGTACTGAAACAGATATTCCTGTTTGCGCTGATTGGTTTAATGACAAAACCATGAATGAATCAAAAAGTAATCCAACTATTGATACCACACCAATTGCTGATCCAAATAATATAGCATTAGCTATAGTCACTTATTCTCATGAAGATAATAATGACGATGTCCACAACTCCCCTTTATTAAAATCTTTTAAAAAATTTAATCCAAATAAAGAGGTCATACATCACCACTTTAATCGCTCGCAGTATAGAGATTTAGAATCAGAGCATTGGAGAAAATTTGCAAGTGGACTAGAGCATCAAATACATGCTCAAACGGAGTTTATTACATACAGAATTGTCTTATGGAAAGATATTTTAGAAAAAATGACTTGTGATTATATCGTATCTTGCGATACGAGTGATGTAGTCTGCTTGTCACCTATAGATGACTTGGTAAACAAATTTGATTTAGATAATTTTATTGTTTTTGGTCACGAAAAAAACCACTGGCCCCCTCAAGATGTAAAATCTAAATGGCCAAATTATTCAGACTATAGCGATGATGATTTAAAAAATCAAACATTTTTAAATGCAGGAATGATTTTGGCTAAACGTACTAAATATATAGAATTATTAGAAAGTGTTATTGAAAATGTTTTGTCAAAAGATTTTAATACCCTAACAGGGGATCAAGGAGCTTATACATATTATTATAATAAAAGTTTTAATCCAGCAATATCTCTAGATATAGATTGCTCATTTGGACTTAATACTTTTACAAGATCTCACGATGAGTATGAGTTTAGAGATGGAAAATTAACATCCATAGAGCACGGAACCTCTCCCGTTTTTATTCATGACAATGGATGGAATCATGGGAGCCCTAAATATATTAATCATTTTAAATTAAAAAGCTTATACCTTGATCACTACCCTCGATTCAGAGAAATAGCCGACAATCCAGGTATAGCACCAGATCATATAGAATATTTAAAAAAAATTAAAAATGATTTTAATTTTTCTCCTTCAGTTATTTACGATATAGGCGCATGTGTGGGGGAGTGGACAACTATAGCAAAGCCTACTTGGCCCAACTCTGAATACATCTTATTTGAAGCAACTAAAGAGTCGGAAGACATTTTATCAGAATTAGACCATAAGTACCACATTGCAGTTTTAAGTGATACAGACGGCAAAGAAGTTACTTTTTGCAGAAGTCTTCATTGGCCAGGAGGCAACTCTTACTATAGAGAAAATCCTGTTGAAAATGCACAGGCCGAACAATTATTTAATACTCCAGAAAATAAATTTAAAAGAACTACTAGGACATTAGATTCCATTGTTGCCGAAAGGGGTTTTCCTGCCCCAGATTTGCTAAAAATAGATGTTCAAGGCTGCGAAATAGACATTCTTAGAGGAGCATCTCAAGTTTTATCAAGTGTCAAGCACTTAATTATCGAGCTGCAGCATAGAGAATACAATATAGGAGCTCAGCTTAACACAGAATCCATACCTATCATAGAAGGTATGGGATTTAAGTTGGTTCAATCATGCTTTTCTCATTCAAGTCATGCTGATGCTGATTATCATTTTGTAAAAGAAGCGTAAAAAATGTCTCTACCGAATATATCCCTTCATAGTTGGCATAATGCATCTATTGCCGTCGAACTTGATGGAGAAATTATTACAGTTGTTGAATTTGAAAGATTTATTAATCAAAAGAATGCAAGTCATTGTTTTTTTCTGCCAGTACATGTTCAAGATTTTGTACTTAAAGAAATATATGATTATATAAAATTAAATTTTGGATTTGATTTTTATGAAAACTTTATAATTAGTTACGGTTTTTCAGAATTTCCAGAAGAATGGAAAAAAGCTATTCCCGCTAATAATTATTTAATCAAGGAAGGGCATCATACTGCTCATGCATCTTCAAGTTTTTATCAGTCTTCCTTCGAAGAGTCCTTAGTTATATCTTTTGATGGAGGATCGAATGACGGGCATTTCAATTTTTATCATGCAAAAAAAGGTGAAGAATTAAATTTGATCCAATCTATTGGCATGGATTTAGGTAGTCATTATCAATTAATTGGAATGTTTTGCGAGGATGTCAAAAATTATAATAATCTCACTTCGGCAGGCAAAGTTTTAGGATTACAGTCATACGGGAATGTGCGAGAGGAATGGCTAAATCCTTTAATTGATTGGTTTAAAACTCCAGTTCCTTTTTGGCACGAATTAGAAGAAAGAAAATCTAGGCTTTCAGAAAATATAGGAATACCTTTTTCGGAGCATAATAAGTTAAAAGGTCAAGAGCAATATGATTTTGCCCGAACAGCCCAAGAAGCATTCGAAAAAGTATTTTTTGAAATATCTGATCCATTAATTATGGATTACAATCTTCCAGTTATCCTTACTGGGGGTTGCGCTTTAAACATAGTATTAAACACAAAAGTTAAAGAAAAATACCCTAATCTAGATATTTTTATATCTCCAAATTCTAGCGACTGCGGATTGTCTGTAGGGGCTCTTTGCGATTTTGTTAAACCTAAAAACCCTATCGACATAACCTACAGTGGAGTAAACATATTAGACAGATCTTTGCTTATGGAATATGCAAACCTGCATCAAGCTTCAAAAGTTGAAATTGATGCTGTAGTTGACGATCTTTATTCCGAAAAGATACTAGGATTAATGCAAGGAAATTCAGAACATGGACCACGGGCATTAGGCAATAGAAGTATTCTTTGTTCGCCTTTGCCACTTAACATGAAAGATGTCCTTAATGACAAAGTAAAACATAGAGAGTGGTTTCGGCCTTTCGCTCCTATTGTGAGATTAGAAGACGTCTCAGAATATTTTCATTGGGAAGGGGAGAGTCGATGGATGAATTTTTGCCCAAAAGTAAAATCTGAATGGGTCGATAAGCTTCCTGCCATAACTCATATAGATGGGACTGCAAGAGTTCAGACTATAACTCGAGAACAAAATGAATTAGTTTATGGCATTCTTACTAAGTTCAAAGAGAAGTCTGGAGTAGGAGTCTTAGTCAATACATCTTTTAATGTTGACGGCAAACCTATTCTATCTTCAATTAAGGATGCCTTAGATGTTTTTCAAAATACTTTGCTAGATAGGCTTTATATTGAAGGCTATTATTTTACAAAACCATGAAACGAATATTTAGATTATCAGATTTCTTAAAGCCTAAGCATTGCCTCTTTGGAGTTTGCGATAATATTAGTATAAATTTTAATAAAATTAAAGTTTGGGCACTTAGCTTTCAAAATGTTTGTAAAGATAAAGATGTTTGCCTTATATGTTTAGATGCAACAGATGAAGAAATAAAAATGTGTGAGTCAATAGGTATAAAAGCATTTAAATCAAAACTCGATAAAGATTCTTACGGAGATGTAAATCATAAACGTTTAGAGCCTGCACGAGATTTTATTAAATCAAGTTCGTATGAATATTTTTTAATCACAGACGTCTTTGATGTTTTATTTCAGCAAGATCCTTTTAAAAAATTAGATTTTGATGCTTACGATGTATTTGCAGGTCAAGAAGGTGTGCTAGTAAATGAAGAGCCTTGGAATTTTGACAATATAAAAAAATTGTTTCCAGATAAAATTGGATCTTGTGTTGGTCACCCTGTCGTCTGCTCTGGTATTATAGCTGGAAAAAAAGAAGCGTTAATTCCAGTTTATGAAAAAATGTTTGATATGTGTCAGAATGAGTCTACAGATGAACATGCAATAAAAGACCAGGCAGCCTTCATTGTAATGATTTCAAATAACTTAATACCTAATTTAAAATTATTTAGTTTAAATGATGCATGGGCTGTCCATTGCGCTGTTGCTGGACCAACAAATTTATTTGAAGGATGGGGTTTTAAGAATAAATTATTATCGAGTGGACTCTCCCTGCCTAAACTTATATCTGGTCAAATAAAATCTGGAGACGAGCTTTTTGACATTGTTCACCAATTTAATAGAATCCCAGATTGGGAGAGCGAGTTAATTAAAGATTACATTAATGAGTGATTTTCCAAATACATCTTTTTGTCTCTCTACATATAATAAAATTGTAGAGAATGACCATCATATACAACATGCGACTAGTTACTTAGATCAAGAATTCAAAAATTTCTTTTTTTTATTTAATGCTAAAAACAACATAGCTAAAGACGAAGTTCAATCTAAACTAAAAACCGATAAAATTTGTTTTTATACAGATGAAGAATTTAATGATTTAAAATTCAATAACCCTATACATGAGCATCATTTTTGGGGTAGCCATCAAAATCCTAATTACTTTTATGCCCATCATAGAATGATGCTTTTTTACTTAAAAAATCCTAATTTTGATTATTATTGGTTTTTTGATGACGACATGACTTTTGACGGCGACTTAGCTAAATTTATATCTTCTTATGATAAATTTTTTTACGATTTTTTTGCTATTCAAGTTTTTAGTAAAGAAGTATATTCTGATTTTCCTGTAGTCCCAATGGTTGATTCAAACATGGGCTCAGGAGGTACTTGGCTTTCTCATGCTCCAGGCCCAGGAGATAATTATTTATCTAGCGAAATCCACATGGGTTCTTTTTTTCCTATAGTACGTTTTAGCAGAAGAGCCTTTAAATTTTTGTTAAAAGTTCATTCTGACGGCTATTTTGGTTATTCTGAAGGATTTGTACCCACGACATTGGCTAGCAACGGATACTCTGTTGCTAGCATGCTAAATCAGCAAGATCAGTACTGCATCGCATACAATGAAAATAATGTTAATTTACTACACAAAGGGATGCCCTTTGAGTGGAGCTGGATTTAAATAAAATAATTGTATAAATGAAAAAAATCTTTATAGACTGCGGTGCAAATGTCGGGCAAGGGTTAAGGCAGTTCATAAGCATTTTTAACATTGACCATACTTGGGAAATCCATTGTTTTGAACCAACTCCAGGAATGGTTTTAGAGCAGGATTTAATGAGTCTTAATAACCTCACTTTTCATAACAAAGCTGTCTGGAATAAAAACGGTGTCATAGAATTTTCAATGTGCGAACCTAATCCTGACTGGACAGAGGCATCCCAAGGATCTATTATTAGTGAACTATATAAAGGAGAGTTGCCGTATCCTTGGTCATCCGTCAGAATGAATAGTGTTGAAGTTGAAACTATAGACATCTGTGATATCTTAAAAAATTATTCTCCAGATGATTATATTGTCTTAAAACTTGATATTGAAGGCTCGGAATATGAAGTATGCAGAAGAATGCTAGAAAGTCAGGAGATTGTAAAAGTTGATGAATTATTTATTGAGTGGCATCTTCGCATATGCTCTGATCACGAAACTCTTGAAAGCACTGATCTTATAAAGCAGCAAATTAAATCTTTCAATGTAAACTTACATGACTGGCATTAAATAATTATATATTCCTTGTGTATATATGTTTACATGAGGGGTATATTATTAATAACATGTTTATTTTTATCAAATTGTTCGACATATCACCCCCCTAAAAAACAATTAAATTGGGAATTAATATACAAGGCTGAACTAGAAAGTGCCATAAGAAATAATGACGATGAAGCTTTCAGATTTTTTTGGCCCGAATACTTGAAAGAGAGACAGAAATAAATTGACTTTTAAACATTATATGTTATAATTCATATAATGAAAATTAAAAAAGAGTTAAAAAACGCAACCTTCGTTTATGATGAAGAAAAAAAATGCTTCTATCTTTCAGGTAAAGAGGGTGAACTTATTGAATTAAATAAAGTCTATGCCTTTGCTTTCATGCGTTTTGTTGTTCGTATGGCTCAAAGGAATTGGTTAAGATCAAAAAAAATAGTTGACAAGAGCGATAAAAATATGCTAGAATACGAGGAGATAGAAAACCCAGATCAAATGGAGATATTTAATTAATATGAAGTATAGTGAATTAGTTTATGCAAGTGATGTAGAAGAATTTTTCTGGAAAGAAACTGATGAAGCCGTAGAACCTGAAACGCCGATTGGCTATGATTTAGATAAAGGCAGAGAAGTCGAACTTGTTTTGTTTGACGAAATTTATTGGAAACCGAACTATGAAGAAAATGCCTGAAGATAGATTATTCGATTTCAGAATCAAATATAATGCTGAAGCCACTCATTCAGCACTGGATAGCTATCATTATTACAATGCCTACAATGCCAATCAAGCTCTTAAGTTTCATGAAGCAATGGTAAAGAAAAAGCGCTTAAAAATGCAAACCATCTCCGTGGAAAAATACAACCCTTATTCTCAGAAATGGGAGTCAGAGATATCAGATGAAAATCAATAAATTTAATCATCTTTTTCAATTTTGACTATATAATCGCCTAAGTGAGAGCTTAACAATTTTATTTTTTTAAATAATTCTTTTTTCTTTTTTAAATCTTTAATTTTTTTTGCCTTCTCGTACATATCTATTATATAATCAGCAGTAATCTTCGTTTTTATTACCCCTTTTTTCATAAACAATATATACACTAAACATCATGCATAATACTGAAAGAATCATCTGGTTGTCTATCCTAATTTTAGGAGCTTTTTTCTGCGAAAATCAAGTTTCTAAATTAGAATCTCTTGAATTACTAAACCAACAAGCCCAAATAAGATCGAATTTAAAAAACGATCAGCTTTTTGATTTATCTCAAAAAATCTCTTTAGTTTCTTCAGAGAGATACAATGAAGGGTTTGAGGCAGGAAGAACCCAAGCCATGATTGCGAGTGTGAATAACTCAAATATCTTAGAATATAAGGATGGATACCATGCTGCACTTTCTCAATTTGACTTTAGCTCTTCAATTAAAAAAGAAGAAATAAAAAGCTTACTAAGCAGTATTAATAATAAAGATGAAAAATCCTCAAATTTATACTTAAAACTCACTAACTTAGTTTACTAGTGTCCGCCGAAGAAATACCTGAATACAAAATATCATCTGCCGATATTGTTTATTCAGAGCATGATATAGATGAGTGCTTTGAATACAAAGATGGCAGAGGTAGAGTTCCAGATGGGATCGCTGTTGGCTACATTCGGACCACGCCAATGCTTAAACAGGAACACTTTTATTTATTTGCAGATATAAAATATAGTAAATACGATCATGATTATTGGAATAATTATGAATTAGAAAACGACATAGATAGAATAATTTTACCATGATAAATATAAATAGAAATACCACAAATAAATCGGCTAAAAATATGCAAAGATTGCTTGATATTATTTATAATAATCCAAAATATTATCCAGGTTCTTTTCATAAAAATACTAACATGACTGAAATCATTGACGCTATTCATAAAATATTGTACCAAGAGAACAATGAAGCGGTTCATTTCATAATTGATAGAAATGAAAATAATAGTATGGATTTAACTATCGATAAGATTGAATAAAGATTCTTCCATATGCGAAAAATATGTCTTCAAGGACTGCGATAACCATTTCCGAAAGATCCTTGGCATATTTAAAAAAAGGTTTTTTGAAAATTTAATTATTTCCAAAGTAGATTCGGCAGCCTTCTCTGACCTACTTGTCGTGCCTTCTAAAAAAATAAGGATAAACCCTAAATACCCTAAGTCGTATTGCAAATCTTTAATAAAACTAATGAAGTCTACGGACACACAAATAAAGATATATGGCTATGAAGGAGGCATGCTATTTTTTAGAAGCGATATTTTTTATTTAAAAAAATATTCTCGCTGGTTTGCAAACACTAAAATATTAAAAAGTTTTTCAGAGATTGACGAAGAGTTTCAAAAGGCAGAAATTATTAGCAATATACATTGCTTAAATCGCTCTTCTAATCTTTACGAAATAAATAAATTTTTTCAAACCATTGAATGAATCTCAAAAAAAGTTAATTGACGGCGATCTTTTATCATACGATCAAAAGCTGGAAAAGACATTTCCTTCGTTAAAAAATTTTTGCTTAAGTCGTATTTTTAATAGATCAGATGCTCTTGATGTAGCACAAAATTGCCTTACTATATTAATAAAGAAAAAAGATGAATATGACCCTAGTTCTAGTTTTTATTCATGGGCAATGGCAATATGTAGGTTTCAAATAAAAGGCTATATTTCCTCTACTAAAAGATCTAAACTGGACTTCTGCTCTCCAGATTCTTTGGGTTTTCAATTAAATAAAGCTGACTACAACTGCCCCTTAAATAAAGAGCTTAAGAGCGAATTACGGCGTGAAAGACAGAAATTAATTAATAATATAAAAAACAATAGATTAACAAAAAGAGAAAAAAAATTTTTCGAATTAAGTCTTGCTGGTCATCCAAAAGATTTTATTCAAAAAAAGATGGGGCTTACTGATTCAAATTATTCAGTAACAAAATCCCGATTAATAAAAAAAATAAAGTTTATAATCAATGCGCAAATTAAATAACAAACGAAGAAAAGAGGACATAATAAGACTTCGAGGAGAAGGAAAGTCTTACAGGCAAATACAGAAGATTTTAGGTTGCTCAAAATCAACGATAGCATATCATTGCGATGGAGGAAAAGAAAAATCTAGAGTTTTATCACAACTTAAAAGCAGAAAAGCTATTTGTAGAAAAGTTTCATCATTTAAAGTTAGATGCTCAAAAGCTAACTATCTTACATTGCGAGCAAAAGTAAAAACTTTTAAAAGAAAAAACACTAGACCAGGAAATAGGACTAATATTTATGTAAATAATATATCCAAAAATTATACCTGCAAAGATGTTGTTGACAAAATCGGGGAGAATCCTGTTTGTTATTTAACAGGAAAACCCATAGACCTAGATAAGCCTGAAACCTACAACCTAGATCACATTATTCCAACAGCAAAAGGTGGAACGAATGATTTAAAAAATTTACAAATCTGCACAAGGGAAGCTAATCAAGCAAAAGGGGATTTGAGTCTTGACGAGCTTTATAAATTATGCGATAATATTCTTTTTTGGAAGAAATATCAAGAAAAGCTATCTTAGCTCAGTTGGTAGAGCAGTTGCCTTGTAAGCAACAGGTCATCGGTTCAAGTCCGATAGATAGCTCCATTTTAATTTAAAATCATTGCGGATGTGGCGGAATTGGTAGACGCTGCGGACTTAAAATCCGTTTCCCCTAGGGAGTGAGGGTTCAATTCCCTCCATCCGCACCATTTTTTTATTGACATCTTAAAGTTTATCTTATAGATTATGGTCATTATGAATAATACAAAACAAAATACAAATACAGAATATATAAAGTTAACGGATCTTTGGCAAGAAGGTCAATACATTAAAGTAGGAGAAATAATTAATGAAGAGAATTGGAGTCCATCAAGAGTAGCAGAGTTCTGTGCTTATTTTAATAAATATCTTGGGGCAACTCAACTCAATGTGTTGCATAGACTTTTGTAATGGAAGATTTAGAGCTTTCATGGCAAACTTTTGAATTTCATACCGCCTCTTCTATGAATTTAGAATTGTCTCTTGCAAAATATTCAGAGCTTTATGTAACTAAAAAAAAAGAGGGGGTATCAAGCACCGATAAGTTATTAAATAAAATAATTGAATGTTGCGATCTATTAATTAATGACTACAAAAAACAAAATATATGTCTCAGCGAATTAGTTGAAATCTATAAATATTATTCGCTTCATGGTTTCACTGTGCCTGTCGAGCGAGAAATTCCAATAAGATACTTGAATGAATTAAAGAATACAAATGCCACTCTCGTTGAGCAGTTAGAGAGAAAAAAGCGAACCTTCAAACTATTATAGTTGACATCTTTGTGATTCTACTATAGTTTTATTATTATGAAACGAGGAAGACCAAAAGGGTACAGCCCATATATTGATATTAGGTATGAAGAATTGTCTGATTGGGTAGGAAAGAAAACAAAAATTCCTGTCTCAAAAAAATGGCTAGAGGCGCTCATGGGAGAATCAGTAGACTCTCCCGCCTCAACTGCTTCGCCAAAAAAATCTTTAGAAAAAGATGCTAGGATAGAATACACGATAACTCAATTATAAAATGTCAAAATATTTCAAAGACTTAATAGGTCAAGATTCAGTAAAGAAAAAACTTTCTTTTTACATTGATGCTTTTAACAAAACTTCTCAAGCTCCCTTTCTACTTATGGCAGGAGCAAAAGGTTTGGGCAAGACAGAATTTGCAAAATCTTTTGCGCGCAACTTGTACAACAAAGATGGAGAGAAGAGAACATTTGTAGAGCTTAATTGTTCTACAATAAAAAATAATGAAGCATTTTTTGAGCAAATATTTTTACCTGTAATAGCGGACAATGAGGTTACTATCTTATTCGATGAATGCCATGCATTACCTTTAGATTTAACAATGGCTTTTTTAACCATTTTCAATACAGAAGCTAATGCTAGAAAAGTTTTTGAATGGAATGAATATTCATTTGAGTTTAACTTTAAAAGGCAAACTTTTATTTTTGCTACTACAGAGACAGATAAAATTTTTCCGCCACTAAAAGATAGGCTTACAACTATTGATTTTGAACCTTATAGCAAAGATGAACTTGCAGACATAGTAAAACTTTGCGCTCCCGAAATCACTTTTATAAATAATGTCGAGAAGAAAATAGCAAGCACTATTAGAGGCAATGCTCGTAGTGCAGTAAAAAGAGCAAAAGAAATACAATTATATTGTGGAGCAAAAGACTGCAATGCTTTTGGATTACAAAACTTTGCCGATCTATGCGATCAAGTTGGCATCCTACCTTACGGAATTACAAATACTGAAAAACAAATATTGCAAGCATTAAAAAGTGTTGTAGGCGGGGCTACCCTAACAGGTTTGTCAGCGAAGTTAGGTCTAAGCAAAACTGCCCTACAAAGAGATCACGAACTTTATCTTTTAAACAAGAATCTAATTGAAATAGATGGAAAAAGGAAGATTACTAAGCAAGGCATAAAAGTATGCAACAAACTACAATATGGTTGAAGTAAAACAAAGTTTAATCAAAGGTGCAGGAAGAGGGGTTTTTGCAACAGAAGATATACATGATGGAAAAATAGTTTGCGAATATTGGGGAAAATACATAGACTTAAAAAAAACTAAATTTCCTTCAAGCGACAAGCTATTGCAAATAGATGAAAATACATTGTTTTGCGGTTACGAGAAATACAAAAAGCCTGACAAATGCGGTCAGCTTATTAATGACTCCTCAAAAATCAATAGCACAAATGTAGGATCAATCAGAAAATACTATTACGACAACTCTGCTAATGTAGATGTCATTATTGATTCGACAGGCATATACTTTAATTCTATTAAGAGTATAAAAAAGGGAGATGAATTGTATTTTAAATATGGCATCCCCTATTGGGCACGTAAATTTGATAAAAAAGATATTGAATTGTTGTTGAAAAACAACAAGGCTTTTTTATTATCATTAGGAATGCATGAATTTATACAATCTTCCAATACACAAGCAGTCGCCTCAAAGAGTTAATTCTATAGTAGAAATACCAAAAGATACCAATGTAAAGTACGAATACGATCCTACCTATGGTGTTTTTTCTTACGATAGAAGTTTAATTAGCGCAATGGTTTATCCTTCAAGCTATGGCTTTATACCAAGTACAATAGCTGAAGATGGAGATGCACTAGACATACTCGTTTACAATGCGGTTCCAATCCAAACAGGGACTTTTGTTGAATGCCGAGTTATAGGCGTCCTAGATATGGAAGATGATGGATTTAAAGATTATAAAATATTGGGCACTCCTGTTTCTCACATAAAAGAGTATCGGTCTTTAAAAGATATTGATCCTAATTTTTTAAAAATATGTCAAAACTTTTTCTCTCATTATAAAGATTTAAATAACAAGGCAGTAAAGGTTTTTGATTGGCATGAAAAAGATTTTGCACATGAAATTATCAACCAAAGCATGAAAAGATTATGACAGTTATATTAATTCTATCCGTACTATATGGGGTTTGTGTTATCAATGAAGAAAAAAAATGGGAAAAGCATCGGTGGTCTTCTTTAATTAAAGTGTAACTATATATAGTGAAGCATAAACACTTATTAATCAATTCTGCTTTTAAAACAACTCCATTTAAATCAACTACTTTTACAGAAGAATGGATTAAAAAAATTGTTGACAAAATCGACATGGAGATGCTCTATTCTCCAAGGGCAGTTATGTGCGACAAAGAAGGCAACGAAGGAATTAGCGCGTTCTGCCTTATAACAACAAGTCATATCTCCTTGCATACCTGGGATAAAATCTCTCCCAATTTATTGCAGTTAGATGTTTATAGTTGCAAAGATTTCGATATAAATATTGTTTTAGATGAAATAAAAGAGTTTAACCCTTTATCCTTAAAATATAAATTCTTGGATAGAGATAACTTTGGTGAAAATATACTTTAAACATTATTCGGGTGCGATGACCCGATATGATTACTTATTTTTTGACTGCATGGCAGAGGTTGGAATTACAGAAGAAGATAAGGCATTGAAAGAGGGTTGGCTTCCTGATGATTATATAGTCAAAAAAGATGCTAATGACAACATATTAAAATCGCATTGGTATCAAGCTAGACAGACCCGTATAAACCTAAATAAATTTAAGGAAACAAGGTCTACTAGAAAATCTAGAAAAAAATGCAAAGATATAGATGTAAAAGTTTTCAATGCTTCTAATTTTGACATAAATATAGCGGAGGCTATTTGGCAAAAATATTCTAAATATAGAAACTTTAAATATTGGGAGCTTAAGCCTTTATTATTGTCTGAAATTTGTAGAAAATATTTTTTAGTTTTTTATTTAGATCAAAAACCCATAGCTTATACTTTTTTTAGAGATGTAGGGGCTAATAGTTGTTTTTCTATACAATTTGCATGGGATTATGAAAACCCTAAATTATATCTTGGTAAATATGCAAATTTGGCAGAGATAGATCACTATATTAGTTTAGGTAAAGAGTATATGTATTTAGGCATTGGGTATGAAAAAACTTGTATTTATAAATCAAGTTATGAAGGCTTTGAGTTTTGGACGGGAGAAGCTTGGTCTGAAGATATTGAGCATTATAAATGGTTATGCGAGAGAGACTCAAAAATGCATAAGTTAAGCGACTTAGAAAAAATAAAAGAGTATGATGATGAAAACTTTTTCAAATGATTGATGACTATATTAAGTATATATCCATAAAAAGAGATGAGATTGGCGGTCATGCAATTTGTCCGTTTGCTAAAAGTTTTTTAGATAAAGTTGAAATAATAGAGTCAAATGATTTTATAAAAGATGCGGTAAGATGTATGAATAATAAAATACATCCTATGGTTTACATTATATATGGAAATAAAAATAAATATGACAAATATTGGCTTGAACATTTTTGCAATGAATATGAAGAATACTGCAAACAAAAAGACTTGTGGTTAATTTGGGATCACCCCGATCAAATAAATAAGATTAACGAAGTTGAAACTAATAATAAAGAGTATGCTATTCTTCTGATTCAAGAATTAAGTGAGTTATTAAAATACTCAAAACAATTACATAAAACTAATTATTATGGATTTTGGAGTGAAGATTACTATAATAAAATAGTTAAAAAAAGGTGTAATTTATTAGATGAATAATGATTTAAAATTAGATTTTTCAAATCGGATTAAGTCTCAAAACTTAGATAAAATAACATATAAAAAGATTGAAGAAATCTTTTTGGAGTCTGCCGATAGTGACTTTAAATATATGGACATTGATATAAGTCCTTTTTTAAATTTTTATCCTCCTAAAAATTCTAGCTTTCAAACTCATACAGAGCTTTTAGAAATGCAAAAGTTTATGAGTTCTAATCAACCTCATAATTTTAAATCTAAACTTGAGGAAATGGATGACAAACCTGCAAATTTTGTAATAGATTACTTTGAAGAAATTAGTGGAATCAAAGTCCCTTCGAATATTTTAAAATTAATATTAGGGGGCGATGTAGAAGTTTTAGCTATAAAATTGAAGGTTTACTATAATAGACCAAGACCTTATCAATTAGCAAAACATTACGGAATTGATTTAGATTACAACCACTCTATTCAAAATAATTCTGCCAACACTCCTTCCTATCCTAGTGGTCATACATTATCTGCTTATTTTTCAGCCAAAGTGATGAGTCTTATAGAGCCAAATTTAAAGCCTTCATTAATAGAAAGGGCAAGAATGGTTGCTGACTCAAGAGTATACGAAGGGGTTCACTTTAAAAGTGACAACGATTTTTCTATTTATTTAGTTGACAATATATTAATTCCTTCATTTCTAAAAAGCATATGAAGAAGCTTTGGTTGATTTGGGCGAGAACTTTAGATCATAGGGTTGGTAAAACAGATGAAGACCAACCCGACATACCAATACTTTCTTTAAAGGAAGCTAGAATTAGTCTAATCTTACGAACGATTATAGTCGTTGTAAATATAACAACTTGCTTCTTTATAATGGCAAATATAATTAAAAATTGGTAATGAGCGAAAAAGAATTGCCCGATAGCTATGTACCAAATGCTTACGCTTTACCCTATGGAAGCAACTTGTCTGCTCCTGTAATCAAGCCCGATCATAGTCTTGGTGGATGGAAAGTGGGAGCAGTACACTCTGCAAATAAACACTATAAAGAACGTTTTGATAGATTAAAAAAAGAACTACAAGAACTTGCTGAAGATGTTAAGTGGAATGAAATAATATTCAATGCAGAGATGCGAATGAAGCCTGTTATTGGAAACATCTACTACTTATATCAAAAAGATAATAAAAAGTATTTTATGAGCCTGTTTGCCCCCAATGAATGCTCATGGGGAGAAAAGCATAAAGGCACTTTTAGATTGAATTACGATAATCGTTGGGATATTATAAAATAATGTACACAAAAGTATGCTCTTTAGGTACACTTTGCCATACGGCTAGAATCATGGAAAGAATTTATGTCAAAAATGAATCGTATCCTTTTGATTGGGTTTTTTCGGATGAAAACATTGTTCTTCATGCTATTTCGGATGATTTTAAAACGTTTTTAGATAAATCCTTGTATTCTTGTTGTGCGGATGGATTTTCGGATAGATGTTGTGGTCACCAATACTATCACGAAAATTTTTTTTTCCATAAAAACCCAAGGCAAAAAGACGACTATGAGTATTACGAGAGGTGTGTAGCTAGATTTAAAAAATTACTTTCATCAGATGAAAGAAAGCTTTTTATTATGATGTTTTCTCCCGAAATAACCATGCATCCAAAATATCTTTATAAAATGCTCGATAAACAAGAAGATAACGCTTCTATTATAAATAATATAAAGTCTAGGTGTATAAAATTTAACAATGGTTTCAGTAAATATACTGATAATTATAAATTATTAATTATTATAAATTTAAAAACTCCTCTCGACAAAGATGGGGGAGGCAGACGTCTAAACATTGAAAGAAATGATACGATAGACTTTCTCACCATTTATACTGAGAACCCAAGTTCTGGAGTTCAATTTGCAGATAATTGGAATGCAGACAATCTTTTGCTAGATCGTGAAATTTTAATAAAATATCCTATTAAAACTTCCCACCAAGAATAAAAGATTTCTTTCAAAATCTTTTTCCGTTATTTATTTTTTCAAATATTTTAACTATATCCTGCCTTCTGTCTTCTAATAGTTTTTGTGTTTGCTCCCATCTTTCACAATCTCTAGCGCCATTTTTTGCTAAATCAATTTCTATTTTTCTAAGTTCGTTAGATAGTCTTTCTACCTTTAAACTCTCTCTTTTTAAGTAGAATGCTATTACAGAAACCATAGTTCCAATCGCCATTATAATAATTTCTTTTATTTCCATACTAATAGGTACACACAAAAATACTTGACATATAAAGAAGCGATGTTATCATACTACGATGACTAATGATATATTAGAATTAGCACGACACCCTTCAGAAAAAAAATTCGCTAAAATATGCATAAGAAAAAACTATAAAATCACTCATTCAACAGAGGATCAAGATATGCATGAGCATTGGGATTGGAAAACAACTAATCCAAGCACAAATAAAGTCTCATTAATTGATGTAAAAGGTGCTAGAAAAAGATGTCGCAAAGATGAAAATGTAGATTTTAGCATCACATGGCTTGAAATAAAGAATGTAAACGGAGAAAAAGGCTCTTTATTGGGATTAGCAGACTATATAGCTTTTGAACAAGTAGGGCATTTTCTTATAGTAAGAAGAGAAGATTTAAGAGGTTGGTTAAAGAAAAAAATTATAAATAAAAAAATAGTCAAGAATCCCGAAGATGCTCTTTATAGATATTATAAAAGATCAGACAGAAAAGATATTATAACTTTAGTTAATATTGAGGATATTGTAAGAGATTTAAAGACTTGGAAGTTTTTTTGATTTGACAAGGTCTACTGACCCTGCTATTGTTTTCTTTATGAATGTAAAAACCATAGAAGGCAATTTGCTAGATTTCCCTCCGTATTGCAGGACTGACCCAAATACCTATACAGGCATAAACGCTATTGCACACTCATGTAATACTCGCAATATAATGGGTGCAGGTATCGCAAAGCAAATAAAGAATCGCTACCCTCAAGCTTACGAGGCAGATGCAAAAGCCTACGATACTGAATATGATAAAGATGGTCAATATGTTCATTGGTTAGGCAAATTTTCCAAGGCAGAAATCAACTCTAATTTTTTGCCCGATGGCAGAGGTTACATATATAATATGTATAACCAAGCAACTATTGGAGATGACTCAAGACAAGTTGATTATGAAAAATTTTGGCAAGCATTAAATAATGTGGAAAAAGACCTTTACAGAATGAATGTAGAGAAGCATGAATACGATGGCTCTGCCCCACCTGTTCTTGGCTTGCCCTATGGTATTTCATGTGGACTCGCAGGGGGGCGTTGGGGCATTATAAAAGCAATGATCGAAGATATTTTTCTTGACTCTCCGATACAATGTTATATAGTAAAGTTTGATATATGAAAAGTAATAGCATAATAACAATACAACCTTATCTCCACAACGGATCATGGGTTTTTGATGATGTCGATTGTGGTTTAAAAAAAGAACCTTTTGTTTTAGGTATAGACGATATGATCTCTAAAATCGTAGAAGAAAAAAATCTTGATAAAAATGGGTTTTGCTTGCAATTTTCTGCTTCCCCTATTCCCGATTCACATCTAGTTTTAAAATGGTTAAGAGCGGATAGTGGTGGTAATTGGTACAAATCTGACTATTTAAACATGGAAGGTTGGCTATGCCCCGCTCTTTATAAATATTTTACAGAAGCCCCCAAAAGTATTTGGACTATATTCAAAAATAAAATAACATGAACAATAGATTTGATTTAGAGGAAGCTATAAGCGATGTATTTACTAGCAATGAAGAGTTAGAGACTCTATTATATAGAGTAGGAGATTCGCCTGTCACCCCATCAGAAGATGAGATACTTAATATGCTCATTGGAATTATAGAGCTAAATAAAGTTAGATACGAAAAACTATGGAATACTTTTGAGGGCTTGATCTCAAACGGAGTTATCACTAATAAAAATGTAGATGGAGTAAAAGAAAATGATTGATGCAACAGAAACTTGGAAAGCACCCAAAGAAGTCGCACTAGCGATTATTGATTTAGCATTAACTCACATTAAAAAAGTTGAGCTTAATCCCGAAGTCGCAACCGAAGGAGATAACTTTGATTATTGGTATAGTTATGATTTGGGAGATGGTAATTATATAGATTATAATATTTATTGTGGAGATGATGTTTGCGAAATAAAACAAGATGGTTCGGGAGAGTATGAATATACTGATCCTAGCACATGGTCTTGGGATGTTGCTTGCTATGCAGTTGATCCACCAACTAAAGATAATCCTTATCATCAAATAAATACAGATCACGAACAATATTTATTTGGTTATAATAAAAGTTATGGCAATTTTGAAGTAGAATTTGAAAAATAATTTATTTATTTTATTATAATTTATAATGAGCTATCGAGCGAAAATTTTATTTATACTTTGTATAATTTTATGGACTTGTATATATTTAATGGGTTGCTCAAATAAATCTTCTACAAAAAATCTTACATTACATAATTATCCATATTTTGATGATATGGATTGCCCTAAAGAATTCTCGATAGATAATGAAGATGAACTAAAAGCAAATGCGAAAATGTTAAACATGAGATATGTTGACTATCTTCATTACATTAATAGAAAAAAACATCAAAAAGCCTTGTATTCGGATTATTGAGAGATTTATTAGAGGTCACTCTTATAATTATCATTTTATACTTGAGCTTTTTATTCTTTTTTTGTTGACAGGGTTATTGCTCTGCGCTAAAGTTGATTAATTATGAGCGGAGAAGGTTTATCAGTAAGTTTTAGAAGAACGCCAATGACTCAAGATTCAAATGAGGAACTCCTCAGAGAGTTTCAAAAGATTGTCTATGCGAGTCAAGTAACTACCCACATGAAATGGTATGGGGAAGCCCATAGTGTTTACATGGAAGAACATGGAGATGAAGAGTTGCAAAAATGGCAACAAAGAGGTGTTGCAATTAAAGATACCTTTAATTTCTGTATTAGTGTTTATGACTCTTGGGGCGAAGATTCAGACCTTTATGAGTCACATCAAAGAAAAGATAGCTTTGTTTCTCTTGCGAAAGAGTTTGCTATGGATAATTGGTTGTTGTATTTTCCTCATGGCTTTCCTGCTGAATGGATAGAGGGAGAAATAATTGATGGAGAAAAAAATTGGAATCATTATAATGTAAAATCTGATGACAAAAACATTGACAAGATATGTAAAATATGGCATCATTATGGAATGCAGTTGCTTGAAGCAGAAGAATTAGGTCAATCCGAAAAGATGAAAAGTTTTTATTGGGATCAAGCTAGAGAAGAAGTTAAATCAATAATGGAGAAATAAATGAGTCTCACGCCTTATATTATGGTTAATTGGGACAAACCAAATCCCATTCTACCCAAAAAACCAATTTTACTAACTAAATTTGAAGCATTTAATTTAAATAAACAATTACTTTTAAATGGCGAAAAGAAAAGATACGTTAGAGAAGAACTAGGATTAACTTTAAAAAATATAAATAAAAATGAGTGCAAAAAATAGTCATTTAACAATTAGAGAAGATTTGATAGAAGAAGGTTTGTCTGTACCTGTTTGGTTTCTTGATTACAAAGAAGATACTCATGTAGAAGATACTCCTACATTGAATATTGATTGCGATTATTGCACCGATGGAGAAGAATTAAATGATTATGGAGCAAATATTATAGTAAAGATTACCGACTCTAGCCAAAAAGATCAATACGGCAATCCTTGGAAGGATAGGTTAGCTTTTGCAATGTCAGTAGATTTTGATTGGAATTAATGAGTGATAAAAAAGTAAAGCCTAAAAAGCCTATGCCTAGCAAGCCGAAACATCAAAATGGGAAAGGGGATTCTCCTCGTAACATCTCTAGCAAATTCAAAAAAAATTACGAACAAATTAATTGGAAGAAAAATGATTAATTGGATTAAAGTCGCAGATGAAATTCCCGAAGAGGGAAAGAGATTGCTTTACTTTTTTGAAGGTACAGGAGTTTGGGTAGGTTTTTATTATGGTAGAGATGTATATTATCCCGACTCAAATGACCATATATTTGGTAGCGAGGCAGGATTCTTAACAGGTGATGTCACTCATTACTGCTATATTGATTACCCCGAAGGTGAAGATGCAGAGTGGAGAATTGACGCAGATAGAGAATTTTTTGAAGAGACTAAAAAAGAAATTCTTAAATTTAAAGAACCCATTGGATAATGAAAACTTTACATAATACTAGAAACTGCAATTACAGAAGATTTTTGCATTTTCAATTAAAGCACGGCAAAATAAGCGGTAAGTTTTATAAGTTTCTTTGCAGAAACTTTCCTTATCGAATTAACGCAAGAGAAGTGACAATCTGTGTTGGAATGGTTCTCAATGGCAAAATGACTGAAGATAAAGCTATTAACACTTTGCAAAGAGCAGGAAATGAACTTAGGCGACAAAAAGAGATGTATCAATCAAATATGGAGTGCAAAAAGAAAATTTCAAAAACAACAACCCCATATACAAAACCTCTTTATACAAATAAATAAAAATTAATTATGAACGAAAAATTATATAATATGCTAAAGTCTTCAATCGAAGCTGATATTAATAAAGCAAAACTGAGTCTTGATTTACTTGATAAAAGACCTGTTGGAATTGGAGATCACTCGACTGAAGATTTTTACAAGAATGCAGAGGAAGCATTATCTTTACTATCAGATGCAGAAGACAGACTTGAAACTTTAAACAAATATCACAAAGAAAATGTATAATTTAATATTAGAATCACTTAATGATATGGCTTGTAAAGACACAGGTGCTTGCCAAATTAATTTTCAATCTGAATCTGCTAGAAGAATGATCGCAGATAAAGTTTACCTAAAAATTAAACCCGAAATAGATAAAATAATAGAAGATATTATTGTTGGCGAAACAAAAGATGCCGATGACTTCAAGTTTTTATCCTTTGATGATGAATAAAGTAGAAAAACTATTACTTGCATATACTTTAATTACAGATGATATTGTGTCAAATAAATCTTTTGAAGAGAATGATCTAATTCAAATTAGAGACAAAATGGATGAGTTAATTTTGCAATTACAATTTTGGTCTAGCCAAGATAATCATGAAAGATTTTGCTACGAGTTAAAATCTCATTTAAATTGGATTTTAGAAAATTATTCTTGACTAATTGTTCATAGTTATGTATTCTTTAAACCATGATACTAGGACTAACTTGCATTAGCGAAGAACTTAAAGAAAAGGATAAAGTTAAATATTCTTTTCGCACTATGACACGCAAACGTTTTAATGATTTATCAGAAAAGAATGGGAGAGATGAAGCTATTAAAGAATTGTCTGAACGCATTCTTCACAATGCTCGCGTTACTCGTTATATTTTGCGCCATTGTGGTGTCAGCAACATTAAGCATTATCGCATTAGTTCCGCTCTTTGCCCTTTGCTTACTGATGGAACTTTGGAAATCTTATATGATGATTTGCCGAACTCCTCCGCAATAGATGATGAATTAAAATTTGCAGGTTTAATCGCTAAAAAATATGGTATTTCAATCGGTTCTCATCCCGATCAATTCAATGTTCTCGCATCGACTGACAGAGCAAAGGTTCAGAAAACAATAGCTGAATTAAATTTTCAAGCGAGTATTCTTGATAAAGTAGGTTTACCTCAAGATCATACTGCTCCAATGAATATTCATATCAACTATACTCCAAAAATGGACGAACCATTAGAACGTGTTGCGACTAGATTCTTTCGTAATCTTTCTATGTGTGATGCAGGTGTTTACAAACGTCTTACTATCGAGAACGAAGACAAAGGTTTCTTTAATGTAGATAATTGCATTAAATTTAGCGACTATTTATTTGAAACATTTGGGGTAGGCATTCCTGTTTGCTACGACAATTTGCATGATTTTTGCAATCCATCAGAAGATCATAGTGTTGCATTTCAAGCAGAACGTTGTGCATATACATGGGTCAATCAAGGTGAAGGAGATGATAATTTTCTTGCTCCTATCTTTCATTGGTCAGAAGGTACTCCCGAAAAACCTCGCGCCCATGCAGAGTATTTTGCGCTAGGTAATATTCCACCTGTTATTGCAATAGAACCAAATATAGAAGCCAAGTGGGAATGCGAGGTAAAAGGTAAAGATAAAGCAATTAGATTGCTTTTACGTGATTTTGAAAAATGATTTGCTTAAACTCAAAAGGCTTGACTTTTTTAGAAGAACTTGCTAATTTAAGAGCGACAACTTTAGAAGACATGGAAAAAGATATACATAAAGAACTAAAAGAAAATCGTGCTAAACGTTTAGCAGAATTAAAAGAAGCAATTTCAGAGCATAACCCCGAAGCATTATTTGCCGATGGATTTGATGACTCTTTAATGGGTTATTCTAGCGATGGCAAAGCTATCTATTCAGTAAATCAAATAGTTGAAACACTTGTAAATAGAGATGGCATGACTCCCGATGAAGCAATAGATTATTTTAATTTTAATATTGAGTGTGCCTATGTTGGCGAATATACTCCAATATATATGTACGAGGAATAAATAATGTGGAATTACAGAATAATCAAACGAGAGGTAGAGGGTCAACCCGATCAATACGGATTATTTGAAGTTTTTTATAACGATGAGGGGGAAATATCTGCCCATTCAGAAGAACCCGAATTAGTAGATGCAAGCCCCGAAGAGTTACTTACCACTTTAAGGTTGATGCTAGATGATGCTCAAAAATCTTATTATAAAGTATTAAAATATGACGAAATAGAATTTGCTCCACTTACAGATGAAGACGAGAATGAAGCTAAATAAATGTCTTTAATTTTAAGCAGGATTCTTTACTACTTGGGGCATGGTATAAGTATATTGCTATATTGTGATTTACTTTCTTTCCTTTATCCTCTTTACAAAAAAGTGATGATTTTGAGTTCTGATCTTGACAAAGATGATAAAGTATGGAAGAATGTAAACCATGATAAATAATAATTCACTTACAGAAGAGGTAACTTGGTCAGAGGGCAGAACCAAAAAAGAATTAGCTAAACAAACATTTTGGTCTAGCTCGAAAGATTGTAGCGGATTAAGCGGGATTGAAGTTAGAGCATACGACTTTAATGTTCATGTTGGTTGTACTGCAATCACAAGTCAAGGAAGAAGTCATAATAAATATTTTCAGATTCCTGTTGACAAGATTCAAGAATTTTGCAATGCTCTTATGAAA
>Ga0163110_10000295_pt1 | contig 22984 bp, 22 predicted proteins | sample CRUFie1St17metaG_FD_108703 | JGI IMG/M metagenome (GOLD analysis project Ga0163110, IMG submission 108703) | Marine microbial communities from the Costa Rica Dome - CRUD Field 142mm St17 metaG | ecosystem: Environmental > Aquatic > Marine > Oceanic > Photic zone | place: Costa Rica: the Eastern...
AAAAAATTCAACCCTTGATTGGCCGTTATTGAAGTTGCAACATCTAATAATGCCATATCAATATGCTGACCTTTTCCAGTTCTATCACGCTGAATAAAAGCACTTAGGATTGCTGTTACACTATATAAGCCTGTCAAAATATCAGTAACAGCTACTCCCATTTTTTGAGGTTGCCCACTTGGCTCTCCAGTTATCGACATTAAACCTGACATTCCTTGAATTATATAATCATAACCTGCTCGATGAGCATATGGCCCTGTTTGCCCAAAGCCTGTAATTGAGCAGTAGATTAATCTAGGGTTAATTTTGATCAAATTCGCAAAATCTAATCCATATTTACGCAGTCCGCCGACTTTGAAGTTTTCAATTAAAACATCCGCTTCCTTAACAAGTTTTTTTATAATATCTTGACCTTCTTCAGTTTTAAAATCTACACAAATTGATTTCTTGCCCCTATTACAACTATGAAAATAAGATGCTGAAATGTCGTCCCCGTTATGAATAAATGGAGGGCCCCATTTACGCGTATCATCTCCTTCTTTACTTTCCACTTTTACAACTTCTGCCCCTAGATCAGAGAGTGTTTGACCTGCCCACGGCCCCGCTAATATTCGAGCAAGCTCTATAACCTTTATGCCTTGTAAAGGGTGATCCATTTAATATCCTTTTAAATATTCTTCAATCTTATCAACAAAGTCATCATAATTTGGCTTTTTCAGCTTTTCTCCATTAATTATAAAAGTTGGTGTCGAACTAATCTTATCTTTTTCCGCATTTTTCTTATAAATATCCACAAGAGCTTGAGCCATTTCGCCGTCACTTAAACATGCTCCTATAGAGTTACTGTCTATACCCAATGATAGGCCAATTTTTCGAAGGTTATTTGCTATTTGTATGTCCTCATCTCCTTTGGTCCATTCAGATTGTCGTCTAAAGATCTCATCAACAATACCATAGAATTTCTCAGAATTATCACACCTAGCAACCATAGCTGCCCATAAACCGTATCGATCAAAATAGACATCTCTCAAAATAAATTTAACTTTACCTTTATCGATGTAATTTTTTTTCAGCTTTTTAAATGTGCCCTCATGAAAATTCTTACAATGAGGGCATGTAAAACTAGCATACTCTATAATTGTTACAGCAGCATCAGCATTTCCAAGAACAATATCCTCAGGAAAAATACTAGAAACATTTAAGATAGCATCAGACACAATGTTTTGGTTTTGATGCTTATTATCAACTAGGAGAAGATCTGTCATTGAATCGTGCTGCCCATTTCCACCGGGACTGAGTTGCACAACGAAGTAACCAATAAAGAACATTACTATGCTAGCAACTAATATTATTCGACTTTTTCTCATTTAAATTCCTCTTCATTTGATGATCGTGCTAAGATATTTGCACCCAATGACTGTAATGCATTTTTCAAAATATCATCTTTTACTTCATTTACTTCTTCTTTTGCCTTCATTTTATCCAAATCACTAGGCTTAATTAGCCCTTTCGCATTCTCATTTTTTTCTACAGCTAATTCATTTGGATCAGTTTGAGTAATTCTAATCCTGGAAATTGCATTATACCCATAAGCTCCATTTACCCGATCAATAATTTGCTTGCTCTGTGCTTGAACAACTGGAGCATTTGCTCCATTTGTTAGTAATACAAGCCCAGCGCCAATACCTTGCTTGCTATAAGAAACCTTAACTGGTTTAGCTATTTCAGCAATCATTTCCCCTACAATCTCTGGCCAATTTGTCAGTAACTTGGAAACTACAAAGCCACGTGACTGACTTGTTTCCTGTATCTGTTTTTCAAGTAAACTTGATGTGATTCTGAATCTACCCTGTCTACGCTTTGATGCTGTTTTCAATTTTATTCTACCACTTCACCATCTATTAATATCATCATTGAAAAATAACATTTTATACAGACTTCAAAAAATTTATTCGATTAAATTATTATCAAATACCCTTTTTTGTTCTTCTGTCGCTTCTGTTTGATATTTTTTTTTCCACTCAGATGATGACATCCCGTAGACAATTTCTTTGGATTCTTCCTTAGAAATTTCAACCCCTAACTGTTGGGCAGCTTCTTTATACCAACGACTCAAACAATTTCTACAAAACCCTGTTAAATTCATCATGTCAATATTTTGAACATCAGTTCGGTTTTGCAAATGACTGCGTAATGATCTAAAAACAGCTGCCTGAATTGCAATCTCTGAATTTTTATCCATTTCAATATATTCCTTATCTGTAGATTTCCTGCTTAACACTATTTACTGCTTGTGCCAACTTTTCCGCCCACTTCAACTGATTGTCTTGATCTTTAATTAGATCATTTCTAACTTCAATCAATACATGTAAACGTTCATAACTTAGAGCATGTTGATACATTGTGTCACCAACCAAATTACCACAATAAGGCTCATTATCACCACAATTAATTTCAGATTTATTTTTAAAATAATCAATTAAAGGTTGGGAAAAACGCCGATCATCGGCCGACAAAATACCAATATGCCAAGGTCGATTTAAACTATTCTTAAGTTTAGGAGTAAAACTATGAATAGAAATCAGGATAGGGTCACTTTTAGATGAAGCTAATCTACTTATCTCCTCATGATAAGGTCTATAACAACTGCTCAATCTAATTTCTCGATCCGCTTCACTTAGATCTCTATTACCATCAATTATCGTTCCATCATAAAGTTGCATTATCAATGTGGGATCATCCTCCCCTCTATTTGGATCAATAACTAGTCGGGAGAAGTTTGAAAGTATAACTGTTGATTTAAGGTATTCACCTAATTTTTTACTAAGACCTGCCGCGCCAATATCATAGGCTATATGCCTATTCAAATTCTCATCTGAGATTCCAAGATTGTTTGTATTAATGTATTCAGGTACTATGTTAGAAGCATGATCACATATTATTAAAAACTCACTATTTTGACTTTCATTAAACGTTTCAAATGCTTTGTACATTAACATTACCTTTAGCTAAGATTTCTTTTAATTTCCCTATTAATAGTAAGTAAATGATGTAATAACCATTTTTATACGACAAATTCATTAAAAAGGTCAAAATTGTGCGAAGATTAAGAAATATCAAAATTGTGGCAACTTTAGGGCCTTCGTCGAGTGATTACGATACAATTAAAGACTTATTTGACAATGGAGCAGATGTTTTTCGACTTAATATGAGTCATGGAACCTATGAAGATATAAAGATAAGACATAGCATAATTAGAGAGATAGAAGAGAATTATGCAAGACCAATTGCCATCCTAGCAGATTTACAAGGTCCCAAACTAAGATGTGGAATATTCAAAAATGAAGGTATTACCCTAGAGACAGGTGACAAATTTTCTTTTGATTTAGATGACAAACCCGGCGATCAAAAACGAGTATACTTACCACACAAGGAAATATTCAAAACAGTACAAAAAAATGAACCAATCCTTGTAGACGATGGAAAAATTAAACTACGAGTCCAATCAGTAGAAAATGAGGCCATAAAATGTGTAGTAGAGAATGGTGGAGTTATTTCAAATAGAAAAGGAATAAATGTTCCAGAAACCATAGTTCCGATGGCTGCTCTGTCCCCAAAAGACAAAAAAGACCTTGAGTTCGTATGTGAGTTAGGGGTTGATTGGTTAGCGTTATCTTTTGTCCAGAGAGCGCAGGATGTGATAGAGGCAAAAAAACTTATAAATGGTAGAACTTCAGTTATTTCAAAGATTGAAAAACCATCAGCTGTAAATGATTTTGAGGCAATACTTGAGAACTCAGATGGAATTATGATTGCCAGAGGAGATCTAGGAGTGGAAATGCCCGTCCAAGCCATCCCTCCAATACAGAAAAAACTTGTTATGGCCTGTAGAAAGCTCGCAAAACCTGTTATTGTAGCCACCCAAATGTTAGATAGTATGGTGGATTCACCAATGCCCACTCGTGCTGAAGTAAGTGATGTGGCCAATGCTATTTATGAGGGAGCTGATGCTATAATGTTATCTGCCGAAAGCGCAGCAGGAAAATTTCCTGTAAATGCAGTTAAAACAATGGATAGCATTGCCGTAGAAATAGAAAATGATCCAACTTACAGAGAAATAATGGACAGCTCTAGATTTCGAAAAAAAGAAACTGTTGCTGATGCAATCACTGTAGCGGCGAGAGAGATAGCAGAAACAACAGCGGTTACAGCTATTTGCTGTTTTACCCATTCTGGAACAACTGCTAAATTAGTGTCTGGTGAAAGACCTCGTGTCCCAATCATTGCACTGACACCTTTAGTAAAAACAGCACGATTACTTTGTTTATACTGGGGTGCGCATTGCGTTATAACTGGCCACGTTGATAGGTTTAAAATGGCTGTGATTAGCGCTGCAAAAGCAGCAAAAAAGTATAAATTTGCCAGTATAAATGAGCAAATAATAGTAACTGCTGGAGTGCCATTTAACCAACCAGGAAGCACCAATATTATTAGAGTTTCTCCAGTCAATGAAAAGTTAATTTTTGGCAGTGATGAAGAGTAAAACCGAGACTTAGTCCATTTTAAGTGCAGAAATAAATGCTTCTTGTGGAATATCAACGCGTCCAAATTGGCGCATTTTCTTTTTTCCCGCTTTCTGTTTTTCTAAAAGCTTCTTCTTTCGAGTCACATCTCCTCCATAGCATTTCGCTGTTACATCTTTACGCATTGCTGATAATGTCTCACGGGCAATTATACGCCCACCTATGGCTGCCTGGATAGGAATTTTAAACATATGGCGAGGTATTAAATCCTTCAATTTCTCACACATTGCACGTCCCCTTGATTCTGCTCGATCTCGGTGCACCATTGTTGATAAAGCATCCACAGGCTCATCATTAACCATGATTTGCATTTTAACTAAAAGATCTGCTCTATAATTCTCAAGTTGATAATCAAAACTAGCGTAGCCTTTTGTTACAGATTTTAGCCTATCATAAAAATCAAAAACAACCTCGTTTAATGGAAGATCATAAACAACCATTGCTCGGCTGCCAGCGTATGTCAGATCAAGTTGAATGCCTCTACGATCTTGACAGAGTTTTAAAACATCTCCCAAATAGTCATCAGGAACTAAAATTGTGGCCTTAATTCTGGGCTCCTCAATATGATCTACATAGGTTAAGTCTGGCATATCAGCAGGATTGTGTAATTCAACAATGCTTTGGTCTTTCATGTGAATGTGATAAATAACTGATGGCGCCGTAGTGATCAATTCTATCTGATATTCTCTTTCTATTCTATCTCTAACAACTTCTAGGTGTAAAAGTCCAAGAAAGCCACATCTGAATCCAAAGCCTAGAGCGGCAGAGGTTTCCATTTCAAAACTAAATGATGCATCATTTAGAGCTAGTTTCTCAATTGACTCACGCAAGTCTTCAAACTCTGAATTATCAACAGGAAAAAGACCACAAAAAACAACTGGCTGAGAGGGTTGAAACCCAGGCAAAGCTTCAATTGTTCCTTTTTTTTCATGAGTTATTGTATCTCCGACCCGCGTATCTCGTACTTGCTTAATACTTGCTGTTAAAAACCCCATTTCTCCTGGTCCCAGGCTCTCAATCGGTTCCATCTTAGGTTTAAAAACGCCTACTCTATCTACTTGATAAAGGGCGTTTGTGTTTAACATTCGTATCTTATCACCTTTTTTTAATATTCCATCGTGAATTCTTACAAGAACAACTACTCCAAGATATGGATCATACCAACTATCTACCAGCATCGCTTTTAACGGACCCTCAGGATTACCTTGAGGGGCTGGTAAAGATGTCACAATTCTCTCTAAAACCTCTGGGATACCAAAACCTGTTTTTGCGGATATATGCACAGCGTCTGTTGCATCTATTCCAATAACATCCTCTATTTGTTGTGCAACTCTATCTGGCTCAGCAGCTGGCAAATCCACTTTATTCAAGACAGTAATAATTTCGTGATCTGCATCTATTGCATGATAAACATTAGCTAAAGTTTGAGCTTCTACACCCTGTGAAGCATCAACAACAAGTAGAGAACCCTCCACTGCGCGCATCGAGCGTGACACTTCATAGGCAAAATCTACGTGCCCAGGTGTATCGATTAGATTTAAGACGTAATCCTCCCCATCCCGAGCCTTATACTCAATCCTCACTGAATTTGCCTTAATGGTTATTCCCCGTTCGCGCTCAATATCCATTGTGTCAAGGATCTGAGCTTCCATATCCCGCTCGGCAACAGTTCCTGTCTGTTGAATTAACCGATCAGCCAATGTTGACTTACCATGGTCGATATGAGCTACGATACTAAAATTACGTATATTTGAAGTTTTTATCATTATAGTCGCATATGAGGTGGTTTTATGTAAGGGTCAAGAAGATTCAATATATTAAATAATATAATTATTAACACGATTCCACTTGCAAAATTCATTAATGATGCGTAACACCCAAATTCTAGCAAGCGTATCCGGCTAATAGGGCTGCCTAAAACGCTTAAATCTCAAACTACAGGAGACAAAAATGCCCAAAATGAAGACTAAATCAAGCGCGAAAAAGCGTTTTAAATTAACTGCTTCAGGCAGGATCAAAGCAGCTCAAGCTGGCAAACAACACGGCATGATAAAACGTTCCAATAAATTCCTTCGTAATGCACGAGGAACAAATACCTTATGTAAAGCAGATGAAGGTATTGTTAAAACTTATATGCCATACGCACGCTGAGGAGAGATTGATATGTCAAGAGTAAAAAGTGGTACTATAACACACGCCCGTCACAAAAAGATAATAAAGGCAGCAAAAGGATACTATGGACGAAGAAGTAATACTTTTCGGACTGCCACCCAAGCTGTAGATAAAGCAAACCAGTACGCGACTCGCGATAGGAAAGCACGCAAAAGAACATTTCGAGCATTGTGGATCCAGCGTATCAATGCGGCAGTTAGAGAGCATGATCAAAGTTTGACATATTCCAGATTTATAAATGGATTAGACAAAGCTGGGATCGAAGTGGATCGTAAAGTTTTAGCTGACATAGCTGTAAACGAACCAGCTGCTTTTGGATCGATTGTTAGCCAGGTCAAAGAAGCATTAGCTTAACAGATTAAATGAACCAAAGCTTTTAATTTCATTATCTTTGTTTTATCTTTTAGTAATATAATCGTTTATTTTTATAAAAGTGCTTGAAATTCATCGGCTCTAAAATAATAAGTAATTAATCCAGACGAAGTAAGCCAAATGGACAAACAAAAAGAACTACAAAAAAAATATGTAAATCTTATTGAGAACCAAAACGATCTAAATTTATTGGAAGAATTAAGAGTATCCATTCTTGGTAAAAAAGGCGAGCTAAGTCTAAAAATGCGTGAATTAGGTACTATGTCACCCGATGAAAAAAAGACTATAGGACCAGTTCTGAACAACTTAAGAAACGAAGTGACTGATAAATTTCTTGAAAAAAAATATGCACTAGAAGAAATTATCTTAAACAACAGATTGAAAACAGAATGGATTGATTTAAGTCTTCCATCTAGAACTAAACCTAAAGGTTCGATCCACCCAATAAGTCAAGTAACTGAAGAAGTCAGCGTAATTTTTTCTGAAATGGGATTTTCAGTTGCAGAGGGGCCACAAATTGAAACAGATTGGTATAACTTTGATGCATTAAATATTCCACCTGAACATCCAGCTAGACAGGAACATGATACTTTTTTTCTACATCGTGATAAAAATGATGAACGAGCACCAAACGTGCTTCGTACCCATACCAGCCCCGTTCAAATAAGGCATATGATCTCAAACGGAGCACCGTGTAGAATTATTGCGCCAGGTAGAGTTTATCGATGTGATTATGATCAAACCCATACACCAATGTTTCATCAACTAGAAGGATTGGCGATTGATAAAGATATTTCCATGGCAAATCTCAAAGGAACTCTTGAAGTCTTCTGTAGGAAATTTTTTGAAGTAAATGATATTGAATTGCGTTTTAGAGCGTCACATTTTCCCTTTACAGAACCATCCGCAGAAGTAGATCTTCGTTGCTCATGGAAAGATGGCAAATTAGAAGTAGGGAAAGGTGAGAGTTGGATGGAAATATTGGGTAGTGGTATGGTACATCCCAAAGTATTGGCTTCAGGCGGTATAGACCCAGATATTTGGCAAGGCTTCGCTTTTGGGATGGGAATAGATAGGTTAGCAATGCTTAAATATGGCATACCAGATTTAAGAGCGTTCTTTGATAGCGACTTAAGGTGGTTAAGACACTATGGTTTCTCATCTTTGGATCAACCAAATTCCCACACTGGATTAACTAAATAATGAATATTAGGGTAAGTATCCAATGAAATTTACATTAAGTTGGTTAAAAACACACTTAGAAACAAACGCATCACTTGATGAGATTGTATATAATCTTACCGATTTAGGGTTAGAGGTTGAAGAAGTATTAGATCCTCTGAAGAAAATTGAATTATTTACTATTGGATATATTTCAAAATCCAAAAAGCATCCTGAAGCAGATAAATTAAAAGTCTGTGAAGTTGAAACTGATGAAGGAAATTTAAGTATCATATGTGGTGCTCCAAATGCACGCAAAGGAATTTATGTGGTTGTAGCAAAACCAGGAATGTATGTACCTGGAATAGATACTACAATTGGAGTTGGAAAAATAAGAGGTATAGAAAGTCATGGTATGATGTGTTCGGAAAGAGAGATGGGTCTCTCAAATGAGCATGATGGTATAATCGAATTAGAAGGTAAACCTTTAGTTGGATCAAAGTTTATAGATCACCTGATAGAAACGAATCCAAGTACTGTGGATCCTATCATAGAAATTGCGATAACACCCAATCGACCTGATGCATTAGGTGTAAGGGGCATAGCAAGAGACCTTGCAGCTCGAGGTTTGGGAGTACTTAAGCCTCTCAAAACAACTATGATAAAAGGCAAAAATAAAAGCAATATAAAAATTTCTATTGATAAGGAAGTATTGGAAAAAGGTTGCCCCGTATTTTATAGCTGTGAGATACGAGGTGTAAAAAATGGGCCTTCGCCAAAATGGTTGAAAGATAGAATTGAATCTGTGGGCTTGCGTTCAATTTCATCACTAGTAGATATAACAAATTTTTTTACAATAGATAGAGCTAGACCACTACATGTGTTTGATGCCGACAAAATAAGTGGAAACCTACGTATTAGCTTTGCCGATGGTAATGAAAATATAGATGCTCTAGATGAAAAAAAATATAATTTGCCCAAGGGAGCAATGAAAATTTCAGACCACTCAAATGTCATTAGTATAGCTGGCATAATGGGTGGCAGTTCTACTGGTTGTTCAGAAGAAACAACAAATGTATTGCTAGAAAGTGCATATTGGGACCCAATCACTATTGCTAAAGCTGGACGATCAATGAAAATTAATTCTGACGCCAGGTATCGATTTGAACGTGGCGTAGACCCTGATTTTACCAAGGATGGTATTATGTTGGGGGCAAAAATGATAATGGATCTGTGTGGTGGTACTGCTCATGAAATCATTAAAACAGGTGAGATTCCAAGCTTTCAGAGAACCTACACTTTAAATTCTGATAAGGTTCAATCTCTTGTTGGAATGAAAATTTCCCAAAAAAAACAAATAAGTATTCTAAAATCTTTGGGATTTAAAATAGTTGGAAATACAGCTTCTCCCCCGCCATGGCGACCAGATATACAAGGTGAAGCAGACTTGGTAGAAGAAATAGCAAGAGTCACTTCTTTAACAAAATTAGAAGGCATTCCCTTACCAATACAAGAATCAAGTACGTTGAAAAACACGTTAACACCATTTCAAAAAAGGGAAGCTACTATTAGAAGAGAGATTGCAGCACTAGGTTATAATGAGTGTGTCACATATTCATTCATAAGTGAAAAAACTGCATTGCTTTTTGGAGGAGGTTCTAATGACACTAAATTAGAAAATCCTATTTCTACCGAAATGACTCATATGCGTCCTTCTTTATTACCTGGATTACTGCAGGCAGCAAGCAGAAACCAATCAAGAGGCATATTTGACATGGCACTTTTTGAAATAGGCCCTGTGTTTCATGGTGGTGAGCCTGAAAATCAAGAAATCTTAGCAACTGGTATCCTTGTTGGTCATACTAATTCTCGCGATGTTCATAATGAACGAAGAAAATTTGATCCATTTGATATAAAAGCAGACGTACAAAAAGTGTTGGAGGCAATTGGATGCCCAACCAAGCTAATGATAATTAGAGATGTAAATAAATGGTGGCACCCAGGTCGATCTGGAAAACTTTCACTGGGTCCAAAAAATAATTTGGCTGGCTTTGGAGAAGTGCACCCAAAAGTACTCAGCGAGCTGAATGTAAAGGGACCTGTGATGGCTTTTGCTATTCATATTGAAAAACCACCATTTCCTAGAGTGAAAACAAATACCCGCTCAGCTTTAAAAATTAGTGATTATCAAGCTGTGCAAAGAGATTTTTCATTTATTGTTGATCGCCACATTGAGGCTTCCACTTTAGTAAATGCAGCAAAATCTGCAGATAAAACTTTAATTAAGGATGCATATGTTTTTGACCATTTTATTAATCAAGAAAATGAAGAAACCAACAATATAACCAAAAAGTCTCTAGCGATAACAGTTCAGATACAATCTTCAGAAAAGACACTTGTAGACGAAGAGATTGAAATCATAAGTCAGAAAATTATTAAAAATATAGAAAAAGCTAGTGGAGGCATCTTAAGAAATTAATATCAGCCTAAAAACTTAGTATATTAAATCAATCCAGAAAACGGCATATAGCGTACTAAATCACCTTTCTCTATATATGTAACATCATCTTGTAATTCAATTAATCCGTCAGCCCAACTCAAACCTGAAATCCGGCCAGATCCTTCTGAATGAAAAATTTCTACTTTGCCATTTTTTATTCTAGCTCTTAGATATTCCCTTCTACCCATTTTTTTTATCTTTGAAAAAGCAGCTGGTACAAGGAAAGAGGGCAATTGAACCCAACCCTCACCACTTAACAAACTACAGACTGGCCTGCCAAAAACTAAACTACATACAAAGGCTGCTACAGGGTTTCCTGGTAATCCAATTATTGGAGTCTTTCTCCAACTAGCCAAGGCTAATGGCCTACCCGGCTTCATTGCTATTTTCCAATGAAATAATTGACCATCAGATTTAAGTAATTTAGCTACATAATCTTCATTACCAGTTGATGCTCCTCCCGACGTAAAAATTAGATCACAAATTTGTGATGCCTTATCTAATTTAGCCCTAATCTTATTTTCATTATCATCAACATGCCCTAAATCAATTGGTATATAACCCCATCTTTCAATTATACTCATTAACATAGGTCGATTAACGTCCAACGTTCTGTTAGAATTTTTGTCACTAAGTTTTTTTACAATTTCATTACCAGTAGAGAGAATCCCTACTTTTAATTGTAAATACACCTCAAGTTCTTCTATCCCAGTAGCAATTAACAATCCCAAGTCTTGAGGTCGAACTCTTGTACCTTTTTTAAGAACTATATCACCGTCAGTTATATCTTCACCAGCTTTTCTGGTATTTTCGCCGAGTTTCACATCATTATTAAAATAAACTTTGTCTTCGTGAAGTGTAACTTCTTCCTGAAGGACAACAGTATCAACACCATTTGGCAAGCTAGCCCCTGTTAAAATACGAACTGCACTTCCTTCGGGCACATTAAACAGAATATCACTACCTGGTGTAATTTGGCCTGTCATCAAATTTAGCGAGTTTTCTAATCCTTCTATGGATTTGTAAGCAAATCCAAAACCATCAACCGCTGTATTAGAAGAATGTGGATTAGAGCGCTTGGCAACGACATCCTTACTTAATACAAAACCCAAAGCTTTGATAACATCAATTTTTTGACTAACTAAATTTACTGAAAGTGACTTTTTTAAGTCGTTTAATGCAGTTTCCACAGGAGTCCAAGTAGTTCCTTTTGGAAATGTTTTATTGTCTCCTATGGATGTGTTCATAACAGACCAACACGTTTCAATATAAAATCAGCAATGTTCTTTGTATTATCAAGGTCTAATATTGGGAGCGCTGTATCAATTTCATCTTTAGTGGCTATGGCAACAATATTTGCATCAGACGGCGCAATTATTGAATTACCTGTGATGCTACGATAAGTTTCAATTTTTAAGTGATCACCAGATTTGAAGCCCTCAATTAACACAAGGTCGACTGGATCCAATTTTCTAATTTGCTCTTCAATACTTGGATAACTACTATCTCTCAGTTCAGTCATCAGAACCCACCTCAAATTTGAAGAAAGAAGTACTTGATGAGCACCAGCAATTCTATGACGAAAGCTATCCTTTCCTTTTTGATCAACATCAAAATCATGGTGCGCATGCTTCATTGTTGATACAGCAAACCCACGATTGGTTATCTCTTCGACTAAGCGTTCCAATAGTCCCGTTTTTCCAGAGTTTTTCCAACCTACTATTCCAAAAACCTTCATGCCCAACCTTCTTTAATTATAACCTCAGCTTTTTTCAGATCATCCGGTTTATTTATATTAAAAAAGGGATTAAATTTAGATACAGAAAACTTACAATACTTCACTTGATGTCTATCAGTCCAAGCCAACATTTTTCTGACCCCATTATTCAAACTATTTCTAAGATCATCTCTGAGGTTAACATTCCACAAACCAAATGTAGGATGAAGGTTTCCCAATACCTGATGATCTACGTTTGTAGATGCTAAAACTATGGGACAATGTTCTTTCAACAAAGTGCTTTTACATTTTTTTAAAAGATCTTTTGGAAAAAAAGGTGTATCAACTGCTACCGTTAAAATATAGTTGTATCCATTCTCGTAAGCCCAATCCATTCCTGCTAAAACTCCAGCTAAAGGGCCGGCATAGCCCGCTATACTATCTTCAATTATTGGTAGCTTAAATTTTTCAAAAAACTCTTTCTGCTCATTAACATTTAATACGATTACATCTGTTTGAATACGTAATCGTTCAATTACGTGTAAACATAATGGTTTAGTCTTAAGCTTTAACATACCCTTATGCGCACCACCCATTCTTCTTGATTGTCCACCTGCCAAAACAACACCGATAACATTCAACGCCTAATCTCCATTTTCTTCAGCACTCTAAATTTAATCTAAATCTACATCCCAAATTAAATTCGATTCTCCAGATAAACAAATAAATCGTTGGCCACGTAATCTACCAATAAGAGTTAAACCTACCTGCCTTGCAATATTAACACCCCATGCCGTAAAACCAGATCTCGAAATTAAAACTGGAATCTCCATTAAGGCAGTTTTAATTACCATCTCTGATGTTAGTCTGCCTGTGGTATATAAGATTTTATCTTTTGGATTAGTACCAGTGTCAAAGATCCAGCCGGCTATTTTATCAACCGCATTGTGTCGACCAACGTCCTCCATGTACACCAATGGTTTATCTTTGTGACACAAAATTGTTCCATGTATTGCGCCTGCCTTCAAATACAGGCTTGGCGTTTTATTTATTTTACTAGACAAATCATACAGATGGGAAACTTTTGTGCTCATTGGAACAATGCTCAAATCTTCTATTTCATCCATAATATCACCAAAAACTGTACCAACAGCACATCCGGATGTTTGGGTTTTCTTTTTTAATTTGTCTTCATAATTTGTTTTAGTTTTTGTCCTTATAACAATCATATTTAACTCAACATCAAAATCAATTGCCTCAACTATATCATTGTCAGTTAGCATTTTTTGATTTCTCAAAAACCCGAGTGCTAAATATTCTGGATAATCACCAATAGTCATCGCCGTAACAATTTCTTGGTCATTCAAAAAAATTGTTAATGGGCGTTCTTCAATAACAGAAATTTCTGCCTTATTACCAAAATGATCAATTCCACTAAGCTCTTGAGTTAAATTTTTGTTATATAAATTTGGGCTAATTATGTAGTCCCTAATTTTAGAATTATCCATTGCACTTAACCCAACTCAAAAATAAACACTGCTCTCTAACTATATAGGTAAAGCAGTCGTATTAGAAACACTGCGAAGAGAAAAACTAGAATGCATCTGCGCAACACCTGGAAGTCTTGCCAAATATTTTCTATGAATGCGAGCAAAATCGTCAGTATCTTTTGCAACAACCTTTAAAAGATAATCAGCCTCACCCGCCATTAAATGGCACTCCAATACATCAGGCACAAGGGACACCTCTCGTTCAAAAGCATCTAACACTTCATCAGCCTGACCAGATAAAGTGATTTCAACAAATACTATTGTAGGTAAACCTACCAAACGATTGTTTAAAAGAGCAACATAATTTTTAATAAAACCTGATGAGTCCAATCTTTGAACTCTTCTATGGCAGGCAGACGCACTTAGATTAATTTTTTCAGCCAAATCTGCATTTGAAATTCTGCCATCAATTTGAAGTACACTTAATATGCGTCTATCAATTTTGTCTAGTTCTATATCAGTCAAGTTAACCTCCCAAAATTGGTCCAGTCAAAGAGGCAGTTCACCACTTAAAACATACTTCAAAATATTGACTACCTGCTCAGGAGTTTCAGCCACCGCTAAGGCTGAAGCATCCACCTCTTTTAATGCATGAGAATTATCTTCAGAATGTAAAATTATCAAAGCTTTTCCTAATGCGGCGGCGTATCCAGCATCAAAAGCTGCATTCCATTGTTTATATTTTTCTCCAAAACGAACAACAACAATATCAGCATTATTGATCCCATTTCTTGTTCTAATTGCGTTTATTTGTGCACCTTTTTTATCATGCCAAAACTTATCATTTTCACTTCCTAAAATTCGTACGCCACAATCATCTGAAGCAGTATGATCAGTAATCGGTGAAAAAAAAGATAAATTTAAACCTTTAGTTCCATCTATTATTTGTTCACGCCAATCAGTGTGAATTTCCCCAGACAAGTAAATATTCATTCGGCATTCCCCTTAAATACTGCTTTAATTCTTCGAACGCCAGCTGAACTACTTTGCTCTTTGTTAATCTTAAATGATCCGTACGTTAATAAAGAAGCACAATTATCGACATGTGGTCCTCCGCAGAGCTCTTTGCTCCATACTTTACCATCTTGATCTTCCATTAAGTACACCTTGACAATATCAGGATATTTTTCCCAAAAACTTCCTTCAACCCCCTGAGAGTACGCTTCGTCTTTTTTCATCTCAAATACTGTAACTGCAGCATGCGCCCTTATTCCGTCGTTAACATACTTTTCAACCAATCTTTTTTGGTCTTCAGTCATTTTTAGATCATGATTAAAGTCAAATCTTATTCGTTCAGATGTAATGTTACTACCTTTTTGATGAACATGATTTCCTAACACTTCACGTAGCCCAGCCAACATCAAATGAGCAGCCGTATGAAATGCTGTTGTTTTCTCAGATGCGTCTGCTAATCCACCTTTAAATTTTCCAGCAGCTGCAGTCGCAGATTTCTTTGAATGTTCATCAAAGGATTGTTCAAAACCATCAATATCCTCAATCTGCATATTACGTTCTCTCAAAATCTCTTCAGTTAATTCTTTAGGAAATCCATATGTCTGATAAAAATTAAAGGCATCAAATCCAGATACAGATTTTTGTCTATCTATATGCTTTAATATTTCTCTTTCGCCTGAGACCAAAAGTTTTTGAAATTTCTTTTCCTCTTGTAAAATGGAATTTAAAATTTCAATTCGTTTACTTTGTATTTGCAAATATGATTTTGAGTCATCTAGAAATGCAGTAATAATCTTACTCATAAAAGCGTCTTTTATGCCTAAACTCATGGCTGCCCTCATAGCTCTTCTTATCAAACGACGAGTAATATAAGATGCGTCTTGATTGCCTGGATGCACCCCATCACCCACTAAGAATGTAGCGGCCCTACAATGATCCAAGATGATGCGAAAAGATGTTAAATGATCTTCATAATTTTTGCCTGACAATTCGATGAGAACTTTTTTTGGTGTTTCAAAAAATGGAGTATTATATAGATCTCGATCATAATTAACAGCAGCACACAACCTCTCTAGACCACCTCCATAATCAATATTAGGTTTCTTCAAAGGAGCAAAAGTACTTTCACTTGTTTTTTGGTGCGACATAAAAACATTATTACCTATTTCTAAAAATCTGTCGGTGTCACTTGCCGGATGGTCCATCAAATCTCCGTCAGGCTCAAAGTCAAAAAACATTTCACTATCTGGACCACCCAACTCCCCTATGGGCATATTTTTTGGTAATCCTGCACGATACCACCAATTTTCAGTAGCATCATATAAGAAAATTCGCCCACCTCTGGACATACCATACTTTTCACCACTCTCTTCAATTTGTGGATTAATGCCTCTTTGTTGAAAAAGTTTTGCCCAAATTTTTATAGACTCATCATCTCTGCCTATTCCAACCGTAGGATCACCCTTAAAAACAGTTACATATAAATGCTCAGGGTTTATTCCTAAAACATCAACCTGCCATTCAAAAATCCATTCTATTTGATTTCTTTTGAATACCTCTGGATTTGCTCTTAAATCCCACCGTCCAATCATTTCAAAGAATGTTAAATGAGAATTATCGCCAACTTCTTCTATATCACCCGTTCTGCAACATTTCTGAATATTTATAAGATCAGTACCCGTGGGATGCTTTTCACCAAGTAAATATGGAACCATTGGCTGCATACCAGAACCAGTAAAAAGTGTTGATGGATCATTTTCTGGCACTAAGCTTGCTGAAGGAATTTCACTGGCTCCCCGCTTAGTCATAAACTCTGAATATGAAACTCTAATTTGATCTGGAGTCATTGTGTTCCTCATTATAACTTATATTTCTTAATCTTCTAAACCAAGTTTTACAAAGACTCAAAAGAGAAAAATAATTATTATTTATTTTTACTTTTATAAAAAGTACTCAAAATAATTCTCATTATTGCTTTTCATATATATTGTAGGTAAACAGTAAATACCTCGGGGAGCCAGATAGGCTGAGATGTATAACACAGACCCGTTGAACCTGATCCAGTTTATACTGGCGTAGGGAAGGTTGAGACATCGCTCACCTAACCGACGATAATAATATAGGAGATTGCGATGAACAAACTTATTATTTCTTTATTTATGTTTTTGTGTACCAGCTCTTTTTGCTTGTCTGAAAATAGCACTTTAAAAGTATACACATATGATAGTTTTGTATCAGATTGGGGACCTGGACCAATTATTGAGAAAGCATTTGAAAAAACATGTAACTGTGACTTACAACTAATAGGAGCGGGAGATGGCGCTGCACTTCTCGCGAAGATTTTACTTGAAGGAAACTTAACAGAAGCAGATGTAGTACTTGGATTAGATACAAACCTAATTACACGTGCCAAAGAAACAAAGCTTTTTGCTAAACATTTAAAAAATGCAGATTTAAACTTACCAATAACTTGGAATGATGATACATTTCTTCCTTTTGATTGGGGATATTTTGCCTTTGTTTATAATTCACAGAATATTAAAACTGTTCCAAATAATTTTAATGATTTAATAAATGAGCCCAATTTACGAATAGTAATTCAAGACCCTAGAAGCTCTACCCCAGGGTTAGGATTGTTAATGTGGATTAAAGCAGCATACGGGGAGGAATCTGAAAAAATCTGGAAGGGATTAGCTCCAAAAATTCTTACAGTTACTAAAGGTTGGTCTGAAGCATATGGTTTGTTTATGGACGGCGAAGCAGACTTAGTGCTTTCTTATACAACATCACCAGCATACCATATAATCGCCGAAAATGATTTAACCAAGAAAGCTGCTATTTTTGATGAGGGCCATTATATGCAGATAGAAGTAGCAGCAAAAATTGCCACTACTGATCAAACGGAACTTGCCGACAAGTTTCTAGATTTTATGATTTCAAAAAAATTTCAATCAATTATTCCAACAACTAATTGGATGTATCCGGTAATTAATTTGGATGATAAATTAGACAAAGCATTCTCGCCACCAATACCAAAAAATAAATCCTTATTCTTTGAACCAATAACAGCGCAAAAGATTAGAAAACAAGCTCTAAGTGAATGGTTAAAAGTATTAAGCAAATAAATTTTACTATGCTGTTAGGGTGGGTTTCATTAACTCTCCTAACAGTGGTTACCTTCGGTACACTGGTAGTAGTTTATCTAAAATCACATAATAATTTTAATTTATCAGCCACTGATTTAAAAATAATTAAGTTTACTGCTTATCAGGCTGTTATATCTGCCACCATTAGTGCCATTCTAGGAATATTTTTAGCTCGGGCCCTCACGAGAAAATCCTTTATGGGAAAATCAATTTTGATTACTATTCTTGGTGCCCCTTTCATTTTACCTATAATTGTAGCAGTTTTAGGTTTAATATCGGTCTTCGGCCGAAATGGAATAATTAACAGAAGTCTAGAATTAATAGGGATAGAAAATATTTCAATATATGGCCTTCATGGAATTATTATAGCAAATACTTTTTTTAACTTACCTCTGGTTTCACGACTGCTATTACATGGTTGGAATTCTATTCCAGCAGAACAAATCAGGTTAGCAGAAAGTTTAGGTTTCAAAAAACGAGATATATTTTTTTTAATTGAATTACCAATGTTACGTACAAGGCTTCCTGGTATCTTTGCCGTTGTTTTTTTAATATGTGTTTCCTCCTTTTCAATAGCCCTCACCTTGGGAGGAGGTCCAAAATCTACCACAATTGAGTTGGCAATTTATCAAGCGTTCAGATATGATTTTGATTTAAGTAAGGCTGCAAATCTGGCTGTAATTCAATTCGCAATGTGCTTTATAATCACAATAATCGTTTTGTGGACACAAAAGACTCAGTCATTCCAAGTAAGCTTTGACCGAGTGAATGTTAGATGGACTAAAAAAAATGACAGTTTTTTTGATTGGATTGTGATATCCATTTGCTCAATCTTTCTTATAGCTCCACTTCTAATAATCGTTATTGAGGGAATTTTTTCACTACACTTAATAAACTCCATTATTTTTATTTCATTAATTAAGTCAATTTTAGTCGCATCTGGTGCTACGGTACTTTGCCTATTCTTAACCTTCTCATTGGCAAATGTTATTGTTACACATAATAATAAAAACCAGATAAAATGGCTTATGGAAAGCTCCGCCTATTTTATAATTGCAAGCTCACCGTTAGTAATAGGAACTGGTTTTTTTATTTTTCTCTTTCCGGTCATCAACCCTGTTAAAATTGTTTTTCCAATTACTGCATTAATAAATGCGATAATGGCCGTTCCTTTTAGTTTACGAATTATTTTACCTGCTATGCAAAAAATTAATCAGGACTATGGTAAACTTTCCGAAAGCTTAGGTTTGAATGGATACGAAAAATTTATCACACTAACTCTCCCTCGAATGAAACGAGAAATCGGATTCTCTATCGGACTAATTAGTGCATTATCAATTGGTGATTTAGGTGTTATTACGCTATTCTCCTCACCACAATCTGGAACCTTACCAATGACAATTTATAGATTGATGGGAAGTTACCAAATGGAGGCAGCTAAAGCAGCATCCTTTCTACTTTTACTCTCATGTTTTTTAATATTTTTTTTAAGTGATAAAATGGCCCGTTCAAATGCTAAACATTAAAGATGTCTCTTTAAAACTTAAGTCATTTAATTTGAATATAGATTTAAAAATCTATCCTAAAACTATTACCGCAGTTATAGGTCCGTCCGGATCAGGAAAATCAACATTATTCGATATTATAAGTGGCTTTAAAAAAGTAAATAATGGATCAATAATCTGGGAAAATATTGACATAAGTAAATTAGAACCCAGCCAACGACCAATTACAATACTTTTTCAAGACAATAACTTATTTCCTCATTTAACCGCTTATCAAAATGTAGCACTGGGATTAACAACAAAACTGAAAAATCATGACCGATTTAACCTAAAAATAAATGAGGCGTTATCAAAAGTTGATATGTTAGAGTATTTTAACAAATATCCATCAGAACTATCAGGTGGACAGAAGGGAAGAATTGCTCTCGCTCGTGCACTCGTTAGAAAAAAACCATTACTTCTTCTTGATGAACCCTTTTCTGCCTTAGGGCCTGGATTAAGAAGAGAGATGTTAAATTTAGTAAAAGAAATCTCTAATAAAAATAACCTCACTGTAATGATAGTTACACACGATCCATCAGAACTTCTAAATGTCTGTAATGGTGCAATCATTGTTGCAGGAAATACCGCGACTGGACCTCACAAATTACAAGACTTACTAAATAACCCCCCAAATTCGCTCAAAGATTACCTTTAATTGTAATAATTTAGTAAACTAGATAGTTTACACATCTTTGCGTTTTATTGGCGCCCATAGTTTCTTATTTGTTAGATATAATAAAAACGCTAAAACACTTAATAATATTACAGCTACAAATCCCATTGTCTTTCTAGCCATCATTTTTGGTTCTGCAGTCCACATTAAAAATGCTGAAACATCTTCTGATAAATGATGCGCTGTATTGGAGTGCCCGTCTCGATATTCGACTATTCCATCCTCTAATGGCGGTGGCATTGCAATCCAGCCACCAGGAAAAGCTGTATTTTCATAAAGTATAGAGCCCGCTTCTTCTTTTTCTTTACCCGTATACCCAATTAGTAACGATGCTATATATTCAGCGCCTCCCATCCCTTTAACAATCTGATTAATACCCAATCCATAAGGGCCATGGAACCCAGCACGTGCTTTCGCCATCAAAGATAAATCAGGGGCGTTTCCTATTGCCGACTTTGGAAACTTGTCTGAAGGAATTGCTGATCTAGTATCATCCAGATCCATATCAAATATGTCATACTGTTTAGCATAAGCCTTTACTTGACTTGGCTCCAACATTGGTCCACCCGGATCACCTAAAGTTCTAAAGGCAACATGCTCCAAACCATGACAGGACGAGCACACTTCAGTGTAAACCTGCAATCCTCTTTGTAATTGGTTTTGGTCAAAAGTCCCAAATGGACCTTCAAATGAAAAAGAAAAGTCTTCAATGTGCTGCTTAGTTGCACCCGCTGCAAACAAGCTAGTAGTAACACTTAAACTAACGATTAATGCTAAATTTATAATTTTAATCATAATATACATTTTCTGTTATGCCTATTCTGCAGGTTCCACTTTTGGTGGATAATGAGAGTCAAAATCTTCTTCGATTGTTTCAGGTACCGGTAAAGGTTTTTCTAATATTCCTAATAAAGGTAAAATAATTAAAAAATATGCAAACCAATACGAAGCCCCAATTAATGCGATTATACCATAAATTCCCTCTGCAGGCATCGCCCCACACCACATGAGAACAATAAAATCTATCCCTAACAGCCAAAACCACCACTTGAAACTTGGCCTGTATCTTCCAGATCTTATAGAGGACGTGTCTAGCCAAGGCGCTAAGACCATCACAAAGATTGCTCCAAACATAGCTGCGACACCAAAGAATTTAGCATCGACTATTCCACCTGTAAGAAAGCTCACCAACTGAACAGCCCAAACATCTGCAGTAAATGCTCTAAGAATTGCATAAAACGGCAAATAATACCATTCAGGAACAATATGTGCTGGGGTAACAAGTGGATTGGCTGGTATATAATTATCAGGATGTCCTAGATAATTTGGCATAAAACCTACCAATACAAAAAACACTATCAATATTACTGCTAAAGCAAATATATCTTTGATAACATAATAAGGGAAAAACGGAACTGTATCCTTTTCAGCTTCGGCCTTAGAACCTCGCCGAACCTCCACACCTGTAGGATTATTGTTACCAGTTGTGTGAAAAGCCCAGATATGAACTACTACTAATCCAGCAATTAAAAATGGAAGTAGATAATGCAAACTAAAGAACCTGTTCAACGTAGCATTATCTACCGCAGGTCCACCCAACAACCAAGTTTGAAGAGATTCACCTACACCTGGTATTGCTCCAAAAAGCCCTGTTATAACAGTAGCACCCCAAAATGACATCTGACCCCATGGAAGAACATATCCTAGGAAGCCCGTAGCCATCATTAGTAGATATATTAACATACCAATTATCCAAGTAACTTCTCGCGGCGCTTTGTAAGAACCGTAGTATAATCCTCGAAAAATATGAGCATAAACAGCAATGAAAAATAAAGAAGCGCCATTCATGTGTAAATATCGAATTGCCCAGCCTCCATTAACATCACGCATGATATGCTCGATAGAAGCAAAAGCTAAATCAACATGTGGCGTATAATGCATTGCCAAAACTATTCCAGTTATAATTTGCAAGACCAAGCATAACGTAAGTAAACTTCCCCATATCCACATCCAATTAAGATTTTTTGGTGTTGGTATAGTTAAAGTTGAATAAATAACGCTTGCTATGGGTAGACGAGAATCAAGCCATTTTTCAAATTTTGACTTTGGTTCATATTCGTCATGAGGTATGCCAGCCATAATTCTTTTCCTTAACCAAGTTTTATTGTTGTAGCGTCTATAAATGCAGCCAGAGGAACAGGGAGGTTTTCTGGAGCTGGGCCCTTTCGAATTCGGCCAGCAGTATCATAATGGGATCCGTGACAAGGACAAAACCAACCACCAAATTCTCCAGCACCATTTCCAAGAGGAACACAACCCAAATGCGTACAAACACCCAACATAACTAACCACTCACCATCATCATCCAAAGTACGATTTTTATCATCTGCATTAGCATCTAAAGCATTTGCATTTCGGCCCATTCCATCTGGTAAATCTGCTATTTCTGTCGCTCTAGCGAGATTTATCTCTTCAACAGTCCTTCTACGAATAAATACCGGTTTACCTAACCATTTAACAGTAATTTGAGTACCAGGTTCAATTCCAGAAATATCTACTTCTATTGAAGAAAGGGCCTGAACATCCGCACTTGGATTCATTTGATTCAC
>Ga0163110_10000297_pt1 | contig 22976 bp, 24 predicted proteins | sample CRUFie1St17metaG_FD_108703 | JGI IMG/M metagenome (GOLD analysis project Ga0163110, IMG submission 108703) | Marine microbial communities from the Costa Rica Dome - CRUD Field 142mm St17 metaG | ecosystem: Environmental > Aquatic > Marine > Oceanic > Photic zone | place: Costa Rica: the Eastern...
GAATCTTACTGGACTACGCTGTGTGGTAGGCTGCTCGTGGTCAGCATTCAGCCGACAATCAATCACGAGATAAACATGTAGAAACTCCGGTGTGGCCTTGTTTGGACGGGGGTTCGACTCCCCCCGGCTCCACAAGTAAAGTGGACTTGACGTCCTGATTCCAGAAGTCGAGATCTTCCGAAAAGCCAAAGCGTAACACAGACGATTTGGCAAGGGGGGGGGATTATGTTTTATCTTCAGTACGTAGTATGCTTTAAAGTCTGACCAAATGAAGAACGCTCTCTCACTCGTATGCATGTCCCTTGCAGGGATTCTGCTGTCAACATCAAGTTTCGCCCAAAGCAACACTCTGTTCAATCCCGACTACAACGGGGATGGTTTCATTGGTGTCGATGACATCCTTGGCGCGCTGAGTTTCTACGACAACGCATGGGACGGACCGGTTGCCAATGTGATTTATGGTTGCACATACCCGTTGTTCGCGGAGTACGACGCTTCGGCGAGCGTGGATGATGGCAGTTGCGCTACGCTAGCAGTTCTGGGCTGCACGGATTCATCGTACTTGGAGTACGACGCTTCGGCGAACGTGGATGATGGCAGTTGCGCTACGCTAGCAGTTCTGGGCTGCACGGATTCATCGTACTTGGAGTACGACGCTTCGGCGAACGTGGATGATGGCAGTTGTGTTACGCTGGCACTACCGGGCTGCACGGATTCATTTTACTTGGAGTACGACGCTTCGGCGAACGTGGATGATGGCAGTTGCGCTACGCTGGCGATACTTGGCTGTACGGATTCATTTTACTTGGAGTACGACGCTTCAGCGAATGTGGATGATGGCAGCTGTCTTACCGGTATTTGTGGTAATAATGTAATCTACCAAGGCTATGACTACGCGACGGTGCTCATTGGCGAACAGTGCTGGTTTGCAGAAAACCTCCGGAGCGAGAACTACGACAACGACGACGCGATTCCTTCGGGCCTGAGCAACTCGGAATGGTCCTCGACCAGTTCAGGGGCCACTGCGGTCTACGGAGCAAGCGCTCCCCATTTAGAAGCATACGGCCGCCTGTACAATTGGTTCGCTGTGAACGACCCTCGTGGCCTCTGCCCAAGTGGTTGGCACGTTCCAACCGATGTAGAGTGGACAATTTTGACCGACCATCTTGGGGGAGAGCCTGGAAGCCAGATGAGGGCCACTTACGGTTGGAATGGCTACAACGGCACGAACTCGAGCGGATTTACTGCTTTACCGGGCGGCGCCCGCTTTTACGATGGGCTCTATTTCAACGCTGGTTACCTCGGGAACTGGTGGAGTTCTTCGTCCTATCACACCGGCGCGTGGAGTCGATCCCTGTACGGCGAATATAATTATGTCTTCCGCGAACTCTCCAGTTCTATGATGGGCTATTCTGTTCGTTGCGTCCGGGCTGCCGAGTGAGCGCAGCGAGCGAGTGTTAAACTCTTAAATCTTAGCCTTGCGTAGCAAGGCTCGAGGGAAGGAGCAGAAAAAAATCCCGGCCGTTGAGGTCGGGATTTTTTTTCGGCACGATCCATGGCTTTCCCGTAACCGGAATCAACTGAAAAAGTCAATTTTGACGCGCTCATTGGAAAGCGGGCTTGACATCTTGGCTGGAATTGTAAAGCCTACTTGACCAAATCGGGGTTGAGGGTGTTCGGCTTCTGTCCTGCTGGCTCCACAAGTAAAGTGGACTTGACGTCCTGATATCAGAAGTCCAGATCTTCCTGAGCGCTAAAGCGTAACACAGAAGATTTGGCAAGGGGGGGGGGATTATGTTTTATCTTGGGAATGCTCAAATTTTTGACCAAATGAAAAACGCTCTCTCACTCGCATGCTTGCTCCTTGCAGGGATCTTGCTGTCAAAATCAGGTTTTTCTCAAAACTCTGCACCCTACAATCCCGATGGAAATGGTGACGGAATGATTGGCGTTACTGATTTGCAAGATTTTCTGAGCACCTACGGATTGGCGTTTGAAGCGACAGCATCCACATGGTCCTGTGGCGACCCCATAGGGTATGCGGGAGTTGACTATTCGACGGTCCAAATTGGCGACCAGTGCTGGTTTGCCGAGAACCTTCGCACAACAACCTACCTCAACGGCGATGCCATCCCGCGGGATTGGATAAGCACGACCTCCGGGTCGATGGGATTCTACAATAACGGGCCAGCCTATGGCGGTTTGTACAACTGGTACGCCGTGGATGACGCACGAGGGCTCTGTCCGAGCGGCTGGCATGTCCCCACCGATGGGGAGTGGACAATTTTGACCGACCATCTTGGGGGAGAGTCTGTGGCTGGAGGCCAAATGAAAACGAACTACGGGTGGTTCAACGGCGGCAACGGCACGAACTCGAGCGGTTTTTCAGGTTTGCCGGGCGGCGCCCGCATCAATAGTGGACTCTTCAACGGCGCTGTCCAAGTCGGTTTATGGTGGAGTTCCTCTTACAATAGCGATGGCTTCTTGGTTCGTTACCTAGACTTCGGCGGCGAGTATGTCATCCGCGACTACCTCTTTGCCCAGGACGGCCTTTCTGTTCGTTGCGTTTGGGATGCCGAGTGAGCGGGGCGACCGAGTGTTAAACTCTTAAATCTTGGCCACGCGTAGCAAGGCTCGAGGAAAGAAGTAGAAAAAATCCCGGCCGTACAGGTCGGGATTTTTTTTCAGCACGATGGATGGCTTTCGTGCAATCGGATCAACGGAAAAAGTCAATTTTGACGCGCCCATTGGAAAGCGGGCTGGACATCCGGGGCGGATTTGCAAAGTCTACTTGACCAAATCCGGGTTGAGGGTGTTCCGCTTGCATCCTGGCATCATGGTGCTCGAAACACCTTTTCCACTTCGCCGTTGCTGTAGATGTAAAAAAGCAGTGTGTTTGGTGTTGTTTGTCGCTCCCGGCCCATAACATCTACTATTTTGATCAATTTACGTGGCTGAACGGTTGAGGGGAGCGAAACACTGCTCACTGGCAAAGCGCAGTTGGAATTAAAGTAATCCGCAACACCCTCCTCTATGTAGCACTTGAGGGAAATTTCGCAAGCGCCTGACCATGCATAATTCAAAGGATTCAGCAGTCCAGATGAGGAGCCTATACCTTCGATGATATCCGGAAAACTGTTGATTTGATAGCGCTTACGCCATGTTCCAGAAATAAGGACAGAATCAATGGTATGAATGATTAAGTCGAAATCAGATAATCCTCCGGGAGTTTGGAAATAGTAGGGGTCAGGAACGGTGTCGCCGATGGTCAAGTTGAAATCATAGGCGAGGTACTCTTCAGATTGTTCAGAGGTGGGATTGGGCAACACGAAGACGCGTTTGTTTTCCTCTCTAATTCCAATGATCCCTTCGGAGGTTGAGAGGGATTCGGTACACCAGAGTCCCAAATCTGTCCCTTGCTCGTATTCCGTGCTTCGATTGAACTGAACGTATTGGTACCCTCCGGCCGAGATGGTGCCGTCGACCGTGTAGATGTTCCGATACGCCCACCAACAGTCAAAATCAGTACAGCTGTGAACGTCTATCCAAATGTCCGATGAATCCGCGGTCGAAATCAATGGTACGTACGCCTGTCCGATGGCGGTGGCGGCAGTGAGGGATACCAAGACGAAAAGGAAGAAGGCTTTTGCAATAGGGTCCAATAAAGTGTGGGTTGTATTGTTTTGACAGCTTTGTGAACCAATTGGTTGCGTCATCAGCATCATGCTGTCGAGCGATTGTGCACACGCAGGCTTTCCTGTTGCCAAGAAACACAACGCCGAAAGAAAAGGGACAAGGCTTCGCATCATGAATGAATGATTCTGCTGGAGCCATTGAATTTATGACATCTATTCGACATGGTCCACCGTGATGAGGCAACGCTGGCCTTGGCCTCGCGGAGCGAGTCATGTTTTGACGTCTACTTGACCAGATCCGGGTTGAGGGTGTTCGGCTTCTGTCCTGCTGGGTCCACCTTTTTGTGACTTTCAAGCGACAAAATAGTCATGTGGTTTGAAGTAATTTGAATAAACTCATCACATGCGTCTTTCCTCTTTTTCAATGACTATAGTCGCACTCGTTCCTTTCCTTTTGCAGGCGCAAGGGGTTCCACTTCTCCAAAGTGTCTCGCCAATCTTGAGTGATTCCACATGCGCGATCAACTGCGAGGATGCTGGCTACCGCTTGATGACGCAGGTCATCGATGGAGAAACCATCACGAGGGAGTACATCATCCACGTGCCATCAGGTTATCAAGAAGGTGACAACTTGCCGCTCGTCATCGTGTACCACGGATTTGGTGGATGTGCGTATTACATGGCCGAAGAAACGGGTGGGTTGAACGATTTGGCGAACGAAGAGAACTTCTTTGTGGCCTACCCTCAAGCGGCGTACAGACCTGCGAAGGAAGACACCTATTGGGAGCCGGGCTTCAATGGTGGGGAGAGCATTTACCTGGACGACATTTTTTTCTCAGAGCAACTGATTGAGCACATTGACGAGGAATTCTCGTTGGACTTGTCGAGGGTGTACGCTTCAGGGTACAGCAACGGAGGAATGCTCACGTACAGCTTGGCGTGCTTGCGAGGAGACTTGTTTGCAGGTGTTTGTGTGATGTCTGGAGCCTTGCTAGATGGGATGGATTCTTGCGACCCCGCCCAGCCGGTTCCCATGATCATCTTCCATGGTACAGGAGATTTCGTGTTGCCCTACAACGGGGACCAATATTATGCGTCTGTCCCTGATGTGGTGAGTTTGTGGACAGATCACCTTCAGATTCCAACCTCAACACTCACCTCTACAGACTTGAATGGTGGAAATGTCGTCCACGACAGCTACCATGGAGGCACCAACAACACGTGTTTGTCTTTGTACACGGTGATTGAAGAGTATGGATTCCCAGGCGACCATGTGTGGTTCAGTCAGGACATGGATGGGGTCCCCCCAAATGAGGTCATGTGGGACTTTTTTACCGACGAGTGTGGTGGCATCGATGGCATTTTCCATGAAGGTCAAGAAGCGGTTCAGGCATACCCAGTCCCTTTCGAGGACCAGCTCTTTCTCGGAAATATTGGTGTCAGTTCAGCCACGTTTCACATGCACGATCTCCAGGGTGTTTTGGTTCGGACAGGATGTGTGGGGCCAGACGGATCAATCCATGGACTCGGTGATTTGCCTTCAGGGTGCTATTTGTTGAGAACAGCAGGATCAGTTCTCAAGGTTGTAAAATGAAGGCAGTCACCTCTAGCAAACGTATTGCGGTTTCTGCAAGAGCGCTTTGGACGGCCATCACTTCAGAGCATCACCTTGAGGCATGCCATCCTTACATCCTAAGACACACCAAGAACACCTCTAAACATGGACTCTCAGATGAGATCATGTATCTCAACGGAGTCACGTTTACCCGCGAATCCACAGCCTGGTTGGACGGCGTTGGATATGATTTAAGAGTTGGGATTGCCGATGGTCTTAAAAACGAAGTCTCCTGGCGCATCGAGCCCCTTGACCCAGTCTCCTGCAATCTCTCGATTTCAGTGACACCCCTTGCGATCGAAAAGTTGCCCAAACCTTTTCGCGGATTGGCTTTGAGACTGTTTGTGCGGCGTAAGGTTTTTCATTACCTCGAAGCCGTCACGAGAGGAATCAAAATCTGGGTTGAGACTGGCAAGTCGGTTGATCAAGCTGCTTTTCAGAGGCACCCTTGGTTTTGCCCATAAGAGAGGAAAGAAGTGGCCTTTGCCTCAGAACGTCTGTGCAAAGCTTAAATGACCAAATCGGGGTCGAGGGTGTTCGGCTTCTGTCCTGCTGGGTCCACCAATACCTTCAATTAAAGCAGCATGCATTCTTAAAATTCTTCCGACCTTTATTTGAATCGCACCAAAGTGAATCATTCAATGAAAGGGCCTGAATTGTTTTTCGTGATGTTGCTGTCTCTCTCTGAGGGAGCTGTCTTGTCTCAGGGGATTTCCTTGTACAGTCCGCAATCGCTTTACGACGGCGAGGGGAGCTTGTACGACCCAATGTTGTTGCGGGAACTGAATGTCGTTTTCGAGGATGAAGGGTACCACCAAACCCTGGTCGAGGCCTTTTTCAACGACCCTTCCCTGCGCATTCCTGCCACCGTGGAATTGGACGGCGTGGTCATGGACAGTGTAGGCACGAGGTACAAAGGAAATTCCACCTTCTGTCTGCCAAACGAATCGGGCAATGTCAAGGTTCCATACAATTTGGACTTTAACCATTGGATTTCCGGCCAAACCCTGATGGGCTACAAGAAGCTCAAACTGGCCAATGCTTGGATTGATCCGACTTACTGCAAGGAATACCTGGCGAGCCGCATTTACAGGAAATATCTACCGACACCTGATGTCAATCTGATGAAGCTCAACACACAAGGACAATACGTCGGGCTTTACGTGAACACCGAGAGCATCAACAAGCAGTTCTGTCAAAAGCACTTTGGGGAAGACAATGGGGTGCTTTTCAAATGCGATGGTGCGGGTGTGTTCTGTGATGAGAATGGGGAGGCCACAGAGGGTGGCATTCCCGATTTGCGATACTTGGGCCCCAACATTGAAGCCTACCAAGACAGTTACACGTTGAAATCTGACGAGGGATGGGAAGCCTTATTGGACCTCATTGAAACCTTGAATCTGAACCCTCAGAATCTGGGGGATAAGTTGAACATTGACAGGGTGCTTTGGGCGTTTGCGGTGAACACAGTGGTGAGCAACCTCGACACCTACAATGGGTACTACGTGCACAATTACTACCTGTATCAAGACGAGCAGGGGCGCTTTCAAATGATTCCATGGGATCTCGACAATTCCTTCGTGGGGGCCATCATGGGGTACAGTTATTGGAACCCCAACGAAGTCTATCATTTTGACCCCTTCTTCTCCAGTTTCGACCCTGCCTGGGACATCCGGCCCTTGGCGGATTTCGTGTTCAATCACCCTCAATACCGAAAGCAGTATTTGGCACACATCAGAACCATCTTGTCGGAATCGATGGACATGCTCGCCTTGGAACAAGAGGTGGCGACCATGCAGTCCCTCATTGAATCTGCGGCAAGCCAAGATGCAAACAGCTTGTTTGGAATGGGACAATTCTCGAACAACGTCCACAATGCGTTTTGGGCCGATTGGGGGTTTGCAGGAATATTGAGCACCGTGGAGGCTCGGGTGGACTTTCTGTCCTCGCATGCCGAAGTGGATGTCTTGACCCCTACAATCTCTGTCGTGGAAGCAGTCAATGGTGTTCTCGAGGTCCAAGTCACAGATGCCACAAGTGTGGAGCTGCTCTGGACCAACAACATGAATGCGGCAGAATTTGAGCCGGTTGAAATGGTCGACACGGGCGTCTCTGGAGATGTCCAAGCGGGGGATGGGGTTTACACGGCAACCGTTCCCATTGGCGCCAACCCTGAGTTTCTGTTTTACATCCGAGCTAGCAATGACGAGGCCATGAGCCTCAAGCCCGCGCGCGCAGAGTATGAGTACTACATCTATGACGAGTCAGCCACCGCGGATGTGACTGCGATGAGTGCTCCTTCCAACCGGACCTGGACCATTGCACCCAATCCCGCACGCCAATCGTTTGGGCTCGTGAATTGCCCTGTGCCTTCACGAATCTGGGTAAGGGATGTGCAAGGTAGATTGATCAAGGAGGAGACATGGAATGGCGAGGCCATTGACCTCGTTGCCTGGGAGCGCGGACTGTACATGGTGTCTACTGAAGACGGTCTCACAGTCCGTCTCGTGGTGCAATAAGGGTCCTCTTTTGACGAGATTTATTGCCTAATGTGACCCACCACCAAATCGGGGTTGAGGGTGTTCGGCTTCTGTCCTGCTGGGTCCACAAGTTTGGACTGATAATGTATTGTGATAGAGTGTTTACGAACAGCTCCTTGACAGTCCATTGGACAGCATCGACTACATTGCTGTCATGAAATACGTCCTCGGAATTGTTATTGCCGTGTTGGTCCTTGTTGGTTTCAGTGCCATGAACAGCTACAACGGGTTTGTCTCTCTTCAAGAGGAGGTGGATGCAGAGTGGTCAAACGTCGAAACGCAACATCAGCGGAGGTACGATCTCATTCCCAATCTGGTTGCCACGGTACAGGGCGCTGCTGATTTTGAGAAAGAGACGCTCACGGCAGTTACGGAGGCAAGGGCATCTGCTTTCGCTGCCATGCAGGCCGTTGGAAATGGAACCGGAAGCATCGCGGATTTTCAGCAATCCAACGTTGTGCTCGGCAGAGCCATGAATGGTCTGCTTGGATACAGTGAACGTTACCCAGAAATTCAAGCCACTCAGAATTTTTCCGATCTCCAAGCCCAACTTGAGGGAACCGAAAATCGAATCTCTGTGGCGAGAAAGAGATTCAACGAGGCGGTTCAAGGCTACAACGGGAAGGTTCGGCGCTTTCCAGGCGTGTTTTGGGCAGGCATGTTTGGCTTTAATCAAAGAGAGTATTTCGAATCTGTCGAAGAGTCAAAAGCGGCACCATCTGTAACGTTTGATTCCTAATGGCCACATCAAGCTTTCTCAGTGACCAGGAACAGGCGAATGTGCTCGCCGCGATTTCGGACGCAGAGTCACACACCAGTGGCGAAATCCGTTTGCATCTTGAATCGCGATGCAGGGGGGACGTCTTGGATCGGGCGGCGGTGGTTTTTGAGACGTTGGCCATGCACAAGACAGCCTTGCGCAATGGTGTGCTGTTTTATTTGGCAACAGAGGATCGAAAGTTTGCCATTCTTGGGGATGGCGGAATCAATGCAGTTGTTCTAGAGGGTTTTTGGAATGAGGTGAAAGACACCGTGATTGCCGGTTTGGCAGCGGGAAATCCGGCGGAGGGGCTTGCTTCAGGAATTCGATTGGCAGGCCAGCAATTGTCCAATCACTTTCCTGTGAGGGAGAACGACACCAACGAATTGTCAAACGACATCAGCTTTGGGGCATGACAACACGTGGATTTCTACTTGTGGTTCTCGTCGCGAATTCTTCATGGATCTTCGCCCAAGCCCCGCTTGAGTGTCTGCCGAAACACGGAACGCCTGGTACATTCGTTTATGACTTTGCCGACGTGTTGTCGTCAGAGGATGAGGCGGAGTTCAACCAAACGATCCAAAGCCTCAACGATACCACGCCCAACAGCATCGTCGTGGTGACTCACCAGGACTTTTGTGGTGAGGAGCCATTTGAGTTTGCAACGGGCGTTGGCGAAAAGTGGGGAGTGGGTGACGCCCAATTTGACAATGGCGTAGTTCTTGCGATTTCACCCAAAACAGAGGAGCGACGTGGCCAAGTTTTCATCGCTGTGGGCTACGGCCTTGAAGGGGTACTCCCCGATGCGACAGTCAATCGGATCATTGACAATGAAGTGATTCCAGAGTTCAAAGTCGGTGGCCCTGACGCCTACGCATGGGGGATTCGAAATGCCCTCGTCGCGATTGGACCGCTGGCCAGTGGTGAAATCCAAGGATATGAGCCAGTCGCTCCATTGGGTGCGGCAGGAATGATCGTCGCACTTCTCTTTTTTGGGTTTTTGTTCTTTCTCCCAATTCTGATTGTAGCGCTTGTGGTGCGGAAGTATGCCCGCAACAACAATCTCGGGACGTTGGTCGCGTTCATACTTGTTGCCAATCGTTCAGCCCAAAGGAGAAAGGGCGCTTTCAAGAATTTCAGCAGCGGTGGTGGGGGGTTCCGTGGCAGTGGCGGATTTGGTGGCGGCAGCTTCGGTGGTGGTGGTGCTGGCGGGAGCTGGTAAAACAGGTTGGGGCCCACTTTTAGTCATTTTCACTTGACCAAATCGGGGTTGAGGGTGTTCGGCTTCTGTCCCAATGGACGCAGCATTTGTGAATTGGCATATCTTCAATGAATGAGGCACTTTGTCCATTTGCTTGTCCTGATCATGTCCACCCAGATTGCTTTTTCGCAGGTATGGCGTGGCGTAGATGTTTCTTTTTTGCCAGAAATGGAGGGAGATGGGGTGATCTACCAAGATGCGATGGGTGAAGTCATTGAGGACCCACGCGCTTGGATGGCAGGGCAGGGCGTGAATTTGGTCCGGCTCCGTGTGTGGCACAATCCCAACCAAGGTTTGCGCAGTTCATGGTTGGAGGTTGTTGAGGAAGCGTCAAAGTGGGATGCGCTCGATATCCCCATTTTGATTGACTACCATTTCAGCGACACTTGGGCTGACCCCGGGCACCAAGAACTTCCTTCAGCGTGGGAGGGACAGTCTTTTGAGGAGGTTCAGACTTCCATGACGTGTTGGTTGCATTGCACGCTGGAAGCTTTGGCCGTGCGAGACATCGAACCTGCGATGGTTCAACTTGGCAATGAAATCGACCCTGGCATGATGCTCCCTCACGGAAGCGTGGCAAATGGATTTGGTCCCCTTGCAGATCTGTTGAATGCCGGACACAATGCGGTGAGTGGGGTGTTTCCAGAATGCCAAGTGGCTGTCCACGTTTCGAGTTTGGACATCGCGCCATGGTTTTTCGAGACGCTTTCGCAAGCAGGATACACGCCGGACGTTGTGGCGGTCAGTCAATACAGCAAATGGCATCTGCAGAGCATTGGTGAGATTTCTGATGCGGTCGTGTCGTTGAATCAAAGCGCTGGAGTGCCGGTCTTCCTTGCTGAAACAGCTTACGCATGGACCACACAATGGGCAGATTGGACCGACAACCTTTGGTGGGTTGGAGATGAGACGCCTGGATATTCGTTTACGCCTTCAGGTCAGCTGGCATACATGCAAGCGCTCCGTTCTGCCTTGGAAGGCTTGGGCCCAGAGGTATGTATGGGTTGGTGCTATTGGGCTCCTGACTGGGTGGCCTCGCAAGGCGAAACAAGTGCTGAAGGAAGTTCTTGGGAAAACGCTGCCCTCTTCGATTTTGATTGGGGAGCACTTCCGGCCTGGGAGGCATTCAATGCTCCTTGATGCATGGCAATCAACAGACCAAATCAGGGTTGAGGGTGTTCGGCTTCTGTCCTGCTGGGTCCACAAGTAAAGTGGGCTTGAGTTAGACATGGCTTTGTCTCTAAAGTTTTCTTTAGAATATTGATGTCATGTTTTACCTGGCTAGTCGGTTTATTCTTGGCAATTTTGACAGATATAAGCCAACAGTCTTGTTCATTTTCCTGCCTTCTATCGTCGGTTGCAAACATGATTTGAAGTCACACGAATCGACCAGTACAGACCCAAGGCATTTTGGAGGAGCCAAGAATGTGGTGTGGCTTGTTTGTGAGGATCAGAGCTTGTGGATGCCTCCATATGGTGACAGCACTGCTTCCATGCCGCATCTCTCAAGTTTGTCTGCGGATGGAACGGTATTTGAAAACATGTTTTCTAATGCACCCGTCTGTGCACCATCAAGAAGTAGCATTATTACTGGCGAGCTGCCACCATTGATTGGATCCCATCACATGCGCTCTTATTTGGGAGAAGGTATTTCATTGAATGTGCATACAGGCTTACCCAGTTACTCTATCCCCGCGCCAGCGGGTGTGAAAATGTTTACCGAGCAATTGCGTGCTTCAGGGGTTTGTTGCTTGAACAACTCCAAGGAGGATTACAACTTCAAGCCGACGCCATTGGCTTGGGATGCGTCTTCCCCTTCAGCCCATTGGGATTTGTTGCCTCAGGAAATCAATTTTTTTTCTGTCTTCAATTATTTCGGGACTCATGAGTCAAGAATTTGGAATACGGTGGAGGCTCCATGCCAGGCCGACTTTGTTGATGTATCCATTCCAAAATTGCTTCCAGAACATCCTGAAATCCGAAAGGACGTCCACCAGAATTATTGCAACCTCGAACGGCTGGACGATTGGGTGGGTCATCATGTCGGAAGACTGAAGGAAGAAGGCATTTACGACGAAACCATGATTGTCTTCTTCAGCGACCATGGGGGGCCATTTCCACGTTACAAACGAGACCTTTCAGATGCGGGATTGCATGTTCCATTTATCGTGAAGTGGCCGAAAGGGGTTTCTCACCCCAAGAGAAATTCAGGGCTGTTTTCGTTTATAGACTTGTCTGTGACCATTCTGCATTGGTTGGGTGTTTCTAAAAATACCAGCTTCAGCCAACAGGTAATTTTACCTTTTGGTGAGGGGCACATGGCAGTTTTTGGCGCGTCAGATAGAATGGATGAGCAAGAAGGTCGAAGACGAAGTGTCCGAACTGCAAAATGGAGATTGACACACAACTCCTCTTCTGCAAGATCGGGAGTTGTTGAATATGCCTCCGAAATGAGGACAACTAAGGTGTTGAATTCATCAAGTTCAATTAAGGAATTGACAGAATTTGAACTGTATGATGTGTCACGAAACCAATTGGTCCCATTGGGTGCACAGGAGCAGAGCCGCTACAAAAATGTAATTGACTCGCTGAAACAACTCTTAGATGAAGTGTTCAATCCGTTGACAGATCTGGGGCGGATTGAAGAAAGGGAGATGTTTACTTTGGCTATGGAGTCGGTTGAGGCATACACTCTGGCTGCCCCAGACATCATTTTTCGGGGTGATTCGATGCAGCTCACGCACAGCGATTCATCAGTGAGCCTTGGGTGGCGGCTGGACGATGAGGTGAAGTGGCGTGTTACAACTTCCCAGAGTTGGATGGATATTCCCAATGGGAGAGACTCAGTTCATGCCATAGCGTCTCGCATCGGCTATGAGTCTGGAAGCCGCTCCATGAAGCTGGGCCGATGATTGATTTTAAGTAACCCAGTGAATCAATTCAGGGTTGAGGGTGTTCGGCTTCTGTCCTGCTGGGTCCACATTAAGAGTGGCCCTCACATTTGTTAGGAGGTCTAAAAGTGAAACATGTAAGTACATTACCGTATGAAAATGAATCGAAAGTAGAAGCTAATTGTGGTGGTCTGTTTTGTTTTAGGAATAGCTGCTGGGGCATTATTGGTCAGCTTGTTATAATGCAGTTTTCAGCAAAGAGGAATATCATGCGTTTAGAAGTACAGATAGTAGTAGACACAGCAAGGGCTGAACGCATCTTTGGTTTGATTGACGGCATGACGTCGCTGAATCTTGCGATATGGCAGTCTGACAACGACGTGGTCATTGACGTTTACTACACTTTTGGCTTCATGGAGACAGAGTTGTGGGAGATTGAGCAAGCACTAAGCGAGGCCAACTACAACTACACTTACAAAGACATTTGACACAACGCCGAGCAGATTTGGATGTTTTTCTGAAAAGGGCAGGCTTCGGTGTAAGTCAACCAATTGAAACGGTAAAGGGCATGTCAGCTCCGTGGAAAGTGGCCTTAATGTCTTGAGTTGAATTGCAAGCTTACTGAACCAAATCGGGGTTGATGGTGTTCGGTTTCTATCCTGCTAGATCAGCACAAGGGAAATTTTACCATGCGGCGCCTCATAAAATTCGTGGCAATCAAGGGTATTGATAACAACCTGTTCTTTAATCTGGTGGTATCAAAAAAACACATTTCACAAATGACTTGGAAGAAAATCTTAATCGTTATTTCTGGAAACGCTGCTGTAATGTTTCCGACATCTCAAACTCTAGCACAGGATAATCCCTGCGGCATTGATGGTGTTGTTGTACAGGCGAGTAACTTCTCTTATTCCCCCGAAATCGTTCAAATTGAACAAGGTCAAACTGTCGTTTGGGTAAATGTTGGAGGATTTCATGATGTGAATGGCCAAGAAAGTACTCTTGGCGATGAATGGAATAACCCTGAAACCTTTTATATCAATCCGGTGAGTGGCGATGGTGATGGCACTTGTATTGGGACTTACACATTTACAGAGCCAGGAACATATCAATACGATTGCTCAATTGGGTCGCACGCTCAAAACGGGATGGTAGGACAGATCATTGTCAATGAATCGAATCCAAGTCATTTACAGGAGTATGCTCGTGAGATGAATTTTTCGATATATCCGAACCCTGCTTCAGGAGGCTATATCCGACTAGAAGGCAAAGTTGGGCTTGATGCGCCAGTCGTATTTGTCGATACTAATGGACGTATCATTTATCGTCACCAGATGAAGGATGGAGACAACTTCATAGACGTCAGTAATTGGCGACCTGGAATCTACTCGGCTCTTTGGATATCAAAGAATTCACAGGGGGTGTACAAAATTTTAATCGATCGATAAGCAATCTTTGGATTCAATTGAGTCGACGGCTGTTTTTGGGTTGCCGAGTGAGTGGATCGAGCGAGTGTTAAACTCTTAAATATTGGCCTAGCGCAGCAAGGCTAGGGAGAAGGAGTAGAAAAAATCCCGGCCTTTTAGGTCGGGATTTTTTTCCGCACGCTCCATGGCTTTCCTATAATTTGAAAGAATGGAAGAAGGCAATGAAGACGCTCCCATTGGAAAGTGAGCTTGACATTCTGAGCGGATTTGTAAAGCCTACTTGGCCAAATCGGGGTTGAGGGTGTTCGGCTTCTGTCCTGTTGGGTCCACCCAGAGGGATTTTTTCAGGATGTCCCTCAAAATCTTCAGCCTCACAATTCCAATTGCATTCTTGTGTTGGCGCGATCATACACGCAATCTGCAGGCATGGGAATCGCCTTGAAGCCAAATTTGTGGTAAAGGTGAATTGCACTTGCCAGTGAGGTATGGGAATAGAGCTCCAAGGTTTGGACGTTCCGCAGTCGACAAACATCCATGACGCGGTTCATCATGAGGTGGCCAATTCCCTTGCCGCGATGGTTCTGGTGCACGGCCATTTTGTTCAATTCCATCACGCCTTTGCGCCGGGGTGTCAAGGCAAAGGTGGCAATGGCCTCCTCCCCCCAAAGCCCAAAATGAATCTCTCCGCCCGCATCCAACACCTCGCGTTCTGGGTTGGATAGAACCTCGATGTCATAAGCTTCAAGAAGGAAGTGTGCCTCCAGCCAAGCTTTGTTCAAGTCAAAGAAGGCCTTGCGGTAGGCAGGGTCAAAAGAGACAAAAGTGAAGGCATTCAAGTCTTGAGTCATGAGTCAACGTATGGTGGCAGGACATGGGACAAAGTTCGATTTGAAAGTGGAACGCGTTTGGCCGTTCGAATTTAGCCTTAGCTTACGCGACATGCGTTTATACTCTACACTTTTCTTGGGCCTCTTCCTTTTGGCCTCGTGCAATCCGGGAGGGGAGTCTCCCGAAGGTGCATCTTCCACACCTTGTGCAAATGGGTTTGCCCCGACTGGAAATCCGGTAAGCATGGGTTCTGAATCTGCGATTGATTTGGTCAAGGCCATTGATGCTGAATGGGCCAAAATGGATCTCGATGCCATGCGCAAGTTCTATGCCGACACTTGCGTATTTGAATGGAATGATGGTGACCAATTTCAAGGCTTCGAGGCCTTTGCTGCGAAGCTCTCAAAAGACACCCTGGATTACACTTGGAACATGATGTGGGCCTTTTGCGTGGATGACGATGCCAACGCGCCAGGAGAGTGGGTCCATGCCGGATTTGACGAGGTCGGGATTTTGGAAGGAGACACGATTGAAAAGGCCCACATTGAAGAGTGGTACATGGTTCAAGACAACCAAGTTCAATACTACTCCAACTCCAAGCGTTTGACGCCATGAGAGACATTCTCGTTGTTGGAAACCTCAAAGAAGGACAATTCCCAAAATTCATGGGCTTCATGAAATCTGATGAAGGAATTGCCGAGCGAAAGAAGATTGCTGACTTGAGCAAAACCATTGGCACAGTGACCCCAGACCAAAGCAAAGTCATTTTCAAAATCGCAGTTCACAACATGGATGCATTGCATGCATTTTTGAATGGCTCGAATCCTGTGTCGAAGCCTGTTTTTGATGCCGTGATGGAGAGCTACGAAATCCATGAGCTAAACCAACTTTAAACCCTCACCGGAAGTCAACCACATAAAAAAGGCGAGCTCAGCTCGCCTTTTTTGATTTGACAGGTTGTAGGTCAAGTCTTCGTGACGCCCCCTTTCAAGACCATGGCGATGCGCATCAACATGATGATGGCGAGAATGCCATGAAAGAATGCCAGCAGTTGTGGGAAATCAGGCATTGTAAGAATCAACCACGTTGCAGTTGCGTTGATGATGAAGACCGTTGTGGTCAAGCGCAGGGCCAGCGTTCGAATTGCCTCATGCGAAAAGTCCACTTCTTCAGGGACCCAAGGGTACATGATGATCGTTTGACATGCGAACATGCCTATGGACATGATTTCCGCCATTCCGCCTTCACCTGCGGCCAAGCCGAGCAGGTTGAAAGTCATCACCATGCCTGCAAAAAGGAAGTATCCGAGACGTGCGTAAAACCCTTTTTTCGTGGCTACGCCAACCACTGCCATCGCAGTAAAGACACCGGCGAGTATCACCGGAATCAACTGAAGAAGTCAATTTTGACGCGCCCATTGGAAAGCGGGCTTGACAACTTGGGCGGATTTGTCAAGCCTACTTCACCAAATCAGGGTTGATGGTGTTCGGCTTCTGTCCTGCTGGGTCCACCTTATTTTGAGTTGAGATTTTCGTGAATTGAGCGTGTTTAATGGCACGACCACCTTTTCATGAGAGACTCCCCTAATCAAGGTATATTATTTAGAATCATTCAAAATAACGTGATTGGGGGATGCTGCGGAAACGACATCTTCTAGAATTTTGGACAAAACAGATTTGGATGCTCTACGTGTCCCTGAAATTGGTTTTCAACGATTTGCATTGACGGCTGAACGCAGCCTCATGCATGGCAGCAGGTTTTCAGAATATTCAAAAGACTGTTCTTCTGGGTGAGCCGATTGCTCACCCAGATTTTTTTAATCGCCTTAGCAAAGACTCATGGTACAACTCTATTACGGTTCGGACACACAGAACACTCACCGTGTGGTGCAAGAGACGATTTTGCCACTTTTGAGGCGAGCAGGAGTGGCCGTTCACGACAAGTTGATTCCTGAGCTGTGCGACAATGACTGGCGAGATCATGATTTTTTTGTGTTGGGCGTTCCCACTTGGTACTATGGCGAATTGCAAAGTGATTGGGAGGCATACTTTGACCATTTCAAAACAATCGATTTCGAAGGCAAAACAGTTGCCCTTTTTGGTCTTGGTGATCAATGGGGTTACGACGAGTGGTTCATCGATGGTGTTGGCATCTTGGCAGAAGTATTGATCGCCAATGGGGCGGAGCTTGTCTGTCCTTGGCCAACCGAGGGGTATGATTTTCAGAAATCCCGAGCCTTGAAAAATGCAGGTGAGTTTTATGGGTTGGCCCTGGATGAGGACAACCAATATGACCTCACTCATTCCAGATGTGAAGCTTGGGTAAAGCTGGTTGTTGCAGAGTTGGATTCGAGACTTACCTCTGTAGCTCGGGCGGTATGAAGCATTGCACGGGCGACAGGTCAACATTTTCTTTGACGCCGAGACTCGAATTTCTTGTAACGGTGATTGCGCTATTCAGCTTGGGTTGCAATGGAGAGGATGACTCGAATGGACTCTTTCACTTTGACGTGTCCAATGAATTTGTCACCCAAGGGTCCGACGTGTCTTATGGAATTGCCAGGGCTTATCTGGACACAGAATTCCAATGGACATCCGTCCATATGAATTTGAACGATGGTGTTGTTGGCGATTCGCTCGTCACCAGTTGTGGCAATTGGAGTTATGAGGTCAATCCCAATTCCACAGTGGAAATCTGGTTCCCCGACGCTTTTGTGGACGATGGCATTTATCATTTCTCTGACCAAGCTGATGACAATGACTTTCAAATTCTCATCAAACGCGATTTGAGCTTCGGACCTACTTTCTCAGGTTCTTTTCAGCTCACTGAAAATTCATTACAACAACAGGTTGTTGTGGCGCGAGGCTTCACGGAATTTGACACTGACCAGCCTTTTGAGGTGACTCAGGCTACAATTCAAATTCAGAACATTCGCAGCGAGGAGTCTACCATTCGCTTTGTTCTGGAGTTGGCCAATGAGGATTGTATCACCGGTTCCTTTCAGGGAGCATTCGAGCCTTTCCGTCGAATCGAAATCGAGGGCGACTGCGATTGAGTCGGCGTCGCCGTTGACGATTCCTCAACAGACCAAATCGGGGTTGATGGTGTTCGGCTTCTGTCCTGCGGGGTCCACTTGGCATGGAAAGTTTGTCCTTCGATAGGATTGTAACTTGGAGCATGTCCGCATTCACATCTCTTTTTCATTTTGAGAGGAACAACCTCGCTGCCATGCTCCGAGTGTGCGTTGTTTCAATGGCATGGATGGCATGCTCAATGGCACCATTGATGTCTCAGGTTTTCAATTTGGAGGACGAAGCTCAACAAGGCATCAATCAATACCACGAAATCAATGTGGGTGTGGCTGACACGCCTTTTGGATGGTTTGACATCAGCCCGGGGTTCTCTGTTTTGATTGTACACAGAAAGCAGGGAGCGGATTCGAAACTTTTCTTCGAATACGGTTACGGGGGGGCATTGCCCACCATCGTCACAGGCAAAGTTGGCGTTGGGGTGTCGGGAAAGTCAAACGCCAATCTTTCTGTGGGGGTTCGTGTTTTCCCCACCCATGGATATGTCAGATTGGGGATTCCTTTGAATTCGAATCAGGGCAAAATGGAGTTGGCCCTGAGCTATGAACATTCAGGCAGAGACCTCAGCCCGACGCTTCAACAACTTTCATTTGGCTCCGCCCGAATGCTGACAGTTGGGCTGTGCATGGACATTCAGTAAGGTTCCATGGACCCATTCCGTAGGGAGGGTTTTTGGCTCTGTCTTGCGGGCTTGAACGGAGGACAAGCGAGCCCTACATCACCGGTTCATGACCTCATAGAAGAGTGAGGAGGTGTTGTCGCGGATGCCGTGGGTCTGCTTCATGAGCACCGCGACTTCTCCGGTTGACGCATTGCCGAAATACTGGGTGTTGAAATACCCGCCCCACCAAAACCCCCCGTTTGAGGGTTCCTCCATTACTCCGAAAGCCAAACCTTGGTGCCAGTTTTTCTCAATCATTTTGTCCTTAATCAGTCCAGGCGCATGGTCGGCGAACAAGGTGTCGATGGTGGATTCTTCGAGCAAGCGGCCACCGGGGATGGTCCCCTTGTCCAGGAACAACTGAAGGAACCGAGCATAGTCCAAAGCAGAGCTGGTCAGACCGGCTCCACCCGCACACATGGGCCAGTCGGAACGGAGGGGGTAATCGGTGGTGTATTTGGGATGTGCATGTTTTTGCCATGCACCGGCGCTGTCCTTTTCCCACACTTCGACCAAATCGGCTTGGTGCTCCGGGGAAAGCACAAATGCGGTGTGATGCATGCCAAGTGGGTCGAGCAGTTCGGTGCGTAGGAATTCGGCATAGGGTTGGCCTGAAGCGACTTCAATCACGGCCACAAGCACGTCGAGACCAAGGCCGTACGTCCATGCCTCGCCGGGTTGGTGAGCGAGGCCAGTTTGAGCGAGGCGGCGGATGTTGTCACGTGTGCTCCTCCCGTCCGTGGGAAAGATGTCGTTGACATCGAATTTGGCATAAAGCTTCGCAAACCGTTTCTCTCCAATTTCACCGTAGGGGATGCCGCTGGTGTGGGTCATCAAGTGGCGAATGGTCACGGGCCTGATCGAGGCAGAATGGATGCCTGTGGAGTCTTCCAAGAGCGAGTCCAACACCCCAATGTCCGCAAATTCAGGAAGGTATAGGGACACAGGATCGTCGAGTCCCAGCTGACCGCGTTCCCAGAGGATCATGGCTGCCGTGGTCGTGGTGGCCTTGGTCATGGAACAGATGCGAAACAGACCGTCTTTGTCCATGGGTTCCCCGCTGTGTGGGTCCTTCACGCCAAAAGCTTGGTGACCGACAACTTGTCCGTCTCTCGCGAGAAGAAGCACAGCGCCAGGAATGGTGCCTTTGTCGATGTCGGACTCAATGGCCGTGGCCAAAGCCGACCAGGTCGAGTCTTGTTTCAGGTCGAGGGAGATGGGCTCGGCGTTCAATCCCACGCGCCTCTCCGTGCCGCGTTGGCAGGCATGGAGCGCAAGGGCAACGACGAGGAGACAGAGAATTCGAAATGGATGCAACATGGCGCTCAATTTCAGGATGACGGCGCGTCCAGCCAAATATGCGTGCCCCCAAGATTCGGGGCCAAGGATGGTTCATGGTTGCGTTCAACTCCATGCTACGTGTACAATTGATGGTTTGATGTGAATCATCGGAGTGAATAGGATTGGGGCAATTGCGCTTGGTGCCCTTGCTTGCGAATGCCACACCTTATTTCTCATTTCCATGTCCCACGAACCGAAACAGCAAGACGGTCACTCAGCCACGCCAGGGAAGAAGCGCCGCATCGAATCCCTCGACATCTTGAAGGGCCTTGTGATGGTCATCATGGTCTTGGACCATGTGCGTGATTTCTTCCACGTAGACGTGCACAACTTCGCTCCAACAGACCCCATCCTGAGCAATCTCCCCAATTTTTTCACCCGCTGGATCACGCACTTTTGTGCGCCGACATTTGTGTTTCTGTCTGGTGCATCCATCGCGTTCATTGCTTCGCGCAAAACGGCATCTCAGACACGCGCATTCCTCCTCTCGAGGGGAGTTTGGCTGATGTTTTGCGATGCGGTAGTGGTCAGCTTTCTCTGGCTGTTCGACGTTGACTTTGAACTGTTCATTCTCGGCGTGATTTGGGTCATTGGTCTCGCAATGGTCTGCTCGGCCTTCGTGTTCAGGCTGGACACCCGCACCCTTGTGGTGTTTACCCTTGCCATTGCCTTGGGTCACCATGCATTGGATCCTTTGAATCACGACAGTCCAACCCTCCTACACGCCTTGCTGCATCAGCAATGGAAGTTTGAGTATGGTTTTGGCGCCATTGCGGTTGCTTACCCACTGCTTCCTTGGCTTGGGGTGATGTGGGGAGGAATTGTTTTGGGCAGGGCCTGCCTGACAATGCCCGTGGAGGAACGGTTGAGTTCGCTCAAACGTTGTGGGCTGATCCTGACCCTTGGGTTTGTGGTTGTGCGCCTCTGGAATGGGTACGGCAATTCGGATCTGTGGGAAATTCAGTCGACGCATTCAGGCACCCTCATCGATTTTTTCAACCCAGCAAAATACCCTCCGTCGTTGGCCTATCTCGCCATGACCCTTGGTCCAGCGCTGTTGATTTTGTCCCAGCTTGAAAACGTGAGCAACCGAATTGTGCAGTGGCTGATGGTGTTCGGCAAAGTGCCTTTTTTCTTTTACCTCATCCACATTTTGGTGATCCACCTTTTGGCGATTCCAGTTGCTGCCTTCCAAGGTTTTGGGTGGGGTGCCATGTTTTTGGATGAATTCGTGGCCGTGGACGAGAGCCTCCAGGGATACGGGTTTTCACTGCTTGGCACCTATGTCATCTGGGCTGGGGTTGTGGTGCTCCTCTACCGTCCCTCGCGGTGGTGGATGCGTTACAAGAAAAACAACCCAGAAAAAGGTTGGCTGAGTTACTTGTAGACACCGAGCGATGCATGAAAGACGTCTGATGTGGACAACATGACGGGCAGTTCATCGAGTCCTCTTACTCTAATTTGTTTCTTGCCTATGTCAAAATTCAATTCTCATGAACAAAACACTTTACACTTTCACCTTGTGCGCAACAGCCATGCTTTTTGGATGCGCACCAGCCGATCAAGATGGAGCGATGGAGCAATCGATCGTCAGAACAGACGACGAGCTCTCTGCCAAGATTGAGCTTCTCTTTGACAAGTACATCCAAAACGAATGGGATGTCATGGACTTGTATGCTGAAGACGTCGTGTGCAAGATCAACAACGTTGAATTCTCTGGTCGGGACAATCTCATGGGCGGATTCAAAATGCACCACGATGCGCTGTACAGCAACATTGCCGTCAAGGACATGCGCATTCAATCAGAATACTGGAGTGACGGTGAGATTTGGTCGCGCTCTTGGTTCACTTGGACCGGCGATGGCCAAACCACGGGGGACAGCTACTCCAACCGCGGACACTTTGGCTACAAGTGGAAGGACGGGCGCATTGCTGAACTTCATGGCTACTGGAGCGAAGATGTTCAGAACACAGAAGCAGCGGCTTATGCTGCCGCCAACGCGAGCGAATGATCTTTTTCTGAGCTCGGCGCGAGAATCAAAAAAACCCAACGTGAAGGGCCCTGCTTCAAGCAGGGCTCTTTTTTTCGGAAATGTGAAACAGCCCCAATTCACCAAACCAGGGTGAAAGGTGTTCAGCTCTTGTTCTGCAGGTGATTTTGACGCTTGTCTTGGATGTTGACCAACGATTCGGCCTTACTCAACGGAGTTCCTGCAATAAGCCTCATTGAGGATGTGCTCATTCAATGTAAGGGAGATGATTCGTAGAGCTTGGGCACTCAGACCTTCCAGGTCTTCACTGAATCACAAACCGTTTTGTGAGCGTTCCCACCGTGAGCCAATGCAAACCGCAGGGCAGCGTTGCAAGGTCGATGGAGGTGTTTTGAGAGGTGATTGCTCCTTGCCTCACACATTGGCCGGTTGAGTTGTAGATGAGATACATCTTGGCAGCTGCCCCGGACCCGTTCATGTCCAATACAAGTCGATCTGTGGCGGGATTGGGATACAGCGACCATTCCACAGGGGAAAGGGAGAGTGTTGCGTCTGTGGCGCAAGACAATCGGCCGTCCATGTCAAACTCCTTCAAGTGCGCCCAAATCACGTCATGGCTGACGATGTCCATGTTGCCAAACGTTCCAGGCCAGTCGTGATCGCCACCATTGACTTTGTAGTGCGCCAATTCGCGACAATTCTGTTCGTCGCGCCATTGGTAAAGCTCAACGCTTGTGTTGTCGGAGGGATTGAGGTCGGGAACCGTGGAAACCTCTGCTTGTGGGAGCAATCCATTTTGGTCAATCCAGAGGTCATGCGTGGCCTCGGCGCTGTGGTAGTACAACGTTCCGTCGTAGGTGATGCCGTCGTAGCTTGAAATGAAGTCGCTGGTGCCCAAAATGGTGACCACTGGCGTGGGATGGGTGACCACGCATTC
>Ga0163110_10000298_pt1 | contig 22973 bp, 29 predicted proteins | sample CRUFie1St17metaG_FD_108703 | JGI IMG/M metagenome (GOLD analysis project Ga0163110, IMG submission 108703) | Marine microbial communities from the Costa Rica Dome - CRUD Field 142mm St17 metaG | ecosystem: Environmental > Aquatic > Marine > Oceanic > Photic zone | place: Costa Rica: the Eastern...
GGAACTGGTGACGATTCCGTGCGTGTTGTAACCATCAGATTTGAGGTCACAGAAGACACCCTTATGACGCTCGAAAATCCAATATTTGATTCAGAAATAATTCTTTGGGCACGCTCAGACACAGTCAGCGATGCTGCACAATCAAACATTCAGGTCCAATTGCGAAAAATCATTGTTGATACTGGTGAAGATGCCTCCGGAGGGTTTGATTTTGTTGGAGCAGCGACCTGGCTTGGCTTCATTGTTATCATCGTAGGTGGAATTGTGATTACAGTGCGAATTCTACGTAGTGTTGAAGAAGAAGAGGACGAGTATGCAAATTGGGGTCAAGACGGCTATCAGGATAGCCTCACTTCGACCTATCAATCAGTAATTTCCGCCCCAACCGTGCCATCTGGCCCACCTGCTAGTGTTCCAGCATCGATGCCACCACAAATGCCTGCGGAGCCTGTGACTGCACCGGCAGTAGCCCCCGCTCCGGTGCAAGAAGTCGTGCAACCAACTGAAGCCCCCGTCCAAACCGGCCCTCCACTTCCTGAAACTGGCTTGCCTGCTGGTTGGACAATGGAGCAATGGAATGCCTACGGCGAAATGTGGTTGTCACAAAATCAGCAAAATTGAAAATAATCGAAGAAATTGTAAATCGTAGGGTTCAATACTTGGTTGTTCTCGCAGACTATGAGGCGAAGACATGTACGGGAATGGACAAGCACCAATTTTTATTCTAAAAGATGGCACTCAAAGGACTCGAGGCAGGACCGCTCAATCAAACAACATTGCAGCAGCAAAAGCAGTTGCTGATGCGGTTAGGTCAACTCTTGGTCCCAAAGGTATGGACAAAATGCTCGTAGATTCCATGGGTGACGTGGTCATAACCAATGATGGTGCAACCATACTGAAAGAGATGGATATTGAACATCCTGCAGCAAAGATGATCATTGAGGTAGCGAAAACCCAAGAGCAGCATTGTTTCGATGGAACAACTACGGCAGTGGTTTTGTCCGGAGAATTGCTGAAAAGGAGCGAGGACTTAATCGAGCAAAATGTGCATCCGACGGTTATCTGTGAGGGATTCAGACTAGCAGCAGAGAAAGCTGTTGAGTTGCTAGATAGCCACGGAATTGCTACTCAAAACGATGACTCCGTACTCATGGAGGTGGCAAAGACAGCCCTAACAGGGAAATCCGCCGGAGCAGTAAAGTCATTCATGGCTGACATCTGTGTAAGGTCAGTTAATGCAGTTGGCATCATTGAATCAGATCAGAGAATCGTTGATTTATCAGATATCAAAGTAGAGAAGCGACAAGGAGGCTCAATTAAGGATTCAACACTTATTGATGGAATAATCCTTGACAAAGAGAGAGTCCACGCAGGAATGCCAAGGTCTGTCAAAGGGGCAAAAATTGCCTTGGTCAATTCAGCCATTGAGGTCAAGAAAACCGAAGTTGATGCTAAAATCCAGATTACTGATCCAAATCAATTATCAAAATTCCTAGAAGAAGAAGAAAATTACATCAAAGGATTGGTCGATAAAATACACAACTCTGGGGCAAATGTGCTCATATGCCAGAAAGGTATTGATGAGCTAGCTCAGCATTACATGGCTAAGGCCGGGATTTTTGCCATAAGAAGGGCTAAGAAGTCAGATATGGAAGCACTATCAAAAGCAACCAGTGGAAAAATAGTCACAAACTTGGACGACTTATCGGCAGAAGACCTTGGCCATGCTGAAAAGGTTGAAGAGAAGAAAATAGGTGAATCTGAAATGACCTTTATCACTGGCTGCCCGGAAGCAAAATCTGTCTCAGTCTTGCTTCGAGGCGGAACTGAGCATGTTGTCGATGAAATCAGACGTGCCTTCGATGATGCTGTTGGAGTAGTTTCTGTCGCTTGGGAAGACGGTGCAGTATTAACCGGTGGCGGCAGTGTATTAGCGGCTCTATCAAGGGATTTACGAACTTTTGCAGAAACCGTTGGTGGAAGAGAACAAATGGCAATCGAAGCCTTTGCTTCAGCACTTGAGATAATTCCTAGAACGCTGGCAGAAAACGCTGGACTTGATCCAGTAACCACGCTCATTGAACGCAGAAAAGCTCACGCCGACGGTCAGTCTAATGCTGGAATTAATGTTTACGAAGGCGGTGTAGTCGACATGCGTGAAGCCAATGTATTGGAGCCTATCAGAGTGGTTGAACAAGCAATACAATCAGCAACCGAGACCGCAGTAATGATTTTGAGAATTGATGATGTCATCTCGTCCAAGGGAGTCGCCATGGGCGATGAAATGGGCGACATGGGCGATTTCCACATGTGATTTTCACCATAATTTATGGTGGCAAGAAAAGTCTCTCCCTACGGGAGAGCAAGCAACCTTCAAAGACTACGGCGGTTTGGAAATATTAGGTGAGCAGTATGCCAGAGGTTCCTGACAGGCAACTAACAATATATTTCGGTTCACAAACCGGTAACGCTGAAGAGCTGGCCGGCAAAACCGCAAAATTAGCTAAGAAGTTCAATCTACAAGCAAAAGTCGTTGACATAGGTGATATAAAACCTGAGAATTTTGCTGACACCAAGCGTGTTTTCATCATCACTTCGACGTGGGGCGAAGGTGAGATGCCAGACAATGCAGAATCTATTTGGGTTTCGACGTGTGAGCAAAATCCAAGCCTCGGTTCAGTCAATTTTTCCATATGTGCAATCGGTGATACGTCATACGATGAATTCTGCAAGGCTGGGCTTGACTGGGACGCCAAATTTAACCAACTTGGAGCAACGAGAATTCACGACATTCAATTGTGTGATGTCGATTATGAGCCTGCATGGGAATCCTGGGCAAACTCAGCACTGCAAGCAATGTCAGATCTAGACACCGGGACCATAACTGTTGATGAGTCAGAAGTTATTGCTGAAACAACTACTGCCCAAGCAAGCGTCGTTGCAACATCTGGCGAGGCAAGTGAGGAACTAATGGCACTAATGGAAGGCGACAGATCTCTAGCAATACTGTTCGGTTCCCAAACAGGTAATGCAGCAGGTCTGGCCGAAAAGACGGCTAAACTTGCCGCAGATTACGGGTTAGTCCCACAAGTCTACGATATGGACGGCTTTGATGCGTCAACGCTAGCGAATCACAAGCGAACACTAATCATAACCTCAACATGGGGTGAAGGAGAAATGCCAGATAATGCAGAGTCGCTGTGGCAAACTGTAAGTTCACAAGGTCCGTCTCTATCTGGGGTTCACTTTAGCGTCTGTGCCATAGGCGATACCGCTTATGACGAGTTCTGTAAAGCAGGCGTTGATTGGGATGATAAGTATCAAGCTTTAGGGGCAAATAAGGTGCATGACATACAACTCTGTGATGTTGATTATGAACCACCATGGGCATTGTGGGTTGCTGAGGCACTGCCGAAAATAGCCTGTGTTGACTCTTCGGGGACATTACAGATAGAATTACTTGACCAAATGATTGCCTACGGCTCCAGCAGCGACGAAGATGTAGTCTCAGGTGACTACGCCCCAGGCATAGTCAACAAAACAGAATTGACAGTAACACTGGAAATTTTCCGCTACTGTCCTACAGCGTCTGAGTCTGGATGGGATACTGTTGTATGCTCACTGCCAGCTAATGCATCGTTACAGGACATGCTCATGGCAGTCAAGAACAATGTAGACGGTAGTTTGACTTTTAGAGCAGGTGATGGAACAGGCTCACCGACATCAGGTGTCAGAGTCAATGGCAGATTGGTTTTGGCAGATTCAACCATTATATCTGAGGTTGTTAGTGCTGATGGTAGAATCAAGATCGAGCCACTATCTGGTTATCCAGTAATTAGAGATTTGATGGTTGACTACTCAAAGTTCGAAGAAAATCGTATGAAAGCCAAGCCATGGATGACCTCCAGTCCAAGAGAAGGAGCATACCTAATCAACGGAATGGCAGTTGGTGTTATGGAATCAGAAGATGCAGTCAAACTGCATGCAGCAAGCGACGTAAAATCCTACCAACTGGTTCACTCAATGTCTGATACAGTTGGATACGATTCGAAGTATGAAGGGCCTGGTGTTCATCTCCAGCGCTGGAACAGGGTCAACGACCCAAGATCGAGTGAGAAGTACAAGAGCACTCTAATTGCTACACTCAATAACTCAACTGGAGTCTGGGGAGAAGCCGACTTAGCATCTATCTCTAGATATGGTTCAGAAGGTAAAACTGCATCAAATGGGCTAAATGACGTTAGAGCATATATCCTGAACCAAACCAACTATCGTGGACCACACGGCAGACTAGTCAAGTGGTATGGGCGCAGTGTTAAATGGACAGGTAAACTAAACGAAACCACGCTATACCGCCAGGTATTGGGTCCAGTCGGATTAATCAGCAATATCTTCGATGGCGTCTCTGCTAGAATGGTATTAGGTTTCACAAGAACCGGAGGCCCACCAATCAGAAGTCTGCAGGCGCTTATTCTGCCACCAGCAGGTATTGGCAAAATACCTAACATGTTCAATTCTAAAGTTAAGAATCATCATCAAGTAGTAGGCCTCTTCAACGAAATCGACCAGAGGTTCTAAGTGATTTAAATGCCTAAAATTGCATATTACCCCGGGAATGTTGCCAGAGCAGCATCTATGGAAGTTGAGGACTGCATCCAGCCATTGTGCAAAACCCTGGGTATTGAGTTGATTGAACTGCCTCAAGCGACAAGCGACGGTGGCAACATAATCAAACAAGCATCGAGTAAGTTACAACATGCACTGGTCGCTAGAAATCTTGCCTTGGCCGAGGAAAAAGGCCTCGATATAATGACTACATGTGCAACGAGTCACAGCATCATGAAAGATACTATGCAAGACTTTCGAGATGACCCAGTTTATGCTGCTCAACTAAACAATCTAATTGCTCGCTCCACTGGAGTAGAATACCGAGGCGAAGCTGACTCATGGCACCTGCTTCACTACTTGGTAGAAGAGATAGGATTAGAGAAAGTTACCGATGCAGTAGTTAACCCGATACAACTCAAAGTTGCACCATACTACGGCCCAAACATGCAAAGAGAGGGATTCTGCGGTAACGATGACCCATTTATGCCAACATACTTAGAACAACTAATCATTGCTTTAGGAGGAACGCCAGTAAATTATGATCTCAAGTGTCAAAGTGTTGGTGCGCCGTCTTTGCTGACACTTGAGAAACCGGTAATGTCGCTTATCTCATCAGTAATATCTGACGCCAAGTCAAACGGCGCAGATCTTATTGTCAGTGCATGCACCGTATCCCACGCTAATCTCGATTCATATCAGACTAAGGCTGGGAGAAAAACCGGCAAGAATACAAGTATTCCAGTGGTTCACCTTGCTGAATTGATTGCTTTCTCATTCGGACATTTCCCAGACAGACTGGCACAACTGCGGACCAGAGCTATTCTTATCGGCGGTTAGTTTAGAAGAATATGCTCAACTTTTCTAGGTCTGAAGCGTTTAATTCACTCTCAATAGTGCTGAAATCACTCTTGAAGATGGCAGCAATTGAGTGATGTTCAATTAACAGACGCTCACAGACCGCAAAGTCGATTCCAGTGATATTAGACAGTAACTCAATTTGTTTTGTGAAGCCTTTATCAGACCATCTTTTCACAAAATCTTCGTTAGTTTCATTGTTATTAACCATCGCTGAAATTTCTATAGATGCCACCTCACAGAGACGGTTTATTGATTGGTTATCAATTGGTTGATACTCGGTGTGGTCTCTAATGGCTTGAGAAAATTTACTGATCTTGCTAGCAATTAGGTATACTAGATGAGCAGATTCCATTGAGTTTTTTGTTGTTATTATCGGTACACCCAAATCTAATGTGACGTGGGCTAAAGCACCCAATGCTGCATTAGGATGGACTGAATTACCAATCTCACCTAACTCTATCAATAGGAGTGGTTGTTGTCCTGATTCCCTCATTCGTTGGCACTGTTTGAACAATCTTTGGTCGATTATTGACGTCAGCAAGTCTCTAGCAGTTTTTCTTTCGATAAGGATATCATCTTGAATCAAGATATCACCAGTCGGCAAGTTTTGATATTCTAGATTTATTCCAAGACTGCTTATGTATGCAGATAGCGTGGAAGAAGCTTCTCGATAATCGATAACAACTGTGGCATTGATTGCCTTGTTCATATCATCAATATGTTCGCTTACCGCATTGGCTATCGATGCTTGTTGATCGTGGCTAGAACCTTCAGTTTCCCCGCTAAAAAAATCGTCTAAGCCAGTTTGGTTGCGCGGACGTTTGTCCTTTGGTTTGACCACAGTTGATTGAATGATGATTTTTTCACTGTTATCATTTACTACCTTTGAACCATGGCGCGGGTTTGGATATAATTTTTCCAGTCTTGTTACCTCTGTTTGGAGAAATTCCTCGGCTGGCATTTCTACGCCGTCAATCTGGACAGTGAAATCGTCAAGACTGTTTGATCGCATGTTGGTTCTGAAATCTAATCTTTTCTGCTTTTGTTGTTCAATATCTGCGAGGTTACTGTACATTTTACGTTCTCGAATTTCAGCAGCACGACTGACATACTGATCTCTGGTATCATTAGCGATCAATGTCTTTACTGTTCCCGAGCGTTGTCTCGCAGTTCTACCGCGGCGTTGTATTGATCTAATCGCACTGGGGACTGGTTCATACATAAGAACCAAATCTGCAGCCGGGACGTCCAGTCCCTCCTCGCCAACTGACGTAGCGACCAGCACATTTACTTCCCCACTACGGAATTCTTCCAATCTTGCAAGTTGTTGCTTTTGAGTCATGCCTTTTTGTTTTCCGCTAGTCGATTGGCCAATGAATTTAGAGACTCTAACTCCATCGATATCTGATAGGGATTGAATTAAATTATTCACAGTATAGCGATATTCAGTAAATATTAGTATTCTGGTTGATGGGTTGTCTTCGATTTTTTCGCCAACCATATCGATGACTTTCTGAGATTTCGGGTGCAGTTCACCCACATCTCGTGCACTAATTCTAAAATTATGAACAACGGGTATCGCTAGAAACCTATTAGTGACCCTCTCACCAGACCGCCCATCATCTTCTGCTTTTTCCAAAAACCCCAATGCAGCTTTGACTCCCTGGGTTTTTAGTAAGTCTAGTAACATATGCATTCTTCGGATATCAGAGATTTTTCTTGCTGCATTATAGCCTCTAGCATCTCTTCTGCTAATTGCTCTGCTTGCTGCCATTGCAGCGTCGGTAATTATCTTGGAAGTAATATTCTTCACCGGGCCAATAAATCCCATCCGCTGGATGCTCTCAACTTGTCTTGCTTGGTATTCTTCCAGCGGATAAATTAGTGATTTTAGAGTATCAGGTAATTCTAACTGAATGGTGTCATTATGTAGTGTAACTGCATACGGTTTTAGCAGCGGTTCATCCTTAATTGATACATCAAACCTATTGATTCCCAAACGCTTTGCAACCTCCAAGATAGATGATTTAGTCGCCCCGGGGCTTGCGGTAGCACCTAAGGTATAGCCACCCGGATTTTGATTGAGATAGAGGTCTCCAACTTGAGCATATGCGTGACTCCCGGTTGCGTGATGTGCCTCGTCAAATATGATCAGTGAGACATCTTTGAGCGAGATTTTACCGCTTGCGGCATCGTTTCTAATCACTTGGGGAGTGGCCATTAATATTCTACCATGCTGCCATATTTCACCCCGTTTGGCCGGGGGTGTTTCTCCCGTATATCGCAATATTAACTCTGAATCGATATTTATCATTTCTCTTGCCATTCGCTGCTGTTGAGCGACCAGTCCAGTTGTTGGGGCGATTAGAACGATCTTTTCGTCTTTGAACTTAAGGAATTCAGCCATAATCAACCATTCCACTGCGGTCTTACCAAAACCCGTTGGCATAACCATCAAACAAGATGACGACAGCGCACTTTTGAGTGCCCTGATTTGATATGCTCTAGCCTCCACTCCTGAGTTAAGCAAGGGGTGGATGATAGTTGGCATCGTATTAACTCGGGGTCGAGGGTTCAAAAGCATGATGTCGAATAAACCAACCTCAATCAATAAAAATCTAGCCTTTTTACTGTCGTATAATCGCGTGACAGAATGCCAATACTGACCGAACCACTCATATACCAAAGGTAAGTCGGATGGATGCTCAAAGGTGAGCAGCCAGACACAATGGGCCATCCCCTGAGGACCCCAACAGTCTCGTTCCGCCCTCGTCGGAATGAGGCGCAGTGTCACGGCTGTTCCTGTCCAGAGAGCCCTCGTATGCCCTCTCGGTGGGGCCCCTACGTTGTAGAAATAATGGAGGAATCCGAATGGCGAAGAGAAGTCACCCACGAAGAGGTTCGATGGCGTTCAGCCCGCGTAAGCGTGCCAGACGTCCGTTCGGACATGTAAAGTCGTGGCCAAAAACCGAAGCGAGCGAAGTCAGAATACAGGGATTTGCCGGATGGAAAGCCGGTATGACTCACATTTTGGCTCGTGATTTAAACCCAAGAAGCCCCTCAGCAGGCCAAGAAACACGAATCCCGGTAACTGTTGTAGAATGTCCAAAGATGCGAATTCTTGGCGTCAGAGGTTACCAAATGACCCCATATGGGAAGCAAGCTGTTGGTGAAGCATGGGTTGCTGCAGAACAAATTGCAGATGCGTTTAGTGATCTGTTCAAGCGACTACCTGAGCGCAAGGAACACGATGCAGACAAGCACTTTGAAAATTTAGAAAACTCAGATTTATGCGAAGTTCGTATAATTGTCGCTACTCAACCTAGTCAAATATCTGGAGTTCCAACCAAAATACCAGACGTAATGGAAGTTGGTCTCGACGGTGGTAGCATGAGCGAACAATTATCCTATGCAAAAGAGAAACTCGGTGAAGAATTTTCTTTTGCCGACTGCTTTGATGAAGGAGGACTAACCGATATTGTCGCAGTCACCAAGGGTTATGGTTGGCAAGGTGTAATCCGACGATTTGGCGGTAAATTACAATCTCACAAAAATTCGAAAAAGCGCCGTCAACATGGAAACATGGGCGATTTTGGTACTGGATATGTTCGAAAGACGATTAGGCAAGGTGGCCAAACTGGATACCATCAAAGAACTGAATATAACAAGAGAATTCTCAGAGTAGCAAACCCAGATGAGCATTCGATTACACCAGCTGGTGGTTTCTTGCATTATGGAGAAGTAAAGTCTGATTACATATTGGTCAAAGGAAGCGTTCCTGGGCCATCAAAGCGATTGATTAGATTTAGAGATGCTACTCGTGGCTCAACAAAAACCCTCCACGACTATGAAATCACATATGTAAGCACTGCATCAAAGCAGGGGGCCTGATTATGAAAGTAGCAGTCAAAGATATTACCAACACAATTAGTGCTGATGAACTAGATGCAGGTCGACTACAAGATACATTTGAGATCTCAGTGAAAGACGGCTCAAAAGTTACCCTACCAGATTCATTCAATGCTCCTCTCAGAGCAGATTTGGTCAAGCTAGCAGTTGCGTCCAGCCGAGCCAATCGAAGGCAGCCATACGGTTCACGACCACATGAAGGAAAAAAGCGACCAATGGCTGGTATGAAGCACTCGGTAGAGTGGTGGGGCAAGGGTCGAGGTGTCTCCAGAATTATGCGAAGGACAGGACAGCGACGTGGTGCACAAAACCCCCACACACTGGGCGGACGAAGAGCGCACGGACCCAAGGTCGAGAAGAACTGGGGCAGGAAACTGAACCAAAAAGAGCGTCGACTTGCTCGAGATTCTGCACTTTCTGCAACTACAGACCTTGACATGGTCAGTTCCCGAGGGCACAGGGTTTCAGAAGAAGTCGAAACACTACCAATTATTCTAGGAAATTATGTTGAAGTCAGAGACGGCAAGTCAGAAGAGTTTGACATCGAGTCATTCAATCACGGCTCTGCTACAAGGAAGGTTTTGGCAATATTTGACGAATTAGGACTTGGAGACGATCTGCAGCGTGCAAGAAATGGCCGCAAGATTAGAGCTGGTAAAGCAACCATGAGAGGTAGAGTTCACAAGACTCCAAAATCGGTTTTATTAGTTGTCAAAGAGAAGTCAGGTTTAGCTCAAGCAGCCCGAAATCTTCCAGGTGTTGATGTAGTCGCAGCACGCGACCTCAATGCAGAAGATTTGGCTCCTGGGGGCGATGTTGGACGCTTAACTGTGTTCACTAAAACCGCACTGGAGGAACTCAACTGAGGTGATAATCATGAATGCATACGATATAATCATTCAACCATGGTTAACTGAAAAATCCATGGAAGCAAGGTCAACCCAACAGAGGCTGGAGTTCATTGTAAGAAGAAGTGCATCCAAGAGTGAGATCGCTAAAGCAGTTGAAACAATCTTTGATGTGGAAGTTGAGAAGGTCAACGTGAGAAACACCAAACATGGTAAGCATGCTTCGGTGAAACTTGCAGAAGGTTACGATGCAGAAGACGCCGCAATGCGTCTAGGAGCATTCTGAGGTGATATAATGGGTAAGAGAATACGTGCACAGAGAAAGGGTTCTTCACCAAGGTATCGTGTGGCTAGCCACCGATTTCCTGGGTCAAACAGAATGCCAAGAGAAAACGGCATAGTCGGTGAAGTGACTGAGCTAATACACAGCCCAGTTCACACCGCACCGCTTGCTAGACTGAAGTTGCCCGATGGAGACACTACACTTGTTGTTGCCACCGAGGGGCTATCCATTGGCAGTAGCGTTGCCGTTGGTGATAATGTATCACTTAGACCAGGCAACATCACTAACCTTGGTAGCATTCCTGAAGGAACAGCAATCAATAATTTAGAACTACGCCCGGGTGACGGCGGTAAAGTAGCAAGATCTGCTGGTAATTCATGCTACGTCGAAGCAAGAATCGGTGACAAAGTTCGTGTCAGAATGCCATCCGGTGCACTGAAAGAATTGTCTGCTGATTGTCGAGCAACGATTGGCGTTTTGGCTGGTCATGGACGAGACGAGATGCCACTAAGAACTGCCGGTGCAGCATACTACAAGGCGAAGGCCAGAGGTAAGTTGTATCCACACGTCAGTGGAGTTGCAATGAATCCAGTAGACCACCCGCACGGTGGTGGAAACCATCAGGCTGTTCACGGTCCAAACTCAGTGGCCCGTGGTACTCCGCCGGGTGCTAAGGTTGGAATTATTGCTCCAAGAAGAACCGGTAGAGGCCGTGGTAAGAAAATTTGAGGTGAAATAATATGGGACGAAAGAAAAAGAAGTCATTTATGACCCCAAAAGCCAGTAGAAGAAAGGCAAGAAAGCGCCTATCGACCACTACAGGTCGCGTTAAGAAAGAGTTCACCTACCGTGGATTCAGCATGGATGAGTTGTCACAAATGGATTTGTGGCCTACGGAGGACTCTGAAACCTCAATTATACAATTACTACCATCAAGAGCACGCAGATCAATAGGTCGCGGCATGTCAGTAGAGAACGAGCACTTCCTTGCAAGAATGCGTAGAGGTAATTCAAAGACTGTTCGCACACATCGAAGAGATATGCCTATTCTACCAGAATTTGTCGGTCGAAGAATCGCCATATACAACGGACAAAACTTCGTCGAAATTGACATTAAGCCAGAAATGATTGGACATTACCTTGGCGAATTTGCTCTAACCAGAAAGAATGTGGCCCACAGCGGTCCAGGTGTAGGTGCTACCCGTTCATCAAAGCACGTAGCTCTAAAGTGAGGTGTATAATATGGTAAAGCAAAGACAAATGGATAGAAGAACAAAGAGGCGTCAACTGCCTCAAAAGGGATTCACTCAACTACTCCAAGGTAGCCGTATAGCATCCGCTAGAGCAGTTAACGTAGACATGCACGTCAAGCATTGCTTTGAGGTATGTCGAGCAGTCAAGAATATGACAGCAGGCAGTGCGATAGATTACCTCAACGAAGTTTTACGAATCGATTCCGATCGAGCGGACATTAGAAGAAAAGCCGCAGCAGTGCCATACCGGCTAGGTAGTGGTAACAAAAAGCGCAAGCGTAGTGGTCCTTCTATGGTCGGTCACCGCAAGGGTGGTGTAGGGCCAGGAAGATATCCGGTAAAAGCATCTAGAGCGATAATTAAACTAATTCAAAGCGCCATGGACAACGCCAGACACCAATACGAAGATATTGATGCTGAGGAAATGGAAATCACGCACATTGCTGCTCATCGTGGACAAATCAGAAGAGGATTTATTCCACGGGCGAGAGGTAGAGCAACCCCTTCAAACCACTACCAAGTTAATTTAGAAATTTTCCTAGAAGATTTCAACGTGGTTGACGATGAGTTGGAGGATGAATTCTGAGGTGAAATTATGAGTGGCAAACAGAGTATTTTGAGAACAATAGTCAACAGAAATGTTGAGCGACAGTTGGTCAAAGAGTTCCTCATGGATAACACCAAAACAGCAGGTTTTGGTGGACTAACAATCAATCGAACTCCAAATGGAACCAGCGTGGAAATCCGAGCAGAGCGACCAGGTCGTGTAATTGGTAAGCGAGGAAAAATCATCAATGATCTTCAAAAGCGACTCAACGATGAATTCGAGTTGTTCAACCCTCGATTGTCGGTTGAGGAAGTTGAAAATCCAACCCTTAACGCACAAGTCATGGCACAAAAGATTGCTTCTGCTCTTGAGCGTGGTTGGTACTACCGTAGAGCAGGAGCATCAGCTGCTGTCAACATTATGGAAGCTGGAGCCAGAGGTGTAATAGTTACTGTCGCGGGTAAATTGACTGGTGCACGAAACCGCACTCAGAAATTTATCCTTGGTCACGTCAAGTATTGTGGCGAAACAGCATTGCAGTTTATGGACAAGGGCTACGCAGTCGCAGTCAAGAAATTGGGCACCATCGGTGTGACTGTACAAATTATGCGTAAAGGCATCACTCTCCCTCACGAGATTAGCGTATTCTCTGAGGAAGAGCTGCGAATCAGAGCAGAAGCAGACACTGCTGAAGTAGAAATTGTTGAGGAGGCGAGCGAATGAGCCATGTTTCAAACCGAGAGATTGCAGCAATGAGCGCCGAGGCTAGAGAAGCCAGACTATTAGAATTGCAAGAAGAACTTCTGCAACTGCGTGCGGAGAAATCACTAGGTGGTACCCCAGCAAGCATTGGTGCTTACAAGGCTACAAGACGTAGTATTGCCAGATTGAAGACACACATGAATAATGGTTGATTAAGGAGAAGAATACACATGATGAGTGGAATTTGCAGCGTTTGTGGACTACCAGGTGAACTATGTATATGTCAGGAGATTGCTAAAGAACAACAATGCGCAATATTATCAACCGATAGAAGAAGATATGGAAAAATCGTAACTAAAGTAGAAGGCTTGGAGGATTCAGCAATAGACATTAATCAACTCGCAAAGTTACTCAAAAACAAATGTGCTGCAGGTGGAACGGTGAAAGGGAGAATAATTGAACTTCAAGGAGATCACAAAAAGAAGGCAGCAGTCGTACTCAAAAATAATGGATATAATGTGGAGGTGAGATAAAGATGAATATATACAACGATAATTGGTTGGGCAGGACACTGAATGTCATCTCCTCAAATGACCCCACATTGACATCAAGACACGGAGTCGTGATTGATGAATCCAAGAATACCATTACCATCGAGGAAGATGGGAAATTTGTCAAGTTGGGCAAATCAAGTATCAAATTCACAATATCAGACAGCAGTGTCGTGATAGATGGGACGAAAGTGGGACAGCGTCCAGAAAACCGGACCCACAAAAAGTATAGGATGGCGTGATACCATGCGAGATATAGGAATAGATGTAAAACCCCCTGCTGGTGAGTGGGATGGAGACCAAAACTGCCCATTTTATGGAAGCCTGCGTCTGAGAGGACAAGTGCTAGAAGGAACAGTTTCCAAGGTGGGAATGCAGAAGACAGTAACTCTTGAAAGAAACAATGTTAGGTATATGCAAAAATACGAGCGTTTTGAAAAGCGCACAAGTAGAGTTTCCGCTCACTTACCATCCTGCATCGGTGAAGTAAGCGTCGGCGATACAGTGAAGGTAATGGAATGTCGACCACTATCGAAAACAGTTTCCTTTTGTGTTGTTGAAATTAGCGGAGGTGAAGCCTGATGCGTGGAATCGCAGGTAAGCAAACAAGAGGTCTACCGACCTCAGCTAGGTTACACGTTGCAGATAACACTGGAGCCAAAGTAGTTCAAATCGTTAACATCTTGAAACTGGGTGGAACGATGCGTAGATATCCAGCCGGCGGTGTGGGAGATATTGCTAAAGTATCAGTGAAAAAAGGGACACCCGACACTAGGCGGCAAATGTTCAACGCCGTCATCATACGTCAAAAGCGCCCATTTAGAAGAGTCGATGGAACATGGGTTCAATTTGAGGACAATGCTTGTGTCATAACCAACGAAAAAGGTGACGTCCAAGGTTCTGATATCAAAGGACCAGTATCAAGAGAAGCTGCTGAACGGTGGCCACGTATTGCGGCTAATGCAAAACAAATCGTCTGAGGTGAAAATATGGTAAAGAGTATGAAGCCAGGAAAGCAAAGAAAAGCACACTTTAATGCTGCAAAGCACGAGAAGCGTAAGCGACTATCTGCAAGGTTACAACTAGAGAAACCAGACTCCCGATTTGATGGAGTGCGCACAGTTACCGTCCGAGTAGGCGACACTGTTAGAGTTGTCAGGGGCGATCTTGCATACGGCGGTAAGCGCCACGGTGGTTCAAGAAACGGCGAGGCGCTAACAGGGCCAGTCCTGAGAATAGATTCAAACAGCGGCAGATTGTATATTGAAGGTGCAAAGGCTAGCAAATCAGACAACAAAGAAGAGGCAGTTCCGGTTAGTGCGTCGAATGTTGTTGTCGTTAAACTGGATGAGACAGATAAATTCCGAGTCCAACAATTAACCGGAAACAGGAGTTGAAAATCATGGGAAGTAGTAATCACTTGAAGAGACTAGCAATGCCAAGAAGTTGGCCTTTGCCACGTAAAACCTCAATTTGGGTAACTAGAGCATCGGCTGGCGCTCACGCGCTAGAGTTGTGCATGCCGGTCAGAGTTGTTATCAGAGATGTTCTCGGTTATGCAAAGTCCGCTAGAGAAGTCCGTCACATACTACACAACAACTTGGTCTCTATAGATGGCAGAGTCTGTAAGGACAGCCGAAGAGGCGTTGGTTTCATGGACGTTCTGACACTTGGTGAAGACAATTACCGTTGTATAATCGATCGTAAAGGTCGCCTGCGTTACAGACCTATCTCGAAGAAAGAAGCTGAAACTAAAGTATGCAGAATCAATGGTAAAACCACGATTAAGGGGGGTCGGACACAACTTAACCTCCACGACGGAAGAAACATCTTGGTTGATGATGCAACTGAATACAGCACTGGAGATTCACTAGTTCTTGCACTACCATCACAGGATATTAAAGAACACATTAGATTTTCAGAAGGGACCAAGTGTTACCTAACTGGTGGTGCGCACGTCGGTGAATTCGCTGAAGTCTCTGAGTTTATCGTCAAGCGCTCGAGCATGCCAAACGAAGTTCAATTTGGCGAATTCGGCACAGTAATGTCCAATGTTTTCGCAATCGGTGGCGAGAAACTACCATCGACAGAGGTGGTTGAATGAGCCAAGCAAATCCTATGATGGTGCCAAAAATCGCTAAGGTCTGTGTCAACATTGGTGTTGGCGAAGGTGGCGATAGACTCGTCAACGCAGAGAATGTGTTGGAGATGGTCACCGGTGTTAAACCCCAAAGGACTCTCGGTAAGATACAAAACCGTGACCTAAAGGTTAGAGTTGGTGCACCAATTGGTTGCAAGGCAACGATTAGAAATTCTGAGAAGATCAAGCAATTCCTAACCGACGCCTTTTCGTGCCGTGAAAATCTAATTCCATCATGGAATTTTGACCGAGAGGGGAACCTTTCGTTTGGCGTGAGAGACTACACAGATTTCCCTGGTCAGAAATACGACCCAGACATCGGAATCTATGGTATGGATATCACGGTAGTTTTGGAACGTCCAGGTCACAGAGTTAGTCGCAGAAGAAGAGCCAAGAGTAAGATTCCAGCCAGTCACAAGGTAACTGCAGATGAATCAAGAGCATGGTTTGTGGAAAATTTCAGTATCACAATTTTGGAGGAGTAAAAATGGCAAAAGATCACGGAGAGAGAATTGGGCGAACAATTGGCTGCAGGCGATGTGGACGACGTCGAGGATTAATCAGGAGACATGGTCTTAGGCTATGCCGCCAATGTTTCAGAGAAGTAGGGCCTGAGATAGGTTTCAAAAAGATGAGTTGAGGAGGAATAAGAATGCAATTTGACCCATTAAATGATGCACTAATAAAAATGTATAATGCAGAACAAGCTGGTAAGTTCAACGTAGAATTATCCCCAGCATCCAAACTACTTGGAAACGTATTGGAAATTATGCAAAGATCGGGATATGTCGGAAATATCGAAAGAACAGAAGATGGTCGAGGCGGTAGCTACACTGTTGAACTACGTGGCGCAATAAATCGCTGTGGCACCGTAAAACCACGTCACAGCGTTAGAAGGCAAGAATATGAGCAATGGGAAACCAGATATCTCCCAGCACAAGATTTTGGCCTTCTCATTCTAACTACTAACTCAGGAGTAATGCATCATTACGATGCAAAGGATGCAAGAATAGGTGGCAAACTGCTAGCCTATGTCTATTGAGGTGATTAAGTATGGTAAAAATCGACAGAATCGTTCACACCGTAACCATCCCTGAAGGTGTCACAGCCGATTACAGCGAAGATGGCGTCGTAACTATATCCGGACCCAAAGGTTCGTTGAGCAGAGAGTTCACCAGTACTTCCGTTTCACTTTTCCAAGAAGGCGGTGCACTAATCGTGCGGGCAGACTTGCCACGCAGAAAAACCAAAGCCCTTGCCGGTACGTGGAATGCCCACCTCAACAACATGGTGCGTGGCGTTACTGAAGGTTTCAAGTATCACTTGAAGGCTTTTTACTCCCACTTCCCTATGACTCTTGAAGTGAAAGGCAATGAGTTCGTTGTCAACAACTACTTCGGCGAAAAGGTTCCTAGAAGAGCCGATATACTAAGCGGCGTGGAAGTAAAAGTAAGCAACAAGGTAGAGGTAACAGTCACTGGCATCGACAAGGAAAACGTTGGTCAAACAGCGGCAAACATTGAACGATGCGTTGTCGTGAAAAACCGAGACAGAAGAGTATTCCAAGATGGAATATATCTGCTCAGCAAGGAGTGAGTCAAATGGCAGAAGAATATGAAGGTATGACAGTTGCTGAACTAAAAGCACTACTCAAAGAACGCGGCTTACCAGTCTCTGGTAAGAAGTCCGAACTAATCGAACGGTTGTCAGACAACCAAGAAGAAGAAATCGTTGATACTGAGGAGATTGAATCTCCAGCAGCAGATGAATCTGCGGCAGACGAAGACTTTGAGGATGATGCAGACGAAGATTGGGACGATGACTGGGAAGACGACGAAGATGAAGGTCACGTAGCAAAACAGAAACCAGTATTGTCTGATGACCTAAAAGTTGCGCTAGCACTAAGATTTGAGCAGAAAAAGAAGACTCCAGCTTTCAAGCGAACTGAATGGTTCCGTTACAAGAGATTGTCAAGGTCAGGATGGCGTGCTCCACACGGTATGGACAACAAGCAGCGAAGGAACTTCAAGTATCGAAGTTCCTTGGTTAGAGTTGGTCACGGTAAAGTTGCGGCCGCTCGAGGTCTTCATCCATCAGGCTTCCGTGAAGTTATGGTTCACAACGCTGGTGATTTAGAGATAATAGATCCTGAGACAGAAGCCGCACGAGTAGGTAAAACAGTTGGCGGAAGAAAGCGCGAACAAATTTACTCTAGAGCGGATGAATTAGGTATCAGAGTTCTCAACCGCAGGAGGGATGTTTGATGCAAATTACTAACCAAAAGAGATTAGCAGCAAGATTACTCAAGTGTGGAGTAAACCGAGTCTGGGTAAACCCAGATTATGTTGACCAAGTTGCATCTGCTGTGCAGACCGATGACATTAGAGAATTTATCGAAGAAGGCTGGATTAGAGCTAAGCCGGTCAAGGGGACTTCCAGAGTCCGTGCTCGAATGCGCCAAGACCAAAAGCGCAAAGGTCGCAGAAAAGGTCAAGGAAAGCGAGCAGGTTCAGCAAATGCAAGGAACCCAAAGAAGTCGCGTTGGATGCGCTCGATTAGAGCACAGAGAAGGATATTGAAAGCATACCGTGAAGATGGAACAATCCAAGCATCTCAGTATCGCCGATATTACTTGAAAGCCAAAGGAGGCTCTTATCGTTCAATCGCTCACATGCGTTCACAAATGACGCTTGAGGGTGTGACTATCAAAGGAGGCGATGAGTGATGAATGGGACACGCAGAAGATCTATCTTTAGAAGAAGGCAATCAGGCCAAACAGACTATCACCGAAGGTTGAAACTCCTTAGAGGCAAGAAAGCTAGAGCAGTTGTCAGAGTGTCAAACACTCGAGTAACCTGCCAGATGGTAAACTGGTCAGCAGGTGGCGACATGGTTATCGCATCGGTAACTGGTAGCGATTTGGCCAAGAAATATGACTGGCCAGCAGACTTCTCACAAAAATCAATCCCAGCCAGTTATTTGGTCGGTTATGCACTGGGTAAAGAAGCAGTGTCCAAGGGGTGTTCTGAAGCCGTTCTTGATATTGGGCTTGCTGGAAGCACACCTGGCGGTCGAGTATTTTCTGCACTGAAAGGCATGGTCGATGCTGGAGTTGAAATTCCTCACAGCGCAGATATTTTGCCAGAAGATGACAGACTCAATGGAGAGCACATCTCAGATAAGGTTAGTGCAGCTGTCGAATCAACCAAGAATAAAATAGAGGGGGCATATTAATGAGTGACGAACAACCAACAATGGCGCCAGGGCTAATTCAAGCTTTCAATCCTGAAGAAGTTGAGGAGCCAACCGATGGCAGAAGAAGAGGCAAAGGACAAGATGACCCAATTATGAACTTGCGCAGCTGGACACCAAAGACACGTCTTGGTAATGCTGTTATGGCAGGTCAAATCATAACATTTGAGCAAGCTATCGCTAGTAAATTACCAATCAGAGAAGTCGAGGTTGTTGACGCTCTGATACCTAACCTCGAGGATGAAATAATCAAAGTTAACATGGTTCAAAGAATGACTGACAGTGGCCGTCGTGTTAGGTTTAACGTGATGGCATGTGTTGGTAACAAAGACGGCTATGTTGGACTCGGTATGGCCAAGGCAAAGGAAGTCTCACAAGCCATCAGAAAAGCAATTACTGCGGCAAAACTGAACATCATAAGCGTCCAAAGAGGCAACGGCTCTTGGGAGTCATCAACAGGTCCTGGGACTTCAGTCCCGTTCAAGATTAACGGGCGCTCTGCATCTACTAGAGTTACGTTAATGCCAGCTGCTAAAGGCAAGGGACTGGTTATCGGGGAGACCGGTAAGAAAGTATTGGATTTGGCTGGCATAACTGACGTTCTATCCCGAACTAAAGGACAGACAAGAACAACAATCAATTATGCAGCAGCAACATTCAACGCATTGAAGAACCTCAACATTACCAGAATCACCAACGAACAAAGAGAGAAGCTCTACATTAACAAAGGGAGGATGTTTGAATGAGTTGGATAGTAGTAAGAGTCCGAAGCAATGTCAATGTTGAACGGTCTATTAGAGAAACTATGGATTACCTGAACTTAACTAAGGTTAATCACGCAGTTATCATACCTGAAAACGATCAATATCGTGGAATGCTACAGAAAGCCAAGGATTACATCACATGGGGTAAAGCTACTGAAAACACAGTAGAAAAAATGCTCAGCGAGCGAGGCCGAATGACTGGAGACGCTCCGTTAACCGATGATGTAGTAAAGGACAATACAGATTTCAAGAACATCTCAGAGTTTGCGAAAGCAATAACCTCAGGTGATTCGACTGTCAAGGCAGTTCCGGGCTTGAAGCGAGTGTTCAGGCTACACCCACCAAGAGGGCCAAAGGGCTGGGGCGGAATCAAGCGCTCATTTGTCGTGGGCGGCGCACTGGGCGCTAGAGGCGAGGAAATCAACAATTTAGTTGATAGGATGATTTGAGGTGAAAATATGGGAATTAAAGCAAATAAACATCGTGGAAGAAACCGATATCACGGTCGAGGTAAGAAAGCAGGCCGTGGAGCAGGTAAGCGAGGTGGACGTGGTAATGCCGGTATGAACAAACACAGAGTCATGACCAGAATCAAATATATGCCAAAGCATTGGGGTATGCACGGATTTAACCGTCATCCATCGCTGAGAAATGTTAACACCACAGTAAATGTCGGTCAACTGGAAGAAATCGCTGGAGATAGTGACTCAGTTGACTTAACAGAAATGGGCATAGATAAGTTGCTGGGTAGTGGGAAAATCACCAAAGCATTGTCGATAACAGTCTCAGAGGCTAGTGCACGAGCTGTTGAGAAAATCGAAGCCGCAGGCGGATCGCTTGATACAGATGGCGATGATGAATGGGGCGAGTGGGAAGAAGAGTAATCATAAGGTGTGATATCAATGAGACATAAGCCAATACCATGGGCAATAGCACTGACTGGTGTGTTGTATTTCGGCCTACTCATCTACTGGCAATCAGACGAATTGTCGAGTGAAATCGCCGCACAAAGAACCGCCGCTCAGTTTGGCCTAGTATTGTCCGTGATCTATGTTGCATACCTGATGTGGTGTTTCAATCGTGACCTTCCCGAGGGTCTCAAAGATGCACCAGTAATCGGTCGCTATGGTAAACTGATGGGATGGCTAGCAATTGCTGGCATTGCGGTATGGTATGTTAGGCCGAGTAAGTGGGGTGGCTACGAGGACGGCGTTGGATTCTTTTTGGTTGGTATATTGCTACTAGGTTTTGGTGCCGCTGCGGCACTAACTTGTTTCATGTGGAGTGGTGACAAGAGCAGTAGGCTATACGCTCTTCACCGGTTTGTCGACGTCTACCCGACGATAACAAAACCAGAGCGTCACGTTAGATTCAACGAAAAAATGTGGACCACAACCTTCGTGCTGATTATTTACTTTGCAATGACCAATGTTATGCTTTATGGTCTATCAGGACAAGCCCTAGACTTGTTTAGCGGTTTCCGCTCAATTATGGCTGGTGCCTCAGGTACCATTATGCACTTAGGAATTGGACCGATTGTAACCGGTTCGATTATTATGCAACTGTTTGCTGGAGCCAAGATTATCCGCTTAGATTTATCTAATTCTGAAGATAAAGCGATGTATCAAGGTGTCCAAAAATTACTGGTATTAATTATGATTCCAATCGAAGCGATACCTCAGACATACGGTTTCCTCGATCCAATGGAATTCCTAATTGATTCATATGGTATGGGCTGGGCAAATTTCGTGATTGTTGCTCAACTATTTGCTGGATCTTATCTCGTATTTTTACTTGATGAGTTAGTAAGTAAGTGGGGTATTGGCTCAGGTATGTCATTGTTTATTGCCGCTGGTGTCTCACAATCGACATTCGTTGGAACACTATCACCGTTACCGGTTACTAGCGGTCTAGGTTATTCAATGTCAAATCCACCGTCTGGAACGCTTCCAATGATTTTCTACATGTTCAGAGAAGCCACGAATTATGAAATGATTTCTAGCAACGGTTTCGAAACAATATTGTTAACCCACGTAAATCCATTAGCTGCTTTATTTTCATCAGTAGTTGTGTTCTTAGTGGTAGCATATGCTGAATCTAGTAAGTTAGAACTTCCACTCACTCACGGTAAGGTGAGAGGTCATAGAGGAAAGTATCCAATTAGGTTGGTCTACGCATCAAACATTCCAGTTATTTTGATGGCGGCTCTACTTGCCAATATCAACATGTTCACTTTGTTATTCTGGAGTCATCCAACATTATCGCAGACTCCATTCTTGGGCCGAGAAGGTTATGGTTCGCTATCTGAATACATAGGCACGTATGATCAGGGTCAGACTACCGCATCTGGTGGCTTTGCTTGGTATGCCAGTATGGTTAATGGCGTTAATGACTGGTTATTGCCGTTGCTCAATCAACAGGGCGACATATACGGGCACAGCTTAACACAGATTATGGTTCACGTTATTTTCTATGTCGTATTGATGACTGTTGGTTCGATGGTATTCGCTAAGTTTTGGATAGACACCACCAACATGGGTACCAAAGACGTCGCTAAGCAGATAGAGCGAACAGGTATGCAAATCCCAGGATTTAGAAAGAATCCTAAGGTTCTAGAGAAAATCTTGGAAAATTACATTCCACCCGTAACATACTTCTCAGGAGCATTCGTAGGTTTATTGGCTGCAGGTGCAGACTTATTGGGTACGGTCGGTAATGCGACAGGAACGGGTTTGCTACTCGCTGTCGGTATTATTTTGCGAACCTATGAGCAAATACAAAAAGAACAGGCGATGGAAATGCATCCGATGATTAGACAATTCTTCGGCGCAGAATAATCTTAGGTCTGGCTTATTTTTACTCTAAAAACTAACCATATCTGTTCCGCAGTTGCGTGGTTTCCCGAGTTTTAATAGCGGGTATATTCATATATGGGATGTTAGTGGCTGAGTTGCTTGCGTTGTTGAGAACGGCGTTAGATTCTGAGTCCTCGGACGGTGAAGAAATCTATCCTCTCTTTACGCAAAGCCGAAGAGATAGCGATTCTGAACAACCATAATGGTTCAGGGTCAGGAAGGTGATCGAGATTATGATGTATTTTTGTGCAAGAGCTCAAGTGCAATATTTTCTCGCCAATTTTTTAGAGACAGCAATAAATCATGCGACAGGTAACCTAAGGATCAGAACAAGAGAAATCTGGTTGATCCTGCCAGAGGCGACCGCTTTTGGAGTTCGATTAAGCCATGCGAGTAGAAAGAA
>Ga0163110_10000299_pt1 | contig 22956 bp, 20 predicted proteins | sample CRUFie1St17metaG_FD_108703 | JGI IMG/M metagenome (GOLD analysis project Ga0163110, IMG submission 108703) | Marine microbial communities from the Costa Rica Dome - CRUD Field 142mm St17 metaG | ecosystem: Environmental > Aquatic > Marine > Oceanic > Photic zone | place: Costa Rica: the Eastern...
AATATGGTAAAATTTTTGACAAACCACTTTTAATTACAAATGGTTCAAAAGGTTCGCGATATGTGTTTAACGACACAACTTATCATGTTCGTGCTCCTAAGGTCAAATCAGTAGATACTACTGGTGCAGGTGACACCTACCTAGGTTACTTTGCCTCCAGTTTGGATCAGCACAAATCATTGCAAGAAGCGATGGAATTAGCATCTTTTGCAGCAGCCTTACAAGTTACACGTTATGGAACTTCTGAGGCTATACCAAGCCTTTCAGAAGTAAAAAAGTTTTGGAAAAACTCTGGTATTAAAACGTTAACTCTTAACTGAGTCCCAAAAGCTTTTAACAGTAGAAAAGAAGCTCTTGCTATGTGGGTTGTTGTCTGCACTTAGAGCCTCAAACTCTTTTAAAAGTTCTTTTTGTTGGGATGTAAGATTGACGGGGGTTTCAACAGCAAGCTCAATAAATAGATCTCCAGAGTTTGAACCTCTCAATGCAGGCATTCCTTTACTACGAAGCCTCATCTGCCGTCCAGATTGGCTCCCATTTGGAATTCGTACCCGACTTCTTCCTCCATCGATTGTAGGTGCTTCTATTTCACCACCAATGGCCGCTGTTGTCATACTTACGGGAATTCGACAATATAGATTCTTGCCATCTCTGGTAAAAATTTTGTGTTCCATAACTTCAGTAAAAATATAAAGATCACCACTGGGGCCACCACGTACACCGGCCTCTCCCTCTCCACTAAGCCTGATTCTAGTACCAGTTTCTACTCCTGATGGTATATTTACAGATAACGCACGTTCTTTTTCCTCTTGGCCTGACCCTTTACATTTATGACACGGATTTTTTATTATTTGTCCCATACCAGAACAGGTCGGACAACTTCGTTCTACAGTGAAAAACCCTTGCTGCGCTCTAACTTTTCCCATTCCGGAGCAAGTAGGGCATGTTGATGGCTCAGAACCACCAGAAGCACCAGTGCCATTGCAGCTATTGCAATTTACAATAGATGGGATATTTATCGTTTTTTGAATACCAGAGTATGCTTCTTCTAAGCTTATATTTAGATTATATCTAAGGTCAGAACCCCGAGAGGCACGTTGACGGTTATTTTGCCCACCTCTAAAATCGCCAAATAAATCTTCAAACACATCTGAAAATGCAGAGGAAAAATCCCCACCAGCATGGAAACCACCAGCTCCTGGTCCTGCGCTTCCGCCTTCAAATGCAGCATGGCCGTATCTATCATATGCTGCTTTTTTGTTCTGATCTTTAAGAACGTCGTATGCTTCATTTACTTCTTTAAATTGACTTTCGGCATTAGGGTTTCCAGAATTTCTATCGGGATGCAGCTCCTTTGCTTTAGTTCTATAAGCTTTCTTAAGGTCACTTTCTGACGCACCTTTAGAAACACCAAGAACCTCGTAATAATCACGTTTTGACAATGACTTTGTCCCTTTTAAAAAAGGGGTTCTAGTGAACCCCTTGTGCAATTAAGATTTTTATTTATTGTCGCTGTCGTTTAGGTCTTCGAAGTCTGCATCAACAATATCTTCATCTACTCCACGTAATTCGTCTTCATCCATTCCTTCAGGAGGAGGTGATCCTTCCGCCTCTGCTGAAGCTTTATAGATAGCTTCACCAAGCTTCATCGATGCTTCAGTTACGTTTTGAATACCAGATTTAATTTTATCTGCATCCTCGCTATCAAGTACTTCTTCTAACGCTTTTACAGCAAGTTCGATTGCCTCAACAGTTGTTGGATCTACTTTATCACTATGTTCTTCGAGTGATTTATTAGTTGAATGAATTAAACCTTCTGCTTGATTTTTGGCTTCAACAAGATCTTTACGCTCTTTGTCAGCTTCCGCATTTGCTTCTGCATCCTGGACCATTTGGTCAATCTCATCGTCTGAGAGACCTCCTGAAGCTTGAATGGTAATTTGCTGTTCTTTTCCAGTTGCTTTATCCTTTGCGTTTACAGAAACAATTCCGTTTGCATCAATATCAAATGTAACTTCGATTTGTGGTAGGCCTCTTGGAGCCGGCGGTATTTCTTCGAGGTTAAATTGTCCTAAAACCTTATTATCAGCGGCCATTTCTCGTTCACCCTGAAAAACACGTATAGTCACAGCTGTTTGATTATCTTCAGCTGTTGAAAAAACTTGGGATTTTTTAGTCGGAATGGTAGTGTTTCTATCGATTAAACGAGTAAATACTCCTCCTAATGTTTCTATACCAAGTGATAAAGGTGTAACATCCAACAAAACTACGTCTTTAACATCCCCTTGTAAGACACCGGCTTGAATAGCAGCGCCCATAGCTACAACTTCATCCGGATTAACACCTTTGTGTGGTTCTTTTCCAAAGAAAGTGGATACTTCTTCCATAACTTTTGGCATTCTGGTCATGCCACCAACTAATACAACTTCATCAATATCACCTTTTGACAGCCCAGCATCTTTTAGGGCTGCTTGACAAGGCTTCAATGACTGCTTGATTAAGTCAGCTACAAGACTTTCTAATTTAGAACGTGTTAGTTTTAAAACCATGTGAAGGGGTTGCCCACCATTTGGGTCCATGGAGATAAATGGTTGGTTTATCTCTGTTTGTTGACTTGATGAAAGCTCAATTTTTGCTTTTTCCGCAGCTTCTTTCAGCCTTTGGAGTGCCATTTTGTCTTTTTTCAGATCAACACCGTTTTCCTTTTTAAACTCCTCCGCTAGATAATCAACAATTCGCATGTCAAAATCTTCACCACCCAAATATGTATCACCATTTGTGGATTTTACTTCGAACAAACCATCATCAATTTCTAAAATTGTTACGTCAAACGTACCGCCACCCAAGTCATAAACAGCAATGGTACGCGCTTCTTTTTTATCCAATCCATATGCTAAAGCTGCCGCAGTAGGTTCGTTTATAATTCTGAGAACTTCTAACCCAGCTATTTTCCCCGCGTCTTTTGTAGCTTGCCTTTGAGCATCATTAAAATAAGCTGGAACGGTAATTACGGCTTGGTCGACGTCTTCACCCAGATAAGTTTCAGCTGTCTCTTTCATTTTTTGAAGTATGAATGCAGAGATTTGAGACGGAGAATACTTATCGTTATTCGCTTCTACCCAAGCATCTCCATTGCCACCATCAATCAGGGAATAAGGAATGTTCTTAATATCTTTTTGAATATGCTTATCTTTTAATCTTCTACCAATTAATCTTTTTACCGCAAAAACAGTATTGTCAGGATTTGTAACCGCTTGTCTTTTTGCGGGTTGACCAACAAGTTTTTCATCTTCAACAAAAGCTACAATAGATGGTGTGGTTCTAGCCCCTTCAGTATTTTCAACCACTTTTGGTTGAGAGCCATCCATTATTGCTATGCAAGAGTTTGTTGTTCCTAAATCAATTCCTATTACTTTACCCATTTTCTGTTCCTTTCAAAATGGCTAAGATTCAACCATAATAATTTTTCAGTTGTTTGTTTTGTTGCTCTTATAAAGTTTTTGCTTAAATTCGAATAGTATATAGGTTTGCCGGTTGGCTCCTACAAGGGTAGGCACAAAAAAAATTAGATTTTATAAGGGCCGTAGTTTGTGATTAAACTTATACTGAGCTATTAAGATAACTTTCTTTCAATTTCTTGCCGTTCAAAAATCTCTATAACGTCATCTTTCCTAATATCTTCATAGTTTTCAAAAGCCATGCCACATTCTTGACCTAAGTTAACTTCGTTAACTTCATCTTTAAATCTTTTTAATGTTTTTAATGTTCCCTCATGAATTACAACATTATCTCTGAGCAAACGCACACCAGAAGACCTTCTAGCCAGACCTTCTGTAATTTGGCAGCCTGCCACTTTACCCACGCCAGTAACCTTGAAAACTTCTAGTATTTTGGCATAACCAATAAAATTTTCACGCACTTCTGAAGATAATAGTCCTGAAGCGGCAGCCTTTATATCATCAACCAAATCATAAATTACAGAGTAATAACGAAGCTCAACACCTTTTTGGTTGGCTGATTGTCGAGCAGATGCATTTGCACGAACGTTAAAACCGATGATTGGTGCTTTTGATGCTTCTGCTAAAGTTACATCTGACTCTGTAATAGCTCCAACACCAGAGTGCAAAACTTGTACTCGGACTTCGTCATTACCAATTTTTTCCATAGCTTGCAAAATGGCTTCAGAGGATCCTTGTACATCAGATTTTACTAATATTGGGAGTTCTTTTAGGTTTTCGTTAGCTTTGGCATTTGCCAGTAATTGTTCTAAGCTAGTGCCTGTTCCAATAGCGGCCTTTTTATCTTTAAGCACTTGTGCTCTATAATCAGCAATTTCTCTAGCTTGTGCTTCAGTTGCAACAACATTTAATACATCTCCAGCCTCTGGAGTTCCATTTAATCCTAAAACTTCAACTGGAACTGATGGTCCAGCACATTTTACACGATCATTTTGATCATTTATAAGAGCACGAACTCTACCCCATTGCTCTCCTACCACGAAGATATCTCCCTGGTTCAGTGTTCCCTTTTGAACTAGCACAGTAGCAATAGGGCCTCTGCCAACATCCAGCTTTGCTTCTATTACAGCACCTTCTGCAGCTCTGTCAGGATTGGCTTTCAGTTCCAACAAATCTGATTGTAATGAGATATACTCTAATAATGTATCTATTCCCTGACCTGTTTCTGCGGAGACTTCTACGTCTAAAACATCGCCAGACATCTTTTCTACAATTACTTCATGTTGTAATAATTCTGTTCGAACTTTATCAGGATCAGCAGCCTCTTTGTCGCATTTGTTAATAGCGACAATTATTGGCACATTGGCAGCTTTAGAATGGTTAATTGCTTCAACAGTTTGTGGCATAACACTGTCATCAGCAGCCACAACTAATACCACTATGTCTGTTACTTGTGCTCCCCGAGATCGCATTGATGTGAAAGCGGCGTGTCCAGGAGTATCAAGAAATGATAAAGTTTTTCCGTCATCAGTAATTACTTGATAAGCTCCAATATGTTGTGTAATTCCACCAGCTTCTCCTGAAACTACATTTGCTTTTCTTATAACATCCAGAAGCGAAGTTTTGCCATGATCAACATGTCCCATCACAGTTATAACAGGAGCCCTTGTTTTTAAGTTAGCAGGATCGTCTTCAATTGTATCAATTACGTCTTCAACATCTGCGTCAGATACTCTTACAATTTTATGGCCAAATTCTTCAATAATTAATTCAGCAGTATCAGCGTCAATTGATTGATTTTGCGTTACCATCATTCCATTGGTCATTAGAGACTTCACTACATCTGAGACGCGTTCAGCCATTCTATTAGCTAGCTCTTGGACAACTATAGTCTCGGGAACCTGTACGTCTCTTACAATTTTTTCGCGCTCTTGATTGCTTTCGAGCATTTTTCGTTTTTCACGTTCTTGTTTTCTTCTAATAGCCGCCATTGATCTTTGACGACCACCATCATCACTCAATGCTTGATTTAGTGTTAATTTTCCTGATCTTCGCCTATCTGAATCTAGACCTTTTGGTGCTCTTGGTGTTTGTTGTTTTCGACTTTCTTCTCTTTCAGGTAGTTTTCTGGAGGTTTTAGAAGATGGTCGGCTTGAGTCGTCTGTAATTGGAATTACTGGTATATCTTCAGCAATTTTTTTTGCTTCTATTACTGCAGCCATAGCTCTTTTTTCTTCTTCTTTTTTCTCTCTCTCTTTTTCTTTACGCTCTAGTTCTTCTTTTTCCTTTGTCTCTAAATCAGCACGCTTTTTCGCACGTTCTTCTTCTCTATATTTTTCATCAGCATCTCTTCTGCTTCTATCTTCTTCTTCTCTTTTTCTTGCAGTGGCCAAAGCTTTTTTTCTGCGTTCTAACTCAACATTTGAAATCCCATCTGGGGTTTTTGACGGCGACGACGTTTTCTGTGTAGAAGTTTTAATTTGTGCGCTAATATTGGGCTTTGGTACTAAAACTCTTTTTCTTTTTGTTTCTACAACAACAGACTTAGATCTCCCATGACTGAAGTTTTGTCTTACTTGCCCAGGTCTAGAATTATTACCACCCATCAGACCAAGCTTGTTTCCAGATTTATTCTCAGTGTCACTCATATATTATAAAACCTAATTATTGTTGGCATAAGCCAAAAGTTTTCTTTAAATTTATTCAATTCCACGCAATTTATTTAATCTTGATGCTTCGTTTACTACACGTTTACTTAGACCGCCAGAGGTAAGACAAACATGAACTACATAATTTCTTCCAAAAGCTTCACCTAATTCTTTACTGGTGAAACAATTTATATAAGTATTTTTTCCATTAGGTGCTCTTAATTTTTCTTTTTGACTGATGGACCCATCGTTTGCCTGTATAAGAACTTTAGCGGTACCATTAACAAGGCTAGATTTTACTTTTTCATAACCAAATACTGCAACTCCTGATTTTCTTGATAAAGAGATTAATGAGATCACATTTTTTAAGATAATATCTTCCACCAGTGTTGCTAAGTTTTCTCTAACTATAACTTTTTTATTTGCAGCTTTTAAAAACAGATCTTTTGATATGGCTTTTGATAAAGCACATTTATTTGTTTTAACCCATATGCCACGTCCAGGAAGCTTTCCAAAAATATCTGGCAATATCTCGTTGTTAGGATCAACAACAAAACGTATCATATCCGACTTAGAGCATATCTCACCCGATGAAATACATCGTCGATTCGGGCACCTTGAAGATATTTTTTTCTCAGAGGGTTTCATTAATTAATGCCTTTTAGGTTAGTCTTCTAGATTCATTTCATCGTTATTTTCTTCAGTTTCATTTTTAAGATCTTCAGGATCAACCCATCCTAATTCTATCCTTGCGGTCATAACTAAGTTTTGTGCCTCCTCAAGAGAAACATCAAATTGTTCCAAAATACCTTCATCTTTGTGGCGCTTACCGTCCACCACAGTCCAACCCCCAGATAATTCCCAATCAGCGCAGGTAGCGAAATCCTCAAGAGTTTTAATATCATCTTCAGCTAACGCAACAAGCATTTGTGGCGTTAAACCTTCAAAGCCAGTCAGACTATCCTCAACCCCTAATTCGCGAGCTTGTGCGATCGCTTTAGCACTTTGTTCCTCAATGTACTCTCTTGCTCTGGCTTGTAATTCCTCAGCTGTTGACTGGTCAAAACCTTCTATTGATAAAATTTCATCAACTTCGACATATGCTACCTCTTCTAATGTAGCAAAACCCTCTGAAACAAGCAGTTGCGCAACAACCTCGTCTACATTTAATGATTCAGTAAATAAAGCAGTACGCTCATTAAATTCAGTTTGACGGCGCTCAGATTCTTGAGAATCAGTCATTATATCGATATCTAAATTTGTTAATTGAGAAGCTAACCTAACGTTTTGTCCTCTACGACCAATAGCTAGTGACAATTGCTCATCAGGAACAACCACTTCGATTCTTTCAGCTTCTTCATCTAATACAACTTTGGTAACTTCAGCTGGTTGCAATGCATTGACAAGAAAAGTTGGGGCATCTTCATTCCACGGAATTATATCTATTTTTTCACCCTGTAATTCATTAACAACCGCTTGGACCCTACTACCACGCATGCCAACACAAGCTCCAACAGGATCAATTGAGTTGTCATAAGAGATAACGCCAATTTTAGCTCGAGATCCAGGGTCCCTTGCTACTGTTTTGATTTCGATTATTCCGTCATAAATTTCTGGAACTTCCATTTTGAACAGTTCTGACATAAACTCTACAGCTGTTCGGGATAAGAATATCTGAGGCCCACGAACTTCTGATCTTACGTCTTTAATGTAGGCTCTTACTCGATCACCGTTTCTAAAACTTTCACGACCAATTTTTTGATCTCTTCGAAGAATCGCTTCACCTCGTCCAACATCGACGATTACATTTCCATATTCTTCTCTTTTGACGACTCCGTTTATAATTGTGCCAACTCTATCTTTAAACTCTTCATACTGTCTTTCCCGTTCAGCTTGCCTAATATTTTGTAAAAGAACCTGTTTACCAGATTGAGCTGCTATTCTTCCACTTTCTACTGGAGGTATTTCATCTATTAGTTGATCACCAACTACAGCATCTTCCTTGTAAACTATGGCATCCTCAACAGTAAGTTCCTGAAAACTATTTTCCACTTCTTCAACTACTGTCCTAACCCGTTGCATGGTTAGTTCTCCTGTTTTGCGATCAATGAAAGCTCGAATATCAAGTTCAGCACCATATTTTGATTTTGCTGCTCGTGCATATGTTTCTTCTAAAGCATTTATAACTAGATCTGGATCAATTAGCTTTTCTCTAGCAACTGATTCAGCAATCTGTAGAAGCTCTATTTTGTTCGCACTAGTATTAGCCATTTATTCTATCCTTTCAGTCGACTTCTTTTTCTATATAGTCAAAATCATCATTGTTGATTATGATGTTTTTTTGATTTTGCAGTGTTTCTCTTATTAATTCATCAGTTAAAATCAATTTGGCTTCTGAAAGCCATTCAAATTTTAGACCAATTGTTCCAATATCCAAATTAATGAATATTTCATCGTCATTTGTACCTGATAAGATACCTTTGAAACGTTTTTGTCCTTCAATTGCTGAGGTGGTTTCTAATTTAGCTTCATAGCCATTCCATTTATTAAAATCACAAAGCCGAGTTAATGGTCGATCAATACCGGGAGAAGAAACCTCTAAATTAAATGTATCGTCATAAAGATCTTCAACATCAATTATGGCTGAAAGTTCGTTTGAAATATTTGCACAATCATTAACAGTTATATCCATCTGAGGGGAGTCTACCATTATTTGAATTAGTTTTGATTTTCCATCAACTAATCTAATTCTTATTATTTCAAATCCCATTTCTTTTATTATAGGGTTTGCAATTTGTAGAATTTTGTTTTCTAGGTGTGTTTTCGCAATCAAAGTATTCACTATCAGTCTCAAATAAAAAAACGGGCCATCAGCCCGTCGAAAATGTCGGAGAGTTTCTGGGTTTGGAAGCCAATCACTCGATGTGGGGTTCGTATAATGAGAAAATTAATTAAAAACAAGTACATTCTCATTTTCTAATGATAATTATATTATTCATGTACAAATTTAATTAGAACGTGGGACTATAATTACCTCTACTCTACGGTTTTTTTCTCTGCCAGACTTTGTGTTATTTGATGCTATTGGGGAGAGAAAACCAACACCGTTGATAGTGATTTGATTTGGATTAACATTGAATTTTTTTATAAAAATATTTTGTACAGACTTGGCTCTATCTTTTGATAGTTTTATGTTACCTTTTATTGAGCCACTTGCGTCGGTATGCCCAACCAATATGATTTTTTCGTTTTTATTTAAAATTAGAAAATTTGCTAAGTTAGATAAAACTATTAAATCAGATTCTAAAATTTCTGCTGACCCAGGTTTAAATTTTAAACCTTCAATAATAATCGACCCTCTGTTATCGTTAAAATTTGCTGACAAGCTTTTAGAAAGACTTTTTGCAAGTTTGTTTTCTTGCTTTTTCTCAAGGTCATCTCCAAATTGGTTAATTTGAATATATGCAGTATCTTCGCCAACGCTGATTATATAAGAGATAAATTTTACTCTTTCATTATCAATCATCTCTGCGGTAATAAATTTATAGTCGTTTAGATTTACAAACATTTCTGGCATGTTCAGTATATTAGAATTAAAGCGAAATTCAAAGCCGCCACATGAGTTAAATTCACATTCAAAAATTATTTTGTGATCATTTGACTCAAGTTTTTCTTTTACTCTTTGGCTTATCTCATCTGAAGTATTGTTGAAATTATTGATTTTCCAAACTTGTTGTAACATCTGAGGTGAAATTAAATTATTTTCTTTTGATAGATTTATATCTTTACCTGCTACAACGTAAAAAGCTCCATTTTTTGAGAGACTTTCATATGTCAACTCTGCTGAATATGGTAAAGTTAATATATCATTGGAATTACCAATTTTTGGTAAAAAGAGAAGGGATAGAATTAATATAAAAGTTTTCAATTTTATCTATCTGACGAATGATATTCGGCATTTGGCCGCATATCAATTGCTGACGCCATACGATTACTCATATTAAAGAAGCTTGCAATTGAGGCAATATCCCAAATGTCTTGATCTGAATACCCATTTTCTCGTAAAATTTGTCTGTCCACTTCCTCAATTTTATAGCTTTCCTCAGTCATTTTAACAACAAAATCTAACATTGCTCTTTGATTTGGTTTTAAATCTGCAACTCTATAATTTATGACCATTTTTTCACCAAGCTCAGCATTTTTAGATAATTTTCTTACTGAATTACCATGTGCGACTAAACAGTAGTAGCATCTATTAATTGATGATACTACGACCGCTATCATTTCCCTTTCTAAACGGGAAATATTACTTTCACCTATCATCAAGTCATTATACATGTTTGTAAATGTATTGAGTTTCTTTTCATTGAATGAGTAAGCTTTTAAAACATTAGGGATTAGACCTAATTTATCTTTGCATAGTTTGAAATATTTCTTAACCCCATCTGGCATAGGATCCAAAGCGGGAAGGTCTAATGCTGTAACCCTTTCTTTGAGTTCATTCATCTTTATTCTCCGTTTTAACATTGAATGATTCTTCTACTTTTTGCGCTAGGATTTCAATAATGTTTGAGTCATGACCACGTAAGACGATATCTGTACCAAGAACACCATCTCTAATAAAAGGGTAAGATCCAAAACTAATTTCTGGGTTTTCTAGAGCCATACTTGCTAATTTATCAGCAATTTCTCCTTCTGGAGTTTCTACAATAATTGATTTAGATTTAATGGGGGATCCATGCTTCATATTAGATATTGTGAAATTAACCATCGATTGAAATATGGCTGGTACGCCAGCCATTACATAAACATTTTCTATTTTAAAACCTGGTGCAGCTGAGATGGGATTTTCAATAAGTTCAGCATTTTCTGGAATTCTGGCCATCCTAATTCGAGAATTATTTAATTTTATGCCATTTTTTTTATAATATTCTTCCAATAACTTTTTTGCATCTGAGCGAACCCCAATTTTAACTTTAAAGGCCCGAGCAATAGAATCGGCAGTAATATCATCGTGTGTTGGGCCAATGCCTCCACTAGTGAAAACGTAATTAAACTTTTTTCTTAGTTCATTTACTGAAGAAATAATCTCCTTCTGATCATCAGAAATAACTCGAACTTCTCTTAATGAAATGCCAGTCTTCACTAATTTATTTGCAAGATAATGCATGTTACTATCTCGGGTCCGGCCAGATAAAATTTCATCACCTATTACTATCATGGCAGCTGTTGGATTTTTCATTTTGTAATCCTTGCAAGGTTTATTTTAAGGGTATAGGCCTTTAAATATGAAATTTCAAAGTGATTTAGAAAAAGCAATTTTAATTAAACGCTACAAGCGTTTTTTTGCTGATGTCAGATTAGAGAATAATGAAACTATTACTGTTCATTGTGCAAATACGGGCTCTATGATGGGTTTACAGAATGTTAACCAAAGGGTTTTGATAGAAAATAGTGGAAATCCAAAACGAAAGCTTCTGTATTCGTGGAAATTAAATGAGTTGGAATCTGGATCATATGTGATCATTGATACTGGAATGGCAAATAAGATAATAGATCAGGCTCTCTCGGAAGATATTATTCCAGAACTTTGTGGATATAAATCTTATCGTAGGGAGGTTAAATATGGCTTAAATAGCCGAATTGATTTTCTTTTAGAAAATAGTGAGTTTGAAAGGTGCTACGTCGAGGTAAAAAGTTTAACATTATCTAGAAAAAAATCTGTTGCTGAGTTTCCTGACAGTGTTACTAGTCGTGGAGCCAAGCATTTAATTGAATTGTCAAACATGGTCAAAGAGGGAAATCGAGCTGTATTATTTTTTCTGATTTGTCGAAATGATTGTAGTTTTTATGATATTGCTAAGGATTTGGATCCATACTATCAGCAGTGTTTCAAAGAAGCAAAAGTGTCTGGGGTAGAAGTTTTATGTTATGATACCATCATAACTCCTGAAAAGGTAATATTAGGGAAGCCGTTAAAGGAACTTCATAAGTAAAAAGGAATTACGTTTATGAGGCAAGATGATCGAAAAATTACGCGTGATGGTATTAAAATTCATCACAGTTCCGATTATGATGGTATGCGAAAATCATGTAAACTAGCAGCAGAAACTCTCGACATGATAACTGATAATGTGCTTCCAGGTATTTCAACAGAGGAGTTAGATAATATCTGTCATGAGTTTATTGTCTCCAATGGCGCAGTACCTGCTACTTTAGGTTATCGAGGATATCCTAAGTCCTCTTGTATTTCTCTGAATCACGTGGTTTGTCATGGGATTCCATCAAATAAAAAATTAAAAAATGGTGATATATTAAATATTGATATTACGTGTATATTAGATGGTTGGTATGGCGATAGTAGTAGAATGTATATTGCTGGCAAGGCAAATAGAAGATCACAACGTTTAATCCAGGTAACTCATGATGCCCTAATGCTTGGTATAGAGCAGGTGAAGCCCGGTAACACTTTTGGCGATATTGGTGCAGCTATTCAGAAGTATGTAGAGTCACAGAGAATGAGCGTGGTAAGAGAGTTTTGTGGCCACGGAATCGGACGTGTTTTCCATGCTCAACCCAATGTTTTACATTATGGTAATTGGGGTGAGGGATCTTACCTTGAGGAGGGAATGTTTTTTACTATCGAGCCGATGGTAAATCTTGGTGGGCACGAGACAAAAATATTATCTGATAATTGGACGGCTGTAACAAGAGACAGATCGCTATCTGCACAATTTGAACATTCTGTTGCAGTCACAAAAGATGGATTTGAAATTTTTACGTTATCTCCAGGCAACAAGTTTTTTCCGACATTTTAGAATCAAAAATTTTTGATATTTTATAACTTACCACAACAATGTTTAAATTTCTTTCCAGAGCCACAGGGACATTTATCATTTCGGCCAGGGTTTCCCCAAGTTGATTTGTCATTCTTATTAAACGAAACTTTTTTCACGTTATCAGTACTATTTTTATTGGAACCAAGGATTTTTTCTTCCATTATTTTACTAATCATTTCTCTGCGTTCTTCTGCTGTTATTGGACGGATTTTAGCAAGTTGAGAAGTGACTTGAGTTCTGAGACTGTTTAGCAAATTTTCAAATAATCCGAAGGCTTCAGTTTTATATTCATTTAACGGATCTCTTTGTGCGTAACCTCTAAAGCTGACAACAGATCGTAAATGGTCTAACGTTAATAAATGCTCCCGCCATTTTTGATCAATGCTTTGCAAAAGAACTGATTTTTCAACAGATCGCATAGCATCCACTCCAAATTCTATAGTTTTTGATGCCATAAATTTATCGGAGGTGTCATAAATACGCTCCTTTATAATTAAATCGTCGACCCCTTCTTCTTTGCCCCAATTTACAATCTCAGCATTAACACCTACTTTTTCTGAAACTTCTTGCTCAAGTTGTTCTAACTGCCATTGATCTGGATATGATTTTGGTGGTACAAATTCATCAACTAGGTCATCGATAACTTGGTGTCTCATATCTTGCGCAATCTCGCCTAGATCTTCTGCTTCCATTATCTCAAGGCGTTGTTCAAAAATAGCCTTTCTTTGATCATTCATAACGTCGTCATATTTCAACAGCTGTTTTCTTATGTCAAAATTTCTCCCTTCAACTTTTGCTTGTGCTTTTTCCAGTGATTTATTAACCCAAGGATGAACAATAGCTTCATCCTCCTTCATACCTAAAGTATTCAATACTTTTTCTAGTCTCTCAGAACCAAATATCCGCATTAAATCGTCTTCTAAAGATAAAAAGAAGGAAGATTTACCTGGATCTCCTTGTCTTCCTGATCTACCTCTCAATTGGTGGTCGATTCGGCGACTTTCATGCCTTTCAGTTGCGAGAACATATAGCCCACCTGCTATTAGTACTTTTTCTTTTTCTTCATTGACAGCATTAAGTACTTTTCTTCTAACTTCTTCAGGATCAGAATTAGGGTTTTTTGCTAATTCTTCCAATACTTTCATTTCTACGTTTCCACCAAGTTGAATATCTGTTCCTCTCCCAGCCATATTGGTTGCAATTGTTACTGCACCAGATCTTCCAGCATCTGCAATTATTTGAGCTTCTTGTTCATGAAACCTAGCGTTGAGAACATTATGCTTAATATCCTTTTCCTTTAACATTTTTGAAAGCATTTCAGATTTTTCAATTGAAGTTGTACCAACTAAAATTGGCTGATTAATTTTATTGGCTTCCATTATAGCCTTAACGATTGCCTTATATTTTTCTCTTGCTGTTCTGAAAACCTGATCATGTTCATCGATGCGTTGAATTTTTTCATTTGTTGGAACTTCAACCACCCCCAAACCATAAATTTCGTTAAATTCGTCGGCTTCTGTGGATGCTGTTCCTGTCATACCAGCGAGTTTTTCGTAAAGCCTGAAATAATTTTGAAAAGTTACAGATGCTAATGTTGTGTTCTCTGGTTGGATATCACACGATTCTTTGGCTTCAATTGCTTGATGTAAACCATCAGATAATCTACGCCCATCCATCATCCTACCCGTAAATTCATCTATCAATACAACTTCATTATTTCTAACAATGTAATCTTTATCTCTATTATACAACTTATGAGCTCTGAGCGCTTGAGTAACATGATGGACCAATGACGTACTTTCGGGGTCATATAAATTTTGTTCTTCAGGCATAATCTGCTCATCTTTCAATTTTTTTTCGATGAACTCATTTCCCTCGTCAGTAAAAGTGACATTCCTTGTCTTTTCATCTAAAGCGAAATGTTCTTCCTGTATTCCTGGAATGACTTTATTTATTGTGTTGTATATCTCGCTTCTATCTTCAGCGGGGCCAGAAATGATCAAAGGGGTTCGAGCTTCATCGATTAAGATGCTATCAACTTCATCTACGATAGCGAAATGATGATATCTTTGGTGGATTTGAGAAATTTCTGACTTCATGTTATCTCGCAAATAGTCGAAGCCTAATTCGTTATTAGTAGCGTATATTACATCACAATTATAGGCACTCTCTTTTTCATCATCAGCTTGGTTTGGAATTACAATACCAGTGGTCATACCAAGAGCTTCGTAAACCTTTCCCATCCATTCCGCATCTCGGGTAGCCAAGTAATCATTAACGGTTACAATATGCACACTTTTTCCCGAAAGAGCGTTTAAATATGCGGGCAATGTAGCCACCAGCGTTTTACCCTCTCCAGTCTTCATTTCAGAAATATTTCCTTGATGAAGAAATATTCCTCCCATCAACTGAACATCAAAAGCCCGTAATCCAAGCGCTCTTTTAGCAGCTTCTCTAGCGTTAGCGAAAGCTTCAGGTAATAAGTCATTTAACGTTTCACCAGAAGAAAATCTTTCTTTAAATTCTTTTGTTTTTTCTATTAAGCCTGCATCAGTTAGTTTTTCATAATCAGGTTCCAAACTATTTATTTTTTTAACAATAGGAGTAGCTGCCTTTATCTTTTTATCATTAGCATCGCCAAATACTTTTTTTCTTATTGTGCTAAAACCCAGCATATGTTTGCCTTTATTTGCATCAGGCATAAGATGCCTCTGCGGTTAATTTTTATGTTATCTTTTTACCCAATTATATAATTTAACCTACAAAAAAATAGGTAAAAAGAAAAAATTTTATATCAGTGGCATGTAAGGGGCGTCTTTAATACTGTCAACGCCGTCCTAAAAATGATATAAAAATAAATAAATTATAGTAACACTCGGTATGAAGAAAAAGGATAAAAAAATGAGAAGTTTTAAAGTTTTTTCTCTTATAGTTGGTTCACTCTATTTTTTCCAAACTTTTCAAGTTTCTGCTAGTGAATTTAATGATAAAACAGTTTTAGCCTCCGTTAATGGAGAAAAAATAACACTTGGACACGTAGTTTCATTTCAAAGAGCACTTTCTGATCAGTATAAAAGCATGGAAGATTCGGCACTTTTTGAGGCGATACTTAGGCAATTGATACAACAGGAAATTTTATCTCAAGAAGTTGATTTGAATCTGAAAAAAAATAAATATGGTTTGGAAAATAATGCTCGTGCATTTCTGTCTAATGAACTTATTAAAAAATTCTCTGAAGCAGAAGTTTCGGAAAGTGAAGTTAAATATTTGTATGCAAAATTTGTTGAAAATTTTATCAATTATACCGAGTACAATGCTTCACATATTTTATTAAGTACAGAGTCTAAGGCGATTGAAATTTTAAATGAGTTAAAAAATGGTTCAAGTTTTTCGAATTTGGCAAAAGTTTATTCAATAGGCCCATCTGGAAAGCAAGGAGGAAGCTTAGGATGGTTTGGGCAAGGTGCAATGGTTCCCACTTTTGAAGAAGCTGTTTTTCGGTTAGAAGTAAATCAAGTTTCAGAACCAATCAAAACAGACTTCGGTTGGCATATAATAAAATTAAATGATGTTAGAGAGATTAAAGCACCGAGTTTGGAAGAAGTTACTGATGAATTGATTCTAACTGCAAGGCAAAATAGAGTTGAAAAAGAAATAAACAAAATTATTAGCTCTGCAAATGTTGTTTACTCTGAATTGGAAATAAATCATAAAATAATTCGAAATGAGAAACTTTTGGATAATTAATAAGTTTTGTATAGCCAAAGGTTAGGAATAGTCTGGATAAGTTATGTACAAATTATCACCCTTAGCTCCAAAAGCAGGTTTCCCAGAGTTGGAGAAAATTGACGGTGTGAAATTTGCAAGCATATGTGCTGGTGTGAAGTATAAAGATAGACTAGATGTAATGTTGGCTGAGGTGTGCAAAAATAGTTCTATTGCTGGAGTTTTCACAAGTTCAGAAACTCGATCTGCAGCAGTAAGAGATTGTCAGAAAAAACTTTCATCTATAAATTTATCGACTGGTCCTTTCGCAATTGTAGTTAATTCAGGTAATTCCAATGCCTTTACTGGTTCAAAAGGTATAAATGCGGTAACAGAAATTTGTGCCAAATATGGTAAAGAATTAAATCTTTCAGAAGATAATGTTTTTACTGCATCAACAGGAGTGATTGGTGAGCCTTTGGATTGGAAAAAAATAGCGACAGTTTCTACTCAATTAGTCAATAGTTTATCATCTGATGGCCTAAAAGATGCGGCTAAAGCTATTATGACTACAGATACATATGCAAAAGGATCTTCTGGTAATTTTTTGATTGATGATAAAAAGATCAAGATTTCGGGTATTGCTAAAGGCTCTGGAATGATTGCGCCTGATATGGCTACTATGCTCGTTTATATTTTTACAGATGCAAAAATTAGCCAAGTTCTGCTACAAAAAACTGTAAGTGATTTAAATGTTGAAACATTTAATTCAATAACTGTTGATGGAGACACTTCTACCTCTGATAGTCTGATGGTAGTTGCTACGGGAAAAAGCGGTTGTGTGATAGAAGAGCAAGATTACAAACAATTGCATGAATTTAGAAAGGCTCTATTAGGAGTAATGAAAGACTTGGCACATCAAGTGGTTAAAGATGGTGAAGGCGCTTCTAAATTTATAGAGGTTAAGGTGAGTGGGGCATCATCTTTTGTCGCGGCTAGAAAAGTTGCTAAATCAATTGCAAATTCACCCCTAGTAAAGACAGCAATTGCAGGTGAAGATCCAAATTGGGGCAGAATTGTTATGGCGATTGGAAAATCAGGAGCTAGAGTGGACAGGGATTTATTGCAAATTAGTTTTGGAAATATATTAGTAGCTGAAAACGGATGGGTTAGTCCTAATTATTCGGAAGAAAGAGCTGCAAAATATATGAAAAATGATGATATTTTAATTCATGTGGATTTAGGTCTCGGATCTTTCAAATCAGTATTCTGGACTTGTGACTTAACCCAAGAATATGTTTCAATAAATGCGGATTATCGATCTTGAAAATAGTTTTTGTAGTGGCTGTTGTGTTGGTGGACCGTGATGGTCGTATTCTATTGTCTCAAAGGCCATCAAACAAATCAATGTCTGGCTTGTGGGAGTTTCCTGGAGGTAAGGTTGAAAGTGGAGAGCTTCCTGAAGAAGCTTTAATTCGAGAATTGAAAGAAGAGTTAGGAATTGAAACTTGGGGCAGCTGTTTAGCCCCGCTTAGTTTTGCGAGCCATTCTTACGATGATTTTCATTTGTTAATGCCTGTTTTTGTTTGTAGGCGATGGGTTGGTGAGCCTAAACCGATGGAGGGACAGGTATTGAAATGGGTTAATAAGAATAATCTAAAAGAACATTCTATGCCCGCAGCAGACATTCCAATTATCTCAGTAATTAGAGACCTTCTTTAATTTTATAAGAGATAATGACAAAGGAGAAACAAAATTAAAACCAATAACCATGATTTATTGTCACAATACAGTCTTGAAGGGCGTGTTGCACTAATTACTGGTAGCTCAGGTGGTATTGGTCAGGCATGTGTTCGCCGCTTTTTAGATTTTGGAGCTATCGTAATATTAACATATATTGAGGGCCTTGAGAGGCCTGAAGTGGTTTTAGAAAAATTTGATTCAGCTGATGATATCTCAATACAGCCTCTAGATTTAAATGACTTTAATTCGATTGAATATTGTATAAAGGCAGCGGTGAAAGAATATGAGCATATCGATATCTTAGTAAATAATGCGGCTGTTGGCTCTGCAACCGTGAGCGGCTTTTCGGATAATGTTGATGCGCAAGATAGGATTATGCTGGATGTCAATGCTTTAGGAACACTTAAAATGTGCCAACAATTTTTAAGTTTGCCCAATTTACAAAATAGGAAGTTAATAAATATTAGCTCTGTTGGTGGTGGAGTTGCTACTTTTCCTGGATTTCGTTTGTCAGATGGTATGAGTAAAGCTGCAGTAACTTTTTTGACTCGACAATTAGCAGCTGAAACAGTCCATTCAGGTGTTGACGTTTTTGCAGTTTGTCCTGGTGCAACTAATACAGAAATGTTTGAGTCTAGTACTTTGTCAAAACTAACAAGAGAAGAACGAAAAAAATTCTTATCAAGCCTACCAAAGAACCGATTAATTGAACCAGAGGAAATTGCTGCTGTTATTCATTTTTTAGCTTGTCCATTTTCAAGTGTACTTCATGGTTCTATCATTGATGCTTCAATGGGTTTAGGTGTTCGACCCGGCTTAATCACTGAATATAAAAATTAAGGATTTTTATTTAATTTTGAGTATAGTTTTTTATGTTTTATGGACCAGATCATACAACTCATTACAAAATCCAACCTGATCCATTCTCTTTTATCAAATCGGCTAAAAATTCAATATGATGGTCTGAATCATTTAGACAGGGTATGTACGTAAAATGCTTTCCACCCGCATTTATAAAACTTTCTCGTATCTCTTCATTAATTTCTTCAAGTGTTTCAATGCAGTCAGCCGAAAAAGCAGGAGCGATTACTGCGATACTGTTTGTGCCATTTTTTGCTAACTCAGCAACTTTTTCTACAGTATAAGGTTGCAACCATTCTTCAGGTCCAAATTTAGATTGAAAAGTGGTTATAATTTCTTGTTTTGACCATCCTAATTTTTCTTGTATTAGGCGAGTAGTTTTTTGACATTGGCAATGATACGGATCACCCTGGGTCAGATACCTTTTAGGCTCACCATGATAAGATGATACCAATACGTCTGGCTTAACTGGAGCCGCGTCATATGCAGTTTTGATCGACTTTGCTAATATCTCAATATATCTTGGGTGTTGAAAATAAGGCTCAATAATTCTGACACTGGGTTGCCAAGTTTCTTTCATTAGCGTCCTAAATAAAGAATCGTTTGCAGAGGCTACGGTCGCTCCAGTATACTGGGGGTACAAAGGAAGAAATATTATTCTAGTGCAACCACTTTGTATCAATTTTTTTAGTTTAGATTCTGTTGAGGGATTCCCATAGCGCATACAAAATTCGACTTCGATTTCATTTCCAAATTCAGATTTTAATTTCTTCTCTAATTTGTATGATTGATTTTTTGTAATAGTTAGCAGAGGGCTTTCGTTTGCTTCGTTGTTCCAAATTGTTTTGTAAGCGGCCCCAGAGGAAAATGGACGTTTAGATAAAATTATCAATTGCAGCAATGGTTGCCAAATCCAAGGAGAATAGTCGATAACTCGCTTGTCAGATAAAAATTCACTTAGGTATCTTCTCATTGACCAGTAATCAGTTCCATCAGGGGTGCCAAGGTTTGCTAATAAAACACCAGTTTTGCCAAATTTTATTTTTGGATGTGAGTGTTGTATTTGGTCTGGAATTTTTAAATTCACCGTTTTTCCTCCAACTTATTATCTGAATTGGTAGTTTGTTTTGATAGGTCGTCAAGAAAATCCCCTAAATTAATTTTTCCTGAACCTGGTTGTAATGGTTTTTGTTGGTTATCACTTGGATACCAACCTGTTAAAAAAATTAGTTCAAATGTTGCTATTATCTCATCATCACTTTGGTTGAAATTTTCATGGTATACTTTGGCTGTTTCTTCCAAAATTTGTGATCTTGTAAATGTTTTTTTTCTTGATGAAAGAGCATTTGCTTCCCCCATTTCTCTTATATCTCTCATTAATGAATAGACATCTTTATGATAGATTTTATGTATTAAGTTATCAGCTACTGGTAACCCAAAGCCCACTCGTTGTAAGAGATTACCTAAATCACGAATTTCACCCATTGGTAGAAATCGCGGAGAAACTCCACCAGAGATTCTAGACTCTGATAAAGAAAGAGAATAATTTAATTCATGTAATGTCTTTCCACCAAATAAAGTTGCAATAAAAAGGCCATCTGCTATCAGCATCTTTTTACATTGAATTAGTTGTCCAACTGGATCATTTGACCAATGCATGCAAAGAGCGTGAATAATTAAATCGTACTTTTTATCCTTAAAAAATAAAGTATCTGTATCATCTATCATAAAGGCATTTGGGAAAGCTTTACTCCAAATTTTTGGATGTCCAGTGACTATCGCAATGTTTCTAAATTCTCTATTTATTTCACTTAAACGGTCTTTTATTTCGGTAATTGCAATCTTGTGAATCTTAGAATGATTGTCTGTAGAATTTGAAGCACGCTTACGATTATGAACTAGTGCTTTTCTATCTGTGATTTTATTTATACTTTTCATTTTATATGAAATAATCTGGCTTTGTTTTATTGCAACTTTTAAAAACGATCTCCCATGATATATTATACTTATAGAGTTTTAAAAAGATGTATAATAACTTGTTATAGCGTTTGTAAAAAATCGGATAAAGAAAATGGATAGTTTGGCGAGTTTATTTTTCAGTGAAATAACAATGGTTGATCAGCTTATCAGAAATAAAGTAAATCGTATTCTTCCAAAAGATTTAGCTCTAAGTCAATTTATGCTTTTAAATTATTTGGCAACAGTTAATGAAGAACGTAGACCCTCTTACTTGGCCAAGCTGTTTCAGTTAACAAAAGGGGCTATGACAAATACTTTGAGTAAGTTAGAAGCAGCAGGATATATTCATATAACACCAGATTGGGAGGATGCGAGAAAAAAATGTATCGTAATCAGTCCAGCTGGTAGGCAAGTTAGAGATGATAGCCTTAAGTTAATTGAGCCAGTTATTCAGGAAGCAGTTGAAGTAATTGGGGATGAAAAAATGTTGATAGTTTTGCCAATAATGCGAGATCTCAGAGTTGCATTAAAAAACTAACAATTAATTAAGTTTTATACTTGTTGTAACGTAATTTACGTTTAAGTCTCTGTCTGACGTTTGCCATTCCCAGGCTATTGGATTCAAAACAAAACCTCTTTTATCAACTAATTTTAAATCTGCACTTGAGATTATATTGAATAATTCCTCGGGTTTGATAAATTTATTCCAGTCATGTGTTCCCTTTGGCAGCCAACGTAGAACATATTCAGCGCCCAGTATTGCAAAAAGGAAACTTTTTGAGGTTCTATTAATTGTTGAGCAAACCATTATTCCATTTGGCTTTAGTAACTTTGAACATGTGCTTATGTATTCAGCAGGATTATTAACGTGCTCAATTACTTCCATATTTAATATGACATCAAATTGTACTGAATCTTCTACTAAGGACTCTGCTGTAGCAACTTGATAATGAATATCTAAACCAGATTGTTTGGCATGGGTTTGAGCAATAGGGATATTTTTTGCTGCTGCATCAACTCCAGTTACATTTGCTCCAAGACGAGCCATTGGTTCTGACAACAAACCGCCGCCGCAGCCAATATCCAAAATGTCAATACCAGAGAAGGCTTTTTGATTAGTTGTTGATCTATCAAATTCAATTTCAATTTGTTTGATTATATAATCTAACCTGCAGGGGTTCATATGATGAAGAGGTTTGAACTTACCTTCTGGGTTCCACCATTCTGCTGCCATCTCTTCAAACTTTTTTATTTCTTTTGAGTCTATACTTTGATTCTTTGGCATTGTACCTTCTCAGTTTAGTTGCGAAATATAGTATCTAAATAATCTTACAAAGTAAAAAAAAAAGGTTAAGATAAAAATGAATGCTTTAAAACATCTATACCCTCCTATTCAGCCATTTGATGATTTTGAATTAAGTGTTGGAGATGGCCATACCATATATGTAGAGCAATGTGGTGCTGAAGATGGGTTGCCTGTCGTTGTTTTGCACGGTGGTCCTGGAGGCGGCTGTAGCCCATTTATGAGAAGGTTTTTTGATCCAAATATCTATCGCATAATTCTTTTTGATCAACGTGGTTGTGGAAGGTCCAAACCTCATGCGAGCATTAAAAAAAATAGTACATGGCACTTGATTTCAGATATTGAATTAATTCGAGAACGACTTAACATTGAAAAATGGTTGGTTTTTGGTGGTTCTTGGGGTTCAACGCTGGGGTTGCTATATGCCCAAGAGTATCCAG
>Ga0163110_10000301_pt1 | contig 22881 bp, 20 predicted proteins | sample CRUFie1St17metaG_FD_108703 | JGI IMG/M metagenome (GOLD analysis project Ga0163110, IMG submission 108703) | Marine microbial communities from the Costa Rica Dome - CRUD Field 142mm St17 metaG | ecosystem: Environmental > Aquatic > Marine > Oceanic > Photic zone | place: Costa Rica: the Eastern...
CGGTGAAAAAATTGATCTTACTTTTAAAGAATATGAATTACTGAAATATTTAGCAGTTAAACCTGGAAGAGTATTTTCGAGAGAATCATTACTTCATAGTGTATGGGAATATGATTACTACGGCGGAACAAGGACTGTAGATGTTCATATAAGAAGGTTGAGAAGTAAAATTAACAATATTAGGTACAACTTTATCGAGACTGTCTGGAATGTTGGGTATAGATTTAAAATAACTAATGAAAAAACAACTGCATAGAAGATATGAAAACAAATAACCAAGAATCAATAAATTACGTATTAAATCAAGCCTCAGAAAATGAAGTTAAATTCATCAGATTATGGTTTACAGATCTTTTTGGAAATATAAAAGGATTTGGAATTACTGACTTTGAATTTGAAAAAGTTCTCAAGGAAGGAATTAGTTTTGATGGTTCATCAATTTTTGGAACTGAAAGATCAAGTGAAACAGAATTAATTGCATTCCCCGATCCGACAACATTTCAAATACTTCCTTGGAGGCCTGACGCGCCAGCAGTAGCTAAAATTAATTGTGATATTTTGGATAAAGATGGAAATCCTTCCAATTTTGATAGTAGACATATTCTCAAAAACAAAGTTAAAGAGTTAGCTGACTTAGGTTTAAACTTTTATGTTGCTCCTGAAATTGAGTATTTTTATTTAGAAAGTTCTGATTCTATGAAACCAATCGATGAAAAAACATATTTTGATCAATTTGGAATACATGATGACTTGGAATCTGACTTAAGAAGAAAAACAGTATTATGTTTAGAGCAAATGGGAATTCCAATACAAAAATTCCATCATGAAGTTTCTCCAGGCCAACAAGAAATAAGTTTAAGATATAGCGATTCGTTAACAATGGCTGATAGCGTACAAACATTTAAAATAGTAGTTAAGGAAATAGCAATGCTGTCAGATGTTTTCGCCACATTTATGCCAAAACCTTTTGAAAATCATGAGGGTAATGGAATGCATCTTCATATTTCTTTATTCAAAAACGAAAAGAATTTGTTTACTAAAAATAAATCAAAATCTGGCATTTCCAAGGAAGGTGAACAATTTAGTGCTGGCCTTTTAAAGCATATGAATGATTTCATGATTATAACTAATCAACACGTAAACTCTTACAAAAGATTAGTTGCAGAAAATGAATCCCCTTCACATATAAGTTGGTCTCATGCGCCAAATAATTTTAACTCGATTACAATCCCTAAAATAAGAAAAGGGAGTGAAGATTCATCATCAAGAATAAAACTAAGAGTGCCTGATTCTGGTTGCAATCCATATTTAACATTTGCTTCAATTATTACTGCCGGATTAAAAGGAATGAAAAATAATTATAAACTTGGTACTGAAGTTACATCACGAAATGATGTAAAAGATGATTTTAAATTGCCTAATAATCTTGGAAAAGTTCTCGAACACTCAGAAAATAACCATTTCTTAAAAGAAGTTATGACTGATGATGTCGCAGAAATTTACATAAAAGGAAAGAAATCAGAATGGAAGGAATATTCGAAGTATATTTCAAAATTTGAGTTAAATAATTGGCTAAATTTATAAAATTTCTGATAAAAAACCTATATAATTTAACAAAAATTTAACATTTGAAACAATTTTTTTCTTAAAATCGTCCATTAATTGTTATTTATTATATATAACGTGGAATGTTAACAACTTTATTATGCCGTGATAAATAGTAGAAGAATAAAAAATAATTTTAAATTATTGGAATCAAGTGGTTCCTATGATCCAAAACTAGAGCACGATGCGTGTGGAGTAGGGCTTGTTGCTAAAATAACAGGCGAACCATCACATGATGTTGTCACAAAGAGCCTAACAGCTTTATGTAATTTAGAGCATAGAGGAGCTTCCGGCGCAGACCCTGAAACAGGAGACGGTGCTGGAATACTTATTCAAATACCTCATGATTTCTTTATAAGTGAAGCAAAAAAGACTGATATTGATATTGTTGAAGACAATTATGGCACAGGAATAATTTTTTGCGGTAATACTCAAAGTCAAAAAGATAAAATTAAAGAAATATTTGAAAGTTGTGCAAAACATTACAATTTAGATGTTTTATGGTGGCGAAATATTCCAACTGCGCCTGATAAAATCGGCAAAACAGCAAGAGAAATAATGCCTCTTTTCCAGCAAGTTTTCGTAGGAAATAAAAATGGCGACCAAATCAATAATATTGAACAAATACTTTTTCTTATAAGAAAAAAATTTGAAAAAATTATCTTAAATACCTTCTCTAATGAAATTGTACAATTAATGTATATTTGCAGTCTTTCGAGCACAAAGATTGTCTACAAAGGTCTCTTGACTTCAGAGCAGGTCAGAGAATTTTACTTAGACCTACAAAACCCAGAAGTAAAAAGTAGTTTTGGGTTAGTACACTCTAGATTTAGTACAAATACTCTTGGCGACTGGAAACTTGCACATCCATACAGATTTGTAGCCCATAACGGTGAAATAAATACTGTTAGAGGAAATAGAAATTGGATGAGTTCAAGAGAATCAATTCTTAAATCAGATAATTTCGGTGAAAATACAGATGATTTATCGCCGATATGTAATGTAAATGATAGTGACACTGCTTCTTTTGACAACGTTTTTGAGTTACTTAATTTAGGTGGAAGAAACCTTGAGCATACAATGGCAATGATGATGCCTGCTTCTTGGGATGGCCACGAGTCAATGAGTGATGACCTCAAAGATTTCTATAAATTCCACAGTATTTTAATGGAGCCATGGGATGGGCCTGCATTAGTTGTTGCGACTGACGGTAAAAAAGTTGGCGCAATTTTAGATAGAAATGGATTAAGGCCGTTAAGATATTCTGTTACAAAGGATGGAACATTAATAATGGGCTCTGAATCAGGTTTAGTGGAAGTTGATGAAAGTGAAATTGAATACAGAGATAGGTTGAAGCCTGGAAGAATGTTCTTGATTGATTTTGATGAAGGTAGAATCATTAATGACGATGAAATAAAAAAATCATTAGCCAATTCTAATTCATATTCTGAATGGTTAAGAAAAAATAGCATTAATAGTTCTGAATTAAAATCAACAAGTATTGATAAAATAAATACTCCGTTAATAAATCTACAACAAGTATTTGGATATACCCAAGAAGATCTTAAGTATTTGATAGAACCAATGTCAAAATCATCTAAAGATCCTGTTGGTTCAATGGGCAATGATGTTCCAATTTCATTACTTTCTAAAAAGCCGCAAAACCTTTTTACTTATTTTAAGCAGATGTTTGCTCAGGTTTCTAACCCTCCATTAGATGCTATAAGAGAAAAATTAGTTACCCAAATATCCTTGCCTGTTGGTAAAAGATATAACGTTCTCGATGAAAATGAAAAACAGAGCTCAATACTGTTTTTAGAGAAACCAATTTTGACTAATGAATTAATGCATTCAATAAAAAGTCTTAATAAAGAAGGGGTAAAATCAAAAGTAATTTCTACCTTAATTAAATTAGACAATAACAATGATTTTGATCTAAAAAAAAGTATTGAAGACCTAAGAATAGAGTGTAAAAAATCAATAGAAAATGGTTACAGTATTCTTATTCTTTCTGACCGAGGTTTGAAGAAAGGCTACATTCCTATACCTAGCCTTTTAGCATTATCTTCTGTTCATCACTATTTAATCAGGGAAGGAATTAGATCAGGTGCAGATCTAATTATTGAGTCTGGTGAACCTAGGGAAGTTCATCACTTCTGTGCTCTTTTTGGTTTTGGAGCATCTGGCATCAATCCTTATTTAGCGCTTGAGACTGTGATGAATAATTCTGATGACTCTGAAGCTGTTCAAAATTATATAAAATCAACTGAGTATGGTTTATTAAAAGTGATGTCTAAAATGGGAATTTCAACATTACAAGGATATCAAGGTGCTCAAATTTTCGAATCATTAGGTCTTTCGAAGGAATTTATTGATGAATACTTCACATTGACAGCCAATAAAATTGGTGGTGTTGATGAAAGAAGAATAAAAAAAGATATGTTGCAAAACTATAAAGCTGCTTTTAAAGAAACTAAAATACCTGAAGAACTTGAATTAGATCTTGGCGGATTATATCTTTGGCGAGGTACTGGCGAATCACATATGTGGAATCCGTCAACAATTTCTCTACTGCAACATTCTTCAACATTAAATGACAAAGTTAAATATAAAGAATTTGAAAAACTTGCAGATGATGAAACTGAAGATGCATTTACACTTCGAGGTCTTTTAGAGTTTAATTATTCTGAAAAAAATTCAATTTCTGTAGATGAAGTTGAATCTGCAAAAGAGATTGTTAAAAGATTCGCAACTGGAGCTATTTCTCTTGGATCAATCAGTAAAGAGGCGCATGAAACATTGGCTGTTGCTATGAATAGAATAGGGGCAAGAAGTAATACAGGTGAAGGTGGTGAAGATTCTAGGAGATTTAATTCTGAAAAAAATAGTAGAACTAAACAGGTTGCCTCAGGGCGATTTGGAGTTACTGCGGATTATCTTGTAAATTCGACCGATATACAGATTAAGATGGCTCAAGGGGCAAAGCCGGGTGAAGGTGGCCAGATACCTGGCAGTAAGATTTCTGATTATATTGGTTCAATACGTAAAACAACCCCTGGTGTTGAGTTGATATCACCACCACCCCATCACGATATTTACTCTATTGAAGATTTGGCGCAATTGATACATGATTTGAAAAATATTAATAGGCATGCTCGAATACACGTAAAATTGGTTTCAGAAGCTGGTGTAGGTGTTATTGCGGCCGGTGTTGCAAAAGCTAAAAGTGATGTTGTTTTAATTTCAGGTATGAGTGGTGGGACTGGTGCTGCACCGCTAGGATCTATAAGACATGCTGGACTTCCATGGGAATTAGGCCTTGCAGAAACCAATCAGGTTTTAGTTGCAAATGGGTTAAGAGGAAGAATTGTTGTCCAAACTGATGGTCAAATGAAAACTGGCAGGGATGTTGCAATAGCTACTCTTTTAGGAGCGGAAGAATGGGGAATAGCAACTGCAGGTTTAATTGTTATGGGATGTATTATGCTTAGAAAATGCCACTTAAATACCTGCTCTGTTGGTGTAGCGACTCAAGACCCAGAACTTACAAAATTATTTAGAGGCACCCCTGAAGCTGTAATAAATTACTTCATGTTTTTAGCTGAATCTTTAAGAGAATATATGGCAAAACTAGGGTTTAAAACAGTTGATGAAATGGTTGGAAGAACTGATATGCTTAAAGTTTCTGAACGAGCAAAAAATATGCCTGATGCATCTGTAGACCTTGGGATTATTCTGGCAAAACCTAGTGTAATTAAAGGCGATACACCATATGCTACTCAAGAACAGGACCATAAATTAGACAAAGCTCTTGATTTTGAAATATTAGATTTGATTAAAGAATCTATTAATAACAAAAATAAAATTACCATCGACCAAAAGATTAATAACTTTAATAGAACTGTTGGAACAATTATAAGTTCAGAAGTTACAAAAAAGTATGGTGAAGTTGGCCTACCTGATGAAAATATAACTATCAACTTTAAAGGAAGCGCTGGACAAAGTTTTGGCGCATTTGGATGCAAAGGTTTGAAGTTTAATTTAGAAGGTGACTCTAACGATTATTTTGGCAAAGGTCTTTCAGGGGGCAGATTAACTGTATACCCTAATAAATCTACAACTTTCAAACCTGAAGAAAATATTATTATTGGAAATGTTGCATTATATGGCGCAACAGGTGGAATGGCATTCATTAATGGCATTGCAGGTGAAAGATTTTGTGTAAGAAATAGTGCGGCCATAGCGGTTGTAGAAGGAATTGGGGACCATGGATGTGAGTATATGACTGGAGGAACTGCAGTTATTCTTGGAGAAACTGGTAGAAATTTTGGAGCTGGTATGAGTGGTGGAATCGCTTATGTTTATGATCAATTTAATAATTTCGAGACTAAGTTCAATTCTGAGCTTTGCGACATTCAAATGATATCTTCAGGATCTGAAGATGATAAAATATTAAAGAAGTTGATAACTAAGCATCTTGAAGAAACAGATAGTCCGCTTGCAAATAGAATGCTAAATGACTGGATTAATGTTCTTTCAAAATTTAAAAAAGTTGTTCCAAGAGACTATGAAAAAGCTTTGGAGAAATTAAATAAAAAACATGAAATATTAATTAACTAATGGGTAAAATTACAGGTTTTAAAGACTTTAAAAGACAAAATTTTAAAAGAAGAAATGTTGATGAAAGAGTCAATGACTGGAAAGAAATATATTTCCCATGGACTGAAAAACAAGCAAATCAGCAAGCTTCAAGATGTATGGATTGTGGTGTGCCTTTCTGCAATAATGGCTGTCCACTAGGCAACTTAATCCCAGACTGGAACGATTTAGTGTCAAAAGGGGATTGGAAAAAAGCTATAAATCAATTACATGCGACCAACAACTTCCCTGAATTTACTGGTCGTATATGCCCTGCCCCGTGCGAAGCTGCTTGTACGTTGAATATAAACGCTGAGCCTGTTGCAATTGAATTTGTAGAAAAAACAATAGTTGAAAGAGCATTTTCTGAAGGGTGGATAACACCTAATCCTCCCGATGAGAGAACAGGTAAAACAATTGCAGTAATTGGATCTGGGCCTGCTGGATTAGCTGCAGCACAACAATTGAATAGAGCTGGTCATTACGTAAAAGTGTTTGAAAGGGATTCAGTTATAGGTGGTCTGTTAGCTTTAGGTATACCTGAATTTAAGCTTGAAAAATGGGTGGTAAAAAGAAGAGTAGATCTGATGCGGGATGAAGGCATTGAATTTTTAACAAATGTTAATGTCGGATCTGATTATTCAATAAGTGATTTAGAAAAAAATTTTGATGCTGTATGTTTGGCTGGAGGCTCTACTATTCCCAGAAACTTAGAAGTTGAAGGAAGGGATCTAGAGGGAATACATTATGCTATGGATTATCTTACCCAACAAAATGTATATCATAAAGGGTTATCTAAAGACGAAATAATTTATGCCAAAGACAAACATGTTGTCATTTTAGGTGGTGGTGATACTGGTGCAGACTGCTTGGGTACTGCAACAAGACAGGGAGCAGCGTCTGTAACTCAACTTGAATTAATGAGTGCTCCACCCGAAGAAAGAGGCAAGTACAATCCATGGCCAGAGTGGCCATTGGTTATGAGAACGTCGTCTGCTCATGAAGAAAATGGTGAAAGGGATTATTCAGTACTAACAAAAAAACTTAGTGGAAAAGACGGAAAAGTTGAACTCCTCCATGGAATAAAAATTAACTTTGAAAAAAATAAAAATGGTGGAATGGATATAAAAGAGATTCCGAATAGTGAATTTACTAGAAAAGCAGATTTAGTATTATTAGCTATGGGTTTCTTGCACCCTCAAAAAAAAGGGTTAATAGAATCACTAGGAGTTGAGCTTGATGGTAGAGGTAATGTAAAAACTGATTCAACCATGATGACATCAAAGGATGGATATTTTTCTTGCGGAGACATGAATCATGGTCAATCTCTTGTTGTAAGGGCTATTGCAAGCGGTAGAGAATGTGCAAGAAATATAGATTCAAAATTAATGGGTAACTCGAAACTTCCTAAAGTAAGAGGTTATGCAAGAATCTAATTAATGATTAGCAAAATTACAAATTGGATTAAAAATTATTGCTTAGAAAATGAGTTGGAAACTTTGGTTGTTGGGATTTCGGGAGGTATAGACAGTTCAGTTGTAAGTACACTTTGTGCGAAGACTGGGCTAAAAGTTTTCGTAGTTTCGATGCCAATAAATCAAATAAAATCTCAACATGATTTAAGTATGTCTCATGGAAAATGGCTCACAGATAATTTTAAAAATGTGACACATTTGGTAATAGATTTAAGCAATCTTTATAAAGAGTTTGAAAAATCATTAAATTCATTTGAATCAGAGCATGCTTTTGCAAATTCAAAATCAAGATTAAGAATGGTAACTTTGCATCAGATATCAGGTTCAAATAAAGGTTTAGTTGTAGGAACTGGAAACAAAGTTGAAGATTTTGGAGTTGGATTTTACACGAAGTATGGTGACGGAGGAGTAGATATTTCTCCAATTGCAGATTTTATGAAGACAGAAGTATGGGAGTTAGGAAGAAAATTAAACATATTAGAATCTATAATTAATGCTCCACCTACAGATGGTTTATGGGATGATGGCAGAACAGATTTGGACCAATTGGGCGGATTGTCATATCAAGAATTAGAAGAAGCAATGGAGAATTCTAATAGTAAGTTTTATGGCGTATATAATAAAATAAGAAATTCAAATTTACATAAAATGAAACCAATACCAATATTTTTTAAAAATGAAAATTAACATAACTAAATTTTTGACACTTACATTATTATGCCTAAGCATAATTTCTTGTAATTCAAGTACTGAAGAAGAAATTAAAGTTTCTAATACACAATTAATTGAGTCAAAAATGACAAATAATTTAATTGACCTCTCAGGTATATATAATAATGCGCTTCCAGGAATTGTTGCTATTCGAATAGATACAATTATGGGTCCTGCAGGTTCAGGTTCAGGGTTCATTTGGGATGAAGAAGGAAGAATTGCTACTAATTCACATGTGGTTAGGGAAGCTGCAACATTTCTTGATAGTGACATAATAGTAAGTTTTCATGACGGTTATGAATTTAAAGCAAATTTAATAGCTCATGATATTTATTCAGATTTAGCAATTCTTGATGTAGAATATCCAGATTTTTATAAAATTAATGCTCTTGATCTTGGTGATAGCACAAATGTGAATGTAGGGAATCAAGCAATAGCTATTGGAAATCCTTTTGGTGAAAATTTTACATTAACCTCTGGCATTATTAGTGCAATTGGAAGGGCTAGGTCAGACTTAGAAACAAATTATCTTATAGGGTCTGTAATTCAACATGATGCATCAATTAATCCTGGAAATTCGGGTGGACCTCTTTTTAATTCTAAAGGGGAAGTAATTGGAATTAACGCACAAATTGCGAGCAGGTCAGGTTCTAGCTCTGGAATAGGTTTTGCAATACCTATTAATACTGCAAAAAGGGTCATCCCTTCATTAATTTCAAAAAAATATTACGAACATTCGCTTCTTGGGATCAGTGCTACCGAAAAATTAACTTATGAAAGAAAAAAGCAATTAGGGATTGATGATTCGATTCTTGGAATTGAAGTTACCTATGTTGATCCTGATGGGCCATCAGGAAACTCAGGGCTCTCTGGAAGGAGTGAAAATACTTCTGGAGATATTATAACTTTAATAAAAAAGGATTCTAAGTCATTAAAAGTAAATTCATTTAGCGGATTAGTTAATTTCTTAAATGAAAATACAAAACCAGGAGATACAATTGAATTGACTGTAATAAGGGATAATGAAAACTTAAACTTAAACATTAAGTTAGGTTTTAGACCTCTTATAAATTAGTGACATCTAGTCATAAAAAAAAAGACTATTCTATAGTAGCCTATAAATATGCCAAAAAAAGAAGTTAAATCAAAAAAAGAAATAGAAAATACTTTAGCAGGAATCGAAAAAACTTTCGGTAAAGGTTCCATAATGCTAATGAAAGATGATATCCAAGATTATGAAGAAGGTGTCATTCCCACAGGCTCAATAATTTTAGACATGGCGCTAGGAATTGGTGGTTTGCCAAAAGGCAGGATAGTTGAAATATTTGGGGCCGAATCAGCTGGTAAAACAACCCTTGCATTATCTGCTGTTTCACAAGCTCAAAAACAAGGTGGTAATGCGGCATATATTGATGTTGAGCATGCCCTTGATCCTTCATATTCTGGAAAAATTGGTGTTGATCTAGATAAATTACTAGTTTCTCAACCTGATTCAGCTGAACAAGCATTAGAGATTACAGAATATTTAGTTAAAAGTGGAAATATTGATTTAGTAGTTATTGATAGTGTTGCAGCACTTGTTCCTACAGCAGAGATTGAAGGGCAAATGGGAGAACTTCAAATAGGTCTTCAAGCAAGATTGATGTCTCAAGCACTAAGAAAATTAACTGGACTAATTCGTAAATCAAATTGCACTGCGGTTTTTATTAATCAGTTAAGAGAAAAGGTTGGAGTTGTTTTTGGAAACCCTGAAACTACTCCTGGAGGAAGAGCATTAAAATTTTACAGCTCTGTAAGAATTGACCTAAGAAGAATTGAACCAATTAAAAATGGGACTGATATCGTTGGTAATAAAGTAAGGGCGAGAGTAGTTAAGAATAAAATGGCACCTCCATTCAAAAAAGCAGAAATGGATATAATTTTCTCTGAAGGAATCAGCAAAGAAAGTTCTTTAATAGATCTTGGAGTTGAAAAAGAAATTATAACTAAAAGCGGATCATTTTTTTCCTATGGTGATATTAGGTTGGGTCAAGGAAGAGATAGCACAAGAAAATTTCTTAAAGAAGAAAAAGCTATTTCTGATGAAATTGAGAAAAAAATTAGAGATTCTCAGTTATAAAGATTTACATTATCCTATCATCATCATAAAATCACACTTCATAATTAAATTTTAAATTGTATAACTCACTAATTATAATATTCATACTTCTTTTATTGAGTGCACTAATCAGTGCATCTGAAGCAAGTATCATAGCTGTAAACAAAATCAGAATAAAACACCTTTCTCAGGAAGGTAATAGAAGAGCCAAATTAATTTCAAAAATTCAAGAAAATTTTGAAGACTTCTTTGCAACAATTTTATTTATTGGGAACTTATTAAATATTACAGTTGCTACAATTGGAACAAGTTTAGCTATCAATATTATTGGTGAAAATTCAGCTACTGCAATTCTTATTGCTTCACTAATAACAACAATAGTAATAGTTGTTATTGGAGAATTAACACCTAAAGCAATATCAACAATAAATCCTGAAAAATGGGCTTTAGCAACTTCGGATATAGTAAGCACTCTGATTAAAATTACAAGACCAGCAGTTTTTATTTTTGCACTTATCCCAAAATCACTTAATAAGATTTTCAAATCAAATGGCAATAATCCTATGCCTTCTGTAACAAAAGGAGAATTGAGGATGCTTATAGATGTTGGCGAAGAAGAGGGGACTGTAAATATTGATCAAGGCGAGATGTTAGAAAATGTATTTAGGTTTGCAGAAACAGAAGCAAAAGAAATAATGACTCCAAGAAATAATATTGAATGGGTTCATTTTGAAACTACATTTAGTGATTTCTTATCAATTTATAAGGATCACCCTCATTCAAGATTCCCAGTTTACGATGATGATTATGATGATGTAGTTGGTATCCTTTCCACAAAAGATGTTATGACTTCTCTTGCTACAAATAAATTAAATGATAAATCTGTGGTTAATTCAATAATGAGAACTCCATTATTTATACCTGAGTCTAAAAGATTAGACGAATTATTTACTTTGATGAGAAGGACGGGAAATAAGGTCTCATTAATAGTTGATGAATTTGGAGGAATATCAGGACTTATTACTTTAACATCTTTAATTGAAAAAATTGTTGGGTCAACTGGCGAAGAAGGGATAAGGCCAAAAGAGAAATATATTACTATAGAGCCAAATACTTACGAAATTGATGGCGCAATGAATATTGATGAAGCAAATGATCAACTTGACTTGAATATTCCTGAGGGTGACTATGAAACAATAGCAGGATTTGTTTTAGAAAATTTCCAAAAAATTCCATCTATAGGAGATAAAACTAGTTATGGAAATTTAAGAATTACAATTAATGATATCGATGGATCAAGAATCTCAAAAGTAAGAATAAGAAAAAGACAAGAAGAATAATCTTTTAATATGCTTAAAATTGAAGAAATTTTAAATAGTAACCTTGCAAATTTAAATCTTTTAGATAAAAAACTCCTAATTGGTTTTTCAGGTGGCGGCGATTCTACTGCCCTGATATTGGCAATGCATGAATTGAAAAGGATAAACCCTAAATTAAACTTTGAAGCTTTTCATGTAAATTATGGTTTAAGAAAAGAGTCCAATAAAGATCAGAAATTTGTAGAAGATTTATGTAAAAAATTAAAAATTAAATTAACAGTTAAAAATTTTTTAAATGAAGAAATAAATTTTAATAATAAATCTGAAGATAATTTAAGGAATATAAGATATAAATTAATGTCTTCTTACATTTCTAAATCAAAATTATTTTGTGTTGTTACCGCTCATAATCTCAATGATCATGTTGAAACATTTATTATGAAATTATCTAGAGGCATTGGAATGAAAGGCATGGAAGGCATTAAAGAATATTCAATAATCAATGAGTTCAATAAATTAAAAATATATAGACCTTTAATTAAAATTAAAAAAAATGATTTATTTGATTATTGCATTTCAAAAAATATTCAACCAATGAAAGATATAAGCAATTTAGATATCAAGTTCTCAAGAAACAGAATAAGGAATAATGTAATTCCGGAACTTGAAAAATTGAATCCTGATTTTTTAAATACAGTTAACAGGCTTACTGAATTAGTAAAAGAGTTTAATATATATCAAAATAAATCTATTGATAAAAAATTTGATAAAATTAAAATTGTAGAAAACAATGAAAAGATCTCATTTAATCGCAATAAATTTAATGAATTAGATAACTTAGAGAAAAAATTAATTTTGAAATCAAAGTGCGAATCCTTTTCACCAAGTATTTTCATAGAAAGTAAGCATTTAGATATAATTTTATCCCAATGCTTGTCTCAAAAAATCAATTTTTCTTTAGATATGCCTGGGCCAATTGCTGTAAGAGCAACTTCCACTGAAATATCTTTAATTAAACTAATTTCCAAATGACATTTTATTAAGTCTTGCCCCAGATAAAATTCCAGGAACTTGTCCTCTTTTAGCTACCGGATTACCATCAATCATTTTTAAAAATGAACCTATTTTAAGAGGTCTTCGACAGGCAATATATCTATCTACTCCAATAGCTTGAACTAATCTTCTATTTAAATTGTTAGATGGTGTATTTTCAGATTCGTTATTTTCAAAATTTGAGCTTGTCTCGCTCTGCCATTCTTTTTCTATTTCAATAATTTCTTTAATTTGTTTTGGCTCTAAATCTCCTGATATTGATAGTTGAGTATTAATGAAACCTAATTGGTCTAATCTTTCTCTGACCTCTCTTAATATTTCACCTTTAACTCCCCCTCTTTCATCAGGTGTTTCTAATTTAAGACCTCTAATTGAAGGAAAATTTTCAACAACTTTCTTTGCTTCTTCTGCTTCATCCCCAAGAATTCCTATACTGACTACCTTAGGTAATTCAGGATCTCCACTGTTCACTAATGCCTCAGCTGCTTCAACCACATCTCCCATTATTACTACCAATGATTCATTCATACTTCCAACGGGAGTCAAATCTGCAAGACTTGCTCCAAGAACTGAAGAGCACCCTTTGGCGCCACCTTGAATAGAAGAATAATCCATTATCCCAACAACATTTGGGTGCACATGAGGAGCTCCAAAATTTACAATTGGGATACCTTCAGCAGAATCAACACATTCTTTTGCACCAGTTGCCCAACCTGATGAAGATGAAATTATGCCATTAATAGCTGTTATATAATTTGCAATGACAGCAAAAGCGCAATTAACCCTTAGAATAACTTCGCCTTTAGTAAATATATCCCCATCATTTAAACACCATACTTCATCTCTAAATGCTTTTGGTAAAAATCTTGAAATTATTTGGGATATTTCTCCGTAACCACTAAAAACACCCTGTTCTTTAGAAATAAATTCTATTGTTACATTAGGATTTAAACCTTGGTCTCTAAGTATTTCAGATGTTCTTCTTAAACTTGCTTCTGTTGTTTCACCGACAAGAACAAGTTTATTTAAATCAAACTTATCTTTCATTTTCCTAATCTCAACCTAATAAGCCCTATTAAATCATTTATTATTGTAGATATTATATTCACACTTGAATCTCTATCGTCTACCCATGTTACAGGTACTTCACATATAGATAAATTATTTTTTTCAGCTTTATATAATATTTCAGTATCAAAAAACCACTCTTTGTCTTTGCAATCATCAATAATTTTTAAAACAGCTTCTTTTTTTGCAATTTTAAATCCACATTGTGCATCATAAAAACTAACAGATAGTATAAATCTAAATATTCTGCTGTAACTTCTAGAAATTATTTCTCTTTTTAAACTCCTGCCAATAACTTTCGAGCCACTAACTAATCTAGACCCAATAACAAAATCGTAGTTTTTTTCTATAATCTTATTTATAAATTCAGGTAGGATTTCAATATCGGTTGATAGGTCAGAGTCCATATAGCCAAAAATATCTGCGTTACTTGTTAACCATGCATTTTTTAATGCTAAACCTTTTCCAGCTTCTTCGTTTGAAATTACTCTACAATTTTTATACTTCGATTGTAATATTTTTGAAATTTGAAGTGTATTATCATTTGAGCCGTTTTCTGCAATTGTAATAATCCAATTATTATCAAATTGTTTTGACATAAATTCGTAAAGTTTTAAAAATCTTTTTTCAAGATTTTTAGATTCATTGTAAACAGGTAAAACTATATCAATAGATTGTTCCATTTAATGTGTAAATCTCCTTTGACCAGTAAAGATCATAGATATTTCTCTATTGTTTGCTTCTTTAATAACTTCTTCATCATTTACGGATCCACCTGGTTGAATTATACATTTAACCCCAAGCTCATACGCCTTAATTATTGAATCAGGAAAAGGAAAAAAGGCGTCAGATGCCAGAATACTTCCGTCACTATCTGTTCCTGCAACTTCTCCGGCTATTTGAACACTTTTAATTCTATTTGGCTGACCAGCACCCATCCCTAAGAGTGTTTTATTTTTAACTAATAATATTGAATTAGACTTTACGAATGAGCAAAGATCCCATGCAAATTTTAAATCTATTAATTGTTTTTCATTTGGTTTTTTTTCAGTAACTATCTTTTGGTCATAACTTTGAAGTATGTTTTGAGATTGAGCTAATAAACCACCAGAAATTGATCTAAAGTATAATTCATCAGAATTTTTATATCTAGATTCAATTATTCTTAAATTCTTCTTTGATTTAAGAATATTTAAACTTTCTTTACTATATTTTGGAGCAACAATTATTTCAAAAAAACTTTTGATAATTTCTTTTGCTACCTCTTCTTCTACTTCAGAATTAAATCCAAGTATTCCTCCATATGATGAAATTGGATCGCCTTTGACAGCATCTTTAAATGCAATAATTTGTTTTTTATTTACTGATAGGCCACAAACATTTGTATGTTTAACAACTGAAACACAATTTTTTTCAAAATTATTTGATGATAGAAAAGCTGCATCTGAATCAAGATAATTATTATAAGACATTTCTTTGCCGGCAATAATTTTTGAATTAGCTATACCTCCTTCAAAATTATTAGAATAGATATAGCCTTTTTGATGTGGATTTTCTCCATATCTCAATTTTTTAAATTCTATATTTTTAGGAAAATATTGTTTATCAGAATCACTTAAATAGTTTGATATATTATCGTCATAATTCGATAAAAATCTAAATACTTTTGATGCCAGATATTTTTTAAAACTTTCATTAACATTTTCTTTAATGATAAGTTCAAGTGCTTGCTCATAATCAGAAGGGTCTGATAATACAATTAATTCTGAATAATTTTTAGCAGCTGCCCTTAAAATTGCTGAACCGCCAATATCTATATTTTCAATTGCTTCATTGTGGTTGAAATTATTTGACTTAATTACTTTTTCAAATTCATAAAGATTGCAAACAACCATATCGATTTTTTTAATATTATGTTGAATTAAATCTTTTTTATGATCAGAGAAATTTGTATTTGATAGGATTCCGCCAAATATTTTAGGGTGAAGTGATTTAACCCTTCCATTTAATATTTCTGGAAATGAGGTATATTCTGATACTTCGATTGAATTAATATTATTTTTTTTAAGATAATCACAAGTGCCTGAAGTAGATATAATCTCTAATTCAGGATGGCAAATTAATAACTTATTAATTAAGTCAACTAATCCTGTCTTATTTGAAACGCTTACTAAAATTCTCATAAATTTATTTCTATATATTTTAATTATCTCATTTTAATTTTCTGAATCAAAAATTTTAGATTTAAGATAATTTGAAAATTGCAAAAAATTCCTGATTCCCTTTTCTTCCCTTCAATTCAGATTTTTTTAAATCTATTAAATTTAAATTATTTTTTTGAATATTTTTTATTACATCATCAAGAATTTTAGGTATTAATAAAACATTTTTAATTACCCCGCCAATTTCTACTTCATTTTTTTTTGCTTCAAATTGCGGCTTTATCAATACAACAAGATAAGAATTTTTTGATAAGAAATTTATTAATTGAAGTATTATTTTTTTTACAGAAATAAAAGAAACATCTACAACAATAATATCAACTTTATTTGAATTCAAAGTAAAGTTATATTTTGCATTAATATTTTCATAATATTCAACTCTTTTATCATTTATAATTTTGGAATGTAATTGTGACTTTCCAACATCAACACAATAAACCTTTTTCGCGCCTCTTTGAAGAAGTACATCTGTAAATCCGCCGGTGGAAGCACCTACATCTAAACATATTTTATTCTTAACGCCTAAATTAATTTGAGTTAAAAGATTATCTAATTTATCTCCACCTCTTGAAACAAATTTTTTATCTAAAATTTTTATATCTGAATCTGTATTCACCATTGTATGTTCAAAAAGTAACTTAGAATTATAATTTGGTATTCTTATTTTTTTTTCATAAATTAAATTACTCGCTTCTTTAATATCTTTTACTAATTTTTTTTTAAAAAGTAATTTATCTAACCTTATTTTCTTCATTTTATTTATGACTCAATATTTCTTTATATGTTGCAATATTTTGATCTGTGAAACCTTCAATAGATAGTGATGCAGATATATTTGCTAAATAGGCACTATCATATAAATCTTTTTTCATTAAATATTTAAAGACTATAAAAGATGTACTCCAGACATCACCAGCTCCAGTTTCATCAATATTTTTTACATTTATTGTTTTTATATGTTTAATATTTCCATCTGAAATTATTTTTACGCCTTTGCTACCTAATGTATAACATACAATTTTTGACGATTCTGAAATTTTTATTGCATTTTCAAAGTTTGTGTCGAGCTCTGAAAGTATCACTGTATCAAATTTTTTGAAATCTAATTTTGGAAGTTTATGTTTTTTTTCAATTTTATTATTTAAAACTTTTCTTAATAACCCCTGTAAATTTAAAACTTTAATAGATTGTGGAAATAATTCAAAAAAACTATATTCTATCTCATCAAAAATTGGGCAATAAAAAATTATTTTTGGTTTAATTTCTAATAATTTCTCTCTAAAATTTTTTAATAATAATTTTCCTGGCTTGCTTATTAAGTTTTGACTTCTAAATCCATCTACATAAACGTTTTCAAAAACAGTACTTGTCGATGATTTCTGTTTTAATACCTTGGCATTATCGATATATTCGTCAATATTAAAATTTGTAGAAATTTCAGAAATTATTCTTAAGTCAAAACCTAATTTATTTGCAACCTTGTAAGCATAAAATGAAGTTCCTCCAAGCGCATAATGTATATTATTTTTTAACTTAATTATGTCTTGGGTAATATTCCCAATTGCAAGTATGTCAATTTGCTTCAATTTATTTTAATTTAATTACTACTTGCCTTCTCGGTCCTGTTCCTTGACTTTCAGTGATTACCTTTTTGTCTTTTTCAAGCGCAAGATGAATAATTCTTCTATCAAAAGGTGACATTGGATCCATTTTTATTGGTTTACCGTATTTTATAACTTTTTTTGCGGTAGTTTCTGCAATAGATACTAAATTAGACCTTCTTCTCTCTTGGTATCCTTCTACATCTAAAATTACTCTTACTCTTTTATCAAGTTGCCTTTTTATGATAAAAGATATTAAAAATTCAAATGATCTTAAAGTTTCACCTTTTCGCCCAATTATTAAACCAGAATCATCACCTTCAATTTCAAAGTAAATAGACTTTGTATCAAAATCATCTTTATCTCTGAAAAATGTTTTAACTTCAACTTTTAGACTTGAGAGTAGATAATTTACTATGTCTATTGCTAATTTCTCGGTCTCTTCATCTATGTCGTCTAATTCTCGAGTAAAATTTTTTTCTGAAACCTTAGGCTTAGATTTATTAGTGCTTTTTGTTGATTTTCTTGGTTTAGCTTCTTCTTCAAAAATTACATTTATAATCGCAGGTTCTCCACCAAGACCTAAAATCCCAGATTTTCCTGGAGAAACTACTTCTATTTTAACCTCTTCTAGATTTACGTTTAGCTCTTCTAGAGCGAGCTTTGTTGCTTCCTCTACTGTCTTGCCTTGGAATTGCTGTGAGCTCATTAGCTGCCTCCTCATTATTATTATTTTGTTTGCTTAAATCATCTTCATTTCTTTGCGGTGAAGATAGTGTTAAAAATTCTTTTAAAGTATTTTTAACTTTTAATTTTTTAAGTACATAAATTTGAATAAAAAAACCTGCAATATTTGAAAAAATTATGTATGTTGCTAAGCCTGCAGGAAAAGATAAAGTAAAGAATCCAAACATAATTGGCATCATCCATAACATCATTCTATTAGTCTGCTCTTGCCTTGGATCAGAACTTTTAAACATAGAAACCTTTTGTTGTGCAAATGTTGTGAAAGCAACAACTATTGGCAATAATATTGCAAAAAAAGTTCCAGCTTGTTGCACAGGATTTACAAGATCAATATTTAGAAATTTACTATTTAATGGGACTTTACTCACTACAGGATTCCATGAGTATAAATAAAAGGATAAATTTGCAAACCCTTCTGGTGTAGCTGGTACAACCTTAAAAATAGCCCTATATAAACCAATCCAAATTGGCAACTGAATAATCATCGGCCCAAGGCAACCTACAGGGTTAACACCTGATTGCTTATACAAAGCCATTGTTTCCTGACTTAATTTTTGTCTGCTATCTCTATCTTTTTTATCTTTATATTTTTCTTGTATTTTTTTTAACTTGGGCTGTATCGATTGCATTCCAAGCATTTGTTTTACTTGCCTGAAAGATATAGGAATCATTAAAATCCTAATCAAAATAGTGAAGGTAATAATACTAAGTCCAAAATTATCAGAAAAGATTGAATAAAATATGGTTAGGATGTTGACCATTGGCTTCATAATTATTTCATTCCATAAAAAACCCATTAGTCACAACCTTTCATTTCTTTTAAGTCAAAACATAATTTTTGAGATCTATCAATCAAAGAGAAGGTTCTAAATTTATTTTCTTTATCAATAAAATAGATGAAGTCTTCATTAATTGCCGGTAAAGATTGTACTCCATCCTTAAATGGAAGTTCATCAATAATAGAGCCGTTATTTAATTCTGCGATAATAATTTTATCTTTATCAAAAGGTATTATTCCATTAATGAGATTACTTTTATTATTAATTAATATTCCAGAAACGGGCTTACCTTTCTTATCTATATTTTGTTCCCATACAATTTCTAAAGTTTGATCATCAACATCAAAATTTATTTTATATAAATTGCTTGAAAGAGAAATCACAAAAAATGAATCATTTAATTTCTCTATATCTGACCATATCCAGCCATCTATAGATACTGAAGCCCATTCAGTTAATGTGTAATTATTATTTATGTTCAATTTAAAACATTTAACATCGCCATTAATATTTCCAACACAGTAATTATTTTTAGAGTTTTCACTGCTAACATGAATTGCAGGTGAAATAATTGAATAGTTGGTTTCAACTGATGATAAAATTCTATTTTTTGAAATTAACTCCGAATTTTTATCAATATCAATAACAGATAATTTTCCTGCGGTGTCTCCTATTATGGCTATATTTTCTTCATCATTTATTGTAATTGAATTGTATATTCTGTCTTTCATTGGGATTTTAAATTGTATTTCTCCATTTTTTGAATTCACAGAGTAAAAAAAACCACCCTTTTCATTGAAAGAATCATTTTCAGAAGTTGCAAAATATATATTTTCTTTTGAATGCACTATACCACCAACTATAGCGCCATCAATTTGAATAAAATCTAATGGCCATATTGAATTCATATCTTCAATATTTACAGCAAATAAGTATGAAATACAGCTCTTGTTTTGGCATTTATCACCTTCATCATTTCCGTAACTGATACCATATGCAACACCGTCAACTATAGAAATATCTCCATAAAAAGATCCAATCTTAATGTCTGCTTGAGGATATTTATAAACTAAATCAAAAGAATTTTGTGAAATAAAATATTTATGAATTTTACCCTCATTTGATGGAACAATAATTACATCTTTTTCGATTACTGGCGAAGACCAGTTACCTTGATGTTGCATGTCATTCATACAACCAATAAAAATTAAAGCAATTACCATAATAATAATTAATTCAAATTTTCTTCTTAATCTGCTCATTTAATTAACCGGATCATAACCGCCATTTGAAAAGGGATTACACCTTACCAACCTTATTACTGTTAAATAAATACCTCTTATAGCTCCATACTTATTTATGGCTTCATAACTATAATTTGAACATGATGGTTCATATTTGCAATTTCCACCTAAGTAGGGTGATAAAAAGGCTTTATAAAAAGATATAAATTTTAATAATAAATATTTAAACATTTACAGTGATTTAACTTCATTAAAAAACTTTTCAAAAATTATTTTCAGTTTATTGAATTTAACGGGCTGAGTTCTTTCTTCGTAATTAACTATCACTACATTTAATCCTTTTAATTTATGAATATTTGAACCGATTAAATTTTTGATTTGTCTTTTAAGTTTATTTCTATAAACTGCGTTACCTGTTTTTTTCTTTATGGAAATACCAATCTTGGCACCCTCAACGTTATTTTTTAAAAAATAAAATATAAACCCTGAGTTTTTAAATTTATGTCCTTTTGAAATAACTTCTAAAAATTCTTTAGAATTCTTTAATGTATCAACCAAAACTAGTTTTTAAATCCATTTTTTGGATACTACAGTTAAAAGTTTCCTTCCTCGAACTCTTCTTCTTTTAAGTACACTTCTACCACTTTTAGTTCTCATCCTAGTTCTAAAACCATGAGTTCTTGCTCTTTTTCTTTTTTTAGGTTGATATGTCCTTTTAGTCATTTTGAGTTACGTAATATATTTTTTAATTCTTAAATTATTGTTTTAAATTCATTTCTGAATATAATATTCATTTGAAACTTGTTTATTGTAATCTAACTTTAATTAGTTGACTACTTTATTAAATTTTTAATATTAATTGAGGAAAAAATGCCAGAAGAAACTACTATATCAAAGCTCATCTCAGATGAAAAATTATCTACCGAATCGTCAGCAATTGAGGCACTAAAATGCTATGTTAGGTCTTTACCAGTTGACGAGAGAATGAAAGAACGTTCTGTAATACACGATTTTATCGTTAGTATAGGTGAAAACAAAAAACTTGTTAATATTAGACCTCCTGAAGTAGGTGATTACAGTCAGCAAATTACTTCAAGAATGGCTAATGCAGATACACAATCTAGATTGGCATCAATTAAAAAATTCTTACAATTTTTACATGAAAATGAACTCATTTCTAAAGATCTTAATATCCCATCGCATTTAAGATCAAAAAGGATTATCACAACAAGAAAAACTAAAAATAAGTCAAAGATTATTGAAGATGGGCCAAAATTAACTAGAAGTAGATTTAAATCCTTGATCTCACAACTTGATAAGCTCAATAAACAAAAAATGGAATTAGCCGGCGATATTCAAAATGCAAGAGAAGATGGGGATGTTAGAGAAAATGCTCCTCTTGAAGCGGCGAGAGAAGCTCAAGCAATGGTAATGGCTAAAATTACTGATATTGAAAATCTTATGAGAGGTGCAATTATTATTGATGATTCCTCTCAATCAACTTTCAAGGGAAAAGTTAATATAGGAAGTAAAGTAAGTTTAAAAAATCTTGATAATAATGAAGTCCAGTCGTTTCAATTAGTCGATTATCACGAAGCTGACCCACTTAATGGTAAAATATCTGTCGATTCTCCAGTTGGAAAAACAATTTTAGGAAAATCGAAAAATGAAAAGGTTTCTGTAAAAAGTCCTTCAGGTAACATTGATTACCAAATAGTGTCTAACTCTGATAGATAATGGGTGAGTATACTCATTGGATTATTTTTAATATTTTCGTTTCAACCCTATTATTATTTGACCTGTATATTTCAAAGGGTAGGATTTACAAATTTAAGTCATCGTTAATTTGGAGCCTTGCCTGGGTATCGATATCTATGGTGGTAGCATTTTGGTTTTTTATTGAGGATGGTTCTTTGATGACCAACAATGAAAGAGGCGTGGCTTTCCTTGCGGGATATATAGCTGAAAAAGCATTATGTTTTGATAATTTGTTTGTATTTTTGATAATTTTTCAGTTTTTTCAAATTCCTGAAAAACTTCAGTCATTGGCCTTAACTTATGGGATTATGGGGGCATTAATAACTAGGGCAATCTTTATTGCTTTAGGCTCAATAATATTAAGTAATTTCAGTTGGGTAATGTTAATTATGGGTATATTTTTACTTTACACAGGCATAAAAATTGCATTTGTAAATGAGGAAGATTCAAACCCAGAAAATAACTTTTTTTTCAAGATATCTAATAAATTTATGAATATAAGTAGAGATTTCGATGGATCTAAGTTTAGAACAGAAATAAACGGAGTAAAAATGTTCACTCCA
>Ga0163110_10000303_pt1 | contig 22831 bp, 11 predicted proteins | sample CRUFie1St17metaG_FD_108703 | JGI IMG/M metagenome (GOLD analysis project Ga0163110, IMG submission 108703) | Marine microbial communities from the Costa Rica Dome - CRUD Field 142mm St17 metaG | ecosystem: Environmental > Aquatic > Marine > Oceanic > Photic zone | place: Costa Rica: the Eastern...
AACTTGACAAGATGTCACCGACAAACCTGAAGCAAATGGATGATGACACCAAATTGAAAATATTTGGTTCGTTCCATGGAAAAATCTAATTTAAGCATTGGTGTTACACCAGTCTTCATATACATGTCGGTTTTATTAAGATTCCGATCAAGAGTATTTGATCGTCGGATATGATATATATTGTATATATCAATAGTTCTACAGAAATTATAATATATAAATTATAAATATATAATATTACAAAAATTCATTCATTGATAAAATAAGAAAAATAAAAAATAGAAAAAAAAAAAAATAAAGATATCATAGAAATTTACGTGATTTTCTGGTATAGACATGAATATATAAATAATAAATAATTTTATGTCAAATAAAACAAAAAGACAAATATAATAAAAATTTACGTGATTTTCTGGTATAGCAATACACACACAAAATAAATAATTTTATGTTAAACAAAACAAAAAAAAAACAATAATATAACGAAAATTTACGAGATTTGCTGGTAAATGAATGAATATATAAATAATAAATAATTATTTGTTAAATAAAATGAAACACAAAAATTTTATTGATATACATGATTTCTTGGTATAGCTAAAAAATTATGACAATTATAAATAATGATATGAAATGCAAACAGAAATTGCAATATCATAAAAATTTATATGTTCTCATTGTACTAAATGTATAAAATTAAGAGATGTATGGTTCAACAATATCGTTGATCATAATGACAAATACATTCTAATTTTCCGGTTTTTGTTGGTATGTCATGTATTTAGAATATTTTTTTTGTATATAAAACCAAGAAAGTGCATATTCAAAAATCGAAGTGATTTTTCAAGAAAATTCTGATTGTATGTTTTTTGTCAAATTATTGGTCAGAAAACACATACATAGTACAGATAAAGGGGATTCATAATGACATCGTAAAGAATTATGCTGATCAGATAATATAACGGTGTATAGTTAGAATCCAATGTGCAAGTTTCGTGATGAGAAGTATGGATAGGTATGGATATTATATTACCAGATAATGATTGTGATGGTTGGGCGATTGCATTAAAGAAATAATATCCAAATGTCAGCTTCCTAAATGTCTTTATTATTAAATGTATGTCGAATAGGTGGAACTCAATGTGTTATTTTTGTATGATGAATAATTATTGGGAAATTTTTGGATTTTGTTATCTTCGAGATGCAAGGGTAATGAGAGTAATATAGTCAATATTGAAACGATATTGATATGGGATATAAGAATCTGGGTGTATCCCGAAAGAATGAATACAGCAGGTTTGTTAGGCAACCATGGTGGAAGTTGCAAGTACAGTCACTATTGTACCGGTTGTATAACGCGTTCTTTTCGGAACATTGTTCGTCGAGAGTCTTGTTCCTTGGCGAATCTGAGTCGCCGAATTGACGTTTTTTATTTTTTATGTTGCAATCTAACTACATGATATATTCGGATATCATGTGTTCAAGATGGATGATATTATAACATAAAACAAATCGATGTAAATGATCGAAGTCCAAACGATATATAGAGTTTGTCATAATATATCATGGAGACCGCAGATATTGGCATTATTCAATATTGAACGGTTGAAGTTCAAACCAACCATATTGTGTATGGACATTATTTGTGTTGATAGAGGTAAAGTATTAAAAGAGAACGGACAGTAACACAATATATTGTGAAAATATGAGTTCAAAAGTGTCAAAAAGTGGAATCTTCCGGAAAATAATTTATATTTTGATAGATAATCAAAATTATGGCATAATTATCCAGAAAATATGCATATTATGAATCGCATAATCACAAAATGCATCGTAATGTTTGCATTATTGGTAGAATAGTGGTTTGATAAAACTGATTCCATTTATCTCCAGGATTAATTTGAGTAATTGGTATCCAGGAATCTTCCCATTCAATAAGATACTGGTAATCTCCCTTTTTGTAAACAATGGCGATAGATCGCATTTCGCTATTTATTTCTGGAAGCGTAGCATGGTTTGTATTTGTCCAGCTAACGTTAATATATAGATTATCATCTCGAAATTCATAATCATTAAAAGATTCTATCTCCCAATTGTTATCCATTTCTAGTCTCTTTTATTTAAACAATCGAAACAGAAAAATATTAAATCTATACGTGCATAAAGTAGTGGATATAGGGGTTACATACGAGGAAATTGATTTGGCTGATATTGTTGGCAAGACTTGATAATTGAATAGGTTAATGAAATATTGGTAGTAGGAGGCCGAGGATGCTCAGTAGTTGTGTAGTTAGTTTTCAAGTCTGGTTTGAATTACCTGAAATTGCTGATATTTAAACGTTCAAGCATATCATCGGCTAATTTGATGAAGTACAATACATTCGACTTATATTTGGGACTCGATATCAGCGTGTCAGTACATTGGAAATATATGTCGGTAGTGGTAGTATAAGTAGATTATAAATAGCAAATATTGATAATATTAATGTGATATAAAGGTACTCGGAAATAAACAGACATTTTGATTCGTGACATAATCCAAAAAAATTGAAAAAGAAATTAAAAAATAAAAAGAAAAAGGAAAAAAAAACATTATTTGAATACCAATTAAATAGTAATGAAAGAATATCAGGGTTTTTGTTGTATTCATTTGAAATGTGACCAGAAAATAGAAGAAATGTATAAGTTATCTACATTTATTATCCATGGTGATATCGCCATCTTCTGCTTCTTGCCCGTAATAGAAGGGAACATGTGTAATATGTTTACAATTTAATGTTGTTGGGATATCATTGATTTGGCCATCAATATTATTATTATTAGTGTCATAATCTTTAATAGGGTTATTTGGTATATAAACGTATAAATATTTAAAAATGACATTACCCTTTGTAAATCTCACTGCCATTTCTATATTGTATTTATCTGGATTATCAGCCAATGTTATTTTGAAATCGTGAATCATCTGTTTTGTATGCATGAAATTTTCCTCTTTCAGTATGTTTCTATTTGCTTGTTGATGATTGTTGTGGTATGATGATATAAACTTATTCATATTTAACACTCCTTTACGATAATAATCTACTTTGAATGGACGAGATTGATGATGTTGGCACATCCAATGTCCTGTTATATCATAATGGAGATCATCATGTGCGAAACATGGATTATGTAGAGATTTGACATTTGTTCTACATTTAAAACAAGTAGATTCGAATTCTACATTGCAATCTTCTGTTTTATTAAATATATTGCCATTCATGACCATTCGACATCTTAATAAATTTGAATCATCCTTTTCATGTCCGTGTTTGTTAAAATAACAACACATACTTTGTATATCAGAAAAACATCGGAAATAATTAGGTGATGCATATAATAAAAAGTAATCGGTGTTTTTGTGTATTTTGCCGGAAATTTCCATCATTGAATTTTTGATTTCATCAGAGGTAAAATCGAATAAAATGTAGGAGCAAGGGCCAAATTTAAAATAAGGAATATATCTTCCTTTTATGGATTGGTGTTTAATTCTGCTCAAAGTTGCTCTAAGTATAGCGACTGTATCTCCTGATTTTAGTAAACCATCACGGATAAGTTTATATAATTCGAAAGATTCCGATTCATCAATAATATTAAATACGAAATGTTGGTATTGTAGTAATAATCCAAATTGTATATTACCGTTAATTGCTTCTTTAATGTAAATAGGTTCTATAACTTGTGCTATGAAATTAGTTTCAGTTCCTTCTTTACTCTTTGATCCTTTGAGTAGGTTATTAAATAAACAGTTAATATCAAAGAATACATGTTTTTCTTTTGCTTTGAGATTGTAATTGATATTTTTTGTTGTCTTGATTCTGGAAATGATGTTTTTGATGTAATTAAAATGTACATCAGAAGGTTCGTTGGATGTATATTCGATCGAAATTTCATTTCCGGATGGAATTGTTTCTACACGTCCAGTTATTCTGTGATAATCACTACCATCTATTGCATCAGGAATAATATCTAATCCATTTGAGCCTATGAGTTTAATTCCTCGTGGCATGTCTTTTTGTTGATTATCATGTCTCATCAATATGTTTTGGTTTGTGTTATAATTCATGACAAAATAATTGTGATTTGCCCGGGACAAGATTCCGAAATGGCGTGACATGGTATTATTCTATCTGTGTAATCAACAGTGGCTATTAAATTGGTATGCAGATGTTCAGGAAATAATGTGTCAAATTAACCTTTCTGGAATTTACTTGTATTGTTCGTTGACGTAACAGCTATATGCACGAAAATGGTATATCGTAAATTGAACAAGATGGTAATGTTTAGTGTAAAGTTTTTGCAAAGGTTGAGTCAAGTGCGCAACGTCAGGTAGTTTATAAGGTTACAACGAGTCGTTGTCCAACGAGTCGGGTATTTCGATTAGTTTTATGTTCTGAATGGTATTTTGTATTGGGATATGCATGTTATTTTTTTTGATACTATATTTTTGTGTCCAGTGTTTAATTTTGGCTGTGTTGTAAGAATAATCAAATCTACGTATGTGCATGACATATCTGTTCAATTGCGGAATCATTTCATCTAATGAGACTGTTGCTCCTTTAATAAATATTGTATATTTATCCATATATTCTTGAATGACGGCGAATTCTTCTGGTATATTGTTTTCCATAACTTCCTTAGTGTATTTTTGTATAATATCGGGCATAAAAGTTTTGACATGGAAAGATTTATTTGGTTGATGCCATTTGACATATGATTGCTTTGTTAAATAATAATGAGCAGCATTTATAAACCATGTAAAACATTGATTTATATTGTTCATGAGAATAACTTTAATATTTGGTTGCATCTGTCTACAAAACTCATCGATTTCCTTTATCGTTTTGGTTTTATCTCTGAACCATATTAATTGTTTGAAGCAAATAAGTCTGCGCTTCATAGGTGCAGTAACATGATCATTTTGAAATAATCTACCATTGTAGCACAATAGAAGTGTATGAATCATTTGAACTGGTGAAATTTCATCATGGGCTTGATGTTTATCTGTATATGTCAATTTCCCCCCACCAGTTAAATGAAGTATGGTGCTAATATCTAATTTATTGCTATCAATTGTTGTTGGTAGATCTTTACCATCTGGAACAGCCTCGTCCGCATAAACACATCGTTTACCAATACATTTTGATAATTCAAATTTCTGTTTATCCCCTTTAAATAATGTTGATTTCTCTAGATGGGCTGTAATTGGACCCCATAACTGTTCAAATACAGTCAAAAATACTGATTTTCCACCACCTCCTCTTTTTTGTTTCCAAAGAACGAGTACATTTTGTGAATTTTCATCCGGTAAGATCATATGTCCGCATATCATGGTAAAATAATCAATTATATTCTGATTTTCCCACATACTGCAAATGAATTTATGAAATACATTATCGTTGTTTCGTAAATAAGGAAGGTATGACCATTGATACGACTTTGAAAAATAATCATTTGACTGTCTTTTGCGAACATTTAATGTGCGTGCATCGATTACACAATTAGACGCAATGGGAAATCTTGTTGGATGAGCATCTAATAAACGGGTAAATTCCAAATCTGGTTGTATCTGGCTTTTTAGAAATGGAATTATAGTGGACGGATATGATGTGGATTTAAGTTTATTCCGAATTTGATTATGTTGTTTCATGTCAATTTGGTTTTGTTCATAAGCCCGATGACTGATCTGAAGGAGTGTTTCAGCTATTGCATCAGGAAATTCATTGCCTTTCAATATCCATAATTTACATTCTGGATTCCATACATACCATCCCTGTTTATAATGATTTTCAATTCTTTTTATTAATATATTATAATCTAAAATGAGTTGAGCTAAGTCCGATTGGTTTCCATGTTCTAAAATCCATATTTCTTTTTTGCTGAATCTTTTGATGGATCTGGTATTGAACATATGGTTGAAAAAAGAATACATCTCATCTTTTTTTATAGAAATTTCGGGTTTAATTATTCCTTCATCCATGAACTGTATTTGTACATAATAAACGAGAAAATATGAGAAATTTCTGTATCTATTCGATTACATAACGGACAAGTGAAATGGTAGATGTCATTAGTTCATTCCCGGCACGTACCTCATCATCATCATAATCCGAATCACTGAAAACAGATCTGTTACTCGTTAAGTTAAACGGCATAGATAATAACTTGTGATTGTGTTTTGGTCGAAATATCGAGAAATGTTATACGATGTCTAGATTCAATTGATAAGAGTTTTGAGTGATGAGCGAGTGGTGAGGTTAAAATTGGGTTACCATTGTGAATTATATGTTACCTATTAAAAAACCCTACTTGTTTGTGTTGATGGCAGTTTGAGTCGACACCAGGTGGTTGATCGTTGATTGACTGAATCGGTTTGAATTGTATTATTTATAATATATATGACCAAATATGTTTGTGTCCGTTAATGTATATAGATGCTTGCAGCATGAATATGTTAACATCTAAGGAGCAGGTCGTTTGGTTTACCTACTACAATAATCCGGACGTATCAAAAGATTATGTTTTGACGAGGAACACTACAAAATATTCTGGTAATGTTGTTGTTGCAAAAAAGGTACCGAATGCATGTAAAAATACGTATATGTACGCTATTTTCGATTCTCTAGACCATTTTGTAAATGAAATTGAAGAGCAACACCGTGATGATTGGACTTATCATAGTGTTTTGACAGAAGATTACAGATACATTTATTTTGATATTGATTGTAAATTGGATAATCCTCTTTCGGTGGATGAACACCGTATGTATTCAAAGTTAATACTGCAATCACTAGTCAATTTTTTCCGTATGTATGGTAATTGTTTGATTGAGCAACCGATGACTCCCAATTGGCATGTTTGGGATGCGACAAGAAAAGATAAATTATCATTGCACATGGTGGACAATACCCAAATGTTGCATTTGGAGCATATAAAATACATAGCAAGCAAATTTGGATTATACTTGAAAAATAAATTGGAGTCATTTCATCGCAATGATAATGGAAACAAAGTGCATAAACTCAAAGTTGATCTGGAGGTCTATAAAAAAGGGCATCAGTTGTGGCGATTACCACTGAATAGTAATGGTAAAAAAGGATCGGTGTTACGATTGTTAGATATAAGTTTCGATCCATATTTAACTAGAAAAGAGCAATTTAATATAAATTTTATGTTAAATAAAAGAGGTATTAAAAATGGAAGAATCAGAGAGCGCCAAATTACACAGTTCAATATTCCACATACAGTATCATTAACATATCATAATAAATATGATAAAAAAATTATTCATAAAATAAGGCAAGTACTCGAAATGAAAGGTAAGGCGAGGTTTGTTGCAGCGTCTCACAATAACGAATTCATTATGCAAGGTCATAAATGTGTAATCAAAGGGGATTATCATCAGAGCAACAGTGGTCGATTGAGAATAATGGAATGTGCATTGGACATTCATAAATTTTATTGTAAATATACATGTATGGACGAGCATTGCCAAAGAATAAAGACAAGTGTGTACATTAACCTATCTGATGGATTTATATTGCGACCTTGGATATTTCTCAATGTAGGATGGGCAAAGTTGGATATTGATATTGTTAAAGAAGTTGATACATTCATCGATAAATTACTGAATCAAAAGATACTGGGTTGTGATTATGCATGTTCAAATTTTATTAATAATAGAACTATTTTATTCAATAACAACGATTATATCTTTCAGTCTTTTACAAGTGATGATGTTAGAAATTTGTGCTGTGGTTGCAGAGGAATGCGTTTATCATATAGATCACCCAATAATGAATATATCAAATATGGTCGGGTTGTATTATCTTGCAACATGTCTCGTCAGAGTACACAATGTGGAGGCGTAAATCTACGTGGTAATGGATTATATTTTTTTTAAACGCCAATTTTTATTATATTATGATTATTATTTATTTGCCTTTTGACAAGTTTTTAAATATGCGCATCATAATATTCAAAACAACAAAATTCCTCGCAAAAGCGGACTTTTTATAATTAGTCAGCTATAATTATTATTTATTTGTCTTTGACAAGTTATTAAATATACGCATCATAATATTTAAAACAAGTGAATTCCTCGCAAAAACGGGCTCTATATATAATTAGTCAGCACCAATACTTTAACGATATCACTCATGTATCAAGCGTATTTGCATTGGATATGTTACATCGTTGAGAATTTAAATGCTATCGTGAATGATATGACATTCATGATACGTTGATATGTTTGCGAACAAGAGAGGTGAAGAATTATAATAATATTAAAATATAATAAATAGTTGGTGGTAGTGGTAGTAATTAAATGTCTATTGGTTATTAATGTCTTTTGTTTAGTTTTTGCCATGTTGCGGGGTAGACCGTATTAATTTTGGATTTGTGGTTGAGATAATTTTGTTTTTTTTTTTGGTGGTTCCAAATCAATATTATCATTTGCTACAGCAGAAAATTCTCTTTTTTTATTGTTATTTGATTCTGAGATATTGGAAATGGAATTATTGCTGTTATTATTGTTGTTGTCATGTCTTTTTTTATCTAAAAATTTGATATCTTCGATATTATTGATTCGATAATCATTGGATTTACCAGGTCTCATCACAACTGAAAATAAGAATTCAACATCTTTCTTTTTTGCAACTTCTGTGAAGAAACTTTGAATTAATGGTACATAATTATGTATTATATGTTTATGACTTTCTTGATAAACAAATGTCTTTGCTGAATTAGGTCCTAATGAATCATTATATAAAGTAATATCTGCAACTGGGAGATGCGTCCTTCTCCGCTTAAAATATGTATACATTTTCTGTAATACCCCTCTATTATATTGTACATTAATATGAGTAACACGGTTTAATTCATCGCTTTCAATTTCACCTTTAAGCTTTAATAAAATATTGCTATTTACTGCATGTCGACAATATTCATGAATATCATGATATTTATTGCAAACCTTACAATATCTTTCTAATATAACTTCGGTATTAAAATTCCGAATGCCTGCAGCATTTACTTTAAACATATATGCGGTGCCAACGTTTGCCGAGGATTTGTGAATCGCTTCTTCCATATTTTGTACTAATATTCTCTTCTTTATGTTGTAATAATCCAATTTTTTGATATTTTTTTGTTCATGTTTCCATATTGTTTGATTGATTTTCTCTATTGGATATTTAGGATTGCTGCCATTAATTATACATCCCATATCTGCATTAAATGAATGTAGCACATATGATTTGGCTACTGAGAAACCAAAATATGCACGACCTTGGACATTTGACCAGTCTACATTATTGAATATTACTACAGAATCCATAGGAATACCATAATTTGTTGGTTGTTCATCAACTCTGTTGGTCCAATCAATAATTTGAAATCGTGTATTCTCCGCTTCTGCTAAATATATATCTAAAGCAACTGCACCTAATGTGAACCGTTCGATACTTCTTATTTTGCATAAAATACGAACGTTTCTTGCTTTTGGAATCTCAAGTAACCCACGTACGCTATTTAATGTGAATCCTTTTCTTCTTTTAATTGGTGATGAGCCACCAAAGTTATTAATGTCTTCAATATTATCTACCAACTCTTGCATTGTATGTTTAACTGCATTGTATAATGCTCCATTATCAACCACTGCTGCTGCTTTGTCATCGTTTTGTATTTTCTTGAGATGAATTTGTTTTTCTATCCATCTGTCTTGCCAATCATGCTTGATATCTCCATGGACTAATGTAAATTGTTTCTCAGGATTTATTGATGTCTCACTATGAATACTGATTACTGGTACTTTGGTATTATCTGTTTGTGCTAAATAATGATATTTCCCTGGTTTGAATGTATGAATTTTAGATATTATACTGCATTGCAATGCCTGTTATTATTATGATTGTTTCATGTGTATGATTGATTTGTGAAATTATTATTATTTTGATAGTTGCTTTCAGAATTTTGCAGTTTTTCGGAAATTTTATACCGTATTTTGTTATTTTTACATACCATTTTGCTAACGTGTGTATTATTTTTATGTTAATGTAATTTCTAATTGGTACAGACTTTAATATACAGAAGCTTTTGTGTCTATTATTATAATACAATGTTTAAATTTGAAAACACGAAATTTGAAGGGTGGTCGCAATGATACTGCAATGTAGGAACTTGGAAACTTAAGGTTTTTGTTTTAGCAATGTTGAATTATATTCAATATCTAGATCTTGACATCTAAACATATTACGCATTTTGATTGATAATGTGATGCAATACAATAATTACTACAATTATGATATATTTAAATTGATAAACTTTGCCTTATTATATTTATTGGTATTATGCAATCCAAAAGTCAACTTTTTAAGTATTTATTGCTTCATCATTTCAGACATTATGCTTATCACAATTATTGGAATCATAAATGGTACGAATAAGATGTAAATGTCACTGTATTTTCTATATCATTTAAAGGAATGTATTATATAATACGGCTTTTTCCAATGCAGGTATATATTGATATTTTGTATGCTTTTCTTCATGCTTTCTTTTGATTCGTGTTTCACTCCGATTGTATCTCAATCTCCCATTACCAGTTGATGTAGTATTATTAGATGTTGATCCTGTTTGAATGGGTACATATACATTTAATATTGAGTTATTTCTAGGGTTGTATTGTCTTTTGTGCGAGAGTTCGCCATTACCAATTGAATGTGTTTGATTCTCTTTTTGGTGATCTGACATCATGGTTTGTGATACATATTGAGATACATCTTCACTGTCTGACGATTCACTGTTGCTTTCTCCTTCGGTTTGAACCATATTGACCATGTCTCTGGCACATTTTCTGGTATTATGTTGGAACAATAGATTAGGTCGGCCGTTCCCATCATAGAGGTTAGTATTAGTTATTTCCTCATTAAAGATTGGATAATTAGGATTGAAAATTTTATGCATTTCCGTTGTTTCTATAGGGTCTGTATCGAGGAAATCATCGACATTACATATTTTTCTTCTTTTTGTAGGTGGTCCATATTGATGTTGCGATATACTGGATTCTGGTTGTTTCCTTTTTTTTACTGCATTTGATGTATTGTTGTTTTTATTATTATCTTTTGTGGATTCCAATATTTGCCTTTTTCTCTCTGGTTTCTTGTTTTTTCTTTTTCTTTTACTCTTTTTTGTTGGCAAGATAGATGGGAAATGCATATGGGTTAATATCTGTGTTGATTTATCGATATCTATTGTAGGTATTTTTATTGATGATAATTCTACATCAATATATTGTTGTTCTTTTATAAATTTATCTATGTCTTCGTTTCTGGGTTTTACATCAATTTCTTTATCTTTGAGGTTATAATCGAATTCTTTAATGTTGTGATTGAAATGCAATCCATTTTTATCTGCATGTGGGTATGCAAACCATTTACCAGCTGAATTGGGGCAAAAATAATCCTTCCATTCTTTGTTGTGACTTTTCATTTTGCATTTTGTTAACTTCTCGGATACGCTAAGGAATTGATCAAATGTTAAATGTTTATGTTCGATATTCTCCAAAATATTTAATTTTGCCCGAAATTCTTCTTTTGGTTGAAGGATTGATAGGACTTTTTGTTGTTGATGTTGCTTATGTTCCACCCTATTTTTGGACATTTCTTCCATCACATTGAGCATGAATACATTAATCCCTTTACATATACCTAATACTTTTGCAATCCAGAGGTTTTTGCCTTCTGTCAAATTATTAGTCTTCACATAGAATCCATTTACTGACCATTCAACGATAGAACAGGTGGCTGACAACTTATTGGCTTTGGCATGAATAAAGTCTTTATACCGAGTACGATATGTCGTATTTTCTACTTGTTGGAATATTTTGTGGATCTCCTGTGTTGTTAAATTTAACCAACACTTCATCATATAAGCTAGGAATGTTAACATCTCCTCCGGTATAAATTTCTGAGCCTTTGGTATTTCATCTTTAGATTCTTGCGGAACTGCGTGTTGCTCCTTCTTCTCTGCTAATTCTGTTTTGGAATTAATTGATTCAGCAGGTGATGATTTCTGCGGTGATTGTTGTTTCTTGGATGAAATTGATAATTTGTCATTTGGTTTATTCTTTTTTTTCCGTTTTTTTTTATGTGTTTTGGCCTTTTTTGATGTTATTGGTGTGACATCGTATTTTTTAAATAAATGCCACCATAAACTCATACATAATTTGATACCAAACTCTTCTATATTTGGCGCAGTAAAATATTGTAAATTATACATTGCTTCCACATGTAATCGAAATATATAATTGTAATTGGGAGGAAATGGCTGATGTAATTTTTTGGAATCATATGTTCTTTTATAATATTTTTCACATCCATTCTTCGAAATGTACTGTTTTATGTTTTTATTATGATGAAATACTTCACCTGATAATTGTAATTCCCCTTCGAACGCGTTCTTGACACATTTTCTGAATTCCCTTTCAAAATCCATTATGCAAGTCCTTTTCTGATTAATGTTATTGTAATTATATTTCTTTACTAATGAAAAAAATTCACCATATAACCAACTATATTGATCTTGATTTTTCCCAGTTAAACAAGCAACTGCTACCAAATAACTTTTTGAGACAAACCTTCGATACCACGATTTCTTTTTAGTGTCTTTGGTTATCTTGACTGGATACTTATAAATTGCATAGATCAAAATTACTTGTGAATGTATTCTACATGGTTTATCTTCTATGCTGAAATGCGGTGTTACTTTAAATGTTCCATCAGCTGACATTGATTCTGATTCAATGAATATTTTTAATGATTCTTTGTTTGTAATTAATAAATCATCGCCATTCCAACGTAAAATTAATTCATCTTCTACTTTCTGTCTGCACAATGCATCTGGTGCATATGCTTCCATAACCTTTGCATGTCCATTATCCATATAATCCCTTAGATTTTTATAAATGCATGGAAATTTATGGGTTTTATACTTTCTTATCCTATCCTTTAGGAATTTACTATATACCGGCAACTTATCATCTTCTAATCCCGGATATTTATTTCGTATTCGACGAAAATCAGCTTCAACAATACTTTTTATGGATGCTTTGCGGTCAATTTTTCTAACTAAATCTCTTAAATTGTGTTCGATAAGCATATCACGCAATTTATACCGTTGTGTAAGGTAATTTGTTCTGCATCGATGTTTGTTATTTTGAAAATCTTCAATGATAATCCATACAATACCAAGTTTGTCATATTTGACACAAAATTTTTTGCATTCTGCACAGTGATAAAAACCATTAGAATTTCGTATCTGAAATCTATATCCATCCAAAAATATATCATTATTATATTTGATTGGTACATGGGGCGCAACCAATCTGATGACATCCAAACATCGCAAACTTGAATTAAACATGCTAGCATTTAGAACTCTAGATAATCTGGTTTTATATTTTCTGTTCTTAATTCTTGATACATTTGGGTTGGGTTGTAATTGTTGGAATATATATTCTAGCCGATTCACCATTTGCAGTTCTTGTTCTTGTCTTTGAGATTCATTTGATATTTGTTCGATTGATGAACACCTACGTTTTGTATATTCTTTGTCCAACAGTTCACCATTACTGCATGTATTTAGAGCTTGTAATTTTTGAATTAAATCAATTGATGTGATTTCTTCTTCATTGCCAGCACCTGATGCTACGAGATTATGATCGTTGGGCGTTGCCATGTCTGTTATTATTGCAACATATTTCATGCATGATTATATATATTGATGATTTGTCGGGTTTTAATAGTATTTACTCATGCATCATTTGGTGTTTTCAACTCTGTGCATGAATTTATATTTATTTATGATTATTTTTCGAAATTTTGCCGATTGATGCGTCAAAAGCAAAACATTTAGTGGCAAAGATCAATTAGATGGTTCGCGTGGTGTTTATATTATTCAACATTATTTTGGAGAATAGACATACTGATCCAGGAATTATATTATTTGAAACCTAAAACATAACCATGTAACGCCTTGTTTTGTCACAGATTTTCAGTGAAAACTACTGCTAGTCAGACGATAATGGCGTCTGGATATTGATATTTGTTTTTTCAACATTGCAAGAAATCTGAAGTAATGATGTTTAGTATATAAAAAATTTCATATATGCAGATGGTTGATTATTCCTTGCTAGTTTCATTTTTTTTGATCATATCATTATCAATACGAACATTCTTATTTTGTCTTTAATTATTATAATATTAATTATTTGAATATTATTTGTATGTCAACATAGGAGATATTCATTATTAAATAAAGGGATAACAAATTTAAATTGACCAATATGTATAATTATTCAATTTTTAAGACATATTTAGCATTCAAAATACTTGGTGTGTTTTTTTTTTCTTTTTTGGGATTGACATCCCACATTTTCAACACTTGATATTATATACAAATAATATTAAATGGATGTTAGAACGCTCCCAAATCTGGTAATTGCAGCTGTTCTGCATTCTGTAGATAAAGCGGTTTTGGGTTTGTTTGACGTACAATGGATGTATCTGGTGCATTAAATATATCAAAGAAACGATTAAAATCTCCCTTTTCATCAACATGGCTGTTATTTGTTAAATATCTTTGGATATCATATATCGAAATTGAATGTTTATATCTCCTGTCCTTATAATTTAATGCATATAAATGACATTTGCTTTCAATCTGTGACAATTGTTTCATTTGCCATATTGGTCTCCATGTATTTCCAGATTCTACTGGTCCGTCATGTGAAACTTTGAACATTAGATTTGATAATGCCATATTTCCATAGCTGTTATTTGGATATTTATTTGCATTGTAAAATTTCGAAATCAATCTCATAATATTTGATGATATTAGTTGATTTATTCTTTTCTTTTTATTAAACATAAAGATTTTGTATTTTGGTGTATGGATCCAGTCCACGTCCATTATTTTGGATGGTGGTAGGTATCGTGGATTATTTGTATTAGCATTTATATATTTTGAACAAAGATGTTTATAAATGAGGTCTTCTTTTAGAATTTTGGTGATTTCCCGCTTTAATGTCATTTCAATAGAATTTGGGTCCGAAATATTACGGTTTCTTGTTGTTGATACTCCCATCAAATCCCAATTAAATGGTTCTATTTTGAAATTGGGTACTATACATATTGTCTTTGTATCTAAAAATTCAACAATGGATGTATGTAATAACGGTTCCTGTTCCATTTGGTTATTTATAATGGAACGTGATATTATACTAATCAATTTGTATGTATGACTTTTGTATAATCTGTATTTCTGCTTGAAATTATGAGGTTGAGAATGCGGTTGTTGCGTCGATATGTTTCCATATGATGAGGGCTTTGAATATATCAATCTGTATGGCAAGGTGGAATTCGGCATGGAATTCAATAATTTTAATATTGTACCATTGATGGATTTTTTATCTTCTTGTTCCCGTTTTATATCTATTGCAGTGTTTGTGACCCAAATTTTACGTTGCTCCCTGTCAAAAAACAATATCTTCTTGATATCAGGTAACCATTTACACATAATATCTGATGTTTGCTCTTGTTGCCAATTGAACGGCGGTGTTACAAGCCTGTTATGTTCGGTACAGGTCTTGATAACATCCATGTACTTATAATTGAAATTTATACCCTTTTGATTGATTTGCGATGAAATTGTATCTACAGTTAAACTATTTTGGGATTCTAGTGATGATATATATGATATGGTTTTCTTTGTTCTATATGCCTGGCTTATTTTATTTAATTTGTCTTCATAATATTTACCAGTTAGCTTGTAACGAGAATGCCCATTGATATTTCCAGATTTCATATTTATGATATTCATATGTTCTATTTTATTAGATGTAAATGTCTCGCTCTTTTTTACTGGTGGTATACGTCTGATTGAACTATTAGCTAATTTTTGTCCGCGTTTGATGAATGATACTTGTATATATTGTAAACCAGTTTGACGTTCACTTTTTATGGCTATTAATTTATGAATAACATTGATAGGATCACATCCAAATTCCATCTTCCTATGTATGGTTTCGCATGCATCAAATTGCTCTGTTAAATTTTTACTTATCTGGATGTTTGCTTTGATTTGTTTCTGATATTTTACCATTTCTTTATGATGATTCTGTATTTTTATTGTTACATCCTGGATAATCTCATTGTTTTCATTATTTGTTGGATGTAGATTATCCAATATGTTTTGCAATTGCTGCATGATTGTTTGCAGGCGCTGTATTTCCAGATTGAAGTTATCCCGCTGAGCTTTGAGATTCTGTAACCGCCCCGTTAAGTTACGACAATTTGTTGCTATAATATCTTTCATTTCTTGTTTTCTTTGATGATATACATTATTGTTGTCCAACATTATATCATGCTCTTTTTCGTTGTTCAGGATTCTCATTGTAATGTTGTCCAATGATTTCGATGTTTGAGATTGTGCACTAAAAACCTCAATATGGTATGCCACCATTAAGTTATCATAATATAGAGGATCCTGTATTATATGCTCTTTATATTTAGCATTTATTATCTGATACATCTTTTGTGTTTGCGTTTCAACATCTTTACAGGCATATATCTGATCATACTCCTGGTCCTTTATATTGACTACACAACTCATATAAATATTATATCCCACTATACTGTGATCGGGTCCGATGGATTGCGGCCCAATCGGTTTATTAATATTGTATACTGCGTGCTGAAAGGTATTCACTTTTTCGTTTGGATCCTCAATTAATTGGAATTGCTCTGCAGCTAATTTTAATTTATTATCCATAATACGAATGCATGGTTTTCCTAATCGTATATCTAATAACAAATTGCATGACTGAATTTTATCCTGTTGTAATTGCTTTTTCAAATTGATTTTGACCACATTAGACGCATTTCTGATATTGAACAGGTATTTGTAATTTATGGATGTTTCATAGCTTATTCTCATTGGTTTGAGCTGCTCGTTTGGTGACGAATTATCATGATAACTGCTTATCATATCGATAATATCATTTCCCAGTTTCATTGGATGTCCATTATTTGTGAAGGAGTGTTGCACGTTCATACCAGATAATTCATTTAAAATTTCGTATTTTAAGAACCTGTTTAATGAATGTTTTTGCAATTGATATACATCCATTCCTGATGATACTACATATTTATCCCCTTTTAACCAATCATTAATAATATCAATATGACGTGTGTTTTGAAATGCATGTTTTAATTTAATTATATCAATTTCATTAGATGTCTGAGCATTCGCAATGATACCGAATAATTCTACTTGTTGTTGGCTTTCAACCATGACTGGGCAATTTGCGGTATTAATAGATTGCGGTAAGGATTTGAATTCATTTTGCAATGTTGATTTTATTCGATTCAGAGCTGCACAGGATGTAAATTTATCATTTATCTTCATGCTATTGACGTAACGTTCCATACAAGGATCACTAATGAACAAATCCGTATTACATATTGTTTTACGTGGTTTCATGAACATTTTTTTGCTCACAATCTAGGACACGCAATCTAGCCTTCTAGAATGGGAGTATATTATATACATCATCACATTAGCGCTTTCGATGCAAACAGAGTAAATACCTGCCAATACTTGAATATTGAAGGTAATTTGTATTGGTAAAAGATGCCACAAGAGACTTTAGCTTAGGTTTTGCAAGTTTCTGTCAAACCTCCACATCCCACATTTTGGTATCGTTCAACGTTCAATTATGAAGTTTTTGGAATTAAGATGTAGCATAATAAACATTAGTGCGACTTTATTGAAGGTCTCACTGTTGATTGGACCTTGTATTTCGATTCTTATGAACTACATGGATTTTTCTTTGATTTTTGCTTCAACAATATTGAAAACTTCTGCTTGTTTCTTAAGCAATATTGCTTTTTTCGGTGTATCTGCGAATTTACGAGGATTTTTTATATAAACAGGGCAATTTTGTTCCCGTACATGTCGTTGTATTCTACTCTTCAACAACGGTTGTTTACAATATGGACATTGATGTGTCTTAATTTTAAATACTGATCCTAAATGTTCCGCATGCTGATCTTGACGTTTGAATTTCCTATGACATCCACAATAACAATCAATTTCTGGTGCGTGCTTTCTGTTATGTGCATAACTTGAGGCTTTGGAATGAGAAATGTGATTACATCCATTATGACCACATTTAAACTTCATTGGTGGTGATTTATTATTAGATACTAACATAGGTGACAAATCACATTGTATGGCTTGGATATGATTGATTCGGTTTTTATTTTCATGCTCTTCTGCCTTGAAGCCAAGAACAACGTTAAATTATTTGCATTGAATCACTGTGGTGCAAGGATTTACATACTTTAGTATTTGACTGTTTATAGCATGATGTGCTGCAACGCAAATTTGGAATATCTGATGTGGTGTGACTGATTTCTATTAATTGGTGTATTTGATCATCGTATTTCCTGAGGTTCCTTTCTGATGTTTGATAAGGTTTATATTTTTTGATATCTTGTAGGATTTTATTGTTTTGTGTTTGTATTGCTAATTCTGCATCATATTTTTGTCTTCTTTTTGGATTTCCTAATATTTCTATCATATGCTTGATATCTTGAGATTGCATTTGATATTTTGTCCGTTGATCTTCGTCTAATTGATATAATATTTCTTCGTCTACGTAGCATATTCCGTCTAGTATCGAAAGATTTAGAATTGCCGTGTTATAGTTATAATCATTGGTACCGGCTTGTTTGTAATAATTGATCATATATTCCCTTTCATGATACTTGAACGTTGACGACATGCTTGGCTACTTTAAAGCCTTTGTAAGAAAACCTTTTGTTTGGGTAAAGTACCATGTTTCCACCTCCATTAATATTATTTGTATTATCTTCCATGTTAATATGTGTTGTCTTATTTTTCGTAATCATTAAATTAAAATGCTGCAATTCATATGAAAAACCCATACTTATTAGAATTGAGGGTAATATTGGTTCGGGTAAATCTACTTTACTAAATCTCATACAATCAACTAACAATAATATAGTTTGCATACAGGAACCTATAAAAAAATGGGAACCATATTTAACCAATATCCATAAATATACTGGCATGGGAAATGAATTTTTAATGCAATTAATGGTTTTAGATCATTTCGCTGACACCGCAACTCGTATTGAAAATTATCACTCAAAATGTATTATAATTGAGAGAAGCATGCATACAATGATTCAAGTTTTTAGTTACCTTTTATTTGAATCCGGTATACTTTCTATTTTTCAATATAATTATTTAAAAGCTAAAGCTGCCGATTATCGTATTCATTATGATCATTGTTTTTTTATTTACACTCCATACGATGTCTGCTGGAAGAGAGTACAATCTCGGGGACGAATTTGTGAAACAAATGTTTCGATGGAGTATTTGCGTGAATTGGAAGAAACTCATTGCAAATTAATGGCCAAAATTTTAGATGAGCAATACACAAACGTTCATATTATTGATGGAACAGCACCAACAGAGGAAGTTTTTCAAGATGTTTCCAATGCTTTATTGACTATTATGGGTTAATATTTAGAACGATGATAAATATCTTTATCAATGAAATTTAACATTATTAGGAAATATTCTGACATTAAACCTACACATTTTGATATCGATGTTTGCGACAATATCTTTTTGATTCATCTTGATATAAATTTATCACTTTATAACATCCCCATGTTTCGCAATGTTTCCATAACTTTGAACCTTTGCTATTCATACTTTTTCTGATCCAATACACTCTTATTTCCAATTGTTGTCTTCTGACTTTCGATATTCTTCGTTCATATTTCGAGCTCAACATTCTGAGATAATCCTGCAATTTAATATCCAAAGTAGGTATTAACACATTTCTATTGACCACTGTTTTAATATATTTACTTTCATCATTAAAATAGCTTTGAATCTCTCCCCATTTTCCCGATATTAAATCACATGCCCCATATTTTTTCTTGGGTTTTGATATATCCAATATCTCTGCATGAATTGTAATGTTTAAATCATCACAATGATAAGATACCTTCTTTCTAAACAAATCAAATTCTGTTTCATTTGATATTTTTATGTTGGTGCAATATTCATTGATGGATCTTGTTATACTACCAATTGATGCTGTTATTTTATCGCCACTGATGTCATTTTCAATTATCCTCGTGTTACGGTTTTCAATTTTCTTGAATTCATAACTTTGTTTTTTGGAAGCAATATATATTTTCAAACTTGATGGGGTTAATCTGTCCACATGTTGGGCCAATTTGGTTAATTCATGTCCGATTTGTTGTATTTTTTCTGTATTTATTGTATGCCCTTTTTTCTTCAGCATAACTACATCAGTATCTTTCATTTGAAACTCTTTGATTTCTCCTAATGCTGGATCAGCTTTCTGCATACTCGTTGAGCCACCTTCAATAAGGATGACATTTTCATGACCTGCAATTTCAACGACTTTATTAGCAAATTCAATACAACAATTGTTTATTACACCATTTCTGTTTATCAATGCTGTTACTGTAGATTCACATTCTTTTATCAGCTGTTCCTTTTCTGAGGTCTCTCTATTGTTGGGATGGATATTTATAATCAGACGGCTTTTTATTGAACATCCATATTTTGATATACATTTAAAATGTTTCAGATACCCGATTAGCGACAATTCTTTGATATTATATTGCTTGAAATGTTTTTTATGGGGAAATAATGCTTTCAAACCTATTCTAATTGTATTTCCAACCTTGGTTGATGCCTGTTGTTCAAAAATGATACTGATTTTCACGCATATCCGCACAATGTGATATAAAAATATTTCCCGAATATCTTCATTGAGATATAATATTACCAAATATACGGAAAAACATATGATCAGATGTGATCGGAAATATTCAGTTTCCAATGAATAAAATATGTGGTATTCCAACATTACCATTATAACAATTCCTATAAAATACGTCCATACATCGATCATTAATGAATGAGATATTCGATGAAATAGCAGTGGAGCTGTAGAGACTGATACTATAATCATTCTGATGTATGATGGGATAACGTGCCCATTGATATCGTATAAAATGGTGGTGACTGCAATCCCAATGATAATATCTATAATGTAGACAATGTTACAATATGACCACATTCTTTGACTATTGCCATTCATAAAAGTATCCATTTGAGATGTATGTATCTCATCCAGATAGGCTGAATATTGTGTTGTGTTTTCATTCGCATTTACTATTTTAGAAAATAAGAGTCAAAATATTTGATTGTCACACCATTTATGTCGGCACATTTTTCGATTTTAGATACATGAGATAATGATTTATGTTTTGATCCCTGATATTTGGAATTCATCTTATCCGACATTGGAGTGATTGAAGATCCCATTGTCAACACTGAAAGTTTCAGGTTTTTTTTGTAAGTTTTTGTTGTGTACCGTGCAGTTGGGGTTCAAACCGGTTGTTGTTATTAGTTATAAGTGACTGTTACAACTTGTCAATCACTCATTTTTGATTCATACGACTGCCAGATTCCAATGGTGTTATTATACTTAAACCTTACGAATGTTGACCTTTTTGATGATATTCCTTATGTGATAATTGTTGTTACTTATGTGCTTGGTATTTTTAAATGTCTAATATCTACCCTTCAATTCCAGGATTATTCAATCTTTGTCTCTTCAATGGCGGTTGAGGCATGCTGCTTGCAGAATTCCTATCTTTGTTAACTTCTGTTGCATTATTAACCGGTTGATATGTTGAACTTTGATCTTGATGATTTCCATCAATAAAACCAATTGACATCAATAATTCTGATAATCTACTCTTTGATTTTTGGTTATCTGTTGAATTTTTAATTTGTTCCGTACCATTGTTATGGTGCGGTATAGTTTCGATATGTCTCACTGTTTTGGTATTATTTATCGCGTTCTTATGTTCTTTGATTTCTGATGTAAGCACTTCAACTCTCTTTTGCATAATACGATGATTTTGTTCTAATGTTTTAATATATTTCAGCATTTCTTTATGTCTATTGACTTGTTGGTCACTTTCTGATATTATTGACGACATCGAGTTTTCTCCCTGTTTTGAGAGTCTATTTTCTATGCATCTGTTTAACTCGTATTCTTCCCTATCTCTATACCAACCATGTTGTTTGATACCATTCAGCACACTGCATTGCGATTTGACTGCGCTGTTTACTATTGTTAAATCTATTTGTTCCTTTTGATCCATAGTATCATCACATTGCATTGTTTTATTCCACATTATACCATTTTTGCTCTGGTTTATTTGGTTTTTCTGTTTGATTTTATCCCATTGCGATTTTGATTTCAACGGATGGCCATTTATTTCCATTATTTCTATGTTTGGTGCTCCAATTCCCGCATACACATATAAAACTATCCTCTTTTCAAATAACTCCTGCGATGCTCCTTGGATATATTTATTATTATGTATAGCAACGAATTGATTGGTATTTAATTTATTTTGCTTTTCCTGTCTCAGCCCATGCACACTCCAATTGTACAACCAAATATTTCTAATCTCTTTATCCCTCACATGTTTGATCGAAATACTCTGATCCTTGGCGTATTTTTCTTTCAATTTCCATTTCACATAATACGGGCCCGCATCCGTTCCTTTTGTTCCATTTTCATTACCAAATTGCTGAATAAACATGTTTTCACCAAATGTTGCAGTTCCCACCATAT
>Ga0163110_10000305_pt1 | contig 22747 bp, 22 predicted proteins | sample CRUFie1St17metaG_FD_108703 | JGI IMG/M metagenome (GOLD analysis project Ga0163110, IMG submission 108703) | Marine microbial communities from the Costa Rica Dome - CRUD Field 142mm St17 metaG | ecosystem: Environmental > Aquatic > Marine > Oceanic > Photic zone | place: Costa Rica: the Eastern...
GACATGGTATGGACTTTGATAAAGTATGGAACAATGTAAATAGATTTTTAGATGAAACACATCACACTAGTATTAATTTTATTAATACATTTAACTGTTTAAGTTTACCAAGTCTTAGAGAGTTTTTAGAAGGCATATTAGAATTAAGAAAGAGATGGAACAAAGGAACACAATATGCATTAGGTTGGGAGACACCAGAACAACGTATATGGTTTGATATTCCGTTGTTGCGTAATCCAGCATGGCAAAGCATACAAATACTTCCTGAAGAATATCAAGACTATTTGGTAGAAGCAATACAGTTTATGGAACAACATAAAGCCAACGAAGAATTCGTTGACTATGAAGGATTCAAAGACTTCGAAATAGAAAAAGTAAAACGTAATTTAGAACACATGAAAAAACAACTATCAAGAGATAAATTGTTAAGAGATAGAGCAGACTTCAGTAAATTTTTTAGTGAGCATGACAGAAGAAGAGGCACAGACTTTTTAGCAACATTTCCAGAGATGAGTCGCTTTTGGTTTATGTGTGAAGAAGCAGAGGCAATATATGAGTAAAGAATTATTTAATGCATTAAAAGAAGGAGTAGTAACTGTAGAGTTTACGAAACTGGACACAGGAGAATTGAGAGTAATGCCATGCACTCTTAATAATGAAATTTCCAAACAAAAATTGGAAATTAAAAATTACCACACCAATGACACAATGGTCATGTGGGGTTTAGATGTACAAGCATGGAGAGATGTCAAGATTGACACAATACAAAAATGGTATCCGGGATACCCACAAGATAAGGAATAACATTATGTTAGACTTTGTAAAAATTAAAACAAACTTAGAAGATAGTTTTAATAAAGAGAAAAGTACAGGAGTTGATATAGATATTAACGTAACTGTATTAAATGAAGATGACGGAAAGTTTTCTGTCAGTGTGTTTGACAAAAAGTGTTTTGTGAATAGTCAGCATTTACCTAAAGCAGATATCACAGTAGGCTTTGTAGACAAAGACACGATGATTGACATGTTTACCAATGGAGCCGATCCTATTAAGTTAGTGATGGGTGGTCAAATGACATTCAATGGTGACATGGCAAAAGGCAAATCCCTTAAAGGATTGTTTATCGGAGAGAGATGAGAGTATTAATTTATGGGCTACCTGGTGCAGGTAAAACATATATGGCGAAAAAACTGTGTGAATACTTAGGCGACAATGTTGCTTGGTTTAATGCAGATAAAGTAAGAGAAGAAGCAAACGATTGGGACTTCAGTGATGAAGGACGTCTTAGACAGAACACCAGGATGCGTTTGCTTTGTGAAGAAGCAGAATCAAAAGGTAAAATCTCAATAGCAGATTTTGTAGCACCTTTTGAAAATGCTAGAGTGGAGTTTAATGCTGATATAGAAATTTTTATGGATACTATACAAGAAAGTAAATATGAAGATACTAATAAAGTATTTGAAAGACCTACTTATGCTGAATATATCGTTAGAGAAAAACGTGGCGATAAAGATGCAAAACTAGTTGCATGGTTAATTGGTAATACATTTATTTGGGACAACCGAGCACCTACAACACAGATGTTAGGAAGGTATCAACCTTGGCATGATGGTCATCAAGCATTATTAGAAAGAGCATTAGCAAAACATGGGCAAGTAATCTTAATGGTTAGAGATATGAGTACTGATAGTAGCAATCCATATTCTGCAGAACAAGTTATAGAAAACTTGCAAGACAAACTTGTTAAGTATGCAGGCAAAGTTAATTTAGTAATTGTGCCTAACATTCTTAACATTACATACGGCAGAGATGTCGGTTATAAAATTGAACAAGAAAAGTTCGATAAAGAAATAGAAGATATAAGTGCAACAAAAATAAGGAGTGAAAGCACATGAAAAAACTATTTAGTTTAGGCATTTTTACATTAGCAGGTTGTAGTACTGGGGGAAGTTATTACCAAACCCATTATGATAATCCTGATAATTTCTTTTGTCCTGCTACTCATTTTGCATACTGCGATGGTAACAGTAGAACACAAATGGAATGCCAATGTATAGATAGACAATATCAGAGAAATATTTTCAAGTCATTACAAGGAGTATTATGATAGCAAAAGACCCAGGACAAATGCATTACTACATTAGTTTAGTAAAAAGCGGAGTTAGAATAGCAGGTTGCATAGGAGCAGTGGTATTACAGAGTATAACACTTTTGGCTGTTTCTTTTTTACTTGCTGAGATTTTAGGCATACTAGAAGAGGTAATAGAGTAATACCATGAAAAAGGTAGCAATAACAGGACACACTAGAGGCATAGGCAAAGCACTAGTTGAAAGACTAGACAAACGTGACTATGACATAAAAGGCTTCAGTCAAAGCACAGGTTACAACTTACAACGTGTTAGTACGGTTAAAAAAGTTGTAAATGAATGTTTAGAATGGGAAGCCGATGTATTAGTAAACAATGCTTATGTACCGGACAATCAAGTTAGATTGTTATATACAATGTATGAACATTGGGTAAACAAACCTAAATTGATAATTAATATGGGTGCTATTAGTAGTGATAGTATTAGCAACTTCGCACAAATGGGTTACAACAAAGACTGGACTCCATACGTTAGTGAAAAGGCAAGACTGGATTGGGCAAGTTTACAACTAAGTAATCAGTTCAAACCTGGCATGTGCAGAGTCACAATGATTAAGCCAGGCTTTGTTGATACCGATAGTACAGCATGGCTAAAAGGAATAAGTAATGTAGAGGACATCATGATGACAGCAGATAGTGTTGCAGAAATGATAGAATGGGTTATTGAACTAGAAGATAATACACAAATGAGAACGTTAAGTTTTGACGTAGGAAATTTTAATGGTTAGGAAAGTAGGCGAGTCACATAGAGAATTCAAAGAGAGGATGATTGATCCTGTCTCAGAATCCTTCTGTGGTGCAAAATGGCTTAATGCTACGATATGGTTAGGACACGGTGGTACAACTAGTTGTCACCACCCGCCTGCACACCAAATAGATTTAGAAGAAATTAAAACAAACCCAAGTGCTATCCACAACAGTAGACACAAAAAGAAAATGCGTAAGATGATGCAAGAAGGCACTAGACCTAAAGAGTGTGAGTACTGTTGGAAGATTGAGGACATGGGCAAAGACGCAGACGGTAATATACCTGTGTCAGATAGAGTATATAAAACTGTTATATACGAAGATAGAGATTTAGAATGGATTGCAACAGCAGATCCAAACGAAGATGTAAATTTAAAAACATGTGAGATTGCATTTGATAGAACATGTCAGTTAGCATGTAGTTATTGTAATCCAGCATTTAGTAGTACATGGGTAAAAGATATAAGAACTAATGGAGGCTATCAAGGTATTAAGAGTGATGCAAGAGGACACTTTATAGATGATGCTCCGTATGCCGAACCGTTTGACCAAGGGGAAGAGAATCCATATGTTACAGCATTTTGGAAATGGTGGCCCGAACTATCTAAAGACTTAGAAGAGATTAGAGTTACAGGCGGTGAGCCTTTAATGACTCCAAGTATATACAAACTATTTGATTGGTTTAAAGAAACAGACGAACCAAATGCAAAAAATATGAGACTTGCTATTAACAGTAACTTAATGGCTAAAGAAGGATTGCTTAACAAGTTTATAGATGCTACACAACACATTGACCATTTCCACGTATATACAAGTTGTGAAGCAGTAGGCCCACAAGCAGAATATATTAGAGACGGACTTAATTGGGATATATGGACTAGCCAGTTTGAACGTTTTGCCAGTGAGGCAAGATACGAAGGTGTACATATGATGATGACTATTAATGCATTGTGCTTAGATAGTATTACACAGTTTTGGGATTGGTGTTTGGAAATGAAACGTAAGTATGGACATCATGTGCCAGGCATTAGTGTAAACATATTACGTTTTCCTAGTTTCCAAAGTCCACTAACATTACCTGACCATTTGAGAAAGATGTATCACGATGAGATTAGTGATTGGTTAGAAGCAGTTAGAGAAAGAAATGAACGTGACCAAAATGGTGTAGAACTTTTACAACCTTGGGAGCAAGACCAAATAAGTAGACTAATAGAATACTTAGACGTTGTTAAGACTCCACATAGAAATACAGCAGAACAAGATTTATTACACCATGACTTTAAAGTTTTTTACGAACAGTATGATGCAAGACGTGGTTTTAATTTTAGAGAAACATTTCCAAGATTAACAGAATGGTATGACAGTATTGCAGTTAAAGATATTACAGATGATGAGATTGCTGATATACAAGGTCCAGACAGTACAGGCATAACAAACACATTGTATGCTAAACGTATTGTAACAGAGGACGGAGAAGTTAAAGTTGTAGAAATGAGAGTGCGTGGACGTCAAACAGGCGAGAGCGATGATGACTATGACGATGAAAAATATAAAGATGACCCAGACTATAATCCAAATATAAAACGTAAAGCAGGAAGTAGTATTGGGTGGGATACCACAGTAGATGGTTTAGGCGGAGCAGTGGATGTCCAAGAGAATTAAACCAACGTGGGCTCACGGTAATGTAACCCAAGACTCTCCTAACAAAGTATTCTGTACAGCACCATGGACACATACTTACATTAGTCCACAAAGTGAAAGACGTATGTGTTGTGCTAGTAGAGAAGAACACATGTTCCAAAAGCAATACATCGATGCAAGTAATGATGAAAGTACAGGTAAATTTAAAGACAGTGGTACTATTGCAGACTACCAACCAGTAACATTAAAAGAACATTGGAACAGTAAGTATATGAGAGACATACGTCTTAAATTACTTGCAGGAGAAGAGATACCACAATGTGCAGTATGTAACGATAACTTGTTGAGCCAAAGTAATTATAGGCAATGGTTCACAGGATTTTTATTCACAGACAAAATAGATGAGTGTTTCGAAAGTACAGATGAAACAGGCTATACAACAATGGAGCCTGTTAGTTTTGATTATAGAGTCAGCAACTTATGTAATTACAAATGTCGAATGTGTGGAGAGCAATTAAGTAGCACATGGGAAACTGAAAAAAGACAACACAATCACTGGACTCCTGAAAGTCAACCTTTTATGATTCCAGAGAACAAAGAGATTATACAAAAGTTTCAAAAGGACGTTGTAGAAGAAGAATTTTGGGATAGCATTTGTAGAGGTATTGTAGAAGAAATATATTGGGTAGGTGGTGAGCCATTAATGTATGATATACATTGGCGAGCAATGAATAGACTAGCAGATGATGACAACTTAAAGCATGTGCATTTAAGATATAACAGTAACCTAAGTAGAGTTAGATATGGTAAACACTATTTGTACGATTGGTTACCACGTGCTAAAGACTGGACTATGTGTGCTAGTATAGACGGCATAGGAGAAATAGGAGAGTTTATTCGTACAGGACTTGTATGGGAAGAGTGGGATCAAAACTTTAGAGAAGGTGTAGCACTACCAGGTGGACATGACAAAATGTTAATGGACTTAACACTAACAGGACCTGGACTGTTTGGATTACGTGACTTAGTAAACTATGCATTAGAGAATGATGTTAAAATTGAAACAAAGAACATGTTTGCATTTCATCCTGACATAGTTTTTAGTTTTATGAGTTGGCCCAGACATATATTAGATAGGATTGTAAACAAGTTAATAGAAGACCTAACGCCTATTATAACACCTAAACAGCAAACTGTTATTACTCAGTTAATACAAATTTTAAACACACCTACATTTGAAGAACAGTTTCCAGATACACATGAGGATCAATTCTTTAATGGTAGACAATGGCAAAGAGAGATAGCAAGAATAAGAGAAGATGGTATGCCAGGTAACAGTATTACTATAGAAGAAATTTATAGTGCAGACCAGGAACTTTGGGATTGGTGGAGTAGAACTGATCCTAAAGACAACAGTCGATGGCGATGAAGCATCAAATAATACTGATAGATGAAACCGGATTCTATAAAAATGAATACGGACATATAGACTGGGGTCATAGGCAAATGCCCAACAGTATCTTAATACCTGAGGACACAGGCTTACCCCCAAGTATAAAAACTGAAACACATGACATACATCCACAAGAACTTCTTAACGCACCACAGATGGACAGAGTCATGCAAAATGACCACGAGATTTTAGGCAAGATACGAAAGGTATGTTCATACAATGAACTTAAAGACTATATAAACGAAAATGCTCATGATACAATTATAACAATAAACCTAGGTATAGCAACACACCCTTCTACAGATTTTACAGGACATGCATTGGGTGATTGGGTATTTAGATTATCTAAACATTGTGAAGAACATTTTAAAAATTTAAAATGGAGATTTGCAAATAATTGGGATTGCTATGGACACAATTTTCAAAAATGGATAACTTGGTTTAAAGAATCTACTGCATTGATTGACGATAGCAAAATGTTAATATCAGTAGCAAATTATGAACAAGCAAAAGAGATAAGAAAATATTTCTTAGGTGCTGATGTAAGATTCAATTTAGTTTATTTTAAAAGAATGGTAAGGGAAAGTTTAAGAGTATCGCCAGATGAAACTTTTAAAATACATAAACATCAAAGAAGCAAAGTAGGTATATGTTTAAATAATTTTGCTAAAAGACATAGAGATAACATAGTAGATTTTTTATATGTAGACTGTGATCCAAGAAAATTTTATATAAGTCATATACACAGAGGTATAAAATTACAACATCAACAAGATGTTTCAACTGGCAATATACAAAATTGGCAAGACACACCTCCGTATGAGATAATGGGTGATAGTTATATCTATATTGCTACAGAAACATTTTATCAACAATATTATAGATGGCATTCTGGTATTGTAAGGGAAAATAAAATGTTGCCTTTTATTACAGAAAAATGTTTAAAGAGTGCATACTATTATTTGCCTATGCTTATAGTAGGTCAAGCAGGTGCATTACAAGTTTGGAAAGACTTAGGATTTAAAAGTTTTCCTGAATTTTTTGATGAATCATATGACAAAGAACTAAACCCAGATAAAAGAATGGACATGTTAAAAGTACAAATCAAAAGATATGCAGAAATGACTCCTGAAGGTGTACATAAATTATATCATGATCCTGATGTTCAAGCAAAATTAATACACAATAAATTAAAGTTCAACGAGTATGTACGCAGAGATGACCTATTACAATGGGTAAACTTAGCCACTTTATACAAGCCTGGCAAGGATTATGTTGGACTAAATCCTCATTTAGACGAAATATTTTTAGATAAATAAAGTATGTAGTTAATTCTACATAACAAACAGGAGATGAAAATGGCCTCAATCGGATTCATCGGAGTAGGTAAGTTAGGACAAGCCTGCGCCGAGATGGTCGCCGAGGTCCATGATGTTGTTGGTTATGATGTTAATCCAGTAGAGCCTGAAAACTTTACAATGGTTGACAATATGGAAGATGCTGTAAAAGGACAAGACATTGTTTTTATTGCAGTACCTACTCCACATGATCCTCAGTATGATGGGAAGGCACCTACCAGCCATTTACCTAACAAGGACTTTGATTATTCGATAGTTAAAGACATTCTTGAGAAAGTAAATGCTGTAGCGACCCAAGAACAATTAATAGTCCTTATTAGTACAGTACTGCCTGGTACTGTAAGACGTGAGTTTATTCCTTTAATTACTAATACTCGCTTTGTTTATAATCCATACTTAATTGCTATGGGTACAGTTAAGTGGGATATGGTTAATCCAGAAATGGTAATGATAGGAACTCAAGACGGAAGTGAAACAGGTGACGCAAAAGAACTTGTTGACTTCTACAAAACAATAATGCAGAACGAACCAAGATACATAATTGGTACTTGGGACGAATGCGAATGTATTAAAGTATTCTACAATACATTTATATCAGCAAAAGTAAGTTTGGTAAACATGATACAAGACGTAGCAGAAAAGCAAGGAAACATCAATGCAGAAGTTGTATGTGATGCTCTTGCACAAAGTGATAGACGTATTATGGGACCAGGTTATATGAAGCCAGGTATGGGCGATGGTGGTGCATGTCACCCAAGAGATAATATTGCCTTACGTTGGATGGCAGAGAACTTAGACTTAGGGTATGATTTATTTGATAGTGTAATGCGTAGTAGAGAAGTACAAGCAGAGAACATGGCTAAAAGGTTAATGGAACTTGCTGGTGCATATCACCCTACTACTAGAACTATGGTATCAGAGAAACCAATTGTAATAGTTGGTAAAGCATACAAGCCTTTAGTTGCATATGAAACAGGATCTAGCAGTATGCTTGTTGGACATTATATTAAAGAAGCCGGCTTTGACGTGCATTACTATGATGAACAAACAGGCGATATACCAAGTGAAGAGATATTAGATTATGCTTGTGTATATTTACTTGCACATAATCCAGAAGTTACATATGGCGAACAACTAGACACAGTTCCAGGTTGGTATAATGGTAAACACAATGTAACAGATTGTGATACAGCACTAACAGTTTCAACAGGAAATGGTACAGAATTAAACTTTGCAGAAGGTAGTATCATTGTTGATCCATGGAGAAAGACTCCACAGTTAGAAGGTGTAGAAGTAATACATTATGGTAACACCAGGGAAACAATTTAGGATATGGTCACGGATCAGGAAATCATAGATTATATCCTAACCAAATGGGGAGAGGAGGAAGAGATGCGAGCCTTAAATGAGCAGTATCGATATACGCCTCCTTATCCTACATTACACTTAGAAGACTTCTTACCAGAAGAATGTTTACAAAATTTATATGAAGAAAGTAAAACAATACCTAAAAAGTATTGGACAACTTTCACAAGAGCAGGTTCGTATATGGAAGAATGTAAAGATTTAGAAAAGGCTCCACAAGCCAGACAACTTGTAAGTGCTATGCATAGTCCAGAGATATTATCTTGGATGAGCAAAATTTGTGACGTAAGTCATTTACTTCCTGATCCGTATCTTGTGGGGGCAGGGTACATGAAAAGTTATAAAGGAGATAGTTTAAAAATACACTCCGATTTTAACTGGAATGAAGAATGCCAAACCCATAGAGCATTATCGTTTATACTTTATTTTACACCAGACTGGAATCCAGAATGGAATGGAGACATACAGTTTTGGGATTTCAATAAAGAAAAAATGATTAGCAGTTATCCACCTAAATGGGGTAATGTAGTTATATGGAAATATCACAAACGTGGATTCCATGGACATCCAAATCCAATTACATGCCCAGATGATAGATTTAGAGTTGGCTTTAGATTGTTTTATTTTATAAGCGATAGTATTCATGATTGGCGAGATCCACCACACAAAAGTTTGTATTGGTATGACAAAGAAAAGAATGAGCCATACCATGCAGGAGAATACGGACACGGAAGATTAGATGACGAATGAAGAATTTATAGAAACCTATAGAGGCGGACATGCTATCCAAGATGCAGAAGTAACTGCTGAGTTGGAGGACTTTGTATTATCTACAAATCTATGGGAAGGCTTTTTTAAAGCCGATGGTGATATCAATATGCACAATGTATTCTGTTCAGAATACTTAGATTGGATACAAGCAAACAAAAGAAATAACATACTAGGCATTGACCATTTTCATTATGCAACTATGACTAATGGCACTAGTGAATCTTTTCAAATGTTTATGATGCGACATAACAATCGCAAGTTTAAATTTTTTAAAGGTGACTTCATGATGCATAAGGTTGCAAGTAACATTATGCTAAATGATTGGAGTTGGATTTATGAAGCAGGTGAGGTTACAGCCGATAGTGCTGTAATTATTAGTTGTCCGTTTAGTGACTTTGGTAGTGAACATCCGCAAATGGAAGAACTACTAAATATATGTGATAGTTGGAATGTTCCAGTATTAATAGATATGGCATACTTTGGTATGTGCCATGATATTGAAATAGACCTAAGCCACAAATGTATCGAAGAAGTTACATTTAGTTTAGGTAAAACATTTCCCATTATAGGTGCTAGAGCAGGCATGCGTCTTAATAAAAATGAAGTAGATGATGCTGTTTTATTTGCAAATCAACACGGAATTGTAAATAACTTCGGTGCGATGATAGGACTTACATGTATAGAGACATGGGACAGTGATTACATTGTTCGCAAGTACAAAGACACACAATTACAAGTATGTGATATATTAGATGTAGAGGCATCTAAGTGTATCATATTTGCCACTAGTGAAGATGAAATATGGCAAACACTAAACAGAGGAAACAAGAGTAGTAGACTTTGCATAGCAGAAGATATTATTTTACACCATGACAAAGATAGTAACTAACCAGTTAGGATATACTTACGACCAAGATGATTCAGAGTGCGAGTCTTGGTTTGATAAGCCATATAAAAAATGTGCCTTATTATGGAGTCATGTGGCTAATGAGCCAGGTGGAACATGTAGAACATGTTGTATTGCAAAGCATAGAATAAAAGACGACAAAGGCGAAGAAATAAATTTGTCCACTAGCACAATGCTAGAAGTTTTACAAAGCAAGTTTGTAAAAGACTTAAGACAAGAAATAAGAGACGGTGGTCAGCCAGACAACTGTGAAACATGTTGGATAGATGAAGCCAACGGTAAAGTCAGTAAACGTCAACAATACAATGAATACTATGAACGTTGGTATGGTAACCAGTATATCATGTGGGACGAAGAACCTAACAAAGTTATAGACGCACAATTAATATTTGATAATACTTGTAACTTAAAATGTAGAAGTTGTAATACAAACTATAGTAGTAAGTGGAGAGAAGAAGCAATAGACAGAAACGTTCCGTTTTGGGAAATAGAAACTGAAATAGATATGATGGACGAAGACCGTAGTAAGTTTTGGACTGACATAAAAAATTGGACAGGTGATATATTACGTTTAGAGATTATGGGTGGTGAGCCTTTTTACATGAAACAGTTTAGAAACTTTGCTAAAATGTTAATAGAAGATAAAACATCACAACGTATTGCTATGACATTGAGTACTAATGGAACAGTTGCAAACAAAGAACTATTAGAAAGCATGGCAACTAATTTTAAAGACCTAGCATTTAGTGTAAGCATAGATGGAATAAAAGATAGGTTTGAATATTTGAGACATCCAGGTAAGTGGGACGATGTAAGAGATAATTTAGATTACTATTATGAATTGCACACAGGTAACTATCCTGTAAATGTTCAAATAACACATACCGTTACAGCATTGAATGTAATGTACTTGCCGGAGTTTCATGACTACTTTAAAAACAGATGGCCCAACTTTAAAATATGGAATAACGTTGCACACTATCCTAAATGGCTAACATGTAGTGTACTACCGATTGGTGCTAAGAAAGAAATTACAAAACAACTTCAAGCATATGACTTTGGAGTTTATAAAAGTGAAATAGATAGTTTAATAGAATACATGAATACACCACTTTATCAAAATGGAGAAAGTGTTGCAGGTAATGTAAGAGATAGATTTGATAAGAAAAGATTAGAGATGTTCGATGGCAGAGGCATCGAAAAGAAATATGATACATTTAAAAACCAAATAGCAGGAGGAGACAAATATAGGCAAGAAAACTTCACAGAAGTTTTTCCAGAACTTCACGAGTTGATAAGCGATAGTTTTAACTATGAGTCTGAATATGAAACTGTGTCGAAAGAAGGTTTTAAAAAGTTAAGTGTGGAGGAGTATGGATAATGTCTAGACCAGATACATATTGTCCTCTACCGTGGCAACATTTAGCAACACACCCGCATGGTGGTATCACTACATGTTGTATCTCGGATCATACTAACGGTTTAAACCGTGCTAGAAATTTTAAAGGAGAGTATGATGAATTTTTATCACTAAATAATGAAACAATAGAACAACATATGAACAGCGACTACTATAAAGAAGTTCGCTTACAAATGTTAAACAACGAAATGCCTAAGGCATGTATGAGGTGTTATAATGAAGAAGATAACGGAATCAAATCAAAACGGGACCATGAGAAAACAGTTTTTCCACAAAACTCCTTGGATTGGGCGAGTGGGATTACTAGGGAAGATGGGAGCATTGATATGGATCTTCGTTTTGTTGAGTTGCGTCTTGGCAATGTATGTAACGTCCGCTGTCGTACTTGCAATCCTGCGAGTAGTTCAAAGTGGCTCGACGATTATAAAGACATTGTGGAGAAGGCTGACTTCGTTAATAGGGGTTACTTAGGACTAGACTTTCCTAAGGACTTTAAGTGGGCAGAAGATGATAACTTCTATGAGGACTTATATAATAGTGCTCCTAACTTAGAAGTATTATATATTAATGGCGGTGAACCAACATTAATTAAACAACACTGGACATACTTAAAAAAATTAGTCGAGAGTGGTAGGAGTAAAAATATAATTTTATGGTATAACATAAATTGTACTATGCTCCCACCCGTTGCTTTAGAACTTTGGCCCGAGTTCAAAGAAGCAAGAATTTGTTTAAGCATAGATGACTTAGATGACAGAAATGCTTTTATAAGAAGCGGAACAAATTGGAACGCAGTTCTTAAAACAATAGACACACTACAACAACACAGAGATAAACTAACTTTGAGGATTACTCAAACTGTTAGTGCGTATAATTATGCAACGTTACCCGAGTTTTTTGAATGGGCAAACAGCATTGGGATAGAAGTTGATATGAACTTCGTGTATGATCCTGATTACCTAAGTCCTGCGGTAATACCGGTTAAGGCAAAAGAGTTGATACATACAGAGTTCAGACAACGTATGGGTAACGACCATAAACTTGGAACATTGTTAAGCATGTATAACAATGACGATTGGGACGAGTTGAAATGGGAACAGTTTTGTCGATACAATGATTTATTAGATGTAAATGATGAATCTAATTGGAGACAAACTTTTGAAAAATTAAATGGATATATAGAGGACAGTGGAAATACTACGATATACTAAACCTAAAGGCGATGCATTAAGATGGATTGCACATGCAGGACTACTTGCAGGTCTCCTAATGGGACCTACTAGTTACTGGTGGGTAACAGCAGGAGTTTACTTTTGGTTTGCTAGTATAGGATTATTTGTTGGACAACATAGATACTTTGCACACAGAAGTTATAAGACAAATAAGTTTTGGGAAACTGTATTAAACATATCTGGAACACTTGCAAGTCTTACAAGTACATTTGGGTATGTGATTAAACATAGAGAACATCACAAAGACTCAGACGGAGACAAAGATCCACATAGTCCACATCATATGTCAGCATGGCGTAGTTGGACGTTAGGACTAAGAGACGACAAGTATGATTTAAAATTAGGTAGAGACTGGTTGCGTAACAAAGGAGTTATGCATACGCATACAAATTTCTTCGGATACATAATTGCGTATAACGTCATATTAGCAATGATTGATCCTTGGTTAGTAATATATGCATACCTAATGCCTGTTAGTTTATGTGTGTGGGCGACAGGTGCCTTTAATACATGGGGACATGGTAAAGGATTATCAAGTTTAGGATATAGAACTTGGGAAACAGAAGATAAGAGTGTTAATCATCATTTGGTTAACTTAATAACATTTGGAGAAGGGTGGCACAACAATCATCACAGTAAGCCAAGTAACTTTGTACATGGTGAACAGAAGTGGTGGGAGTGGGACTTGAACGCATGGATAATAAGACTGATAAAGAACTAGACAATTTAGTCAAAGGCGATGCTTTTTGTGTCCTACCGTGGATACACATGCACCCATGGCCCGATGGCAGAGTGTTCACATGTTGTTTAAGTGAACATGATACACCTGTGGGTAACTTAAATGAACAATCACTAGAAGAAGTTTATAACAGTGAAACTATGAGACAGTTTAGATTAGATATGTTAGCAAACAAAAAGATATCAAACTGTAATAGATGTTATGAACAAGAAGGCTACGGACATGAAACATTAAGGAAACGTAGCAACGATGAATTTATGCAAAGCCATGAGAACTGGCATCATAAAAGAGACTTAGTAAAAAGCACCAGGGAAGATGGAACCGTTGACGGGGGAGTCAACATGACATACGTTGATATGCGATTCAGTAATATATGTAACATGCGATGCAGAACATGTGGACCTGATTTAAGCAGTCAATGGTTTCATGATGCTGTGGATAGCAAATATAACAAAACACCAGAACAAGCAATACTGCAAATACAAAAAGGTAAGACCTATGACTTTATGAAAACATTTGACCAATACTTACCTACTGTAGAAAAAATATACTGGGCAGGTGGTGAGCCATTGATAATGGATGAACATTGGTATATAATGAATAAGTTTGTGGAGATGGGTAAGACTACAATGCAAAGTCCTATGAGAATATTTTACAACACAAACTTTAAAACATTACAATACAAAGACAATGATGCTATAGAGTTGTGGAGTAAGTTTCAACCAGATTGTATTAGTGTTGGTGCTAGTTTAGATGATGCAGGCAAACGTGGAGAATATATTCGTAAAGGAACTATATGGAGTGAAACTGTTAAGAACAGAATGCGTATGAAAGAAGAATGTCCTAAGATAGACTTTAACATAAGTTGTACAGTTAGCATGTTTAATATATTAAACATTGATAAGTTCTTTTGGCAAATGGTAGATGAGAAGATGATAGACGTAGTAGACTTTGGTGTTAATATATTACTAGGTAAGCATATACACAGATGTACCATACTACCTGAACGTTATAGAAAACAAGCACAAAAAAATATAGAAAAACTAATTGAGAAAGTAGAGTGGCAAGACGACTTAGGTAGAACAACAAGCACATTTAAAAGTTTACATAAGTTCTTAGATGAAGACATGAGTCATTTAATTATACCTAGTATGCGAGAAGCAAAAGAGATGGATAGGTTTAGACAAGAGACATTGTTTGAAGCAATACCAGAACTAGGCGAGATAGATGAATTAGTAGATGCATACGAGAACGCAGAAGAATTAGAAAGAAGCGGAGCAGAACATATACAGCCAGGCAACTTCGCTGTGGGGGAGGGAACTGTTGATGGATAAGTTCCACAAAGCAATGGCTGAAAGAATTGAGGGGCAAAGGACTGACGTGCCAGAACATTTTTGCATATTGCCTTGGATTAACCAAGAGGCTCGCACCAATGGGGAAATTGGTGTGTGCTGTGTAATGCAAGAAACAGCACCAGGGATAAATTTGGCAGACGGTCATACTCTCAAAGATGCTTGGGATAGTGAATGGTTAGATAATCTTAAAAAAGATTTCTTAGATGGTAAAAAGCCTAAGTCATGTTATAACTGTTGGAACGAAGAAGATGCAGGCATAGAAAGTAAACGTAAAAGAGAACTTTCAAAATTTGCACATCATGTAGACAACATAGATGATATTACTAAACCTAAAAGCATGGACTTAAAACTAGGAAATATATGTAATGCCAAATGTAGAATATGTACAAGTTTTGCAAGTAGTCAATGGGTACCAGAAGAATTAGAAAGAGATACATTTGAAGGAGAAGGACTAGTAAACACATACGCAAAAATTATGGGTCGTAATGGAAGATGGCCCGAACTTAATGATAAGTTTTGGGACGAACTAGAAGACCAAATAATGGAAGTAGAAAGTTTAGAGTTCTTTGGTGGTGAGCCATTCTTAATACAAAGACATTTTGATATATTACAAACCTTAGTAGACAAAGGCAAAGCAAAAGATATAAGCATAAGTTATAACACAAATGGTTCAATATATCCAGAAAAGTATATTGACTTATGGAAACAATTCAAAGAAGTGCAAGTGTTCTTTAGTATAGACAGTATTAATGAACGTTTTAATTATATTAGACATCCAGGCGACTTTGATAAGACGATGCAAAACTATTGGAAATTTAAATCGCATGACTTTTTAAAAGTAAACATATTCTATACAGTAGGATTGTTTAACATAATGTACATGGACGACATATTGAAGTATGATGCTGAACATAATTTAGATTGTGAGATACATTATAATATGGTGTATGCACCTGAGCATGTAAGTCCAAAAGCATTACCTCCTAAAGTTAAAAAGATTATAACAGAGAAGTTTAAAGGTAACAATGACCATAGAATACAAAGCACACTTAACTATATGAATGGTGAACAGTATGATGTTAAGGAAATGATTCCTCAACTTGTAAGACAAACTAAGTTTAGTGATGAATACAGAGGAGAAAGTTTTGCAGAAACATTCCCAGAACTATATGAGCATTTGGCTCCATGGTTCCATACACCACAAACAAACGTATTAGAAGATATGAAAATAATAGGATTAGGAGACGTCAATGGCTAAGTTCAAAAGAGACGATAGTACATTTTGTCCTTATCCTTGGATACACATGATGACCCACCCTGTGGGTACTATGAGTTTTTGTTGTGTTGCTAGTAATCAACTTAAAACAGATGACGGCTTTACAGAGTTTGATGGTATGCAAGTAGGCGAGCCATTCTTATTAGGCAAAGGTGCTAAAATGGAAGACGCATGGAATGGTGTACACATGAGACACATAAGACGTCAAATGGACACAGGACAAAAAGTTGTTGGGTGTGAGCCTTGTTATGATTTAGAAAGATATGGCATACCTAGTTATAGAGAAAACTATATTAAAGACTGGATGGGTTTTCATAGAGAAGCAGAACACATACAACAAATTATCGATAGAAGTAGAGAAAATAATTATTATGTAGATGAAGATCCAATGTACTTAGACTTTAGACTTGGTACTATGTGTAACTTACGTTGCAGAATGTGTCAGAGTCAAAACAGTAGTGCTATACATAAAGAATTAGAAAACGAATACACAGAAGAGGAAAAGCAATTTGTAGTTGACCAAACTCACTGGGGACACTTTCCAGAGCAACAGCAAGAGTGGATTGATACACCAGAGTTTTTAGAGAATGTAGAGAAGTGGTTGCCTAATGTAAACAGATTATATTTTACAGGAGGCGAGCCTACTATTATACAACGTACATATTGGATACTTCAGAAGTGTGTGGATATGGGTATTGCTAAAGATATTGATTTAGTATTCAATAGCAATATGACAAACATACAGCCAAGGTTTCTGGATATGCTATCTAAGTTCAGAGATGTGTTGATGTGTTTAAGTGTTGATGGATATGCAGAAATGAACACATACATTAGAGGTGGTTCTACATGGAGTGTTATAGACAAACATATTAGAGACTATGCAACATCAGATGTTGTAGGTAGTATATTGTTTAGTCCTGTTATACAAATATATAACATACTTGATATAACAAAACTATTTGACTATGCTGAAGAGATTACAAACTATAGTGGTAGACGTATAGACATTAGTTGTTTGCTTAATAATTATCCTAAGTGTTTGGATATGAGAAACTTGCCTAAGGACATCAGAGACGAAGCCATAAAAAGGCTAGAGGACTGGTTGGCAACAAGTAAATACTTTATAGATGACGAAAGAAATCTAGCCACAGTTCAAGGCATAATAAAAGCCTTAGGTGATGACGAAGTGAACAAAGGTGCAGATAAACAAATGCATTTGTTCAAAGAGTACACCGAGTTATTAGATAAAAAACGTAATCAGAGTTTACAAGAAGCGGCTCCTGATTTGTATAGGATGTTAAAATGGACTTAACAAAAAAGAAGTGGTTATATGTAACAGGGTGTAGTCATATTGCAGGTAGTGAAGTTTTAACTCCTGGTAATGGCACACTTACACATGCAGGACTACAAAAGTCTTTTACAGGTTTGTTAGCAAAAGAATATAAACTTAATCTAATTAACGATGCTTTACCTGGTGCAGGTAACGAGTACATAATGCGTAGTGCAATGGACTTTGTTAGCACTTGGAAACGTGCAGGTAGAAGTTTAGATGATGTATTAATCATCTGTGCTTGGACTACAAATGAACGTGTACAGTTTGTTTGGGAAAAGGCTGACCATCCAGAGGAGAGACATATCCATTGGGCAAACAACCAAGACCCAGAACAACACAAAGAAAGATTTGGACATGACTTTACAAATTGGTTTAAAGCATTAAAGATATATGCAACTGATTATTACTATGGACAAAAACGTAGAGTAGGTAACATTGTTTTAACAAGCAACTACTTAGATAATCAAAACGTAGACTATGTTATGTTAAGCAGTTGTGCAAAATTAGATTACACTTGGCATGATGAGAAAGTGTCAAGAAGTAAAAATCCATTGAGTAGGTATGACCACTATATGGATCAGTTTCCTAATAACTACTATGAGCCTGAAGATAGTTTTATAGAACAGTATTGGGAAGAGGAACAATACAAGGAACACATCAGTGATTGGCTACATGCTGATGCTTATATACATGAACTGTATTACAATAAATTTAGAACGTGGCTGGAGAATTTATAATGTCAAAAGAAAAAGAGGATATGAACGGTCTAGGTAAGCCTGATAAAATTGTAGACATGGGTGAACTAGGTGATGAACAAAAGCCTGATGTACCAGACTTTGATTTAACAGATGAGGAAGAGGAACTACTTAAAAAGAAACTAGAGAAGTTAAGAAAGCAGGACCCATTTATATATAGATGAGAATATTAGGAATAAGCGGAATGTTTCACGATGCCTCAGCAACGATGATTGAGGATGGCAAAATATTATTTGCCGGACATGCAGAACGATACAGTAGAGAAAAGAATGATCCGTACATCAACAAACAGTTAATGAAAGAAGCATGTCAATATGGTTTGCCAGATATAATTGTATTACATGAGAGTAGCAAACTAAAAAATCGTAGACGTTTACGTCAACTTACATGGAGTAGTATTAAAGCGGCACTCACAGAACCTACTATGGAAGATTGGCTTAAAAAGTTTTATCCACAGTTCAATGGTATTCCTGTAACTAATTGTTTACATCATCAAAGCCATGCCGCGGCTGGTATGCTAACAGTTCCACATGATTGGAACGATGCTACTATCGTAACTATAGACGCAATAGGTGAGAAACAAACTGCAACAATTAGTTCTTGGCAAAAGAATCAACGTATAATGTTAAGACATGAAGTAAACTTTCCTAACAGTTTAGGATTGTTCTATAGTGCTGTAACAAAAGCAGTTGGACTAAAACCTATGGAAGATGAATACATCTTAATGGGTATGGCGGCATATGGTAAGCCTGTGTATAAAACTAAAATGGAAATACATTTGTTTGATACACCTGCAGATGATTTACACAACTGCTTAAAAACAATTGACATGAGCAAGGGCTTGCCTAAAAGTTTTATGAGCGAAGAAGCATTACAAGATGAACAAGTACAATTTGATTTGGCGGCTAGTGCCCAAGCAGTTGTAGAAGAAAGAATATTTAATTATTGTAAACTAGCATTCAAATATACAGGCAGTAGTAATTTAGTTTATCAAGGTGGTGTTGCATTAAACTGTGTTGCTAACAGTATGCTATATGATATATTTAAAAACATTTGGATAATGCCTAATCCAGGAGATGCTGGTAGTAGTTTAGGAGCCGCGGCACTATACTACTTTGAACAAACAGGCAACTTTGTAGATTGGCAAGGCCCATACTTAGGAACAAACATAGAAGGCAAGTGGCCCACTAATAAGTTTTTAGAAAGTCTGCGTAAAGGAGATATATTTGGAGTAGCAAATGGTAAAGCAGAGTTTGGTCCAAGAGCATTGGGTAATAGAAGTTTGTTTGCAGATGCCAGAGGTACAGAAATAAAAGACAAAGTAAATGCTATTAAACGTAGACAAGAGTTTAGACCTTTTGCTCCAATAGTATTAGAAGAACATGCAAGGGATTGGTTTGATATGCCAGGCGGTGTAATCAATAGTCCTTATATGAGTTTTGTTTGTAAATGTTTAAAGCCTGATGAGATACCAGCAGTGGTACATGCAGACGGTACAAGCAGAGTGCAAACAGTTAATAGGAATCAGCACCCAGAGTTATATCATGCTATGAGACAATGGCATGCAGAAACAGGTTGCCCAGTGGTGCTGAATACAAGTTTGAATATTAAAGGGCAACCAATAGTAAACACAGAAGCAGAAGCAGAAGAGTTTGCTAAACATTATAAAGTGAAGGTACATTGTAGAGATGACTACTAAAGTAATTAAAGATAGATATGCATTGAGAAAAGAGATAAATGATTATCTGGATCAGTTTGATTATGAAGATATGCATGAAGCATGGGAAAAGATATCACGTGACCCGTGGTTGTTTGATAAAGACACAACTGTAGAAGAAGCAATGATATTAAAACTTAAAAACAAATGTCCACGATGTGGCATGCCTTCACAGTATCACAGAGATGATTGTGAATACAGTATGAATCAATTAATGTTTAGAGAACTTGAAAGTTCTGATAGGGGATTAATATATTTTACAATGGCTATGGGGGAGTTAATTAGTAAACGTAAGGCACTCGGAGATTAGTAATTGTATAACATATACTATATAGGAAACAATCCTACACTAGAAGCAGAAATGCCTTTTGCACAAAAGGTTGAATCTGTTTCAGATATCAATAGTGCTACAAGTATGTATTGGCTTGTAGAAAATGATGTAGTGGTTACAAACTATGATGTGTTTGACTTTATTCCTGATAGACATACTGCTATGTATTGTCATCAGTGGAAGTGGAACAAACAAGATTACGGTGGGGTAAAACTATTACCAAAGAAAGGTAGTAGCGAAACTGTTTGGCATGATAAGGTCGTTTGTACAAAACAGTTTCAAATAATGTTGAGTAAAGCACCAGGGAACTACTTTAAAGACAATCCAAATGCTACACATGTTTGGTGTGTAGATCCAGAATACAAACTAGCAGATAATATAGATTGGGCACCAGGGAACTTTGAACCAGACTATATACATTCATTCCATTTACGTGGACAACTTGAACATAAGTATCCAGATACTGAAGGGGGAGTTAAGTTATACCCACGTGAATGGGATGATACCAAAATTAAATATCACGACTACTTAGACGCAACTATCAAGTATAGTATATTGTATGTTGATGATGTAAACGATTATAGCCAACGTGATTCGTTGGGGGACGATTACGTTTGGCTTATCGATAAAGAATATAAAATAGATGAGAACATAGACTGGGCACCTAATCCTTTTGAATACAAAATGATTCACAGTTTTAAATTACCACAACAGTTACAAGACAAGTATCCAATGGCAGAAGGTGGTATAAGATTAGTGCCAGACAATTGGAGAGACGCAGAAGTTAAGTTACATAGAACTTGTCCAATAAGAGATATAAAGTATGATGTGTTTTATATCAATCATGTAGACTTCAACGAGGACACATATTTAAAATGTATTGAACAAAGTAACACAGAGTGGCTGTGGATTATAGATGAAGACTTCAAATACATAAATGGCGAATGGAGTTATGTGCCTAACAAGTATGAACAAGATTATATACATGTGTTTAAGATACCAGGACACTTGGAGTATAGGTACCCACCGGATGCGAAAAACGGTGCGGACTTGCGAAGCGGCGGCGTACGTCTATTGCGAAACCCCCGAGTAAGTGTGCCGTTCCGTAATATAGACTTTGAACAATATATACTCAAAGAAGATGTTGTGCCTGTACGATATGATATCTTTTACACAGATGACCTAATGGACTATGACAAGCATAGTATTAAAAGCAAAACAAACATGTACTGGCTAGTAGATGCAGAACATCAAATCAATGAGGAGTTTAATTATGTACCAAACGAATATGACTTGGACACCATACACATATTCAAGTTTCCAAATGACTTGGAACACAAGTACCCAAGAGCAGTTACAAATATCAGCGACAACAGAGCAGGAGGTATTAAACTTGTTCCTGTATCCTATACCCACAATGCCAAGTATGTGGACCAATTACCTGTAGGAGGCAAACAGTATCCTATAGTGTACAGTGATGAGGAAGTTGCAGTAACAGAGGACAGTTGGATAGTGCCTACAGCATTTGAACAAGACATAACAAACGTGCCTTGGACTCCTAGTGTGTTTGAACGTGATGTTAAACATGTGTTCAGTGAAGGACTGCTAACATGGATGCCAGCAGAGTGGAATGGTGAAACCAAAGTGCATGACTTCTCGCCTGTGCGTATCAAAGCAGACTATGAAACGTTCGCAACATATGAAGAGGGAGTAGCCAACAGCAAGTTTAAATGGTTCTGGGTAATAGATTCAGATGTTGAAGTGTTAGAAGACTTTGACTTTGACTTCCAACCTGATGTGTTTGACGATGGCAAAGCACATGTGTGGCAAAAACTTAATCCTGTGACTGGCAAACAGTATGACTATGGTGGTGTGAGTTTACGCAATAAGAGTGAAAAGAAGGGTAGACCCAAATACATGCGTAAACCTGCGTGTACGCAAAAACAATTTCCAGTGTATATGTTACAGCCTGATGAACTAAAGCACGGCTTAAACGACGTCTATGAGCGTCTAGCGGCACAATCTGATGCTACTATGATGTACATTGTTGACCCGTATGTGGATGTAGACTTTGATTTTGACTATTATCCTACACAATATGATGCAGATGTAGTGCATGTGTGGGCTCATAATGGTGCTAAAAACACAGCAGTCAGACTTTTACCAACCAATTTACAGTATAAAAGTGAGAAACAGATA
>Ga0163110_10000306_pt1 | contig 22668 bp, 12 predicted proteins | sample CRUFie1St17metaG_FD_108703 | JGI IMG/M metagenome (GOLD analysis project Ga0163110, IMG submission 108703) | Marine microbial communities from the Costa Rica Dome - CRUD Field 142mm St17 metaG | ecosystem: Environmental > Aquatic > Marine > Oceanic > Photic zone | place: Costa Rica: the Eastern...
TTACCTTTTTTGTCCGAACCCTCTGAAATACCAGCTTTTCTGAGTCTTTTTGCTTGACTCTTATGCATTTCAACTGCTTTATCTAATTCTTTTGCAATGCCCTTTACATTTTTAGGGTGATCTTTTCCTTCTTTCATTGATTTTTTCCGAGGGCTGTCGGTGCTTACATATGTTGGTTTAGCAGCTCCAGTTTTTTGTGGTTGTCCTGGATCTGCTTTTCTTTTTCTTCTCTGTGCAGACTTCCTCTCGGCGTCTGTCATAGATGCTCTTTTTGCCGAAGACACACACTTAGGTGTGGTTTTTTGTCCGGGTTGTCTAGCACAGGGTTTTCCTGATACGACTTGAACCCATCCGGGTTTACCGTCTTTAGAGCGAGAACCCTTAAACCATTGACGAAGGTTTCCACCCTCGTAGACTACTTCTTCTCCCATGCCCCCGCCAGCACCACCATTACCGTTGCCACCGCCGCCGTTGCCACCATTACCATTACCATGGCTACTTCCATTTCCGTTGCCATTGCCATTTCCGTTACCATTTTTGTTGGTTTCAGATTCAGTGTCGGTATCTTTTGCAAGCATGCCTCTACTACCCACATGGTATCCCATGGGAATTTTCTTACATTTTTTATCAGTGAAACAGTAATACTGTCCAGCAGGACACTTTTTCATAAGAAACTAGTAGTCTCAATATATTTATGAATTTAATGCAGTGTAAATCACACTAAAGGTTGTCAAACCAGAAGTTGTGGGATATGCTAAAAGTCTCAACTGTCCTGCATTTACATCTGCAGAAAATGTTGCAATTCCTGAGGGAACTTGTAATGTTCCATATTCAGTAACATATGCTGATGTTCCGTCATGCATTGCTCTTACAATTGTTGAATTATAAGAGCTAGATTCAGTTACTTGTATTTTAAATTCAACAGATTGATATTTTGGTGCTGATAAAGAAATAATCGCAGTCTCATCTGTGGTGGTAGTTGTAGTCACTCCAGACTTAACAACACCACCAGTCATATTTAAATTGGTTTTTGTTAATGAACCTACGATATATGGCATTACGTCGCTGTCTCCAAGATACTAAGGATACATTTAAGGGTTGAATTTGCACTTGCAGTAACCTTTACCGCATCACTTGTTTCTAAAACTAATTTTCCACTTAGTGGAACAAATGCATCATTAGTGGGAACGTTGGCTTCTTTGATAATCTCAGTGTCTGTTCCAGATCTCGCATGTTTCATTGTAACTGTTGCATCAGACGAACCAACATTTGCTACATGAGCATACAAAAGGATGGCAGTATAACCAGTCGGAGCAGTATACATTGTCTGCTCTGAGTCTGTAAGTTCAAGTGTTACTGTTTGAAATCTATTAAGTGCTAATTGTGCCATCTTAACTCAATGCTAAAATAAACGGTGTCATTTCTGTAAATAAACTTCTAGAGAATGCTCTACCACTGATTGTACCAGTGTTTTGATTAATTTGTAAGTCATCACCTATTCTGAAGTTACCAGATTGATCGGTGCTAGTGTAAACAACATTACCTCCGTTTGTCTGGGTAACTTCATTTGCCTGAATGGTAACTCCACCACGTTTTGGAGTTGCTTCCGTAATCGTGTTTCCAGCACCGATATATTCAAAAGTATGTGAACTAGCAACAATCTTGCTTTGTTGGAAGAAATGAACCGATGTTCCTACACCAACTGCATTGATTAAGTTTTCTTCAAGAGTTAATGTAGTTATTCCAGATACTATTGGTGTTGAACTATTTATTGTGTAGTAAATCGGTGCCATCGTAGCAGCTGCAGTTGCAGTGTTTACTCCGACATTGGGAGCACTAATAGTTACAGAGGGTGTTGTTTGATATTGTGATCCGCTACTAATAATAGTAATAGATGCAACACTCTCTCCCTCTAAAGTTGCAAAAGCAGTAGCGGTTTCTCCACTAATACCTGTTGGAGCATCAACTGTAACTGTAGGAGTAGATGTATACCCTGTCCCTCCAGAACCCACTGTAATAGTTTCTACAGACTTGAACAGTTCGCCAAAGAATACAATCTGTCCATCATAAGGACGTGTAGTTGCTGCACCAATATTAATAGTAACATTATCTTGAGCAGCATCAGCAGAGGCAGTGCAAGTTCCGATGTATTGAAGATCACCTTTTCCATCAGCAACTAAACCAAGTGTACCAAAACTACAATTACTATTAGCAACATCTGCTTGTCCACCAGCATGACATGTGATTGCTTTATCGCAGCAAATAGTAAATACAGATACTAATTGTGCATAACCTTCATTAGTTACAGCGACACCGACACCACCTTGATTATATTGAGTAAAAGCGTCAACGTTCATTGACTTTGTTTTTACTGCTTTGCTTCCATCAATTCTGATACCAGTTCCAGTTGTAGTATCGCTTGTGCAGTTTTGAACGTATGGGCCTTTCCATTTGCCACCACCAACATTAGTTGCACCACTATCTGGAAATGCAACAGCAGCGGAAGGTGATAGGTGTCCGGAGAAAGTCATATTCTGCAACTTACATCCTTTGTTGACATGGAATATGTCAGAAGTTGCATCATTAGGAAGAATTTTACAAGTTCTTAAGTCGTCACCTACGACAGCACTGAAAGCAGGAAGTTCAATTGGATTATCTTCAACATAGTTACCTGACAATACCTTGACTGTTGTGCCAGACTGAGCAGCACCTACAGCAGCTTTAATTGTCAAGAATGCATTATCAATTGATGTTCCATTATTATCATCATCTCCATCTTTCGCCACGTATAAAACATTAGGTGCAGAGTTAATGCCTGAAGCACCTGTATCAATACTAACGTTATCTCCAATAATTACACTTGAATTTGTAATTGTTACGATACCAGTAGAGATGGTATTATTCTCGCCATCAATAGTAACAGATGCAGTACCAATGGTAAGAATACCAGTAATTCTGGCATCACCCTCAACTATTAAGGCAGTTGTGGCAGTACCAGCAAATACCTCAACACCACTTCTAAACGTACCAATTCCAAGAGAATCAACGTTGGTTACATCTTCATATGTAATAGTTCCACCAACAGTTATATTTCCATCAATGTATTGATTCCCTTCAACATAGAGAGCAAAATCACTTCTAGCAATTGTGCCGACGCCTACATTTTTAGTGGTGTGAATACCAGTAGAAGTTACTGCCCAAGTTCCTCCAGCTCCAACTGATTCACCGCCACCACTGTTAGCAACGGTTTCCCATTTTTTTCTTGATGCATTATATTGAAGAATATATTCATCTTCTAATCCTGAAATATCAACATCTGAAAGATCTTTGACAAATCCAGCACCGCCTCCACCAACAGTAGAGAGTTGTTGCTGAATTCTATTAACAAAAAGTGTATAATGTTTTGAAAGATCATCAAGAGTTGCAAACTTTTGATCTGTTGGTGTTAACGGATCTTTTCCACCACCAACATCTTGACTTACATTTGATGGCTCATCAAGTATTTGCTCATTTAGTTCAACTTGAGTTTTTTTAATATCCTCTACAATTCTATAGAGAGATTTAATATCACCTTCTACTGGAGAAAATCTTTTATTAAACTTACTGACTAATTTTTGAAGATCATCAATTTCTTCATCATAATATTTTACTTCAGGAAGATTTGAAATCTCTTCTTTGAGTTCAGTAAAATATCCAAGAAGAAGTTCATCAGTCTTTATACTCTTGTCAGTTGCTTCTTCAAATTCTTTCTTAATATTATTCTTGAGTTTATTATATTCGCCAAGAATTTGTTTTTTTAACTTTCTATCATCATCTTTAAATGTTTTTTGATATTCAAAGATTTTGACAGAGGACTTTTTGAGTTCATCCCATATTTTTTCTTTTTCAGACTCAAACTTTTCTTTAATTTCTTGAGTTTCAACTTTACTCTCAAAGAACTTTACGTCTATAGAATCGGAATATTCGTCAAAGTTAAAATTTAATTTTTCTTTTAATGTATCAATAACGTCAGATACTTTTTCAAAATTTTCTTCAATACCTGAAAACGTATTTTCAACCCAAGGGAGTGGAGCAAGTTCTTCTCTTACCTTGGTGATATCTTCTTTTATCGAGTCAAGATCTGTATCATAATATTTTGGTTCTGGAAGATTTGCAACTTCTTGAATAACAGAATCTATTCTGTCTTCAATATTTTGAACTTGTTCATCATAATATTTGACTTCTGGTAAAGAAGAAATATTTTCCTTTACAGAATCAATAGCATCACAAATTGCTTCAATTTCATCATCATATACCTTTGGTTCTGGAACCTCAGGAATTTCTGATTTTACTTGATCTATTGTTTCACAAAGTTTTTCTAAAACTTCATCAAAATGCTTGATTTGAGGAATGTCAAGAATTTCTGCCTTGACTTCTTCAATAAGTTCTTTTACTTCATCAAGAGTCAAGTCTTCCTCTACTATGACTTCTTCGACTAACTCCTCTTCTTCTTTCTCAACATAATCATCAACTGAGGGAAGATCTGCTTCAACTTCCTCTTCAATTGATGGTAAATTGCTTTCTTTATTATCTTCTATAGACGGCAAATCAGTGTCAACCGCTTCTTCGACTGAAGGAAATTCATCTTCAATAATATAATCGTCTAAAGACGGCAAGTTTTTATCTTCAGCCTGCGCCATTAAAATATGAGTAAATAACCTCGGGTTTTCTCACCCTATAGTTTATTTATCTTGTTGCTTATTCTGCTTTAAAAGTTTGGCGAGATCTGCTGTAGAACCAACAAAAAGTGCATTTGTGACATTTGTAGGGCCTTTAGACTGTGACTCCTCTTCAACGTCTTTTAGTTTCTTTTGTAAGTCAAGAAGTTTATCAGTTGCATCTGCAACACTCTTAATTAACTGTCCTGCAACTTCATACGCTCTTGCTTGCTCTGTTTCTTGTGCAAGTTCAAGTATACCATTAACTGCTTCTTGTCCTTTCTCAATCAAAGAATAAAGATTACCCCTTGTATATTCATAATCCTTTCGAGTGTCAGTTTTAATTCCATCAACTTCTTTCTGAACAGGTTTTATCTGCTCTGTTTCGCTAGAAACGATCTCACTAGATACATCGAATGCTTCATTCAAACTATCAAAACTCATGAGATACTCCCGTCAAATCCAAAGTCGTCACCAATTTCAATGAGAGCATCATCAGCAGCAGTAATAAGATTGACTGCTGTACCACGAACGTGAGATCCAGTGATAGTGTTGTCTTGTCCCCTCTTCGTGAACAATGTATTGCCCTCTTTTCTATCAACGTAGATGGATTCATTGTTGATAGTAATATAAGTATTCTCTGAGATTCCAGAAGAATCATTTACTTGCAGAATATTGGTGGTTGTTCCAACGTCTTCTGCAAGATTTGTTACAACGTTGTCTGTATAACTCTGTGTCGCTCTTGGAATAACAGTATAAGTAAGATCTCTGGTTGGAGTAGAAGTATCGTCTTGAACGTATCCGACACGAACCTTTTTGATAAGATCTCTGGATGCTTTTGTTGTATCTCCAACAGGGCCAAACAGATATGTCTTGGCAGTAAATCTTATTGTGTAGAGAAGAGAACGTCTGGTGCTGTAATTACCTTCATAATCATCTTGCATTGTGATATTTTCAATCACAATGGGAATATCTCTTTTCTCACCAATCGTATCTACAAGATTGACTGAGAGAGTATATGCTGGTTGAAAATATGGTAAAATCTGTTCAACAATTTGAAGCATATCATCATTCAACTTAGTGAATATTGATAGTTCAAATGACATATTATAAGGAACAGGCATGTAGGTTTTTCTGATTGCTGTTGCAATCCCTACACTCTGTGATTTAAAAGTTTGAGTTGTAGTTACTTTTCTAGTGCCATCATATTGAAGTCCCGTGAATTCAAAAGACATTCTAGGCAATGTGATCGCCGTTGGTTTATTGAGATCGGCAGATTGCTCAAGTCTAGCAAGAAACTTTTGAGTAGGCCCGTATGCTAATGGTACTTTTATTACATCATCAACATTTCCAGAAGAATCTAAGTGTTTGATTTCAATCCCATTAAAGAGACTTCCAAACGAAATAATCGTTCTTCTCAGAATCTCATGGTAAAAGTATTCAAACATACTTGTCCTAACTATTAATTTTATTTATATTAAGGATTGCCAAAGGGATTAGACTCAGAAAAATCAAGGATTCCATCTGCTTCTACTTCAATATTATCATTATCAGTGTAAGGATCAATAACATCATCTGTGTTAATCGTGAAGACTGCTCTGCTAGCACCGCTTGCAGATCCAACTAATGTCTCTCCCACATTAAATGAACCAGAAATAATCTTAAGTTCCAAAGTATTTGTTGTTGCATCCCAAGAGTTAACATGTGCAGTTGTTCCACTTTCAGATCCAGTCACTAATTCATTATATTCATATGATCCTGTTCCAATACCAGTTGGAGATCCTAAAGTAATAGTAGGAGCAAGGACATACTTCGCACCACCATCAATTAATCTAATCTCTGTAACAATACCAGAAGTAATAGCAGAAATTCCCCTTGCAGTGTGAACTCCTGCTATTAAGTCAACGTAATTTTTCTCAGAAACTTCATTTGTTATTGTTACAGAAGGAGGTGTTAGATATCCACCACCGCCATATGTGATATTAATTCCTGTGACAATACCACATTGATCAATACCAAACTCAAACGATGTTGTAGCGATTCCTACACTTGTAGAATTCTCTGATAAGAAGATGGTGCTAACACCAATTGAGGAGACGTATGTTGAGGAAGAAATAAAATTATTTGCAACAATATGATCGTCATGGTGGAATGTAAGACGAACTCTGTCTCCAACAATGATTCCAACCGTCGATATACCAGTGATTTGATTTGATTCTGTTGACATGGTGCCAACAGCTTTGACTGAATCAAATCTCATGGTGGCAATACCAGTTGCTCGGAATTCTGAAGAAATTCCTGACGGTGCTGTAATTGAAACTGTAGGAATTGCATTATAACCAAAACCACTATTACCAATTGAGATTGCAGTAACAGATCCTCCAATTGATACGGAAGCAGTGGCTGTTGCAGTAACTGGAGATGGACTACTGAAAGAAAGTGTGGGTGTAACCGTATATCCAGCACCAATTGTTGCACCCTGTCCAACTGCCCAAACCTCTGTTGGATCAAAAGTCAATCCTGTTACAACACCGATAGAATTTATTGTTGCAATACCAACAGCAGTTGTTGAAGGGCTAACAGTTCCAGTTCCAAGTCCAACTGTGACTGTTGGTTGAGAAGAATATGCTCTACCACCAGTAGAAATTGCAACACTAGTATTATCAAGTGCTGATCCTGAAACATATGCACTTGCGGCAGTACCGACAAGTCCTACAGTGGCTGCTGCACTAACAGTTGTTGGTGCAGTTATTGATACTGTTGGAACACTATTATAGAATCTACCAGAGTTTCCAATCGAAATTTCTGTAACGTTTCCTCCGTATAGTGCAAATTCGTTAATTGATGCAGTTGCAGTTGCTTGAGTACCAGATCCTGCAGGATTTTCAAAAGTAACTGTTGGTGGAGTCTTATAGAACACGCCACCAGTCGTTCCTCCTGGGAATAAGAAAGCAGATGCACCGATACTTATGGGTGCAGATCTGATACTTACGCCACCACCAACCATTGGAGTTGCAAGAACTGCAGTTGCAGCTGCCCCAACATGTTTAGCAGTTGAGAATGTGACGGAAGGAGCATTAATATAACCACCACCACCACTAGAGATTGTAGCGACTCCTACAACACCATCTGCAATGATAGTGGTTGCAGCAGCTCCAACACCCTTACCTCCAACAAAGGCAACACCAGGAGCCACAGTGTATCCTCTTCCAGAATTTCTTATTTGAACACCTTGTATCTTGTCTCCTAATTGAGTTCCATCACAAGCAGCTAAACCGCTGATCATAGTAGAAATTCCACTTGCAGTTAGTCCACCTGAAGGTGCCGAAGAGATAGCAACTCTAGGTGCAAAGGTATATTTTTCTCCTCTATCTGTTAAAGTTAAAAATCTAATACCACCATTCACAATTCCAGCAATCGCGGTACTAGTAACAGCAGAACCAACCATCGTCAAGGTAATATTGTAACCTTGATCTTGAATATTATCGTCTATCTCTTCAATATTAGTATCGATAAGTTCATTTTCATAGCGGAACAATTCGCAAGTTAATTCATAAACATAATTTTTTTGTAGTTGATAAAACGGTTTTTCGTGCTCAACAAATTTTATTTCAAACAGTCTATCGCCAAGAGGGAACCATATCAAATCACCTTCTTTTGGACGAGTTGCAAGTTCAATATTTGGTAAGTTTTTAATTAAAGGTGTGATATATGAACTATACCTCTCTTGAGAAATAATTAACTTAATTTCATTTGTTGCTTGTACTCCAAATTTAGATAACAAAACTGAATTTTCCCCATATCCATCAAAAGTATCAACATATGCTTCAATAGGATATGAGTTATTAAACTCAGAAGTAATAACTTCTCTAATTATTTTATTTTTAGTTACATACTGTCTAGGTAAATAATATACCTCAACACCATAAATCTTCAACTGTTCGTTGATCAAGTCTTGAACTAGACTTTGCTCTCCTTGAGAACCTTGTAAGAAAAAAGGATTTAATGCCATTATCCGATAAAGTCAAGAGGAGGAAGTTCATAAGTATTGGACATTTTTTCCATGATTTTATCTAAATCATTTTGTCCATCTTCATAAATCTGTCTACCGTTCAGTTCAACTCCTCCTGGCAGTTTTACTCCTTGGAATTTCATCAAGTTTTGTCCCCATTGACGTTTGATCAATGCAGTGAGATATGGTTTGATGAAAGAATCGTTATATACTCTTGAAAAATCATTGGGATCAACCGTTCTAAAACAGTCAATAATGATATATTCGCCTGCTCTAACTGAAGCCCAATCAATGTCTAGATATAACCTATCCATTCTCTGGTTAAATCTAATTTGCTTATGAGTGTTCAGTAAGAAATCTAAATCTTCGAGATATGTCTTTGTCATAGCATATGACAATAACTCAGTATTTCCAAAGAAATAAACATCATTTAAGAACAACTGATACTTAACACTAAACATGTTATTTGTAACAGTATTAGCACCAGCAAATTGATATATCTTATTAATTCCTATGACAGAGGGTGGGATCTGTAAATAATTGCTATTTTCATCAAAAGAAAAGGTTACTGAGGATCCATCAATTGTTGATGAAGCAGTAGTTGTAACAATACCCTTTGTAGGTGATTGTCCACCAGGTGCTCTTCCTCTGTCAATATCGTCTTGAGTTATTTGATATTTTAAAAATACTTGTCCAACACCATCAAAGTGTCTTTCGTGAAAGTACTGAATTGCATCATCAACTAAGTCCTCGATTTGCTCATCAGCAACATTGATCTCAAGGACTGGAGCACCTAACTTTCGTTTGCAGTAGTCTACTAACTCCGCTCTAGTTGATGGTTGCATTTATCTACTTTTTACCTATTTATGGGTTTGTAGCAATACCCGCGTTGACTAAAACGTTCCCGTTTACAATATTATAAACTGTACTGCCAGAACTTACCAAAATATCATAAACATATCTTCCTGGTTTTAAATTTCTAGTTTGAGTTGTGGTTAGTGATAAAGTTAACTGTCCATCCAGAGCACTAGTAATACCAACAGTAAATGCTTGAGTTACACCTAAAGTTGCGCCAATTGCCACACTTTTAGACATAGCAGCAGAAGCATCCCAATCTCCACTTGATCCAGTGTCTAACCTAAAAGCAGATCCATCTGGATTAATAATGGTAAATTTATCACTAAAATTTGCTCCACCGTAAATGTTTAAATTTACAGCGTATGGAGCACCAGATGCTACATCAAAGGTTACGTTCTGATTAGCCATTTATGTTTATTTCTGATAAAGTCTCTTGTTGTTTATAATAAAGTTTTACAAATGACTTTGCAATATTTCTCAAAGTATCCCTATCATCACAACTATCTATCTCAGATGCTAACTTGGTATATTCAAAACTTTTAGATAAATTGTTAAGTTTAATCGATTCGGGATCCATAGAGTGCCTCCTTAAGTAATGATTTTAACTCACTAATTTCATTTTGAATATTAGCAAGATCTTGTTCAACATTCTGTATTCTAACACTCTCTTTGTCTTTGACACTTTTATTCATTATGTAAGATGAATATCCTGAGGAATCTGTATTAATGATAGCACCGGTTTCACTATCCCTCAGGAGGTTATTATGTCCTTCTACTTTTTGTTTCATTATGCAAGTGCTATCACTCTGAGGTTTCTGATCTTAGGTGGATTTGCTTGGTTGGTAGATGTGAGGAGAAGTTTGACTCTGTATGACTTAAAGGAAGGGAGTTCGTCAATTGTAAATGTGTGCTCTCTATAGTCTTCAGCAGGGGAGACAAAAGTGTCACTAGAACCGTCATTATTTGCAACATCGATAATTTGTCCTCTTTCGTTAATGTTGTTAAATCCAGGGAATGCCTCATAGATGGGATTGAAGTTCTGATGATCAGCGATTGCAAAGAATCCTCTGATATCAGCATCTCTATCTTTATAAACATCCACGATTACCTTCAATGAGGTTGCAGGGTTTTCCAGAGTAATTTCTTTAGAGAGATATTGGAAAGCAGTTGGATCAGTATCAATTCCGTTTACTCTACTGTCAGTTACATAATTACTAATTATGCTATCTACACGATTTGATGTATAGATGACACTCATTCTCTGAGTATCAATAACAGGAGAAACTCTAGAATCGGTGGTGCCGAAGTTAAGTCTCATAGTCATGGACTTATTGCCAGGTAAAGTAGTGAGTTTTGCATCCTCATTTACTTTAGAAGCAATGATTCTAGGAGTGGAGAAGTAATTTGATCTGGAAATAGAGATAGCTTCAAATCCTTGATCAATATAAGGGATTTCAGTGCCACTAATTGAAGCGCCAGATACAGTTCTGACTTCAGCGTCAATATTTGTACCTCTTACGGTAACATGCTGAATTTGTGGAGTCAGAATCTCAAAAGGAATGTTTTGAGTTGCTTTGATGTTGCTTCCACCAGTTGATTTTGTTTCACCCATGTAAAGGATGGGGAAACTTTCGCCAGTTGAACGTCCAACTCCACTAGCACCCATATCAAGTTTGACTTTGTAAGTGTCAAATGTACGAGGACTTGCGGCAGTTACATCATTGAGATTGTGGGTTTTATTAATTCTTCTCAGAGATACATTACCGAGTTCATACTTGGATACTTTAGTACCAGAGAGATAATTCTTAGCAACTGTACTATCAATTCCTCTTTGAGTAATTGTAATTGTATTACCAGAAGCAGACTCATAAGACACAATTTCTTCACCAATCTTCAGATAACCAAGGTTGGTAGTTCCAACTCCAACATTTTCAAATGTGTCAAATCTATTGGTGGTATCTACGGTAATAGGTGCTGTAGAGGAAGCATCAAGGGCTGCAGTAAGTTTAACGGGAAGAATGTCTGACTCAACATCAGAAATTACGACTCTGTTGTCAGCAAAATTCATACCATGGTTCTTATGATTGACGGTAAAGTGAATACCATCAGAAACAACAGAATTAATACCGTCAATCAGAACATTACCGCCAGAAGAAGCATTCAGATCGGTTCTAAGTCCAGAGTTATTGATGAATTGAACCGTATTACCTGCTCCTGTGATGAAGTCTCCCTGAACATTATCTAAGAGGAGTTCATTTGTATTTGCGATGGATACCAGAGACAATCTCAGATTTCTACCCAAGTCATTGTTACCAATAGTGGAGACACCTAATACATCACCAACTACATATCCTTGTCCGCCACTTTCTGCAACGTATTCGGAGATTGTAGCACCAACAGCAACTCCATTATCAATGGTGATATCTGCCTTAGCATTCCTACCATTACTGGTGATGTTGACAAGTTCTACACCAGTGTATTCAAGATAACCAGAAGAAGGTGTAAATCCAATACCTGCGTTGATAATATTCAGAGTGCCAGTTGCAATACCTGCTTTTCCAATGAAATCTCCAGATGCATTACTACCATGCTGAACGATAGTGTTACCAAGTGTAAGATCTGTATCTTGTAATGTAGATCCGATACCAATACGAACCGATCTTGATGCAAGACTAATCGAATTGGGCAACAGTTTGGCAATTTGATTATTACCACGACTCAGTTCTGGACTATAGACTTCAATAGATCCATTTTGAACGAAATCCGCTCTGTAGATAGTGAATTTGAGATCTTCCCACTGACTTGGTTCCCAAACAGATCCATTTTGAGACTTATAAAGAGATCCAAGATAAGGTTGATTAGAAACGAACGTCTGTGTGACTAAATCGTTTTCTCCAACTCTTGAAATGAATACTCTGTATCTTGCAGATGCAGATCTGATAACCATAGCATATTCAATTCCTGGTTCAAGATAAACAGGAGCTGGAAGTGTAAATGTTGTTGGAACAGATCCATCATCACTGACGTTAACTTGATTGGGAAACAGGATTGATTGAGACAGTGGGAGAATGTTTGTGGTAGGAGTTCCATTTTCAACTGTTCTTAGTTCAAAGATTACAGGAATTCCAAGATTATCAACTTGCTCGAAGAAGATGTCACACTTAGTAAAGAAAATGCCAGTGTTATCCTCTATAACAAACGTTTGTGCAAGAGGATCAGGTGCATTTACCATTTGTGTCTGGGTATTTGTAACTTCTGTATCAATAACCTGAGTTCCAATAGTAACAGTGGCATCAAGTTGTCTAATGTTTCTTGTGTCAGCAATATCTTGAGACTGGATAGAAGCGTTTCTGACAGATACAATGTTTTCTTGTACGGTTTCAATTACACCGCTAATCAAGAATGTAGAAGTTGCACGAGTGGTGGCATTTCTAAGATCATTGTTTACATCATCAATAAAAGTGAGTACTTTTGTGCCAACTTCAAATCTAGGATTAGTTGCTACATTCGGATCAGGAATAAAGAAACTTCCGATAAGAGAGGAACTAAAATCAGATACAAGTCTTACTTGAGAAATAGTTGCTTGAGCACCACTTGTTTCTCCAACCAATATCATCCCAGGAGCAATACTTCCTATGAAGGCACCCTGCGGTTGATCGCACAATGAGAAGGTATCAACGTTCAATATAGTGGATGTTGAAGAATATGCACTAGGAAGTGTTTGCGAATTATTGTATGGGTTATTTGTAAATACTTCTGTTGCACTATCAAATGCGCCAGATTTGTGATTTGCCTGTGCAACTCTGAATGCAATGGTTGGATCTCCCTCAGAAGCTGAGGTATCACCAACAGGACGCATTGTTCCGGTAACAGTCTCTCCTACCTGGAAAGCACCTGTAATCATACTAATTTCAATTAATTTGGGAATACAGAAATCAGTAATACCAACACCGTCAAAGAAACCATAAACCTGTGTATTCGGTTTGAGAGATCTGATGTTGAACTCAATATTTCTAGATCTTGCAAATGAGATTAAATCTCTACTGACAACTCTATCTCCAAGAGACTCATTATCAAATTGTTCAGTTACAACAGTTCTTGTTCCAGATCTTGTAGCAACACCTATATCAAATATTTGCCTTGTAGTTTCTCTAAAAGTTGTGGTAGTGGTGGTAGTAAATCTTGTATTACCACGATCTAAGACATCTCTCTGAATAGCAGTTGTAGTCTCAGATCCAAGAACCTCTTCTTGTCCAGTCCAGTTATTAACCCAAGAGTTCCAGATAGCAGGAGCAAAACCAGTTTGAGGATCTACATTAAGTGTTCTAGATGCTCTTTCAAGAGTTTCTGTAAAGTTACCTTCAGTCTGAACAATGTTTGCTTCAAGTCGAACTTGATCAGTCCAAGAATCAGAAGCGGGAAGAAGTTCAAGAGCACCCACCCAAAAACCAACGATAAAAGGAGTTACACTCTCAGTGCGAGTTCCAAATGACTGTTTTAACCACTCTACATCGGTATAATCAAGGGTTACAATGTCGTTTGTTTTTCTGATGTTAGTTCCATCAGGATTTGTAAACCTTAAATCCCCCGATCCCGTCTGACTTTGTGTTAAATCGGTTTGAGTTGTGTAGTGTTTAGGACGCGCCTCTTTTTGATTGAAGTCAACACTATTTTTAAGATCAACTGATTCTTCCTGAGCGAGGAATGAAGTAAAATTATCTACGAAGAAACCAGACTTAAATCTGTTTAATCCATTTGCATCAGGAACAAATAAGTTTGCAGTATTTGTTTCTAATAATGAAAGTGAAGTAAAGAACTCAAGATTCTTGATTCTGTTTTCAAGTTGCTTGATATCAACCATTCTATAACGCTTATGCTCTAAAAATTTCTTAGAGGCATCCGTTACATTATAGAGGAAAGGTGGGAGTGAAATTGTTGCTATCTCAAGAGCATCATCGACTGAAGTGGGGCGTTCAGGATTTTCTGCTGGAGTACCATATTTAACCTGGAAAACCCCATCTTTAGTTAAATAAACTCTATCAATTCTTCCAAGATAGAAAGAGAAGTCTGTAAGAATACCTTCATTTGAAGCAAGAATATTTGGTGCAGAGTTACCAGTAACATTAAATGATCTTCCATTAAACTCAAGTGGAGATCTATCACCTTCTGATACCGTAGTAATATCAGATACCTTAGGACGAATATCGATAATATCTGAATTTCTAACAAAGTTTACACTTTCAATCTCTGTGCCATAATCAAAAGATGAATATGAATTTACAGTGGTAATGTCTCCATTATCTGTAGATTCATAATATCCATTTGAGAAATATGCAATTATTTTCCTTTGAGGTGCTTCTTCACTATTTTTTCTATTAAGTACACCATAGTCATAGAATTCACCATTTTGTCCATTAGAAGATGTATACTTGAATGAAATATCCTTACTAGGAGTGTCTAAAGTAGTTAAAGATCCTCTTACTCCAGACTCTTCAAATACAACGATTTCTCCTTCTTTGAAACTAATTTGATTTTTAGGAAGGAATGCAATCTTAGAATCTGTTTCTTTAACACCAACAATAGCGTGAGCACCTGATGTCTCGCCAATAACAGACTCACCAATTACAAGATCAGAGGTTTTTGCTGTAGGCCCTGTCAAATCTGCAAGAGTCATTGAGGGTGCTGATGGATCCGCATTACTTACAGATGGATCAGTTGCTAATTCATAGATTCCGTGAACTTCAATCAAATCTGCAGAATTCAGTGAAATATGTTCGTCTTGAACTCTTGTTCCAAAAGGATAATTGCCGTAAGTCAGTCCATCATTGAGAGTTGTAGAACCTATTCCAGACGCACTCCTTACAGACTTATCAATAACAACCGAGTTGACTCTGTTCTTAATTTTATTTTTTGCTTTAGGTTTAACCTTAGAAACAGTTGTGACAAGAGTTGCCTCATCATCACCACCAAGTCCAAAAATTTCTAATTGGTTTGAACCAGAATTTAATTGAACCTTATCCGAAGTAAGTTCTTCAGTTGTGCCATCACTTCTAATAAGAGTGTATCTTTCAGGAGTAAATGGTAAGAATGTTTCATTTGATTCAGTTATAACAGCAGCAGATAACTTATTATCGACAATGTTGACTTGCTGAGTCTTTCTGATTGTAAGTGTAGCGTTACTTAGATCTACATTAGAAATATTACGCTTAGGCATCTCTGTATACAGAGTGCTGTCATTAGTAATACCAAGATCTCCAGCAATAACTTTAAGATCATTTAAAGTAGTTGCTGACGCTGGAAGAGCACCACTGGCAACACCTTCAACTGTGGAAACACCAGTGATCGTGACAGCTGATGTTGCAACACTAACAACAGATGCAAAAACTGGATCTTGAGATAAAGTACCGGTAAAGGAAAGAATATTTCCTGCTTTAATTTGCCCAGGGAAGAGAGGATTGGTAGATCTGATTACCGATGTATTAGCAGCCGTAGCGGTAATAGTTGCAATTCCAATGTTAAAATTAGGAGAAAGAACCACATCAGCAGAGAAAGTTCTTGCGGCTCCAACTTCAGCACCATTTGCGCTACCAAAAACTGACAATACGTCACCAATACCATGAGAGGTGATTGCAGTTGCTACTCTAGAATTTTCAACGCCATCAATAATAAAGTTTTCATTTGTAATAAACTTACCAGAAGTTTCGTACAATACAAGAGATTTTGTATTGGTTGCTGCTTCTTTCAAAAACGCAGTTGCACCACTATTTTTACCTTTAATAAACGTGGGAACTGATAATGTAATAGTTTCGTTTAATGTTACTTCAGTGGTAGTTTGAACATCAAACAGAGATATTCCCCACTCGTTGATGTTTGAATTAGAACCACTATAAGTTCCAGAATCTAATCTAAAGTCATAAACTCTTGCTAATCCAATTTCTTTACCAGCAATACCAGTAGAACTATTAGCAACTCTAGCGTCTCTAAGACTTAATACATAAGTATTACCAATACCTATGGTTGGAGAACCGTGAACTCTATTGAGTTTAAGTGTCTCACCTGTCTCATAATTAATCTGCTGTCCCTTAAGAGTTTTTGTTGTTCTGGGCTTAGGAACATCAAGGAATGAGGGAGCCGTTGTTTCTACTTCATATCCTTTTACAAATGCTCTACCGGGAGAAATCTGATAGATTGCTAAATCGTCAGAAGGTGTTGAACCAGCGTATGTGGTTTGATCTGCTGCAAAAAGTCCTCTGTTTCCTTCGTTGTCATTCAGAGACTCTTTTACATTAATGCCAAAAGACTTTACATAATAATCACCAGATTCTGCATATGTTCTTCTTGCCAGTTCATCTGTGATAAAAGAATAATCACTAGTATTTCTTTCGCGAAGAGTACCATTGATTACTGTAGCAAGTTCAACAAAATTGCTATCATCAAAATCATTTAAATCTTTACTTTGAAGTGATGCGACAATCTTAAGTCTGTCAGCACCTGGAGATCCAAAATTGTTAAATCCTGCTGAATTATCAGTTAATGATGGATCTAAATCAGAATTAATGATTGTCTCTTCAATCATTAATCCAATTCTGTAACTAGGAGTGTTGGAATATTGATCTAATATAAGTGTTTGCTCACTAACATTTAAAAATGTCCCCTTACCAAAATACACACCATTACTGATAAAAAATGCAGAACCTATTGCAGTTGCATTTTGTTGAACAGTAGATGCGAAAGGAACACCCTCGCCAATAAGAGTATTCGCAGTAGAAATATTTACATTTGCAGTCAGAAGTTCACCACTCCTAAAAACTGACTCTTGATTATTTGCACCAGATCCAGAATAATTCAAGAAGAGAGTTACTTGTCCTCTAGTAGACTCTGATTCTAAAATAAAATTATCAACAATAGCAGTAACGCCAGAATCTTGTCCTGTTATTTGCGCCCCTACTAATTGATCAATGTAATCAAAAAGAGGAACCCCTAAGTATGCGTTCTCTAATATAACACATTCGTAATTAGTTGAAAATGTCGTATTTCCAGGAATAACTTTAGCACCCTCTTTGAAAAAGTGCTGTCCAAATTTCTCAACCTGATTTTGCAGGATAGATTGAAGAGAGGTTAACTCTCTTGCCTGCACTGGATAACCTGGTTTAAATAAAACCTTGTAATAATCCTTCTGAGGATCAAAGTCGTCAAAATAAGGGGCGACGTTGAGATTGGTTTCCTGTGACATAATTCCTTAGAACTGCAAGATAATTTTGATATCTTCTTTTTGACTGGACGATCTTGTAATAGACGGCCTATTATCTACGTAAATGATATTACCCGTATATTTTTCAACTTCAGGCTGAGCAGCACCCTCAGTAAAGGACTGCCCTAGGTAATAAGTACGACTATTTATTTCGGTTGATACACCCGTAAATGAAGTTTGAATAGCGAGAGTCGCAGATCCACCAATGATATTGAACGATCCACCATCCGTAATGTTTGGTGTAAATCTGTTCATTCTGAACCCATATTCTGGAGTCGTATTCTTGCTTCCATCAGTGTTAAATCCTGCAGTGGATCTATCTTGCCAATATTTAAGAACTCCGGTAGTTTGATCGTATGATACAACTCTACCAACTGCTGTTGAACCAAGTCCAACAGTTTGAGTAATAAAAGCGTCTGCAGTAAAGGTTGCAGAACTATAACCAGCACCAGTTAACTTCAACGCATAAGTTGCAGCGGCTTTATCAAGTAAAAGATTTGATGATGTATTATATGCTTTTGGATTTTGAACTAATCCAACTCTTGCAATTTCGTTTCCAGTTATAAAATCAGGGTTTTCAGTGTCATTTTCAATTCTAGAATAGATTAATGCATTTCTTGCTCCAAGCTCTCTGTAGATGTCAGCACCATGTCCTCCTTGTGGAGGGATTATCACATCAAATACAGGTGCAGTTGTTCCTGTTGGTACATTACCTGCTACTAAATCAACAGTTCCAAATGTATATCCAGAACCACCTCTGGAAATTGTAACAGACTCTACATTTGAATTATTGTTAATTGCAATGGTACACTCTGCTCCGTTTCCATCACCTTGAATGGGAACTTGAGTGTAAATTCTATTTGCAGTTCCTAAACCAACACCTCTATTAGTAATTTTTACAATTTTAAGTTGTCCACTAGTATCAGCATTATTTCTGACTGCAGAAATATTAGATTCCGTGGTTGTAGTCCAGTTTTTTGGAACTGGCATAAAGTTTGTAGAGTCAAACTTTACAATATCTCCAGGTTTAATTGTGTAAAGATACTTCCATACATATCCATCACCACTGGTTCCTGCTTCTCTTGGTTCTAAATCTGTAAAAGTAGGTTCATCAAGAGATGCTGTTCCACTTGGATTCTCGGGATTTGATCCATTCTGCAAACAAATATAAACTCTATAATCAGAGTTCATTACATAATAATTTGCTTCGTATAAAGTAATTGCGTTTGACGGTTGTGAAGGACTCGTCGCCTTCACATCGGCACGATACATATCATATGTAATTCCAGACTGCCAAGTGATTTTTCTGATCACCTGTTTAACGTCTTCAGCGTCAATTTTTTTAAGAGCAATCATTGTGTCCCAATAATTGTTCTCTTCATCAAAGTTATCCCTTGGATCTGGAGGACTGCTATCCCAACTTGTATCAACATCAGTAGGATTGGGAAGTCCCACAAACGAATAAAAAGAGTTACTAGTGGATGCAATACTAGCAACAAAATCTTTAGCGTTTAATATACGAAGTTGATCAGTTATAATCGCAGCCATTTTTGCGTGGTTTTTTACTTATTTATCAGTTATGTTGTAGAGAATCCTGTAAGTTTGAGAGGTTCAACTCTGCTCACAACACCGCCGGTTGTAATACCGGATGTGCCTCTAAGGGTATATGCATCAAATGCAGTGGCATTTGTTCTATCACCTAAAGTAATTTTACCCCAAGAGAACTCGCCGTAGAACTCTGTAAGTCCGATTCCAGTGATATCACCGAGATCTTCAACACTCACTGTCACTCTCTTAATATAAGTGATACCCACACCAGCAACAGCAGTTGTAGCAACAGAGACTGCTGCAACTTCATAGACAGCATCAAGGAATTGAGTTGTAACTCCTAATGTGCTACCCGATTGATAGAGAGATGTGACGCCACTTCCAACATTGCTATTCTTGACAGTGAAATAATCACCCGCTGAAATACCACTTAAAGTGACTGCAGCACCTACGACTTTTGTATTGCGTAAGAATGAATCAACAGGAATGAAAAGATCCATTACAAATCCTGTAGAGGCAACACCCACAGATGTGGAAGTCAATCCAACAATTTCACCAAAATCACCCTCATATGAGGTAGTTCTATTAGTTTCTCTGGTTGCTTTAGGTGCCTCAATCAGAACCTGAGGAACAGATGTTCTGGTGTATCCCACACCTGGTGTGGAAACTGTAATAGAAGAAACTGCATCGCCCGTGAGAGTCGCTGTTGCAGTTGCTCTTGCAGTTGTCCCAAGTCCAACTGGCGTTTCAATTGTTACAGAAGGAGCGGAGGTATAACCTGTTCCACCATAACCAATGACGATAGATTCAACAGTGTTTGCAATCGATACAACAGCAGTCGCAGCAGCCGCTACAAGATTATTTTGCGAAACAATACTTACAGTTTGCTTATTCTTGGCAGTTTGATTTTCATCATCTGGATTGAAGAATGGGATGACACTTTCAACATACATGTTAGTAGATGCAGCACTAACTGATTGAATTAAGTTAGTTTTGGGATTAATCAGAGCAGCATTCAGTTCTCTTGCTTTACTAATAATCTTTCCGTTAATAACTTTATCAACGGTTTGTTTACACCAAGTTACTGTGCGTGCATGATCAGGATTTGAATCAATTCCTCTCTCACTATAAGGATTTGTTTCTACGGTATCAGTAGAAAGCACTTCAGTTATGAGTCTTGCTCCTTGATTAATAGAACCCGAAACAAGATCATCATCACCTCTAATAGTAAGATCATCACCATCTTTCAAGGTGGGAAGTACATTACGGAAGGTTACATCAACATCTCCACTGCCTTTATAGAACAGAATTTTACAGGTATCACCTGAGAAAGATCCATCGTCAGATACTCCTTTAGGTGGTTCGGAGAAGTTAATAACACTTCCTCCGTTAAACTCATACGCTTCTCCAGGAACTTGAAGAATATTATTTACAAAAATAAGCAATGTAGACTGAACATCAATGTTAGAACCTGCTCCTGCCCTTACTGTTACAGGAGATCCGTTTCTTTTAATCGTAAACTGTCTTCTAACTCCATCAAATTCAGTTTCAATATTATCAAGACGCTCAAGTTCTCCAAAGTGCCATGCAGAGAATGAGTCAGAATCAACTTTATTGACAGTAATTTGGAACTCATCAAATGTGTAATTTGTATCAGTTGGAATACCTGTAGCACCACCAGTTGCTACAGTCAAGACTTGTTTTTGTCCATAGCGATATCCAAAGTTTTTAATTTCAAAATCAATTACACTCGATCCTTGTCCAACAACAATATCAATGGTTGCTTCAGTTCCAGTTCCTGCCACTGGTGATTCATCAGAATATACCAAAGGAATGTTAGAGTATGATAGAGGAGCATCAAATACAACAATAGGTTCTGATCCAACTTGATATCCAGATCCTGGATTTGTAATAGCAACACTAACAATGTGTCCATTGCTAACTGCAGCAGTGCCAATAAACTCAATTCCAGTTCTTCCTGTAGAGGAAGTATAAACACCAACATTTACAATTTGTGATCCTTGTCTATAACCAGAGCCAGTTCTACCGATTGCAATTGATGTAATTGTACCAGCAGTCGAAACAACAGCAGTACCACCGGCAGATACAAGAGGTTGATATCCAAGTCCAGATGTTGATCCTACAGATACGATAATCCCGCCAACAGGTATATTGGCATTATTTGGATCATAAGCAATAGATGTGGCAGTTCCAGCAAATGTAATACTACTGATACCACTACCTTCACTTAAAGAGTAATCCTGATCAATACTTAATTGTCCTGTAGGCCCTTGGAATATGCCATTCACAAGAACAACTGCATTGTTAGTTGAGAATCCGACTACATTTTTATTTTCTGATTTAAGTGTAAATGTTTTAGTGGTTGCATCAAATTGATCTGAAATACTATCAAAAATGTAATTAGTATGATAAGCATCATTTGAACTACCTGTCTGCTCTGATCTCAGGAATGTTCTACCCTGGAATTTAGAGAATGTTGTAATTCCAGTGAAATCTCTTTCATCCGGAGGATTGGTAATTGAACTTAGAGGTGTAGGCCCTTGAGGTGCAGTATAAAAATTAATAATATTATCAACAATATTGTATGCACCATCAACCTTAGTTACAGCAACACCAACAGGGTGAGTTGTAACTCCAGTTCCCATCCAACCACGATCTACCAAAATAGCGTTAGTCGTCCCTAAACCAACAGTGTTAATTTTCATAATCTCTGCCTCAATCTGAATTAGATCAGCAGCAAAGAATGATGTAACACCAATTGTTTCAATAATAGTGTCAGCAATTTTTACCTCTTTGTTAACACTTGTGGTTACTGCAGTTGAAACAATTGGATCTTGAATAAAGTTATCAAGTGCAATCAGACACTTAGTGTTTTGCTTATTAGAAGTAAATGTATGGAAGGTTCCTATTCCGATTCCAGTAATTCCAATGGCAACAGGTGTGCTTGCAAGTGCATTTTCAGCAGAGGAAGCAAGTCTTATTGTTGCATCAGTATCTTTGATGATATAAACATTTGCATTTGTAGGCAGAAGTGATGTGCTTCCAATACCTGCAAATGTAGTGCTTTCAATGTTAATACGAACATGAGTTGAGATTCCAACAGAGTAATTAACTGGCTCTCCGCTCACGTAGAAATGATCCGGAATTTTAATAGTATCATTAGTGATATCAATGATTGAAGTATCACTTCCATCAAAATTTCTTTGGAAAATAGGTTGTCCTTTATGAGTTAGTGAGAATGATCTTCTAACATCCTTAGCAGTTCCATCATAAAAACCAAA
>Ga0163110_10000307_pt1 | contig 22630 bp, 24 predicted proteins | sample CRUFie1St17metaG_FD_108703 | JGI IMG/M metagenome (GOLD analysis project Ga0163110, IMG submission 108703) | Marine microbial communities from the Costa Rica Dome - CRUD Field 142mm St17 metaG | ecosystem: Environmental > Aquatic > Marine > Oceanic > Photic zone | place: Costa Rica: the Eastern...
GGAACTATTGAATCCCATGCTTTGGGTTAGAGCAGTAGCTCCGATTGAGAGTCCGTTCCAAAGAGAATGGCCCACTACTGCAAGTACAAGTGATAATTGAACGGATCTACGGGCCGACGGCTTAACGGCGATATTGCGGGGGATCATCGACTGGGATCCTATGATAATCCAATCACCCTGAGAGTCAAGGTTCTTCAGGAGGTTTCTGTCTGTCTTGAATCCCTCCGCCACACCATCTCCATCAAAATCCAAGCCAACGGATTCAACTTTGTCAATGATTTTTATTTGTGTGGAGGTTAGTTTCTCCTCCGCCAATTTGTCTAATTTCAATTCGTCAAGCATGCCCCCAATTGCTGAGCCTACGAATCCAGTCCAGAGTGCGTGGGCCGGTATCGATCCCACTCCTCTAACCAGAGTTGTTGCAGCCAATTCTGCTGGCCCTCCAAACAAAGCCACTGCAATGTATTGTAGGTTTTCTATCAGGGCGAAACCGAGACCGATGCTAAATCCAACTAGGAATCCTGCCCTAGGACCTCTCATAGATGAGAAGAAAATCAACAATGCAGTCGCTTTACAAATTTCCTCAATGATCGGTGCCCCTATGGCTATCGCGGCAAACGAAGCCTGGATTTCGGACCAATGATTCGGGATCAACTCTGGAACTACGAGTGAATTCAACATGAATGCAGGAAATGCGGATACCATTCCAGCGATCAACCATGCCTCTGCCTCTACACGCCTCACAGAAATTTTCAATCTATTACTGGCAACTGACCACCATGCCAAGACTGGTATTGAGAAGCCCAAAATCCAAAGAGGTATGGCGAGTAGCCCAAAGGCAAGTATTGGGGCCAAGGACCCATCTGAGTTAGATATCCAAAATGACAGGGCAGTTCCCATGATTACGCAGATTGCGAATAGTGCCCATGGCCCTCGAGATGAGGGGAATTCCAAGGGCGTTCCGTCCGTGAGCAGATGACGTTCTATCCGAGTCGGCACAGGTGTTGTTAATGCTGGTAGGCTGCCCCGGTTATGTAGCGTGTTTCCGTTTGCATCAGGAGTCGCATTCCAGAGTTGGATAATTGGGGGCCTCGTGATGCGAAGTGCGAGAAGTGTTGGTGGTATGCTAATCAGACTGGCCACGATGATTATTGTTGGATTCCAATCTACGAGGCCTATTACGATCAACAAGCATGAATAGAGGAGGAAGAAGGCCGGAAAGACCGTCACCATCATTCTGGAGTAAATCCTCCAAGGCGAGCCTCGGGAAGAGATTACCAGATCGGTTGTCATTTTCGTTATTTCTGCCGTCGGGGCGGGGACATGTAGCCTCCCATCTGGCCCCTTCCACCTCATTTCATCACCTCGTCGCTCAGAGCGCCCATCACTCAGGGCCCAAACGGCCTGGCTGGTGTCCTCATCACTGCGACGATTGTTTGGAAGAGGCCATCTATATTGGAATTGCCGGGCTAGGAGATTGTGCCGCATGCACCGCAAAAAATCTCATTCCTGATTGTGTCTTTTTGCATTGACCACTGCCCGCAGGACGGGCATGGAGGTAGCCCCTTTTCTGAGGGCTTGACCTTCGGCCCCCTCCTTATTTTCTTTTTTTTGGGAATAAACCAACCGCCCTTCGGTTTCTTCACCTTTGGCATACTACACTCGTGACTAACGAACGGTGGCTAATAGAAAGAATCTTGCCTGAATGACGCTTACCGTGCAAAGTGAGGGTCCGGAATTGCACTGTGGTCGGGGCAGGGGTCGTGGGGCTCAGCTGTGGAATTAAGTTGCTTGAGTCAGGGTACCCTACACGAATTGTTTCGAGGGATGTCAGTCCTGACACCGTCTCGGATATTGCTGCGGCTTGGTGGTACCCTTTCCTAGCCGAGCCTGTCGAGAAAACAACAAGATGGTCGATTGAAACGTACCATGAGTTGTTGAGGCTCAAGCATGAGTTTCAACTGGGGTTCATTACTATGAGGAGAGGGGTCGAATACCTTGTCGAACCGTGTGCTCCACCGAAATGGAGCGATGGCATATCACACTTCAGGGCCCTCAACCGAGATGAGGTTGTTGAGGGCTATAAATCTGGATGGGAGATAGAAGCACCGGTGATAGAAATGGCACACTACCTTCCATGGCTGATGGAGAGGTTTCTGATGCTTGGTGGCGATTTCCAAGAGGGGTTCATCTCAAGCTTGTCAGACGTCGAGGGGGAATTAGTCGTCAATTGCACGGGCTTAGGGGCCCGAGAGCTCTGCGATGATGAGGAAGTTGTCCCAGTCAGGGGGCAGATAATCTACATTGAACAGGACCCAGGCTTCGGAAGGTTCGACCAGCGGCCAGAGAACCTGATTTACACCATACCAAGAAGAGACGTCACCGTTCTTGGAGGTACTGCGCAGAAAGGTGATTGGCATGGCGAGGTTAGGGAAAGCGACACCAAAGAGATACTCAAGAAGTGCTCAATGCTTTGGCCCGAACTCGATAGGAGCAAAATAGTTGGCAAGGCCGTAGGATTGAGGCCCTCTCGAAATCAGGTTCGACTTGAAGCCGAAAGATCTGGTGACAAGATGGTGATTCATAATTACGGGCATGGAGGGGCGGGCGTCACACTATCGTGGGGGTGCGCCGACGAAGTGGTGGCACTTGTTTCGAGGTTGAAACAGCCATGATCGTAAATGAATTTCTCGATGTTGTGGACGAATTTGACAATGTGGTTGGCAGATCAAGAAGGTCCTATGTTCATCAAGGGGGTCTTCTACACAGGTCCATCCATCTATTGGTATTCAATAGGTCGGGGGAATTGTTGATGCAAAAAAGGTCGATGAAAAAGGATGAGGCACCTGGGAAATGGTGCTCTTCTGTTGCAGGACACCTTGACTCGGGGGAGACCTACGATGACTGTGTGGTCCGAGAGGCCAAAGAGGAAATTGGCCTAGAGCTAAATTCCGTTCCCAGCAAACTCTTCAAGATCGATGCCTGTGAAGAAAATGGTAATGAGTTCACTTGGACATATCAGGTGACTGCGAGTGGCCCATTTGTGTTTGACCTCTGTGAAGTGACAGAGTTACAATGGTTCAATCTAAAGGAGATCGATCGTCTCATCCGAGAACAAGAGGATATTTTTTCTTCCTCTTTCCTAGAGGTTTTCAGACGGTTGTTCCAGTGAGCTGCCCTGTTTGTATCAAGCGTACGAGGACTTCGTAGTCTTGATGACTGCAGCCCCAATCTTGTATGGGTCACCGTTGGATGCCGGCCTTCTATCCTCAAGGCGGCCCTTCCAGCCATCCTCGATAGTCCCTATTGGGATCCTTATCGATGCACCACGGTCAGACACCCCGTATGAGAACTCGTGGATGGACTGTGTCTCATGCAAGCCTGTTAGCCTCTGTTCATTGTGGGCCCCATAGACGTCTATGTGGGCTTTGATGTTCTTCCCGAAGGCCTCGCAAATCTGACTCATCAATTTCTCGCCACCCTCGTCTCGCATCTTCCCGTCGCTGAAATTAACATGCATTCCGGATCCATTCCAGTCAGTGGCACCGAGTGGCTTAGGGTGCCACTCAATGGAGAGCCCGTACTTTTCGGCGTTCCTCTCCGCTAGGTACCTGGAGACCCAGATCTGGTCGCCTGCCTCCTTGGCTCCCTTCGCAAAAATCTGATACTCCCATTGGCCCACAGCCACCTCGGCGTTAATGCCCTCCACGTTCAACCCCGCATCCAAGCACATGTCGAGATGTGCCTCGATTATGTCTCTTCCAAAGGCATTCTTGCCTCCAACGGAACAGTAGAACTGCCCTTGGGGGGTTTGGTCGCGCGGGAACCCGAGTGGGAGGTTCGTCTCTGGTTCCCACAGGAAGTACTCCTGCTCATATCCGAACCAGAAGTCGTCGTCGTCTTCCTCAATGGTGGCTCTGCCGTTGGTCACGTGTGGAGTTCCATCTGCGTTTAGCACCTCGCACATCACGAGGTAACCATTGTGCCTGTCTGGATCTGGGCATATGAAAACTGGCTTTAGCAGGCAGTCTGAGTCTCCGCCCTCAGCTTGTAGTGTGGATGAGCCGTCAAAGGACCACATTGGGCACTCATCGACGGTCCCTCCGAAATTACTTCTGATCATTGTCTTGCTTCTGAGGCTCTGGGTGGGTTCGAAACCATCCAGCCAAATGTACTCCAGTTTGGACTTGGTTGTCATGTCAATACCTGAGTTAAGTTCGGCTTATTATGTTTATTTTGACAAATAAAAAAATAATATTTAATCAATTGTACAATTTTCATTACTAAAAATAATACTTTGAATATTTTTATTGATTAAATAATCAAAAAATAATCAATGGCCTCCTCGGACAGAAGTTAGGCACACTAAACCTAGGGAGGGGTTAGCGCCACACATCTCAACTAAATGCAATGCCATAACTGCACTTCCATGGGCGCGTGGGCTTACCTAATGGCAGCGATCGTCTGTGAAGTAATTGCCACCGCATCGCTGAAACCCGCTGAAGGGTTCAGCAACCCCCTGCCATCAGCAGTAGTTATGATCGGATATATGTCTGCGTTCTATTTCCTTTCCCTTTGCCTCGAGGAGATTCCAATTGGTATTGCGTACGCTGTTTGGTCGGGTGTCGGCATCGTCTCAATCGCGGTTTTGTCATACCTGATCTACAACCAACGTCCTGATCTGAGTGCTATTGTTGGAATGGGGTTCGTTGTCGTTGGGATCGTTATAATGAGGCTTTTCAGCGAGTTTCCAGTTGATTAATCAGGAATACGCACTCACTCCAGCCTTCGCAGCAGGATAGCAAGATTGTCCTTCATCTCAGAGAGTTCTGATTTCAGATTTCGGTTTGGAATGTCGGGGAGCTCGATCTTACGGCTGGCGCTCTTGTTGACGAAATCCCTGACTGTTGAGAGCGCCAATTCCCCCCTGGATGTCCAGAGTCTCATGAACAGGAGTAATTGAAGATCGTTTTGTATTGTTATCGGGGAGGTCTCTTGATCCATGCACGGCGGTGTCGATGGACCATCATTAGTCTGACCCAGAATCATTGGGTTCGCTCTGTGGTAATTTGGTCCTAGGTGTTTTTCAAAATCACTTATTTTCATCTACCCATTTTCGGGGATCTGCGTTGAAATTTGCTTGATAATAAAAATTTAGGTTTCCCTAAAAATTCATAAACAGACTAATAGTCGGCTTGTTTAGGTTGACCTAAAATGTATACGAGCACTAAGAGTCTAATCTTGACGATACTAATGATTGCCTCCGCAATGGCAGGTTGCCTCGGCGGAGATGAGAGCGATGTGGACCTTGACGGTGAGGATGGAGGGTACACCTACGCCTCCAATGTCGATAACCACAGAATGCTGATGGGAGATGTCTGCGACATCAAGGATCTATCGGGCGCCTATGACTGGGACGGAGTCAAAACCATCTACGAAGATGGCGAATACGCCGAGAAGTCAGATGGCAGCTACAGAACTCTGATGGGATTCGCAGATGCCGCAGGCAAGAACCACGCCTATGACGGATACTACGGGGCTGATGGCTCATGGAATGACTTCGTGAGCGCGGCAATCGACGGCACTGGTCCGTTCGCTGGGGAATCCGACACTGTTAGGGACCAAGCTGTAGAGAAGGGTATCCAGAACGGTGTGATGACTGCATATGCCATACATGAGCTCAATGCAGCGATCATCAAGGCCGAAGCAGGCAACTGGGGCCCAGACGATGCCCAACACGCATGGGACGAAGGGTGGGCTTTCTACCACGGACCTGATGATGAAGGCGCTGACTTCGACGGTTGTGGGCCATATGCCACAGCAGACAAGAGGGCTGGCAACTTCGGAACAACCGATGCTAGCGGCACCGCACAGGCTAATGTTGCAACACTAGCTGCCATGAATGATGGACTAACCGCAATGCAGAATGAGGATATGGACGCACTTGTAGCTGCAAGAGACGAGGTCCTGAAGAACGTTGTAATCGTTTACTCCCAAGCATCGGTCAGGTATGCATCTAAGATGACTGACGACCTTGCAGCAAACGACAAAGCCGACTATGACAAGCACCAAGCAGAGGGGCATGCCTTCTTTAGGGTCATTGAGGCCTACGTTGCCGATCACACAGACGCTTGCTACAACAATCAGACACATGGCATGGCGTACATAGGAGCTAGCGCTGCTTCCACCTGTGATGCCTTCGCTTGGACGGACTATCAGGGTACAATGGTATGCTACAACACTGTCGTGCACATGGTCTACGCGGAGGGGACAACTGAGGAGATATGCAATGGATTCGCCTCAACATTCCCAGGCAGCAACATGCCAGGATACTACGCTGATTACGGGGCCTCGAAAATCGTCGAAATCTTCGATCTGAAGAATGATGGTGACTCGACGGCTGATTATGAGGCACATGTACGAATGTACTTGCAACCGGCTTGGGATGCTTTGGGCATCACATCTGATGACATCGGACAGCTAGTTTGAGAATATTGAACACAAAAGTTGGCGAGGGGGGCAAAACCACTCCTAGCGCGATCAGACAGGGTATCCACCACCCTGGCCCCCCTCGTCAACAACACAACATTATCTCTCAAAATGTTTTGGGACAACTATGGTCATGCCACTGCCTACAGGTAACTTTAGGATTAATTTGGCAATCTTGCTATTCCTTTCTGCAAGCTTAAACGGATGCCTCGACGGCTCCGATCAAGATGACGTGAATGATGCGGAGAGGGCCCCAATCGTGCTTGCCCTCAACAGTAATCTGGAAAGTGCAAGTGGCATTTTTGATGACCCGCTTCTTTCGACCCTCGAGTCTTCCCCCAGATTATCCGTGGGTACTTACCCTGTGGATTCTGAGGCCGCTAAGATTGAGGCATTGAGATTCGGTCACATCGACGTAGCTTTAGTGGATGGCGCCACTGCATGGATGGGCTGGAAGGAGTATGGACTACAGGTACTGGCCGCAGAGGTCGATCAGCAGGGCAGAGCTCATCACAATGCCCACGCGTGGGTCCGATCGACAGATCCAATCGCAATCGCTCACCTTGATGGGGATCAAAACACAGATCCTTTCGAGCTATTCGAGGGGAAGAAGCCCTGCTTCACAGGATGGCCTGATTCAGTCGGGGCACTCTTGCCGATGGGTTTCTTGCTTGGCCTAGGATATGCCAATGTCATGGGAGACCCCAACGATGTCGATTCCCTCTCATTCACAATTCAGGGCTTCTTCGACGAGAACTCGATGATACCCCAACCAGGCACAACCTACCATGGTAGCGAAGGATCCCTCAGATGTCTCTCAGAGGGTCAGGGCGATATCGCTTTCCTGACTGACAGTGCAGTACAGGAAATTTGCCCAGACGGCGATAACGGAGGGAAAGACTGGTGCCTCGGAACGGAAAATTACGTGATGTTGCCAACGTTTGGTCGGTCTCCCAGTGATGCGGTCTTGTACAATCCAGATTCACTAGACGAAGAAGTTCTGGCTTTGTTGTCCGCTGCATTGGAGTCCTCTGCCCCCGGCAATCCCCCTTCTGAAGGCCCGTCAGATGCGGGGACGGTCACGACGTACATCATCACAGATTCTCTCCAACACCTCAATGGCTACTCCGCCTTGGTGTACAACGTACCGGGCATGCAGAGTTATTTCTCGAATGAAGAGTCCCAGTCAGATTTGGACATTGACGAGGTCAAGATAGGGCTACCTACACATGTATTTCATGAACACCAAGCGTCTAGTATTGCGTATCTTAGAGAGTCTCTCGAAGAAAAATTAAACACGAATGTAAGCATCAACTACTTCCATGACATTGATGATCTGATCGCCAACTTGAACTCCGGCGACATACATCTAGGCTACTTTGAGGGATTAGACTCATGGCGTGCTTGGAAATTAGGCGACCTCTCCGTACTGGCAACCTTCCAAAGTTATCAAGACAGAAACAGACTGATAATTTACCCAGTCGTTTCGAATGATAGCATGGCTGCTGGGGCCCACTTGGATTCAAGCTCCAATTCATACTCCTTCGAACTCCTGAGGAATGAGGCCATATGTCGACCTCAGGGCTATGACACAAGCACCCTTGCCCTCTTGGCTGCTTACCTCATAGAAACAGGCCACATACAATCCGAGGATCTTGATCCGAGCTCTACCACGCAGGACATTGTTGCCTCCTTCTTCGTATTGAACAACGGTACATCGAACTCATCAGAATTTTATCCAGACAACATCGCTGACTGCTTTCAGGCCGAGGATGGCGATGTGGCATTTGTCTATGGCTCCCGAGAAGATTTTGACTGCGAGTCACGGACAACAGACATTTGCTTCTTGGACAAGGGGCTATTGGCCCTTCCTCCTATCGCTGAATACCCCACTCCATCAATAATGTACAATCCCAGCAACTTATCGGTTGTGACTCGTACCACGATATTGAACTCAATACTGTCACTCAGCAGCGAGATGTACCTAGAGAACTTCACCTCCCTCGGTAGGTCCTACACAGGGTGCTATGACATCTCGATCCACAAGGTGGACGATGAGTCTCCAAGGGGGGCCTGCGGATCGGAAATTCTGAAGACTCTTTTCCGTTCCAACGGGGCATCCAGAACTACCACTCAGACTCACCTCGAGGGGCTCAATACGATGCTGTCTGTATTACCAGAAGGCACAATCCTAGCGTGATCCGTCGATCTATGCCTGTTTGCCGTCGAATTCAGGGTCCCACTCTGAGGCCCATACAGACACTGGCTCGCCCTCGATCTCTATCTGCCCGACTTTGTGTATTCTACTGCATCTCATCAAAGCTCTCTCCATCTCGTGCGGTTGTGGGTCATGATCAAACTCCTTTCGCATGTGGGCGATGATCTCCTTCGTATTGCAAGAGGAATCATCCACCCTCTTCCGAATGAGGCCGACGATTCTTCTGTACTCCCACTTCTCACTCTGACGGCTCACCCAGATGCCTCCATGAATGCACGATGCGCCTCTTCCGTGTCAAATTCCACAACAAGAGGGGATATCACGCCGCATGTTTTGCAGTGGTACTGCCTCCCGGTCTCGAAGCCCATGTAGGGGTATACCTCAACGCTGAAGCAGGAGCCACATGCTCGTATCGTCACGAGCATACTGAGGCGCCTGAATCAGTTTAACCTTCGTCTACAAGACTTTAGAGAGGTGCATGATCCTACTGTTTACTTTCACATTCACACTTAGCCCCATTGAGGTTTTTTCATACCAAGCGTGGTTCATCCTAGGCGTCATGGGCAGGACAGTAGCGACTTGGAGGGATCGCATCGAGAGGCGGATTGCGGCATGGTCAGGCTTCAGACGAGCATTGAGGCTGGACGACAGGATTGCTTTCGATCGCCTCCTTAATTCGGTGAGGAGGAGATCTTCAGCATGTGGAATGATACCTGCTTCCGATGAGATCGAACCGGCATTGCTGTCGATGCTCATTGACTTGGAAGCGCGGCTGTCCAAGGTCGAAAAGGAGCTCTCGGAAAATGGCTGAAGGTTGGATATTGGACGCATATCCAGACCGCATTTCTGATAGAATGACAGTGTGGCTAAAGCACAGAGACGGGTCCGCAACACGGCACCTACTCGATTGGTCGGCAGCCATCCATGTGCACTCCAGCGATGAGAATCTAAAGTCCCTGGAGGAAATGCTTTCCAGGCCTTCATACAGATACATGCATGGGGGCTTGACCACCCGTAGGGAATCTCACTACATCGAGCATGGCTCGTCCGCTCTGAGGGAGGTTCTCGCCATCAGGGTTGGAAGGGCGAAGAGCATAGGAAAGATTGCTAATTCGATCTTGTCAATAGGTTCTTGGAAAGACTTTGAGATCTTCTCAGTCGACCCTAGGCCTGCACAGAGATTCCTGCATGATATGGGAGTCAGACCATTCAGCAGGGTCCTGATAGACGGCGGTAAGATTTGTGCCCTAGGCAGTGACAGCATGGATAGCCAAGATCTTCCCCCCCTCAGAAAGGCGTCCTTGCTGGTTGATTGCAGAGACCCTCTCGGCAAGAGATCTGCATCAGGATCCATAGAATGGGTGGAAATCAAGGATCTAGGAGATGGCCATTCGAAGTCAGAAGAACGGGCGATTCGCATGTCGAGCAAAGATTTCAGCGACTCCGTGGAATTCATACAAAGCATAAGCGAACACATAGTTCGAATAGATCCTGACATCTTGGTGACCGATAAGGGCGACAGCATAGATTTCCCTGCATTGTTGTCCGAAGCGCTCTCTGAGAAGATCGACCTTCGATTCGGCAGGGGGGGCGGCAAGGTGGATAGACGGAGAGGAGCTGTGACTAACTGGAGCTACGGAGAATTGCTAAGATCAGAAGCATATCACGCCATAGACGGGAGAGCGCATGTCGACTTCGGACATTCATTCATTGCCAGAGAGGGAGGGATAGAGGGGCTGATTGAAGTTTCAAGAATGTCTGGCATACCCTTGCAGGACCTATCTAGGCTTTCTCCCGGGTCTGCGATCTCAGCCATACAGATCAGGCAGTCGATGGAGGATGGGGTTCTTGTGCCGTGGAAAAAAAACAGGGCAGAGGATGTCAAAAATGGAAAGGATTTGTTGCTGGCAGACAGAGGAGGTTTGTATCTGGATCCTGTCCCAGGAGTCCACAGAGATGTCTTCGAGTTAGATTTCACCAGTCTGTTCCCGAGCATAATCGCAACAAGGAACATAAGTCCTGAGACCATGAACTGTGCCTGTTGTGACAGGAATGGACCAATAATCGGGAACAAGTTGCTACCTCTTGACCCGGAAGATGCCGATCAGAAAGTTAGAGATGGAATGTTTTCAGATCGCTTCGAGGGGCTCGCCGTACCCGAAATTGGGGGGCACACATGCGGAAGAGTACGTGGTTTCCTCGGGAGAGTGGTTGCGCCCATAATCATCAGGAGGATGGAGCTGAAAGCCTTAGTCAAGTTCAAGGGCGACAAATGGGATAAGCGGCAGAATGTTCTCAAATGGCTACTAGTGACTTGTTTCGGATATACGGGCTACAGGAATGCAAGGTTCGGAAGAATAGAGTGCCATGAGGCCATATGTGCTTGGTCCAGGGAAATTCTACTGGGTGCAAAGGACCTTGCAGAAGAAGAGGGGTGGAGTTGCCTACATGCCATAGTTGACTCAATCTGGCTAATTGACAATAGGGGGAGAGGGAGGGAAGATCAGCGCGATTCCATAACTAGGCTCATGCAAAGAATAGAGATCATGAGTGGGATACCAATAGAGATGGAAGATCTGTATAGCTGGATCGCATTCATACCAAACAAAACCACAGGCGTGTCGTCTCTAACGAAGTACTTCGCTCATGGTGAAAATGGCTGGAAGATAAGGGGCATCGAGATCAGGCAGCACTCGACATGCAGATGGGTACGCAGGATTCAGGAAGAAATCTTGGAACATGTGAAATCTGATTCTCCAGAGGAGGCTCTAGCCAACTCGATCAGAGCGTATCTGAGAAACCTAGATGAGATGAAGAAGGGAGAAGTTCCGCTTAGCGACTTGGTGGTAAGAAGAAGAGTGAAGAAGATTGTTGCCGACTACAAAGTGCAAAACCTCACTTTCTCAGCATTGATGAGGGGGCATTTGATGGGACAGGAGAACCCCCCAGGAAGGAAGATTGGCTTCGTCGTTGTGAATAAGAGGCGATCTATGCCCCCAGAGAGGGTCAGGCTGGAGTCGGAGGTCAATTCTAATCCAGAACTACTCAAGGGGATAAGGGGCGACTTTCACTTCTATGAAGCGCTGGCTCGTCGAGCGTCTTGCTCCATCCTCTCTCCGTTCGGCGTGTCTGAAGACACGTTATCCAGTGGAGGGCGCATACAAACGACTTTGGATGAATGGTCTGAGGCGTAGAAATCTCTCAATGAGACGCTTGCGGCCAGAGATTGAATCGGGTTTGCTGAGATCTGAAGGTTGTGATGGGTTGCGACGATGTTTGTTCCATCATAAGACGCGATGGAGACCTTGTCGTCAGCACACTCGTTCATTCTGGCAGGAAGGCCCCTTTGAACGTCATTGGCCCTAGGCTCGGGCATTGTCATCACAACCAGGACATTCCGGCTCTGAGCCAAGGACTTGATTCTCTCAAGAGACTCTGAAAGCATAGAGATGCCTTCTGCCCTCCTGACCTGCATATCTCCGAACATGCCGATGAGATCCGTTATGAGCACCAGCCTGATTTCCGACTCTTGCGCGTTGGATCTGATGTCCTCCTTTGCACGTCTGACTAGATCCACCATCTGATGTGCTGTGAAAGCCCGGCATCCTTGCAATAGTCGAAGTTTCTCTGGGGAGCTCCCCCTCCTGGAGAGCAAGGGTATCAGGCGAGAGGGGTCGAGAGCCATTCCCCCGTCTATCCAGTGGACAGTTCTGCCAGAGCAAATCTCATCACAGATCATTTCGAAGGCAACGGCATGCGTGTAGTTTCTCTTTCCAGCCAGCAACAGTGTTCGTCCGGTTGCAGGCCTAGGAAATGACGATGAAAGTCCCACCGCGCCCCATGAAATTAGATTGGTGCTGTGGCCCATAGAAGGTTGAATGGAATCGGGGGTCTCATTACCTTTTCAGTTGGGATTTGATCAAATCCCTGTATATCTCTCCGCTTTGCCTCAGAGATCGAGTTTGGTTCTCATAATCGACCTCATAAAGCCCGAAGCGCATCGAGTATCCCTCGGCCCATTCGAAGTTGTCCATCAGAGACCAGTAGTGGAACGACTTGACATCATGTCCATCCTTTATGGCCTCGGATAGTATCCAGATATGTCTCATGAGATGTTCGGGCCTTAGGGAATCGGAGGCGTCTGCCACGCCATTCTCCGTAACCTCGATCGGGACGTCGAAACCAGATGCATATTCTATTGCCCTCCTAAATCCCTCGGCGTACATCGGATATCCGAAATCGGTCTCAATCTCATGCTCTCTTTTCTGGAAATCCAGATCCTTGGTAGCCGTGGGAACGAAGAGTCCAGTGATGAAATGGGTGTAATAATTCAATCCAATGAAATCCAGTGAAGACCTCGCACCCTCAATCCTCGAGCCGAACATCCTGCCCTTCAGGATGGCCCTCTTCCAAGCACCATTCCAAATCCAATCCAACAGTCTGCTTGCCGCCCAATCGATTGGACTCCATCGATTGGTTGGATCGAACAAAGTCACATTCTTGGCCATTCCAATCGAAGATTCTGGATTTTTCGACTTCAACAGGTTGTATACTCTGGCATGGGCTCTCATCATGTTCTTCATCACGGAAATGCAGAGCCTGATTGACCGTTTTCCTGGTGGGAACTGTCCGAGGGCGTACCCCATCGAGGAGAAGACTACTGGTTCATTTATTGTGCACCACATACTCACCCTGTCAGAGAGAGCTTTGTGCACCTTCTCGCAGTAATTTACGAATTCGGGTATGTTCTCAGCCTTGGAGAACCCCCCCTTCTCCTCCCACCAATCAGGGTGGGAGAAATGATGGAGGGTGACCATTGGCCTTATCCCCTTGGATAATAGGTCGTCCACCATTCTAGAGTATTCGTGAAGTGGCCCCTCTTCCCAAAGCCCTTGCTCGGGCTCTAACCTACTCCATTCGATCGAGAATCGATAAGTGGTGAGACCGAGGTCTGAGATCAACTGAAAGTCCTGCTTCCATAGATTCCAATGATCGCATGCTTGGCCACTCTGTTCCATGCCGCTGGATGTCTCAAACGTGGTCCAGTTGTTCCTCAAGCCACCCTCGATCTGATGTGCGGCAGTCGCGACGCCCCAGTGAAATCCATCTGGAACTGTGATTGATGTCAAGTCCAGATCTTCCCAATCCATGTGTGGCTCTGGGTGTGCTCTCCTGAGGTAAGCAACGAAGGTGAAGAGAAGTAAGAATCCTACCGACAGCAAGATCCCGAGGCTGTCAATCACACTACTGCGAAGAGCATTTGCCTCATATATAGTCCGAAATGGGGTATATGCTGACTAGGCTTGGAAAAGTCTGACTGGCAACCAAGTCTCTGTCTATTGTTTCGATGGCAGCCAATCTCCTATCCACAGGGCCATCCATATCAAGAATGCCTGAGCAAGGGCCCGAAGGATGTGTCCGTTGGTCGAAAGTGTTGAACCCCCTATGGGGATATCATTGACCCACATGTTTAGATTCGCCCAGTAAAGTATGACCAGCATCATCGCGATTAGTATTGATGCCTCAGGCCTGTAGTAAGGAAGGATGATGCCGATCCCCAGAATGATCTCGAAAAGGCCACTCAGGTAGACCCAAAATCTCGGATTTCCAAGTTCCTTCGGCACTATGGGCTCAAACCATGCAGGGTCTTGGAAATGTCTTAATCCAACAAATACAAAGGATGCTCCAAAAATAATGGGTATAAGTTCCATCAAGTGCCTCCTCATATTGCCTCCGGAGGGGCCAGCGTATACAAGTTAGGTATTCATGACACCCAAAACAAGTTCACTTCTTTGATTCCAAGGGCAAATACGGGGGCGATGGGTCTGATTCAGTGGAGAGGTTGATCCACTATCTCTGCCATCATTACTGACTCTTCGTGGTCCATGCCGCCCCTCCTCGATCTGAATAGCGTGATTATGGCCATTGACGACAATAAGGTCGCTGCGAGTATGGAAATCGCAAAGGCGATCTTTGATTCGCCCTCTTCGGAAATTGAGCCTTCAACGGTCATCACGATGGGGATTGATGACCCGGAATCTCCAACTGCCCTGATCTCAATGTCATGAGATCCGGGCCCGATTCTCCCATTGTCGATGATGAGTGACCAGTTGAATGGGGTTAGAGCACTGCCCCCTACATTGTCTCTTTCGTAGTCAACTTCCTTCCAATCCCCATGACCGATCCTGTATTCGACTCGGCTTACTTGGCCTTCGATGGCCCATGAGTGCCCTTTGAGCACGATCTCGCCCCCGTCTTCAGTGGAATTCAACAGATGTGCCTGTTTGGTCCAGTCGATCAAGCCGTAATCCGATGAGTTGGCCATGTGGAGTGCCATTTCAACTGCCTTTCTGGCATCCACCATCCCCCATCCGAAATCCCTGTTCCAATAGGGGTCTATCTCTGGAAATGTTGGTTCACCGCGCCTCTCCGCGGTTTTCTTGAGGATCTCTCTGATGATTAGTGGGTCCAATGATGGATTGGCCTCGATCATGAGGGCAATGACGCCAGTCACAGCAGGCGTGGCATATGACGTCCCTGACCCCCTCCCAGTGTAGCTGTTCGATGATGCATCCTGCCCGGGGATGTTGTTGTTACAACCTCCGCTCGAGACGCAACCCTCTGCTTGGATGATGTTCGAGCCTGGTGCGGTGACATCTGGCTTCAACTCATTCACTGGATTATTGTCACCGTTGTCTTTCCTGGGCCCTCGGCTGGAGTATCCCGCAATGGTATCGTCCGACCTTTCTATTGTGTTCTGATCGTCGGTGGATCCCACTGTTATCGAGAGGCTGCTTGACCCCATGCCCGAGAATCCGTCATTGTCTGGTCCGTCGTTCCCTGCCGCAACACTGACTGTGACTCCGGCCAAGGTGGCCTCATCGAGTATTCTGCTGTGCATATCCTGTCCATCGCTGCCACCCCCCTCATGGCTTGTGATGCCCCATGATAGGGAGATTATGTCAATTCCATACAGGGTTTCATCCACTCCTTGCCATGGTGTGTCCTTGTTGTCAATTATCCATTGAAGGCCATTCATTGCTGACTCGTAGAACTCCTGCTCCAAGAGGTAATTCTCGAATGGGCCTGCCCCCACGTCGGTTCCAATCCTGACGTCGATGAGTGTGGCGTTGGGCGCTGATCCGTAAAAACCAGTCTGTTCCCCGTCGGGACCAATTCCCGTTGCCGCTGCCATTCCCATGCAGGCGGTGCCATGCTGGTTGCCATCATCGGGGTCAAAGGACCCGTCAGATTGCCTTCCACCTGCGAGTATGCACATGGGGTCTGAATGGACGAAACAAACAGCATCATAGCCTGCGACGTGCTTGCCCAACAGACCTGGATGCTCGCTGTCAACCCCTGTGTCAGTCAGGGCGATATTTACTCCACTTCCTGTGACGCCTAGATCCCATGCGCCGGCTGGATAGATGTCTGATGAGCTTGCCTTGGTCGCAGGGGTCTGTATGTCGCCGAAGAACTCCAGCCTCCCGTACTCCTCGACCATTACGACGCCCTCCAATCCGGACAATTGGTGCAATAAATCTGTCTCGACCTGCCCCAAAAGAAGTGCATTGACTGCAGGGACATGCACACGAGGCACCAACCCAAGTGACATCAGTGAGAGCAAATCACTAGACCCGACGTCCCGAGAATAGGATAGGCCCACCCATTGCAGCGGGTCCCCAGACTCCAAGGAGTCATGAATCCCATTCCGATTGGCATCAAGGGAGGTCCTCTCCCACCATTGGTTGTCACTGGGGATAACTGGGGTCCGAACGGGAGTGAAGTTGCTTTGATCAAGGGGGGTATGGGGGGAATTGGTCTCCACCATGCTTCCACCATCCGCAAGGAGGCTGCCTGACAAGGGCAGAACGAGGGTCAGTACCAGCAACTCAGCCAATATGGCCCTCTTCTCCATGGCACGACTGTGGAGGACAAGGGTCAAGAAATATCCGGACTGATGTCAGGATTCTCTCTGGTGGGCGATACAGGATTCGAACCCGTGTCACCGGCTTAGAAGGCCAGCATGATATCCAGACTACACCAATCGCCCAACCTGCGATGGCGTCCTTCGTTTGAATCCATCTCCAGTAATGCGACTGGATTTTTCAAAAAAAGGGACATTCACACGAATGCCAAGCATTCTGTGATGGGTCGGAATTGCTCACTAATTCGCCACTAAACACTTGACCGACTAGGTCGAAAGGAGGTTGCTTTCCAGTCTATTGAGCCAGCCTTCTCGCGCACGCTTCCAGTGCCTCACCCTCATCCACGAGGCTCCTAATGTACCTTGGTACAATGGCATTTGATGTCTCTAGGTCCTGCAAATCCCCAACCCACTCAAGTTTGGACTCTGGTGGAGCGCACCCTTCCCGATATTCGTGAACAGTCCATATGGAGCATCCGGTGTTGTCCTCATCTCGGACCTGTCTGAACCATGGGCTCTGAATTGGTTCCCTGATCATGCCGTTCCTTTGCATGAATCTGACTATACAATCAAGTTTTACGAAATGCCAGCCCGCTTCATGGAGCCAATGCTCGGACATTTCGTCCTCAGCCCCGTTTTGGAACCAAATCAGGGGCGGAGTGCCTTGGCTGGTCAACAGCAATTTTCTCACAGCATCTCTAGCCCTCAATGGGGCTAGGAAAAGAACGATTATTTCGGGTTCAATTCCCTCCTCGATCATGGGTCTGATTGGATATCCGCCGATGCTGCCCCCTGCATGCCGCGGGTGAACAGGGACTGGGCTCCAACCCATCTCAGAGATATCATGCACGGCACTATTGGCAGGTGCTTCTGTGTTAAGGCCCGCGCCCAAGATGTGGATGCGACTGGCGGACATTACCGTCGCCGATATTGTATTATTCTCCACCTCCATGGAGAAACCTTGATTCATTGGATTATTTCTACCCGTGCATTCCCAAGAGAAACAGGAAATACAACACCCAATCTGCCCCATTCTCCCAAATCTTTCCCTAGTCGGCGGTAGGTCCGATCGGGACCTGTTCTTGGTTCCCATCCAATGCCTATTCTCCAGCTGGCACCGATGAGTGGTGCAGTTGGATTCTTAATTTGCCATTTTCATCTCGGATATAGCCGAAAGTGTACTCAACCTTTGACTCGGAGCCTTCCGGTCCTGTGAAGTAATAGTTTCCCATCGCTAGCGCGCTCGTTTGGTGTGTGACTATTCCACTATTCTCGAACCTCACCTTGGTCCAGCCCTTGATCGCAAAACCCTTGTCCTCAGGGCAAGCACCATTTGAGGCAACAAAGTATGACAGTGCTGACTTGGGGGTACTACGGAATTGTTCAACTGACGCGAGCGTTGGTTTGAACAAGACCTTTCCTTGATCATAGGCGTAGAGCGTCCTAATGTGGTTTTCAGCCAACCCAATGTAGTCCCCTCCATCGCGATGAGCCTTGGCGATTTTGACGATGCCGTCCCCCCATGCCCTTTGGGCTTGGTCGACCTCCTCGATACTGACCATTGTAAGCCCTCTTTCTCGTACTGAGTGTTCGATCTTATGAACATCATGGTTGCCATCCTGTTGAGATGGAACAGCTAAACTCAGATCGAGTAAGGCAGCCATGAAAAAAAATGTTAGGCCAACACATCTCGCACGCTGCGATTCCGTTCCGACAGGGCTGGTTCATGGAGTTGAACTGGAAGTCAACACGAGGTGCCCTCTCCTGACATTGTCTCGGCTAACGTCATCGATCAGAGAAACATCGATTAGGTGATTGGCCGGGAATTCTCAGGGAGTATGTCAATCAATCTCAATTGCTGATTTCCCTCAAATTCCAGTTTCTTCAGAACAGCAGGAAGATTTGGAGCCCCCTCTATGTTGGCACTATTGCTGGCCCATTCTACAATCGCCTCGTATTCTACTTTCTCACCCAGGCGCCCCAACCAGATGCGGACACCGTCGGTTCGTAACAGGACTACGTTTCGCATTTCACACGTCCCAAGACACCCGGAAATCGTAAGTTGGATCTCTCTTTCGAGGTTTCTTTCAGCCCATGCCTTCTTGAGAAATTCCACAGGCACTTCATCGTGGCCCCTGCTCACATTACCACAACAGCATCCCTTGCAGACGACAACTCTGTTGGCCATATTACGTCACGCCCACCAAAACCCACATGGTTCCCTTGATTCCACGTGGGCAAAGCCTTTTTATTATTTTTTTACTTATCTCTAATAATACGCTAATTTTACATTTTCCATGGCTGATGATCCCATGCCCCGGACATGTATGTCATATTCCCTTCCTAGAGGGAATGGAAGGGATCATCACAGCTACTAGCTTCCCAATGCACAAAGACAAGAACAACAGATTTCAGAGCAACAAAAAATATCAATGCAACAGTCCGTTTTTGAGTTCGCGGGTTTTGCCAACAGCATCGAAATTGGTGCACGAAATACACCATTCCTAAAGGCCCTAGTGGATGGTGAAACTTCTTCGTCGAGATTTCCGGGTACTGATTCCACACATGAGATGGAGTTCCTATTGACTTCGCTGATTGCCACTGTTCGCAACAACACGAAAATTCCAGCTGCACCAAGGATTACCACTATTCCCACAACCGGATCTTGCCGAGCGTAGAGCAATGCGAAAAGGTATGCGTGAATGAAGCAGATCCTGATCAACAACTTCGAGCGAGGAAATTTGAACTCCTGCGAAGCGGCTATTTTCCACAGATACATGGTGACTTGAGGTAGGCTGAAAGCCAAAATCGTAAGGAGGAGTGTCAGCTCTGGAATCTCAATCCTGATCTGTCCAAAAATGATGACCCAATGCACGGTTGTCAAGTAAATTACTGTGAATAAGGTCGAGGTCAATGATTCAGGATTTCCCCCCCAAAGCACCGAGGCTCCAACCTTCCAAAATTGGAAGGCGGCATACCCCAGAATGAGGGTCCAGAGGAGTGGATTCAGTTCGCTTGTGATGACCGAGATGTATAATGGCAGTAGGAACGAGAGAAAGACTGTATTGGCAAGACATCCGATGCAGTAGTCAATTTTCCCTAACCTAAGGACATGGAAAGCATAATTGTCACTGTTCCTGCAGTGGTGCATGAATGTTATATGTCATTATGAATCATTAGCGTTTCGCCGGCACTGGCAGTCGTAATTCCCCTGTCAATGGACTGTACAATTCAGCGCAGATATCAAGAAGGAGGGGCTTCGTTAATTATTCACGGAGGAGTTGGATAGGAAAATGAACGATTCATCCACTGACATTAGTAAATACTTTTCAGAACGTTACGTCTATGTATGGATGGGCTTGGGGTTAATTTTCCCACCTATTCTCTTCATTTGGTTGCCGCTCCAAGTCTATTTCTTCTTTTTCCATTGGCCGAAGGATCAGGCCTCAGGGGATGGCCGTGCAAATGGTCAAATCCTGCAGGATTGGCCGATCTCATCCTTGGAAGGTGATAATGAGGAAAGAGGGCCTGTGGAGGCAACAGGGGAAGAGTGGTGGAACTTGGAGGATGCCGCGAACGAAGGGGCGAGGGCGCCACGGGAAGAGTGGTGGAAACGGATATGATGTACGACCAACGGGTTACCCCTTCGCACACTTTTCTCGGCAAGACTTTCCATTGGTGCTTCATTATTCTCTATGCCTATGGGATATTCAAGCAGTTAGATGATATCTCCCAGCTAGAGGACAAGGGCTTGCTTGTATTCGAAGTGGCGTTTGCAAGTGTTTTCCTTCTGGTCGTTCTCCTAAGATACTCATACATGAGAAAGTTTGGGACATTCATAGGTGCAAACGAACCAATACCAATGGCCCACACACTCCTCGCTAGATCTATACACGTCTCCATGTATCTGTGTTTGATTCTTCTACCATTGTCTGGCTTGGCCATCGCAGGCCTGTTTTCCCTAGGAGTCGTCGAGGGAAAGATGCAAAGCTCCGCACTCCTTGTGCATGAATTCTCCGCGGATCTCAGTTACCTCCTAATTGCACTGCACATCATAGCAGCATTTTGGTCACGAATCAAGGGAGATGGGGTCTGGACCTCCATGGTCCCCATCTTCGAAGAGGTAGGACCCTCAAGGAACGAAACGGTCACGAGACTGTCAAGGATAGAGAAGCAGGTGTTTGAGAGGGCAGGCGAAATTCTCTCGCTCACAAAAGAATAGGAGAAATGGATGGCCAACTTTCATTGGGTTGCATGGGATTGTATCAAGGGGCTTAATTCCTAAACAATTGCGATCCTAGAGCCTCTGATAGAAGCCCAAGAGTATGTATACGCCCTGCCCTTAGGGGCCCTTATGAAGGGGCTTTTAGCGTTTTTTTTCGGTGGTTCGAAGGGGAATAAAACGATTGACGAGGATAGGGGAAATCGCAACAAAAAATTGTCCTCGAAGAACAATTGGGTCGGACCGGACGGCACCGAATGTGGCCCCGACGTCTCGGAAGATTGGTACTTGACGTACGATGGGCCTGCGCCGATCGTTGAGGAGATATACGAGCCGAACTATGCCGTAGATAGGGGGAATGGCGCCATCCCCATCGCCTTCTACATCAATAAATGGGGCGTGCCAGATGGATTTGGGGACACCGAACTTGAGATGAGTCATTCTTCCGAGTGAATCTCGCTAGCGTGCCATCCAAGACGAAATTTCTTCCAAACACTCTCCTGGGCACTCGAACTGTGGGTTGTGGCCTACTTTCGGCAATCGGACAAGCGTCGCGTTTGGGATGAGGGAATCATACCAAACGCCCATGCTCAATGGACATACGGTGTCTTCCTCCCCCCAAATCAAAAGCGTGTCTGTGGAAATTGCTCGAACCTCCGCGGGATTGAAATCCGCCCATGAGTCTGTAAACTCCCGGAACATTGCATCCATATTCCCAGGGTACCTTGAGAGATCCCACATCCTGTCTACCTCCTTGTCCGAAATCGACGACTTATCAAAAACCATATCCTCTAGTGATCTTCTTGCCATATTCCGTGACCAAATTCGTTTGATTAGAAACCGCCCAATTCGACTTCCCATCATCCTCAGGGCCAAAGGCCGAGAACCCTTTTGATCGCGAGGGGCCCCACTCGCCGATATCAACACCAGTCCCTTGACCCTATCTTGGTTTGCCAGCGTGTACTTGATGGAAATTCTACCCCCCATAGAGTGTCCTATCAAAACCACACTACTGACTCCGAGGAGCTCTATCAATTCCGACAAATCTGAGACGTAATGATCGATGCCGTATTCGTTATCCATTGATGGACCAGTCAAACCATGTCTACGTAGATCAAATCTTATCACCCTGAAGTTGACGGCAAGATGTTCCACGAATTGGTGCCATGTGTGCAGGTCCTCAGAATGCCCGTGGACGAGAACTATGGTTGGCGCCATTGAGTCCCCCTCGTCCCTAAAATGAATCCTATTGCCGTTCGATAGTTCAATGAACTGTGAGGGGGATTGTCCGTACTTCTCCTTCAGGTGCCCCACATCCCCCTTCCCCGGGCCGAAGAAAATTGATGAGATGGCACCCATTGACATCACCAATAATCGGTTTCTCCTTTTGAATTATCATCAGCCTAAGGCATGTCTTGTTGATCGTAGTCAGCCCAATGCCGAGTAGATGCACAAGAGGATCAATCCAGGAAAAATCACCATAGGAGGAACGGGTATGTGGTCCAGGAATCCCCTGATCTTTGCCCCTAGGATCGTAGCGAAGACAAGTGCGAGCCCAATTGCCGTTCCGACTAGGATTGCTTCCGTGGCGGCAGGGTCTTCAACGGTGAAGCTGCAATAGAGATTTATTGCCCCTATTCCTCCGAATCCACCTCCAATAAGCATCCTCATCGAAGCCGCTGGACCCCCTCCGACACCCTCAGCGTCGCCAAAAATCTGTTTATTGAACCCAATTGGATCCCTATTCTTCATTGCTGCTACCAGGACTAAAACA